>UMHM01086013.1_pt1 | contig 13813 bp, 10 predicted proteins | sample 1965501 | NCBI WGS metagenome assembly UMHM01 (sample SAMEA4836095, study PRJEB28245) | human gut metagenome | biome: gut microbiome; material: fecal sample | place: Denmark | collected 2008
TTAGCACCCGCAGATGTTCCGATGACTTTTTCAGGCGGTTCGTTTGGATGGAGCGGTACTAGAGCACTTGCAAGATATAAGAAAGAACATAGTGGTAAAACGTACTATCTCTACATTCATAACTTAGAAGGTTACTACTATGACGACACAACACCTTGGGATGAACTCAATATTCAAAATCTAGAACAATTTTTAACCAACATTGATTCATTGGGTTGGTCTGGTGACATAAATCTGTGTTACACAATTTCTAGTAACCACTACACGCCCGAACAAGTTACATCTACAAACTTCGAGAGAGCACCGGAAATTGATACATTCAACGCAAACGCTATGTCTGCTGATTCTGGTCTGATTTGGAATCTATTTGGTGTTGATGAAATGGGGATGGGTATGTCCGCTATAAGCTACAACATAACGCAACGCGGAGCAGACTCTATTACCTTTACGTTAGAAGATTCTCCAGATTCTGAAGTAATGAGTGGATGGAATGACACTCACAAGGGATATATAGGGTTTGAGAAAAACTTCCAGTACGGGCGATTGATCCTCGACGACGGTGTCGACTACTTAAGCGGCAAATGGATCGGTTACAACGATTCAGAATCGCCTATGTCTAAGCAGTTTAGTATTGGAAAAGTAAGAGAATGGAAACACGAAACCAACAACGTGTATGCTGCAGAGTTGGCAGGGGAATATATCGGAGAAGAAACGTACGGTACATTTCCAGAACACGGTGGGTTTGGTTTTATGGAAATACCACTCCCACACTTTCCAAGGGCTACACAAACAGAATGGAGAACTCGTTACTACACATTAGGTAGCGTTTTATTTCCAACATATCAGATGCGACATGTTGAAATACAAAACGGAGGATCCGGCTATGTAGTTGGCGATCTAATAAAGGTTCATTATCAGCTGTGTAGTAGACAGGCACTTGATCACATTGAACGGAATAGATACCGTACCAACTTTAGTGATCAGTATTTGCTACTATGTGTAACATCTGTTAACCAAGAAACAGGTGCAGTGACGGGTGTTACCGATCTCACGTTTGATTCAATCGATACTGAACGTTTGGGTGGACGTGTTTGGGAATATCGAGCATTCAATAGGTGGATTTACGGAGGAGATGCCGATGCAGATACTCCGGAAACACAAACATTGAATCAGAATGCCACCAACGGTTCAGGTACTGGATTTGTCGGTACATTGGTATCAAAAGTATTCGGTCAAATTCCAGATTACACTCCAATGTTTGGAGCAGAACGTGATTTTTACTGGTTAGCATGCAAATCGCTTACAGGAAATACTGGTGATAAATTCCCAGAAGTATACGAACTATATCGCATCAGAACTAATCTTTCTCCGATACAGTAAATGGTTGTATAGGGTTGCTGAGTTTGATCAGCAACCCTATACACAATCTAAAAGGTCATGCTATGCAAACACTATTCAACCAACCAAAGGAGTTCTCCTATGGGTGTTATTATTAATCCTGGAGAAAGACCTTGGTACACTTCCCCAAGTGGTATTACCATAGTTGGTACAACCAAAACGTACCAAACTTGGGACGACATGCTGAAGGAACAGTACCCTGGCAAGTTAGCTTGGGTGGTAGATGCAACAGGTGACCCGACCGTGAACGAAGGTTCTGCTCTCTATACATGGAGACAACATCAAGGTTGGGTGAAGATCTATGAGACTGAGTCGATGGATCAGGACATCAACGATGCGATCAACAAGTTCGTTGGTTGGATCGCGAATCCTGAACAGTTGAACACACTCTATCCAACTGGTGAAGATGGGATGTTCGCTATCGTAGGAACTACAGACACGATCTGGGTTTGGGATAGCGATACGAAGTCCTGGTTGGATACTGGGCAGGACCAGGTTGAAATCAACAACAAGTGGGAAAGTATCGAAGGCAAACCGGACTATTTTCCGTCTACATTTGAGTTGGTGATCAACGAGGTCAACAACACTACATTGGCTCAGACGATCAACGATCTCACACTGACCGATCAGGATCTGACGAACAGACTGATCACGGTAGAGACGAAGATCAACAACCTTCAGATCTCCGATATCTACGGGTTACAAGAGACCTTCAGTCGCCTGAAACAGATTGCATTTACCTCCAGTTGGAACGACTTAGTCGATATCCCAGCTACCTTTACACCATCTGCTCATACGCACGATTGGACCGACATCACCAACCCCCCGTTGTTCTCTCTGGTAGGGCATAAACACGATTGGGGGGATCTGGTAGAAACACCGGACTTCGATGCTTTGTATGCACCGATCGACATCAACTTCGATGATCGGTATGCGATGCTTCAGCATACCCATCAGTGGAGTGATATCCAAGATGTTCCCAACTTCGCATTAGCGAATCACAACCACGATACAGTGTATGCCCCAAGGATCCATACACACACGATGACAGAGATCGTGAACCTTACAGAGACTTTGGAAGCACTTCAAGGAAGCATCGACAACATCCAAACATCTGTGGATGGTAAGATGTCAACTCCAGATCCGATCTCAGTTGGACAGATGGTTGTCCTTGGAGAAGATGGAACCTATCAGGGACGTGATATCCCAGGTGGTGATGTCACCTCTGAGGAGTTCAATAACTTGAGTAACCGTGTAACCGTTATCGAGACATCTAACACCGATCTGGAACAGCGAGTACAAGCTCTGGAAACAGTGGTGTTTGAAGTGGATCAGCTGGCTGATCGAGCCTTAGATCTGCTTGGATACACCGGACATAGGGAGTGATGATCATGCAGTTACTTGACAAACAACGTAAGATCGTGGAACTGCTGCAACCTTTGCTGGAAGAGTGTAAAGAGTCTCTTCGTAATAAGAAGGTCACTCTCCCTATCAACATGGGTCTTGCACAGGTTCCTGATTTCATCAACCTGATCGAACAGAGTGAGTATGAGTTCTTCATGAACTTCTTCCTGATCGACTCGGTTGGTTCGCCGGATATCCCGAATACAGGTCAGTCTTGGTATGGAAGCGAGATCACCACAGAGATCGTTGGGTCGGATCCTGTTCCTGAACATTGGGCATTCCTGACACCCATCAACTTCCAAGATCAAACATTTAACCCCAACACGCAGTTGAACAAGAGAGGGTGGGTCACTGCACAACAAGCACAGATCTATCCGAACTTCGATCATTATGACAATCAACTTCCAACTACGTTCGGGTTCCAAGGGATGCAGTCTGTCCCGAACAACATGGTGTATATGCCACCAGAAGAATTTGAAACAGAGGAGACTACGTAATGTGGTTTAAACATATGGCTGCTCAGTGGTATTACATCGACCCCACTCAGCAGTACAACGACAGTATCGACTGGGATCCTGCGGAACATGATGGATCCTCGATCACCAAAGCCGATCGAGAACTTCCTGCTGTTCTGAAGGACAACACAGTCTATCTGATCAGACGGTCGAATCATCAACACGTCATAGACGAGGGTTCTCAATATCCACGTATCTGGTGTTATAACAACAGTGCTGGTTGTGAGCTTGCATCTGGAGCGATGCGTGTTGCTATCGTCGGTATGCCGAAACAAGATGATCCTGTCTTTGAGTATATGCCAGAAGATGCAAAAGCACAGTGGGGTGCTGATGCTTCCGAATATGCTACTTTGGCTCAAAACTTCAATCGGTATCTTCCCGATACACACTTCATCCGACTGAACGCACGAGATGTTGTGATCTACAACCTCAGGATCCGTACTCTGTCCATGAACCCAGGCAGCGGAGACCGTCGTAATGGTAAAGGGTTCATCATGGCGAACTGCGAGAACTTCGAAGCTTCGAAGATTTACAGTTGTATGATCCATGGAGATATCCTAGATCCTACCGATGTATCAGGTCGTTGGTTTACATCGTCGAACGACGATAGCAATATGTCCACACCAACCTTGTTCCATGTTAGCTATACGAACACTTGTCACATTCACGACAGTGTGCTGATCAGCAAGCCTGACTGCTGTGACTCTGGTGGTTACATCTATCTGTACTCCAGATTCGGTAACTGTACCATCGAAGATATCACAGTACACAGTATCCCGTTGGCGAACCACACTTACGGTTCTGGAAACTTCAATCACAATGGATTCTTCAATATCGCATCGGATAGCAATTATCGTTCGCTTTCCAAAATTGACGTTCACGATGTGACCATGTATCTCTATCGCGCGAAAATCGATAGTGACTACGGCAGACATCGTCGACTACTAACAGGACAAGCGAACCTGTGGAATGTTCACGACATCACGATCGAGGAGGCGTCCGATGGGACTCAGTTAGAAAATGCTACAATCAACAAAACTCCCGTTGGGTATTTCTTGGATATCAATACATTCAATCCAGGATGTATTGTGGAGAACATAACCTGCAATCTTCCGAAATGCAAAGGTTTGCAGTTTTTCAATTACTACATTGGCTACAAGGATAGTGAATATAGTACGTTCTTTACCCCCAAAAGTCAATGGCACATCCTTCGCAATATTTCATTTATTGGAGTTGGAGAAGGTGAGGATACAACCAACACTTGGGGTAGTACGGATGCGATTGTATTCACCGCTAACGATGATCAGTCTCGACTCGACAACAAAGTTAACAATGGACTTAATCCAACCTGTAATCAGATGATCGTTCAAAACATTAATATCAAAGCGTACTACGACACTATTTCCAGTGGTTTTAGTGTTACAGGCGGTATGTTGGATATGATGAACAATCATCTACAGTGTCGAGTTGCTCTAAGAAAGTGTACTGGTAAGATCGGTTCGATCAAAACTTACTCCGTTGGTGGGGCGTTCACCGACAGTGGTGGTGCCAACTTGGTGTATATCGGAACTATCACTTGCAACCGTAATAACCCAAGTGAACCATACACCGGTCAGCAAGCTATTGAACCATCTTGGAGATCTCAAATCTTGGTTGGCTCTACTAACACCAAGTTTATTAGAGACAACAACTTTGAAGATCTTGCAGCGAATGACGGGAACTATTATTACAATCAGAACGACCACATGTATCTCTGTACCTCTGATACACTGGAAGGTAACTTCGTTGCCCGTAATAAACCAGCGAAGGCAGAGACCTGGTCCGTCTACCGTACCGGTGGTCACTCTTGTACCCTGAGGTTCCTCTGTGAAGTCTCAGACATCGCGAACTATCCTCTCCGTATCGGAGATCTCCCGTTCGCAGGTATCAAGAGGACCCTCCAGAAGGGCATCAGCAAATGTACCTTCTACATGACAACCTTCGGGTATAACGACAGCACTCAGATCAAAGACAAGATGCGGTTCCGTGCGAAGCTTCCATCCGGTCTTTACGTTGGTTCCAACGGTGTGTGGTCGGAAGACAACGAGACCGTCTGGAACAACATCGAACTTCATACATCTTACAAATATACCTTCTACATCGAGATGGAAGAAGCAGGAGATGTGGAGTTCAGCTACCAGTTCTGGTGGTATATGCTCGGCGGTTACACCTATCTCGATCCGTTCCCTGCGATCGAGCTCGTCTCTCAGTGAAGAGGAATCATTCGCCTGTTCGTTCCTCTCTAATCAAAACTAGAAACAGGTAACGACAAACAGGTTCGTTAACACAACAAGTGATCAAGGAGATCTGATCGTAGTACCATCGTTCTCCTTGGTCGAACATTAACATAAAGGAATTCACTTATGGGTTCTATTATCAATCCCAACGAGAAACAAACTTGGGCTATCACAGCTCAAGGCATCACGGTCATGGGCAAAACGAAGTCCTACAACACTTACGAGGAGATGCTTCGCAGTCCTGATCCCGGACTGATCAATTACGTTACGGATGCATCTGGAGATCCAACTGTTCACAGTGGATTCGCCGTGTACCGGTATTCGAACGGCATCTTCACCAAGGTCTACGAAGGTGAAATGATGGATCCGGATCTCGGTATGACCTTCGAGTGGAGCAAGATCGTCAATGGTCCGACTTCTACCCCTACCGATATCGATGCCGCTGTTGAGAAAACACAGCCGATGGAGATCCAGAAGGACGATACCGGACGGATCGTCGGACTTGCGGTCAACGGCATCCTGCTTGCCACGGAAGAACAGATCACTGAACTGGAAGGCAAGACCGCTGGTGCTCTGCATTTCAAAGGTGTGGTTGAGAACAAGGAAGCTCTTCCTACCGAAGGCAATGCCCAGGGTGATGTCTACGTCGACAAAGAAGGCAAGGAATATGTTTATGTCGATGGGACTGGATTCGAAGAGTTCGGTTCGATCACCGACCTAACCAACTACTACACCAAGGATGAGATCACCTCGATCCTGGCTACCTATCTTCCTCTGACCAACGGAGTCTTCTCTGGTCTGGTCTATATGGAAGAAGCAGCCACGTCCAATGCTGCTCAGAACATCATCGTTCTCGGCTCCAACGCCATCATGAACCGTGTTTCGATCGGACAACAGGATCCCACCGGGTTCGATACTGACAAGCTTTACAGTTTCAAGTATTTCGAAGCTGGTCCACTCGGTATGAAAGGATTTGTGGACTATCTGAAATCCAAGGGTGTGAGTGAGACGATCACCTCTGCGATCCGTACCAACGGTGTTCAGATCCAGGATACCGGCAAGAAGATCTCCGATATCCCGTTCTATCAGACCTTCCAGAACGCCAACGATGATGCTCCTCGCAAGACCATCCAGCTGGCGAACCACGACACCATCTCCGGTATCAAGACGGATGGTTCCGGTGTGAACATCGCCATGGTCAGCAAGTGGGATAAGGTGGATCTCGGATCTGCGAATATCCAGCTCAACCTGAACAGCTCCGATCGTCCGACTCTCAACGATGCGGATCCGATCGTGGTTCAGTCTGATCTCGCAGACTATGCGAAGTTCGAACCCAACACCTCCGACCCGTCTCGTCCGGATCGCAAAGTTCTCACTCTGAAGAACGACGATAACATCTGTGGTTACACCACAGCTGGTGGATCTGTCAACCTTGCTATGGTGAGCAAATGGGATGCTGCGGATTTCGGTTCCACCTCTGTCCACATGAACCTCAACAGCAAAGATGCTGTTACGGTCAATGACAAAGATACCGTCCTTACGGATGCCAACTACAGTGAGTTCATCACGATCCCGTCTCTTGAAGGACTGGCGACGGAAGAGTCCGTTCAGGCTCAGATCGCCCAGGAAGCGGAAGATCGTCAGAACGCGGACAGCTCCCTGACAGCCGCTATCGGTCTGAAGCAGAATGCCCTTACTGTGGACGGTCAGAAACTTGTTCTCACCGACGATGTTCTGGAGCTCGGTGCCGATGTCGTTGTGCTGCAGAATCCCTGGGATCCGAACCTCCCGGATCGTCGCCACATCGTTCTGAAGAACCATGACAGTATCGTTGGAACGATGACCACCGGCAACAATGGTACTCTGATCATGATGTCCAAGTGGGACAAAGTTGACATCGGTACCACCCAGGCTCAGATGAACCTCAACTCTCCGAATGGTGTAATCCAGGTCAACGACGATGCGGTTGTCGTTACCTCTGCCAATATCAGTGAATACGCTCCGGCTACCGATCTGAGTGGTTATTACACCAAAGCAGAAGTGGATGCCAAAGTTGCTGGTGTTCTGTCCTACAAAGGTACCGTTGCCACTGTGGAAGAACTGGATGCGATCGAAGCTCCTGCTGTCGGTGATGTCTATCACGTTACTGCCGACAAGGGTGAGTACGCGTTTAACGGAACGAAATGGGAATCTCTTGGTTCCGAAGTGGATCTCAGCGCTTATGCGAAGACTGCCGATGTCACCACCGCGATCGACGCTGCTAAGACGGAAGTTGCTGCTTCTGTGACGGCAGAAGAGGAAGCCCGTTCTGCTGCGGATACCGCCCTGGACAACCGTGTCACTGGACTCCAGAGTGATCTGGTTGGTAAAGTCGACAAGGTGGAAGGCAAGAGCCTCGTTGATGATGCGGAGATCACCCGTCTCGCTGATGTTGCGAACTACGATGATGCCGAAGTTCGCGGACTGATCACTGATGTGGTCACTGACCTCGAAGGTAAGGTTGACAAGGTTGCCGGTAAAAGCCTGGTCGATGATGCTGAAATTGCACGTCTTGCGACAGTGACCAACTACGATGATACGGTACTGTCTACGAAGGTTGCAAGTGCGGAAGGCAATGTGATTTCGATCAGTGATCGTCTCGCTTCCCTGGAAGCACAGATCGTCTCTCTGAAACAGACCGATGTTGCTGCTGTGACCTCTTCTGCGGATCTTGCTCAAGCTGACAAAGACCTGATCATCACGATCGCAGAACCGATCACCGGCACCACGACCGTGGAAGGTAAGAGCATCGAAGTCAAACAGCTGACCGCGAGCAATGCAACCACCGTCTTCAAGACGGAAGGCGATGTCACCATGAAGAACCTCACCACAACCGGTGATCTTCCGAAGGCGACAGCGAACGCCCAGATCCGTATCGTCAGTGGCGACTATGTTCGTGTCACAGACAGCGCCATCGATCAGACTGGTTACAACGCGATCGAAATCGGTCTTGGAACCGGATCTGGTCCGAGTGCCACGAAGTCGATCGTGATCGACAATGTGAAGTTCAACTCTGCACTGACGAACAACGCGATCAGCATCTTCGCTACGGAAGACGGTTCTGTGATCACGATCTCGAACTGCACCTTCACGAAGTGCTCGAACCCGGTTCGTCTGAGCAACGCCACAGGTGGCAAGGTCACCATCAACCTGGTCAACTGTGAGTTCACCGAATGGGATAGCTCCAACGACTGGGCTGGTCTCCTGATCATGCAGGATTACACCAGTAAGTCTGTAGAGGCGATCCAGGCGAACAACCTGTTCGGACCGGATAAGGTCACGATCAACGTGATCAACTGCACACATGCCGGCGAGAAGATCGTCGCTCCTGCGAACATCGCAGATGTGTGTGGAACGAAGAACGCTTCGACGCAGCTCTTCTACATCTGGAGTAACGAAGAAGGATTCGTCGCTTACGACGCAGAGCGTTATCCTGTGATTAACATCCAGTAACGTATCGATAAGAACAGGGAGAGACATCTCTCCCTGTTCTTCTTTATTCAACGCTAACCAGGAGGTTCTATGTTTAGCTGGAATATCAGAAAGAACTCACGTCCGTTCACTTACAAAGAAGATGTCTTCGTGAAGACTTTAATGATAGGGTTCCGAGATCACTGTCCTCGTCACGGAGCATTCTTACTGCAAGTGAACCTGAATGATATCGCATTCAAATGGTCCCCTTACATGGAAGAACAACTGGAGTCCCAAGGTGTGATGGGAAGTTGGGGATTGGGATCACCGAACACAGTCTATTTGGTACCTTATTCTGGTATCGTACCTCATACAACCGTATACACGATAGGTGATGAGAAAGCGATCATGACTGGTGGTCATCTGTTACAGCCCGATATGGCCAGTACCGTAGTACACGAGATCACACACCGTTGGCAATTCAAAACGGCACCGGTCCGTTACCTGTTGAACCGGTTATGTGCTTTGGTTTGGGATCATATCCCAGGATTAAAACAGTTGACGATTGAAGGTGATGTTGACCGTAATATCAGTGACAACCAGGAGGTCCATCAATTCTTCACTTTGGTCAACCAAGCTTATGACAACTACATCTACTATCAGAGATGTTCACAACGAAGAGAAGTCTACGAGATAGACCCTTCGAAGAATGAAGAGGATATCCGGCTATCCCGAGAACAAGAACAATACGCATCAGATCAGTATCACAGCAACGAACCAGTCTATCAAGATCTGGCGAAGCGGTTGTTCGATATAGTCAAATAAGACTAGAACACTGTGGTGAGGTCATCCCACCACAGTGTTCTATTTACAGTTATGCGTTCTTCACAGGCTGTATCTGATCATCTATCTTGATATACCAGTATCCAGTCTTAAATGGATCATCCTCGAACTCTGTCAGGATCTGTCTGATCTTGACCTTTGAACGATCATTGGAGAGATGATCAATGTAGATCACATCATCGTCGGTCTTGCTGTAGTCTGAGAGTTTCATGTGGATGTGGTTCTTGATCACATCCAGATCAGACACTTCAAGATAACAGTTGCCCCATGGATCTTGAACGATCCCTTTATAGCCGTTGGCTATGGGTAATCCACTTCTCGTGGACACTACATCACGAGACCCTGAAACGCTCCAAATAGAAGAGATTTCTTCCAGTGTTTGCTTGGGTTTTTTCTCTCTTATTTGGTTACCTTCCTTGATGATGGGATTTGATGTGATCGGGATGTTAGCCAGTCTGCAGAGCTCTTCATAAGCGTTGTCCAACAACCAGCATAACACATCTCCATGACAGAGATCCGGTGCACACCAGCAAGCGAGTTTCAGAGGACCATCATCGATTTTACTCTTCTGGTTCTTCAACTGAACCAGATCTCTGAGCATATCAGGGTTCTTCAGAAGGTAGTCGGTGAACATAGCGATCACACGATTGCGATCGTTGTTCGCATCGATCTTGAATGGATTACCGAAGGATCCAGTCAGCTCTTTATACGGTCTACCGATGTAGATGTCATAAGGTTCCTTCCTGACATGCACCACTCTTCCTGGATGGGTGGTGATGTAGTCCTCTGGACGAACATCCACAACGACAGACTTACGTCCACGTTTCGCCCATTCCTGCAGCATGTGCTGAGTACCAGGACTCTTCCCATCCCAGAATGCGATCAAGTGATCACTGTTCTTGATCATCTCAGCGTTGCGGATCATACCAGCTGACTTACCGAACTGATCCCATCTTGCTTCATAGACTTCACAAGGTTGTCCGTTCATCTCAGCGTACACTTCTGCCAAGAGATCAACACCTCTTGCACCTCCTGTGATGATGATCGCATCCTTCGGGATGTACTGTTTCAGATACGTGTACACGATGTAGTAGTTGTTCATGTCTCTACTACCGACGACACAAAAACGTCTTAAGTTGCCCATATGTGTTAACTCCTATTTTGATTTCATTTAGGTCGTATAGATTGAACTCAACCAACTAAGTAGAAAATGATATACGCAGTAATATCTAGGAGGGTCTACCGATGTGTCAAGAAAGAGTATTTACATTAGAGGAGAGCAACCTGATGAAACGTCTTGTTACGGTTCTGATGGTTCATGTTCCTTCTATTAAACCGAAGTCGTTGTTCGTACCTGTTGATCAAATGGAGTTCCATTGGAAACATCTTCCAGGGAACCAGAGGATCGATCATCCGATCTGGGTAGTCAGAACCGTATACGTGAGAATACCAGATGAGGGTACTGATATGGTGGAACATATCTTGAGGATGGTTCCACATCTGATCAGACAGTTGTATGAACAGATGGACTACAAAGAACATCGCATCACACATACACTGAACCACATCTGCTATCACGATAGACTTGGGAACTATCGTCAGCAGTATAAAGCATCGATCAAGTTCTACAAAATCCTACTAAACGCCTATCGCTATATAAAACAATATGAGGGGTTGAGACATAAAGATCCGCAAGAGCAATACGATCTAAAGAAAGAACTGTCTGTGAAATATGGAAAAGGGTTTGAGTTGGCGATGGAAATCTATACGAAGTTCCATATCAAGTAAGTGAATTGTACTACCTGGTAGAAAGATCTACCAGGTAGTACATCACAGTTATTGTTTCGTAGTGTCAGTACTCTGAACAACGATGGGTTTATTTGTGTCTTGCTTGACCACAGTTACCGGTTCTTGTTCAGGTGTTGTAGATGTAGTGTCTGTTGTTTTGGTATCTGTGGAAGAGTATTTCTTCTTACCAAAGAGATATCCAACAACACATCCTCCACCTAAGATCGCAACAACTGCTGCAGTCAGATAGTACCACCAGTCCGTCTTTACAGCATTGGATACGCTCTCCGTAACAGTCTGTACAGCTTCTTTGGTTTCTTCTTTCACTGGGATAGAAGTGACAGTAGTAGTTGTCTTCGTCTCTGTAGTACCATTGTCATCCACAGTTTCTGTCTTAGTTTCAGTGGTTGTAGTAGCTATATAGTTCACCTCACTTCGGGTTCTTCTGCTGTTCCCGTATGACATCTGCCTGTTCCTGCGTCAGGTAGCCTTTCTCAACCTGTTCGATCAACCACTTCTCATCATTGCTCTGATGATAGTCTTCTGTTCTTCCACTACATCCAGCAGGAGTAGTAACCAAAATCATGACAAATGACAAGATAATAGCATAACGCTTAAGCTTCTTCAAGTGCTTCATTTGTTTAGTATCTCCTTGGTAAGTTCATAACAATGTTCTCTCAGAGAAAAGTTATCCGACCACTTGAGCAGCTCCCCTCCGAATGACTCCTGGGGATGTATCAATGTGATCTTGGGATTTTCAAAGTATCCGATCTTCATCAACTTCTCCAACTCACGGTTCATCACAGCTTGAAGAAGTTCCAACAGTCCAACGATCAGGGGATCGTCTGTAGTGTCGTTATAAGTGGAAGGAGGAGTCAGGAACACATATACGTGTTTGTAGTGTTCCAGTTGTTCCTTCGAAGGAACTGGGATGTTGTTGACAACACCTCCATCTGCATAGAATTCCTCTCCGATCTTGACTGGTTTAAATACCCAAGGGATCGAAGTAGCTGCCAGTGCTACAGCAGGTGTTACGTTCATGTAACATCCAGACCAGTCCGCCAGTTTCGTAAGAGAGGTACGGACACGAAGCGTAGCAGATCCAGTCATCTCTTCTTCCAACAGTTTCTTGACACCATCGTTGTTCACCAGGTGTCTGGAACAACCAGTGACGCATCCGATGGAGCTAATTGGAGATAGTGAAAAGAACTCACTAAGCTCTCTGGAAGACATCAGTTCACGGAACCAGTTGGTGTCATGACCACTGTAGTACAGAGACGAGAAGAGGGTTCCACCGGAAGATGTCTGAGCATGACCAGGGATCTTACCGTACTCTTCAAACGCTTTCATAATACCAGTGCAGCATTCCACAGAGAGAACACCACCTCCCTGTGCGACGAATAAAACGTCGTCATCCATCATAGAAAAAATATTCATAGTAAACCTCCTATACCGAGAAAGTTTTAAATCCATAACATCGTCAAATAGGAGCCTATTATGAGCCTTACAACCTGTCACAAATGTTGGACCAACCCGTGTATCTGTGGAGAACAGTTCAAGCATATGACAACTGATCATATCTTGAGTCTGATCGATGCATTAACCGAGATCTTGAAGGATCGTGATGTTGCTATATCGACAACGGTAAACAATCAACCCATTAAAGCTTACCTGCTGGAGAAGAACCGTGGTGTTGGATACAACACGAACAGTTCTCTGATTACACTGTTAGAGGAACATAAAGTTGTTCTTCCTGATGTGTATCGCAACTATATCCAACAGCATGTTACAGCAGGAGCTGTTTATCGGGATCTCAGTTGGGATACATCTGTTCCTTACAGAGCTGCATTCGGATTGATGCTGTACACGCTCTCACTCAGCTATACCGATACCAGTTTACAGAAGTATTTCATCCAGCTGTTGAAGCACACCACCTGTATCTTCGACAATCCCAATCTCAGTGCTCTGTTGAAGTATGATGTGGAACACAGTGTGTTCTTACAGCAGTTATTTACAGCGACCAATCAGTCTCGTATCATCTTGAATGAAAAACTGACTGAAGTATCTCAAGAGTGGTTATTGGCTTGGTCTGTATTAACCAGGATCGAATCGTTTTACATTGGAGATCTCAACGCTAAG
>UMHM01037259.1_pt1 | contig 13722 bp, 16 predicted proteins | sample 1965501 | NCBI WGS metagenome assembly UMHM01 (sample SAMEA4836095, study PRJEB28245) | human gut metagenome | biome: gut microbiome; material: fecal sample | place: Denmark | collected 2008
GCCTTTACCGCAGCCTCTTCCTCTCCGCTGTTCCTGTTCATGACCAGCATTGCGATCACTCCCCCGAGAAGCGCCAGGATGAGCACCAGCACAATCCCAGTGATTATCCATTTGACCTTGTCGCTTTTGACATGTTGATTGAGTTTGCTCATTTGTTTACCTCACTTTTTATTTTTTGTTTCCTTCGGGATCCCGAAGTACGCGACCGTTTTACGGTTTCGCTTGCCGTTCTCATTGTAAAAATGATCCACGATCTGCTTCTTCGCCGTCCGATTGAGATCGTTCACATCTCCACGATAAGACGGCTTTTTCTTATCGGATGCCGCTACTATCATGTTCGGCATAGTGGTCTCGATCTTGCCGACAAAGGAATACTTCGGATTAAGTCGAAGTTTTCCGTTTTTGCCTTTTATCCATGCTTCGCTGGCACCGATAAGTCGCACACCTCTATGATTCAAACTGTAATTTACAGTTGACATATTTTTCTGCTCCTTTATAATGGAATTGCCACCAGCCCCTGTTAGGGGAAGCCACGGCTGATGCGCGTGGACAGAGAAGAACGTTTGGCTTCGTGCGTAGACTTCTCACCAAAACCGCTCGTTTTTTACGGGCGGTTTACTTTTGTCGTCAATTCACCCAACCGCGACCATAACGATAAATCGCGGTTTTACCGTTTTTAGTGTGAAACTTCACACAGTCCTTACGTCCCAAAGCGGTAGTTTTGTAAACGGAATTCCTCATGATCTCCCGTTCACGGTAACCGCCTTCATTGAACATTTTTCGCCATGCGGATTTTGATACCTTCACAAACGCCATATGCACCTCTATTTCTCGCCGCGAACGGCTTTATTTACTTGCGCCGGGCAGGTCTGCCACAACTGTGATAAGGAGGTTTTTTATCGTACCTGCCCGGCTATAAAGGAGTGACGACGGAGTCTTTCCGCCGTCAAGATGAAGGGTGGGTCAGATAAGATCGCGGACGATCGAACGATATGCTTCCACTTCCTCGGGAGTCAAAACGTCATGCACGTTCACGAAATTGTCATTGCCGGAGATCTTCACGAACACTTCCTTGAACACGGGCGCGTTCTCCAGCTCACGCACTCTTTCACTCGGATCCGCAACGAATGCGGATAGCACCGGCTTGCTCCCCTGCACGTCAGGCTGACCGGTATATCGATCGCAGGAGTTCGCGTCCAGGAACAGAATGGACGCCGCCGAATGCTTGAGATTGTTAGGATTGTTTTTCTTAGGCGTGTACTCAAATATCCTGCACGACAGCAGCAGGAACTTCTGTATGCGGAGATTGATCGGTTTTCTACTCTGAACTTGCTCTTCTGCGGTTTCGACAAATACGCTGTTGTTTTCGGTTTCTTTCATTGTTTGATTCTCCTTATGGTGTTATTTATTTTCGCCCCCAACCGGGATGGCTTCTTTGTACACGACACAGATCCCCGTGTCCCTCATGGCGATGAGCAACCCTGCAAGATAGTCACACATAGCACAAAACGCAGCTGTAAGCTCAAAATTGCTTTGCTGCATCTTCGCCACACGAAGATCTTCCATATTGCCCTCACCACAGGCGGGACAATTAAGGATCTCCAACATAGACTGCACAGCCGCTGCTGCACTCTTGAACGTCAGATTGCCGCTCTTCGCCACTTTGTGTCACTCCTCGAACTTTGCCTTGAACGCCTTAATAACGTCCTCAACGGCACGACGGTATGCGTCGCACCTTGCGCTTTGCTTTTCTTTGTTTTCCTCGAAATACGGATTGATGATCCCGTTCAAAAGCGAAAGAACTTCCTCGAACGGAACGGTCTTCACCGGCACAGGATCAGGAACATCGTTTATGTTCGGAGAAAAATCGTCGATGTGCTGCTGCTCTATCTTATCGGCTTTGACTCGTCCCGCCGAGGAAAGCTCTTTCTTCTTTTTTCGGATCTCTTTCACCGTCATACTCGGCGAAAACTCGTCCAGGTGCGACTCCACCGGCACAAGCTCCACAAGCTGCGAGTAGCCGTAATCTTTAAACTCCTCTTTCAGCATCGGCACGTTCATGCCGTCGGCGATCATGAATTTGTCGTAAATGGCGAGAAAATTCTTCGTCGTCGTGGTGCCGAACCCGAAGCGCTTCTTCGCAAACTCATAAATGTCAGCGCAGCCGTACGCAACCAGTGAGCCGAAACCGTGCGCTTTCAGTTGATACAGCCGAAATGCGACACTCAAAAAACTGTCATTGATCAAAGAAATATCATCGTCAATGGCAGCACAAGCCGCAATAAAATCATTTGAAACGCCTTCGGGATAGTAATCCGGAAAATCACGAAAAGTAAGAATTTGCAAGTTGGTAAAGATCTTTGCACGAACATAGTAATATCCGCGATCCGCCAGCTCAGACAAACCGACGTAAACGGTTTTGCCGTTACCGCGGAATGGAAGTTGTTTGTCTTTTGTTCCAAAAAACACATGATCAACCGTAACAGAAACATCTTTATCGGCGCAATGTTGAATAAACGCCTTGCTCAAAAAGAACGTGCATAAATACTCATAACCGTCGCGAGAAACGTTTTCCGCCTGCTTGAACAAAAACAACAGATCTTCGTATGAAAGAAGATCCTCGACGGTCTCCACCTCTTCCCGCCAAACGTATCCTTCCGGAACTTCCGGCAGAACGTTCAGCACAGAATCGTCAGACGTCTGACCGCGCGAATCCACTGACACGCCCTCTTCTTCGTTTAGATCCACTGTCAAAATCGCTTCACCCTTCATTCTTCTTCGTCTCCTTTATACTTTTCATGCGGCGGTGGGTTGCTGTCGACGGTTGCACCGTCTGTCCACCCCAATAGGTCGCCAAATGGACAATACGTCCATTCGCCTATAAAATAATGGATAATTTATCCATTGTCAACCCTTTTTCTATTTTTTTGTTGATAGATACTGAACAAAACGTCCAAAATCACAGTATGAACAGGCTAAAAGAATTAAGAATTAAAAAGGGAGTGTTGCAATCAGATGTTGCTGCATATATCGGAGTCAATAACTCTACATATGCTTACTATGAACGTGGGACACACAATCCCACCCCGGAGACCCTTTGTAAACTTGCCGACTTTTTCGGCGTGAGCGTTGATGAGCTTCTCGGCAGAACGCCGCAGCTTTTCGACGACGCCCGCGTGGAGCGTCCGGAGATAATGGAACTCTACGAGCTGATGACTCCCCAACAGCAGTCGAACCTCATCAACTATGCCCGGGGAATGCTTGCCGCATCCGCGCCGGATGAGGGCACAATTCAGTTCAAGCGCAGAGCCTGAGCAGCGCCCGACAGAAAAATTCGAAGCAATTTTTCTGTCCGATTTAACCATAGAAAACCGTTGTAATATAGTCCCATCTTTCACAAGGGGGCTATATGTGGATAGGTTTACAAAAGATTTTTTGGCGCAGATGAAGGCGGATATTGCACGGCAGCTCGAAGCTATATCCGCTTTTCTCGACGGAGCGGATGCGGGAGCGTCCTCTCCACCGCCGGTAACTCCGCCGGCATTTTCTGCCACATGGCGGCGTGTTGCCGCTTGCGGAAACTTCACACTTTATGTAAAAGGAGGTGACTGCCCTGCTCAGATGACGTCGGATGTTCATGATGCCGAACCCGAACGAGGTGAAGACATGAAATATCTGACCAAACGGAAAGACGGCAGGTGGCAAGGCTCGAAGGTGATAGACGGAAAACGCGAATTCGTCTATGCCGCGACGCAGCGCGAATGCCGTGAAAAGCTCAAAAAACTGGAAACAAAACGCAAACGCGAGCCGAAGCGCGACAGTCTGTATGCCTTTGCAAGAGACTGGCTTGTGACCTACAAAAAGGGAAACGTCGCGGACAGCACATACCGCAGCTATGCATATATCATCAATTCTCACTTGAAAATCGCCACGCCGGTGAACAAGCTGACGACGGTGCAGCTGCAAGCGCTCATCAACTCATTACCCGGCACGAGGATCCGGAAAGAGGTGTATATGCTGCTCCGCCAGATCGTGCGCAAGGCGTACGAGCTGGACTACATCAAGAAGGATGTGTCGCAATTTGTGCAGCTGGGCAAGATCGAGAAAGCCGACGGACGGGCGCTCACCATTGAGGAACAACACAAGATTCTGGCAGCGCTCGGCGACGATCCGTTCTCTCGGAGAGTGCTGCTCTATCTGGTGACCGGGGCGCGTCCGGGGGAACTCAGACGCATAAACCGCAAGGACATCCGCCCGAACTATGTCAAGATCGAAGGCACAAAGAACAGCCGGGCAACGCGCTGGGTGAAAGTGTCATCAAAAATCGCGCAGCTTGTGCAGTCACTTCCCGGCGAAGTATTCGACTTCGACCTCAAACGCTTTCGCGAAAGATTGCAGCGGTTTTGCAAAGAACTCGGCATCGATTATGAGGTGACGACTTACACTCTCCGGCATACGTTTGCGACCAATCTCTACATCCTGGGCGTGCCCGAAAAGGACCGTCAGGCATATATGGGACACGCCGGCGGGAGCCGCATAACCAACGACGTCTATACTACGTATAGCCCGGACGTTACGGCAGCCGATATACGCAAATTGTACGGCGATTTTCTCCCGGAATTCTGACATCAAATTTGACATCATTTTTGACATCATTTCGGTGCAATTTTGATGTCAAGTTTACAAAGTGAACGATTTCGGGGACATGAAAAAACCCACTAAACAGTGGGTTTTCTGGTGGGGACAACAGGACTCGAACCTGTGACCTCTTGTATGTGAAACAAGCGCTCTAACCGACTGGGCTATGCCCCCGAATTGCGGGGAGAAAACTCCCCGACGAGATTTCAGTTCTTGTAAGCTCTCTTGCGAGCGGCCTCGGCCTTCTTCTTACGTTTGACGCTGGGCTTCTCGTAGGCTTCTCTCTTGCGGAGGTCGCCGATGATGCCGTCACGCGCGCACTTTCTCTTGAAGCGGCGGATTGCATTGTCCAAACTTTCGTTTTCACCGACTCTGACAGTAGACATCTCATTCACCTCCTTTTTGTCGCAAGTGATATCTATTATACTCACGCGCGGAATTTTGTCAACAAAATCGCGCCGCAAGAAACAGACAATTTGCTATCTCGACAATCAAGCCATTCTGTCGGCAAGCTGCGCGCCGCCGAGGATGTGGATGTGGAGATGTTCCACGGACTGGCAAGCGTTTTTACCCTTGTTGGACACCAGCCTGAACCCGTCGGAAAGTCCGAGTTCGTCCACCATGGCGGAGAGCTTCTTTATGCAGCGGGCGAGGGTCTGCGCCTGCTCATCCGACATCTCGACGATGTTGGCGTAATGCTCTTTCGGAAGCAGGAGCAGGTGCACGGGAGCCTGCGGCGCAATGTCCTTGACGATGACCATATCGTCGTCTTCGTAAACCTTGACGGACGGGATATCCCCGTTGATAATCTTGCAAAAAACACAGTCGTTCATATTTATCTCCTTTCCCCTGCTTGCGGGGATACGGGCGATGCCCGTTGTTACACTCTCACTCCGTCGCCGAAGAGCGCGGTGGGGACCACCGTAGCCAGCGCGTTGCGCGCTCCGTCCACGGCATAGACCTTGACGTAATTGGGCGTGTGTCCGCACCATAATCCGTCCTCTTTTGTTTCAAACAGCACTTCAACGCTCTTTCCGAGCTGTTTAAGTCTGTATTCCGCCGAAAGGCGGTGTTTGACTTCGCTCATCTCCTTCTGCCTTTCGGCAACGACGGCGGCGGGCAGAACGGGAAGTTTGCCCGCGACGGTGCCCTTCCGCGACGAATACGGGAAAACGTGCATATCGGCAAATTCGGTTTCTTTGCAGAATTCCATACTGCGGCGGAACGCCTCATCGCTTTCCGTGGGATAGCCCACAATCACGTCCGTCGTGACGGCGGCATCGGGGAAGCGGCTGCGTATCAGCCGCACCTTTTCGGCGTACTGTTCCGTCGTATAGCGGCGGTTCATATTTTTGAGCACTCCGTCGTCGCCGCTCTGCAACGAGAGATGGAAGTGAGGACAAAAACCCTTCACTCCCGCGGCGGCATCCAGAAAGCGCTCGTCAATCACGCCGACTTCCAGCGACCCAAGCCGCACGCGCATTTCGCAATTCTGCAAAGAGGTGAGCAGGTCGGCAAGAGATGTGCCTATATCCTTGCCGTAAGCGGAAAGATTTATGCCCGTGAGCACGATTTCGCGGCAGGTGGTTTCTGCGGTTTCGACTTCGCGCAGAATGCCGCTGAGAGCGCGCGACCTGCTGCGCCCGCGAAGATACGGCACAATGCAGTAGGAACAGAAATTGTTGCAGCCGTCCTGCACTTTTATGAAATGGCGGGTGCGCATAGTGAGCGTACCGCGGAACTCTTCGTACTTTGCCGCGGTATCGAAGTCTGCGGTGACGATTTTGTCGAAAAATCCGTCTTCACAGCCCTTTGCCTTTTTCACCAGCTCCTCCGCAAGCACGAGTTTCCCTTTCGTGCCGGAGATGAACTTCACGCCGTCGCGCGCAAACTGGCTGAAATTGTTCTGCGACGCGCAGCCGCAGACGTAAATCTCCGCTTCGGGATTGATTTTGAGAATGCGGGTGACCGCCTGACGGGATTTGCGCTCCGCTTCCGAGGTGACCGCGCAAGTGTTGACGACGTATACGTCCGCCGCTTCCGGCCACTCACGCACCTCGAACCCGCCGTAATCCAGCACGGCGCGCATAGCGTCCGCGTCGTATTGATTGACTTTGCAGCCGAGCGTCAAAAAGACGACGGATGGTCTTTCAGTCATAGTCCAGCTCTCCCGCGGCATCCATAACCAGCGCCGCTCCGACAATATCCGCGGTTTCCGCGCGGAGTATGCGTCTGCCGAGCGTGACGATGCACGCACCGTTTGCCGCCGCTTTTTCCACCTCGTCCGCTCTGAAACCGCCCTCGCTGCCCACCACGAGCGCAAGTTTGCTGCCGTGCACTCCCGCCTTTTTCAAAGACAGCGCACGCTCTCCTTCGTATGCGAAGAACACTTCGTCGAACTGTTCAAAACGTCCGACCGCTTCGTCGAAACTCACCGCGTCCTCCACACGGCTCAACCATACCGAACCGCATTGTTTGGCAGCCTCCAAGGCTATGCGGCGGGCGCGCTCCGCGTTGAATTTTCTTTCGGCGGTGTACGCCGAACAGAACGGTACGACGGAGTCGACGCCGAGTTCGACCGCCTTCTGTACGACTATGTCCGTTTTGGAGTTTTTCAACAATCCGCAAAAAAGAGTCAGCGAAATCTTCTTTCTGTCCGCCTCCCGCACTTCGTCCTGGTCGAGCAAGGCATAGCCGCTGCCCACTTCGCGCAGGGTGCAGAACCTCTCCTTGCCGTCGTCCGCGCAGACGATGACCTTGAAACCGGGCTTCATACGTAGCACTCGGGTCATATGCAGAAATTCGTCGCCCGTGACCGTCACGATATTGCCGCGCACATTGTCGGGCGTCACGAAAAAACGTCTGAGTTCCATACTACCTCGCAAGCCTGAGCGCGCGCCAATCGCCGTCGGCACGTCTTTCTTTCACCGCGAAACCGTATGCCGCAAATGCGGCTTCCGTCTCTTCCAGCCTGTCCGCGATTATGCCCGACGCGATTATCTCGCCCCCCTCGGTCAGGTGCTCCCCCACCGACGGTGCAAGCCTTTCCAGAATGTCGGCGGTCAGGTTTGCCAGAATGAGGTCGGCGCGGCGGTCGCCTTTCAGCAAATCCGCTTTTTCCACCTCGCACGCCACGCCGTTGAACGCGGCATTCGCCCGCGCCGCCTCCACCGCCTGAGGGTCGATGTCGCACATATAAACGCTTTTCGCGCCCGTGAGCGCCGCGGCTATGCCGAGTATTCCGCTGCCGCATCCCACGTCGATGACGTCCTTGCCGCAGGCGTCCATTAGTTCAAGACACATACGCGTGGTCGCGTGCTCCCCCGTCCCGAACGCCATACCCGGGTCAAGACGCAGAATACGCTCCCCTTCGGACGGCTGATACTTTATCCACGAAGGCACTACGGTGACGGATTTGGTGACGATGGGCTTATAATACTTCTTCCACTCGTTGGCCCAGTCCTCTTCGTCTATGACGCGTGAGGATATCTCCCCGTAACGGACGCCGTGCGCCGCCATTTCCGCGAGCCTTTCCCCGAGGGCGGGCAGGAATGCCGTATCGTCTTCGGGGACGACAGTCGAAACTTTGACTTCCGAGCTTTCGCCGAACGCTTTTTCGTCGGCGTAATCCCATACGACGTCGCTGTTGAGAAGGTCGATGAAATCCTGCCTGTCCACGATGTCGACGCCTTCCGCTCCGACATCGAACATTGCGCTGGCAACGAGTTCGGAATTTTCGTGATTGGTGATGACCGTAACGAGCTTGTATTTCATTTTGACAAAAAATAACGGTTTATCGACCGTATTCAGCCGATAAACCGTCGTTTACAGTTTTTCTTTGTACTCTTTCTGTCTCGGAAACTGTTTGACTTCGAACGCCGCGTCAAGCCTGCGGAGCAGGTCTTTCTGCTCGCGGCTCAGGCTCTTGGGCACTTCGACGACGACTTTGACGTAAAGGTCGCCGGAGTCGCTTCCGCGCAGTTTCTTTACGCCGCAGTTTCTGAGCTTGAACACGGTGCCCGACTGCGTGCCCTCGGGTATCTTCAACTCCTGCGCCCCTTTCAGCGTCGGGACGGAGATTGTGCATCCCAGCGCCGCTTCCGCTATGGTGATGGGCACTTCGAGCTGCAAGTCGCTGCCCGCTCTGCGGAACAGCTTGTGCGGGCGCACGGTGATTTCCACGACGAGCGAGCCGCGCTCTCCGCCGTTTCTGCCGCCGTTGCCCTCGCCTGCGTACGTTATGGTCTGTCCGTTGTCAATGCCCGCGGGGACGTTGACGGTGATTTCGCGGATGCGCTCTATCCTGCCCTGACCGCCGCAGGACTTGCAAGTTTCGGTGACGACCCTGCCCCTGCCTTTGCATACGGGACACACGCCCGTGCTGCTGAACTGTCCGAACGGGGTGCGCTGCACCTGCGTGACGTGTCCCGTGCCGTTGCAGTTGGTGCAGGTCTTGAACGCTTTGCCGTCCTTGGCGCCCGTACCGTTGCAGGCGGAACAATTCTCCACCCTGCGCACGTTTATCTTCTTCTGAACTCCGAACGCAGCTTCTTCGAAAGTGAGCGCAAGCCCGACTCTGATGTCAGAGCCGCGCTGCGGGGCGTTGGCGCGGGACTGCTGCGTGCGTCCGCCGCCGAAACCGCTGAATATGGACGAGAAAATGTCGTCCATATCGAAGCTGAACCCCTGTCCGCCGCGAGTGCCGCCGAAGCCGCCGAAACCTCCGAAACCGCCCGTGCCGCCGCCCATCGGTCCGTTCTCCGAACCGTATTCGTCGTATGCCGCGCGCTTCTGGGGGTCGGAGAGAACGTCGTAGGCGTGGTTGATTTCCTTGAACTTCTCCTCGGCGTTCTTTTTCTCCGTTTCGCTCGCATTGGTGTAAAGATCGGGGTGATACTTCTTGGCAAGTTTACGGTAGGCGGATTTCAATTCGTCCGCGCTCGCCTTTTTGTCCACTCCCAGTATCTCGTAATAGTCTTTGTCTGCCATATCTTCCTTGTGCCGCCGCGTAATCCGCGTTGAAGCGCGACGTCATCGCGCTTCCGGCGAGCGCTCACGCGCTCATATACGTTGCGGATAATCCGCAATGTGTTCCTGCGGAGCGCAGGACGTGCGCTCCGCAGAGTTTTGTCAGTCTTCCCAGCCGCCTTCGGGAGGGGTCATATTGTCGCCGTCGTTGACGACTCCGTCGCCGCCCGCAAAACCGCCGTCGTTATTTGCCGCATTCGGGTCGAATCCCGCCTGCTTCGCCGCTTCCGCCGCCGCTTCGGGGTTCTCCTGATAGAACTTGGTGAAGATGGGGTCGGTCACCTTGCTGAGTTTTGCGACTATGTTCTTGACTTCTTCGTCGCTTTCCGCCTTTTCGAGCGCTTCGCGCGCTTCTTTCACGGCGTCGGTGAGCGCGGTCTTGTCCGCATCCGCTATCTTCTCCTCGTTATCGGTCCGGAACTTCTCGATGACGAAGATGAACTGCTCCGCATTGTTCTTCGCCTCGACGAGGTTCTTCCTCTTTTCGTCCTCTTCCGCGTACTTCTCGGCGTCCTTGATTGCCGCCTCGATGTCGCTTTCGGAAAGGTTGGAGGAAGCGGTGATGGTGATGGACTGCGACTTGTTGGTGCCCTTGTCAACCGCTTTGACGGACACTATGCCGTTTGCGTCGATGTCGAAAGTGACTTCGATTTGCGGCACTCCGCGGGGTGCGGGCGCGATGCCCGTGAGCTCGAATCTGCCCAGCGTCTTGTTGTCGCGTGCGAATTTTCTCTCGCCTTGCAGGACGTGGATGTCAACGGAAGTCTGATGGTCCGCCGCGGTGGAGAATATCTGCGATTTGCTGGTGGGGATGGTGGTGTTGCGGTCGATGAGCTTGGTGAACACGCCGCCCAGGGTTTCGATGCCGAGGGACAGAGGCGTGACGTCAAGCAGCAGCATATCCTTGACTTCGCCGGCAAGCACGCCCGCCTGAATTGCCGCGCCTATTGCGACGCACTCGTCGGGGTTGATGCCCTTGTAGGGGTCCTTGCCGATGAACTTCTTGACAGCTTCGTACACGGCGGGAATACGCGTGGAACCGCCGACCATAATGACCTTTGCAATGTCGCTCACGGACAGTCCCGCGTCTTTCAGCGCCTGTTTGGTGGGAGTCATCGTCTTCTCGACGAGGTCCTCGGTGAGGGAGTCGAACTTTGCTCTCGTGAGGTCCATATCGAGGTGTTTGGGCGCGCCGTTCGCCATAGTGATGAAGGGAAGGGAAATCTTCGCTTTCGTCACGCCGGAGAGGTCTATCTTCGCCTTTTCCGCGGCTTCCTTTATACGCTGCATCGCCATCTTGTCGGAGGACAGGTCGACGCCCTCTTTCGCTTTGAATTCGGACACAATCCAATCCATTATCCTCTTGTCGAAGTCGTCGCCGCCCAGACGGTTGTTGCCCGAGGTCGCCAACACTTCGAAGACGCCGTCGCCGAGTTCCAGCACGGAAACGTCGAACGTGCCGCCGCCGAGGTCGAAGATGAGCACTTTCTGTTGCTTGTTCTCGTCCTTGTCAATGCCGTAGGCAAGCGCAGCCGCGGTGGGTTCGTTGATGATACGTTTGACTTCGAGCCCCGCAATCTTGCCCGCGTCCTTGGTCGCCTGACGCTGAGAGTCGGTGAAGTAGGCGGGAACGGTGATGACCGCTTCCGTAATCTTTTCGCCGAGATATTTTTCCGCGTCGTTTTTGAGCTTGGTGAGAATCATTGCAGAGATTTCCTGCGGAGTGTACTCCTTGCCTTCAATCTTCACTCTGTGGTCGCTGCCCATCTCGCGTTTGATGGAAATGACGGTGTGTTCGGGGTTTGCGACGGCCTGACGTTTCGCAATCTCGCCCACGAGTCTTTCTCCGTCCTTGGTGAACGCCACGACGGACGGCGTGGTGCGCATACCTTCCGCGTTGGGGATGACGACGGGTTCGCCGCCTTCCATAACCGCCATACAGCTATTGGTTGTTCCGAGGTCTATACCTATGATTTTTCCCATAATCGGTTCTCCTTTCAAAACTTTATTTCATCCGTCTTTCGACAGCGAATTTTTTTATTTACGATTTTGTTTTCCGCAGCAGTCCTATGTCGACTGCCGCGCGTATCCGATGTTTATCCGTCGTTTTTGACATTTCAACATCCGACTTTGACGCTTGCGGGACGCAGAACCTTTCCGTTCAGCGTATATCCCTTTGCAAGCACTCCGACGACTTTGCCCTCTTGTCCCGGCGCTTTTTCGCGCTCCACCGCAGACATAAACGCCGCGTCGAAGTCCTTGCCCTCCGTGTCTATCTCGGCAAGCCCGAAAGATTCGAGCGCGTCGAGAATCTGTCTCTCCATCATATTGAAACCGGTCAGCGCGGACTCGTCCGTCAGATACTTGCGCGCCAGGTCGCAGTTGTCCAGCACCGTGAGCATCTTTTCGATGACCATCGACTTACCGAGCGTCTTCATCTCTTCCGCCAGCGCCGCGTTGCGTTTGCGGTAATTGTCAAAGTCCGCTTGCAGGCGCATTGCGATGTTTCTTGCCGAAACGCTCTCCGCCATACACTGCCCTATGCGCTCTTCGAGAGCTTCGATATACTTATCGTCGCCCATCTCCTCGCGGTCGAGCACCTGTTCGCCCGCCGCCGCGTCCGTCTGTTTTTCCTCTGCGCGCTTCGCGTCGGCTTCCGCCTTCTCGCGTGCGTCTTCCGCCGCTTTGCTTTCGGCACTCTTCGCGCGCTTGTCCTTGTACTCTTTCTCTTTCATTTCACTCTTCGTCCTTATCGTCGTTGTCCAACACCGTGCCGAGCGCTTTCTTCATATACTCCAACACCCCGATGACCTTTTTGTAGTCCATTCTCTCGGGGCCTATGACGCCCGCTCTGCCCACGACTTCGTCGCCCACTTTGTACGCCGCCGTGATGATGGCGCATTTGTCGACGCCGCTGTCCTCCTTGCCTATGCGCACGGAAAACTCTATGCTGTCCTCCGGGTCGGCAAGAAGTTCGGACACGCTGTCGTGGTCGGAGATGACGGCAAGGAAGTTCTTCGCGTCCTCCACGTTGTTGTACTCCGGATAGTCAAGCATTTTGAGTGCGCCTTCGACGACCACATTGTCCGCGTGCTCCGCCATATACGTCTGTATTATCGCAAGCACCGCATCGAATATGTCGCGGAAACCGTCCGTTTCCTCGTCGAGTTCGCTGTCGAGGTCTATGCCGTCGAGCTCCCCTATCGTCCTGCCCGCGAACACGTTGTTGAGCATACGGGTCGCGGTGTCGATGTATTCGTGTTTCAGGTCGCCGTCCACGTCCAGCGTCTTGTCCGAGATTATGCCCTCGTCGGTCACGATGAGGACAAGCACGCGGTTCTTTTTGAGGGGCACCAGCTTGACTTCTTCAATCACTACGTTCCCGCCGCGACTGCTCACGAAAAAGGAAGTGTAATTGGTCACGTCGCTGATGATTTCCGCCGCACGCTTGGAAATGTCGCGCACCTCGCCGAGCTTTTCCGAAAACCTGCTGCGTATGAACGCCGTTTCCGCGTCGGTCAGCGCCTTATCTCCCGTGTGCTCGATGTCGCCGACATAAAGCTGATATGCGGGTTTCAGAGGCACTCTGCCCGCTGAGGTGTGGGGCTGGTCGACATATCCCAGCGCTTCCAGCGCGCTCAGCTCTGCCCTGATGGTCGCGGAACTCACTTCGGGCATATATCCCTTTTGTATATCCGCACTCGAAACGGGCTGTCCCGTAGCGATATAAACATCCACCAGCGCGTGCAGTATTTTCTTTTTTCTTTCGCTAAGCTCTTTGCTCATACCGACCTCTGCCACGGATAGAGTGCTAGCACTCAATATCTTTGACTGCTAACAGTATATTTTTTTGTCTGCCAGATGTCAATAGTTTACGACTATTTTTTCAAAAAAAATTAAAGCGCACACAATTTTTAGCCGCGCGCCCGCACGAGAATAACGTAATGGCCGACAACGAAGTGAACAAATGCCCGAAATCGGTTGCATTTTTCTTCGGGGTTTGCTATAATCCGAAAGCACGGTAAGCTGGTGTGGCTCAGCAGGCAGAGCGATTCA
>UMHM01027832.1_pt1 | contig 13650 bp, 10 predicted proteins | sample 1965501 | NCBI WGS metagenome assembly UMHM01 (sample SAMEA4836095, study PRJEB28245) | human gut metagenome | biome: gut microbiome; material: fecal sample | place: Denmark | collected 2008
TTGGGCGACTCGATCTTACTTGAATTTGCCGGTATCCGCAATCCTTCTTTCCTTTACATTCAGTTTGCGCCCATTCTCGGAAGCATTCTGATAATCGGAAACTTCGTCTTCTGGAAGGTGAATCCAACAGGCTCTCTCAGCATGGTCAGCACCGGAATCGAAACCATCAGCAAAAACTCGGTATGGAGATGCGCATGCGGGGCAACAAACCCATCGTCCAGCAGATTCTGCCCGAGGTGCGGAAAAGAGCGTCCTGCGGATTTTTCGACTATGGATTCTAGGGCGGCGGACAGGCCTGGCTGGACCTGCTCCTGCGGAAGCACAAATTCCAAAAAGAGCGCGTTCTGTCCAAAATGCGGCGCAAAGCGGCCGACTGATATCGCCGCCCCGAAGCCTGCGTATACCGCGGACTCTGCATATACCTCTGAATCTGCATATGCCCCGAGGTCTGCGTACACCCCGGACTCCGCGTATGCCCCGAAGCCTGCGCGTACCCCAGACCCCGCACATTCCCCTGATTCTGCGTACGCGCCTCCCGCAGTCTCCTATTGCAAGAGATGCGGTAAGCCCATAGCCTATGGGACCAAGCTTTGCCGCGAATGCCGCGCGGCGCTGGAAGCGGCAAAGCGCGCCAGCACCTCTGCGCCTCCGCGATATGCATCCGACGAGACGATCGCCGAAAGGAAAGCGGGCACGTCGGCAGAGACTCCCCGAATCAAAAAGACTTTTAAGACGCCAACATCGTTGGATTGACAGGAATACCGAATCGGTCCGGTGGATCTTCGCGCACTGGATCCGATCCCCGGTAATTTCCATAGCAAGCCTGAAAAACTGGAGGAATCAAGATGCGGTGTCCATATTGTGGTACCAATAATGACGGGGACTCGCTGTATTGCACGGGCTGCGGAAAGCGATTGCCCGTCGGGCAATCGGCGGTCACGCAGAGGCCGGTCCAAGCCCCGGCACGCAGGAAAAAGGACAATTCCAACACCATTTTTATCGTCATCATCGCCGTTCTGGTGTTTGCTCTAATCGCATGTGCCGTTGTCGGATTCATCGTGTACATCGGTCGAACCGCGACGGATGCCGTACAGGTCGTAAAGTCCGGTTATTTGGGTGAATATACGGACATTTCTGTAACGGAATTGCTGGATAACTGCTATGGTTCTTCTCAGAAAGGCACATGGAGCAGCGGAAAGAGCTCTGACAGAAAAACGGTCGTCCAGGTAAAATACGGCAGCGGCGGTGAAACGTTTGTCCAGTTTGAAATGCTGGATGACAGCCGCTTCAAGGTCGTGTCGATGTCCGTTGACGGCGGCATGCTTTATGAGGGCACCGAGCGTCAGACCGCTTTGAATACGGATTACTATGAGGTCTACACGAGAAAGCATTCCCTGAACGATACAGCCCTCATGAAGTTCATCACAAAGCTGGACGGAATATCCGCGTCTTCGGTTGAATACGGCGCCGCGAAGGATTATGCCGGAGACAGAAGCAGGCTCTGCGAGGCGGATGGAAACGTCCCGGCGGACGAGAGCGCCGCACAGCAGATGTACGAAGCCGGATATGACGAATTGGGGCTCTTCTATGATCCGGCATGGGACGCAACGGAGGAACCAGTAGCGGAAACGGAAGCAGATGACACCCCTGTAATTGCGTCCCCCACTGTGCCCAGAGAAACAACGCCGCAGCCCACCGCGGCTCCCCCGACGCAGCCGGTGGTGACTTCCCACGAGCGGGTGGATGGCTATGTGCGTCTGGGCATCGGCGAGCTGAAGATCCGCTCAGGCCCGGGGACGGACTATCCCGAGGTCGGGAGATTGCAGGAAGGTACAAAGGTCGAAGTTCTGGAGACGGCACGCTCCGGGTTCTCCTCATGGGGCAGGATCGACCTTGGATGGGTCTGCATGGATTACATTGAGGAAGGCGATGTCCCCTCCTCCCAGACTGTAAATATGACCGTGCAGGTAAAGTATGGCTCCGGCGGATTAAATGTCCGCGGCGGCCCGGGAACCAGCTACCGTAAGATCGACCGTCTGGAAGAAGGAACGGTCGTGACGATCACGACGATTGAAACGATCAACGGCCACAAGTGGGGCTATATCCCCTCTCAGGGCTGGATCTGCATGGATTATGTGGAGACCTATGATGATTCCGCCAGCTCACAGTCCGGCGGGGACAAGTTCCTGGGGAAATGGGGCGACTTCATTGGGCAGCGGTGCTACCTTACCATATCCACCGGCACCTCAGGAACCTACGATATTGAACTTGAGTGGAGCAGCATGGCAACGGTCACCACATTTTGGCGTGCCACCGGAACTTATGATGTGGCAGATGATTGCATTTACTACAATTCCTGCAAGAATTGGGACTCGATAAGTGACGGCAACGGGAACTTCCGGGATGATGTCAAATATACCGACGGAACCGGAAAATTCTATTTCAGCGGAGGCAACCTTTATTGGCAGGATGACAAGGAAGACATAGGCTCAAGATGCTGCTTTGAGCTCCTTCCAAATAACTGACGGGTGATAGTATGAAAAGGTGTCCGGTATGCGGAGAAATCTCACTGTCCGGGATTCTTTGTCCGGTATGCGGAAGCATGTTAACAGACACAGGCGGTGAGATTTCACGTCTGAAAATCAACAAGCGCTCGGCTTTCCATGACAGCATCCGGTGGAAAAAGCCGGATCCCGGCGACTCTTCAGGATCCGCTTCCGTAAGCGGTCTGAAAGGCGAAGCCTCTTCCGTGAGCAGTCTGAAAAGTACTGTAGGAAAGAAACGCGCTGGTACGCCGCGCACTCCCCCACCGGAGGAGCCGCCTCACGAAAAAGAAGCCTCCGGGTATGAAGGCATCAGTTTCCCGGGCTGGGAGGTCGTGCGCAAGATCGGCGAGGGCAGCTTCGGCGGGGTTTATGAGATCCAGCGCATCCTGCCCGGCGGACGGGTGGAGAAGTGCGCACTGAAAAAGCTGACCGTACCGAAGGACAACGGAGAGATTCAGGAGCTGTACGCTCAATCCTTCAACACGAAAAATATTACCGCGCACTTCAAAAATCAGATGCAGGAACTGGTCAGCGAGTACGCCCTGACACAGGATCTGTGCGGCTGCAAAAATGTCGTAACGTGCCACGATGTGCAGTGCGTGCAGCACAGCGACGGCATTGGCTGGGACATTTACATTCGCATGGAGCTGCTGAAGCCGCTGGCGCAGGTTCTTGGTACGGATTATCAGGACGCGGACGTTCTGAAGCTGGGGCTGAACCTCTGCAATGCGCTGCTGGCCTGCCAGGAACACAGCATTATCCATCGGGACATCAAGCCGGAGAACATTCTGGTCTCAGACAAAGGAGAATACAAACTTGGTGATTTCGGGATTGCGAAGGTGTCCGAAAAAGCAGCCACCGGGACCATGACCGGCACCATGAGCTACATGGCGCCGGAGGTAGCCAACCGCCGGCACTACGGCGCTCAGGCAGACATCTACTCACTGGGGATGGTTCTGTACTGGATGATGAATATGCGCACGCTGCCGTTCCTGCCCTTCCCCCCTGCTATTCCCACCTCCACGCAGCGGCAGGAGGCGGCAGCACGCCGCTTTTCCGGTGAAAGTTTCCCGCCGCCGGTGAATGGCACTCCGGAGCTGAAAGCAGTCGTCATGAAAGCCTGTGCCTTCTCAACGGAGAAGCGCTACCAGACCGCGCAGGAGCTGCGCAGAGATTTATATGCGTGTCTCCGGCAGTATCGTGCCGAAAGGGATGCCTCGCATAAGGCCGATGGTGAGTCCGGTTAGGCGTCGAGATCAGCGCGTTAACAGAAAGGTTTCTTCCCCACACCGCAGAGAAGTGTTCGGGTAGAAAATAAACACGCTGGAGGTGAAGCGGGAAATGATATCGCTGGTTCATCCGGGGCAAACGGATTCCTTTGAATCTTTTTATGCGCAATATGCGCAGCAGGTTCATCGCTGCCTGTACCGGAAAATCGGGAACGTACAGGATGCGGAAGACCTGACCGCTGATATTTTTGAATACTGCTATCGTCAATTCAACACATTTGACCCGCAGAAGGCTTCCATAAAAACATGGCTGTATGTCATTGTGAACAGCCGCTACAAAAATTATCTGCGATCCCGGCGCTGCTTTGAGGACATCGATGACTACATGGAGTTCACCGCTTCGGATGAAGCGCCTATGGAACAGGCCGCCGAAATGGAATGCGAACGGGAACTGCTGGCCAGAGCGCTGGAACAGCTTCCCGAAAGGCAGCGTAAAATTGTTGTTCAAAAATACTTCTGTGATAAAAGCGCCGCTGAAATTGCGGAAAATCTGGGCATGACCCAGGTAAATGTTCGGGTTCAGCTCTATCGGGCGATCCAACAGATGAAAACGTTTATTCAATCGGAGACATAGAAGAAAAGAGGAAATTTACTATGGCAGAATTGTATCGGAAGTCATCTTTGGAGCGGATCTCTTCCCCCGATCAGCTGGACACCATGCTGAAAATATCTTCGCCCATGTCCTGGCTGGCTTTGGCGGGAGCAACGCTGATCGTGGTTGTAACGCTTGTCTGGGCGTTCATTGGACGAATCCCCATGACTGTGACGACCACCGGCATTGTGACCAGCCCGGACAGCACCAACGCGGTTTACTCCAACACAGCGGGCACCGTGACCAACGTGTTTGTAACGCAGGGCGATAAGATTTATGAAAATGATGTTCTCATGGAGGTCAAAACAGACCGGAACGAGACGGTTCAGGTTTTGTCCGATCAGGTTGGCTATGTAAGCGAGATCGTCGCCCCGGAGAGCAGCACCATCACCCCCAACAGCGAAGTCCTTCGCCTTTCTCCCAGCACGGACAGCCGTCAGGTGGTGGTGTGCTATGTTCTGACCACGGACGCCCAGAAGATCAAGCGCGGGGACACCACCTATATCTCCCTGTCTGCTTCTGACAGCAAAAGCTATGGACATATGGTAGGCCGGGTCATCAATATCGACGCCGGTGCGGCCTCCCAGAACGCTCAGAAACAGGTCCTCGGCAGCGAAAACAATCTGGATAAGAACTTTTCTTCTGATGGAAAGGCGGTTACCGCCGTTACCTGCGAGCTTTATCCCAGCAGCAGTTCCGTAAGCGGCTACTTCTGGTCAAACACCAAAGGCGATCAGCTGATGGTCAATAACCGGGATATATGCAGTGTCAAAATCATTACCAAGCAGGTAAGACCCATTGAAAAACTGTTTGAGAAACTGTTTGATCTGTGGGAGGGGGGCAAGAAATGAGCAGCTATGCAAAAACGCCCACTGTCTTTCAGATGGAAGCAACGGAGTGCGGTGCGGCATCGCTGACCATGATCTTTGCCTACTACGGGAAGCACCTGCCTTTGGAGAAAATGCGGATCGAAACCGGCGTATCCCGGGACGGCTGTGTGGCAGGCAATATCATGCGCGCGGCGAAGAAATACGGTTTTGAATGCCACGGCTATCGAAAAGAGCTGGACGGGCTGATGAAGCTGCCGGTCCCCTCCATTATCCACTGGAACTTTAACCACTTTGTTGTTTTTGAGGGCATCAAAGGAAAGTATGCCTACTTGAATGATCCGGCTGTCGGTCACCGGAAGCTTACCATGCAGGAGCTGGACGAGGGATTTACCGGCGTCGTGCTGACCTTCGCGCCGGCTGCCGGTTTCCAGAAAGAGAAAAAGCAGGGAACGTTCCTGCCGTTCCTGAAGCAGCGGCTGAAGGGCAGAGTCGGCGTCCTCGCAAAGCTTGTATATATCGGCATACTGCTGTTTTTCCCCGGCCTTATCCTGCCGGTTCTGTCCCAGACATTTATTGACGATGTGCTGTGCAACGGCTATCGGGACTGGCTGACCAAAATTCTCGTATTTATGGGAAGTTGCATATTGTTCAAGGTTTTCCTTTCCTATTACCGCAGTATGCTTTTACAGAAGCTGAAAAGCGTCATGTGTACCATTTCCGGCACAAAATTCCTGACGCACATGTTCCAGCTGCCCATCACCTTTTTTGACCAGCGCTATACCGGCGATCTGGTCTCCAGAATTCAGAACAACAAAGATGTGGATGATTTTCTGGCAGGCGACTTTGCGGAAACCTTCCTGAACATCCTCATTGCCCTGTTTTATCTGGTAGTGCTGTTCCTCTACAGCTGGCAGATGACGATCGTAGGCATTGTCAATGTGGCACTGTGTGTAGCGATCGTCGTGCTCAGCAATAAAACTGTGGCGGAATCCTCCGTAAAAATGCAGATGACCGGCGGTAAGCTGTACGGCGCGGTCTGCGCGGGGCTGACGATCACGGATACCATCAAAGCCTCCGGTGTTGAGGCGGAATACAGTGCCCGGATTCTGGGTCATCAGGCAAAGAATGCGGCACTGGACCAGAAGCTGAACCGGTTTCAGCAGCTGGTGGGCAGCATCCCGGATGCGGTCGGCAAGCTGTCCGATGTGGCGCTGCTGCTGATCGGCGGCTATCTGGTCATTCGGGGCGATCTGACAATGGGTATGCTGACCGCCTACAATTCCCTGTTTGATTCTTTCTGCCAGCCGATCAACTCCGTTGTGAATTTTATCCGCAGCCTTCAGGTCACAAAATCCAACATCCGCCGGGTGGAGGACATCGAAAAATATGACGTTGACCCGAGCTATCTGGTGGAGCAGGCAGGCTCGTCAACAGGCGGCAAGCTGTCCGGAAGAGTGGAGTTGAAAGACGTGAGCTTTGGCTACAGCCGTCTGAAGCCTCCGCTGATCGAAAACTTTCATTTTGTGCTGAACAGCGGCGAGTCCATCGCGTTTGTCGGCGCGTCGGGCAGCGGAAAATCCACGATATCCAAGGTGATCAGCGGCCTGTACCGCCCCTGGCAGGGGCAAGTCCTGATGGACGGGAAGCCAACCGATGAAATTCCAAAAGCAGTCATGAACGCCAGCGTATCCACTGTCAGCCAGAAGATCACGCTGTTCTCCGGCACCATCCGGGACAACCTCTCCATGTGGAATCCGGCTGTTTCGGAGGCGGACATGGAGCAGGCCGCGAAAGATGCCTGCATTTACGATTTTATTATTCGCCAGAGCGGCGGGTTTAACTACATGCTTACGGAAAATGCGGCGAATCTGTCTGGCGGACAGCGGCAGAGAATGGAAATTGCCAGAGCCCTTGCAACCAATCCGACGATTCTGATCATGGACGAGGCCACAAGTGCGCTGGACCCCATTGTGGAAAAGCAGGTGCTGGACAATATCCGGGCCAGAGGCTGTACCTGTATCGTCGTCGCGCACCGGCTCAGCGCCGTGCGGGACTGCAACGAGATCATTGCTATGGCAAACGGTAAAATCATTCAGCGGGGCACCCATAAGCAGCTGCTGGAGCAGGATGGATTTTACCGTACTTTCGCCAATGCGTGACGGAGGGTCGATATGGCAAATCAATTTGATATAAAACTGGAGGAGCAGTCCTCACAGCTAACCCAAATCCAACTGCAGAGTCCCCACGCGCTGCTGACTGAAAACATGAACGACGCCTACCGGGTGGTTCAGGGTGGTGTGATCGTCTATCTGGTTCCCGTAAAGAAAGGCAGCATCGAACGCAGGAAAAGAATCGCGGAACTGAATAAAGGCGACATTTTTCCTTCCTACGCCTACCGGAACGAGGCTTTTGACGTCTGGAAATTCCTTGTTGTCCCGAAGTCCGGAGAGGCAGAGCTGGAGCTTCTGGAAAATGGCAGCACCAAGCCCCTGAAACGGAATTTTATTCACAAATGCGGCATCCCCAAATTGGAAGAAGAGGGCTTCGAGCGCTGTCTGGAGGAGTTTTATTTAGGGCAGTCCCTGAAGGACGAGGGCTTTATCGTCCACTCGGAGATCGCCAAAAAAGTGGTATCCGGTCAGACAGCTGCCACCATTATCAGCATTGCGGAATCCGCGGAGGAAGCGCCGGTTCAGGGTTCCAATACCTACCGGGTCATTGCTCAGGGCTGCAAGGCCGCCGGAATCGAGGTGGCGTCGGAGGCACGCATACTGTCCTGCTGCGGCGCGAAGATGGCCGTTCCGGACGTGGCAAGAATCTCCAATTTCACCTGTCGGGAAGTGGTTCTGGAGCAGAAGTGGTATCGTCAGGAGTGCGGTGTGCTTTTGGGCACTCTGGATGACGCGCTTGTTGCGCTGTACCGGAAGAAAGGCAAATCATACGTCCTTTATGACGGGGAAAAAGAAGTTCCGATCACTGCCGAAATCGCCGAAAAGATATCCCCGAAAGCGCACAGCATCGGGAGAGCTTTGCCCAGAACCAGACTCACAGGAAAAGACCTGCTCCGGTTCTGCAAAAAGAGCATTCCAAAAAAGAGCATAGTGGCTCTGGCGCTGCTGGGACTGGCAGGCACTCTGATCGGTATTCTTCTCCCCACGCTGAATCAGAAAATCTATGATGAATATATTGCCCTAGGTGATTTCGGCATGGTCATCCAGCTGTGTGTACTGATCGGTAGCTTTATGCTTGGCAATGTATTTTTCAGCATGGTCAAAAAGCTGACGGAATATGGCGTTTCCTGCCATGTGAATTACGATCTGCAAAACGCGGTTTACTGGCGTATCTTCCAGCTGCCGGAGAGCTTCTTCCGAAGCTACGACAGCGGTGATCTGGCGCAGCGGCTGGGGCAGGCCGGTTCCTCCGGGGCGCAGGTGGTTTCCCAGATTACCGGCGCCGGATTCGGTATGGTCTTTTCCCTGTTTTACCTGTGGCGAATGATCAAATATTCCGGGAAACTGACCGTGTGGGCGCTGATCATGTCATTGGTCTTCGCCCTGCTGAGCTACTTTCTGGAGACCCGTTCCCTGCGCTACGAGACATTACAGGCAGATACCAGCGGCAAGGCTGTCGCGAAGCTGTATCAGTATCTGGGCGGCGTGGACAAGATCCGTATGGCCGGTGCGGAAGAACGGGCTATTCTGGAATACCTGATTCCTTTTACGCAGGAGCAGAAATACGAAATTCAGGGAAAACGGATCACAGCAGTTTCGGAAGTTCTGTCCGACGTTTCTACCTATCTGTTCTCCATGATTCTGTATTTTGTAATCATCAAGAAAAATCAGGATATTTCCGTTGGTAATTTCATGGCCTTTAATTCCGCCTTCGGGACCTTCTCCTCGGCGCTGATGCAGCTGATAAGCGGCTGTATGACGATATTCCGCCTGAAACCGATATACACACGCCTGAAGCCAATTTTTGACACCCAGCCGGAGGATGACGAGCAGAAGCAGATCGTCCAGTCTCTGAGCGGCAGTATTGAACTGGAGCACGTGAGCTTCGGCTACAGCCCGGAGGCCGGAAATGTGTTGAATGACATTTCCCTGCAGATTCATCCCGGAGAGTACGTCGCGATCGTCGGGCCTTCCGGCTGCGGAAAATCCACCCTTCTGAAGCTTTTGCTGGGCTTCGAAACCCCAACGCAAGGGAAAATTCGCTACGACGGCAAGAGCCTGTCCGGACTGGATGCCCATTCCCTGCGCCGGAACCTGGGTGTTGTTCTGCAGGACGGCAAGCTAATCGCAGGCAGCATCTACGATAACATCACGATCACCTGCCCGAACCCGACCATGAAAGCGGTAAATGAGGTAATTGAAGCGGTAGGATTGAAAGCGGATATCGACCAGATGCCTATGGGTGTTCAGACAGTACTGAGCGAGTCCGGAAATACCATTTCCGGCGGCCAGCAGCAGAGAATTCTCATTGCCCGCGCTATCATGAATAAGCCTCAGGTTCTGTTCTTTGACGAAGCCACCAGCGCTCTGGACAATCTGACTCAGGCCAAGGTGTGCCAGAGTCTGGACGACATGCACGTGACCCGGGTCGTCATCGCCCACCGGCTCAGCACGATTCAGAACTGTGACCGGATTCTGGTGTTCAACAACGGGCAAATTCAGGAGGAAGGCAATTTTGAAAGCCTGATGGCGCAAAAAGGACTGTTCTACAATATGGCGAAACGCCAGATCGCGGAGGAAAACTGATGAGTTTCACAACAGAAATGAAAGAAGATCAGATGATCTTAACGGAAAACGGCGAAACATTGTGCTGGCTGAAAGAGACTTTGTCCCAGGGACATGCTCTGGTGGAGCTGGGTGGAAAACTGCGGGGCGATACCGCCTATGTATTTCTGGATGAGCTGAACGCGCTCGCCTCCGTAAAAATGGATATTACGCTGGATTTGAATCAGGTGGAGTATTTGTCCAATGCCCACATTCAGGCCATGCGGGTGGTGCAGCGTTCCGAAGACCAGAAGGGAAAGGAACTGGTACTGAAGAATCTGTCCGCGGCCGCCAAGTCCGCGCTGGATTCCGTTGGCGCGTCGGCGCTGTTTGATATCCGCTGAAGGGAGGGAATTTCATGAAGTGCAGAGCGAAACCATATCTGGGTTCTGAACCCTTTGTGTTTTTCAGCTATTGTCATAAGGACAGCCCGCGCGTATATCCGCTGATCGAGCAGCTGACGGCATTGGGCTATCGGATCTGGTTTGACGACGGGATCGGTATCGGAGACGAATGGCCGGAAGTTATTGCGAAAAAGCTGGAGGAGTGCACTCTGTTTCTGGTAGCCATAACCCTGGATTACTGCCGTTCCCACAACTGTAAAAACGAAATGACCTACCAGGTGGAAGATCAGAAGCCCATGCTTCCGCTGATGCTGGAGGATTTCCCCCTGAGCGGCGGAATCCGGCTGCAGCTTGCGGGGACGCAGTACCTGCGGCTGTTTGAGCATCCCCAGTCGGATTGGCCGGGGCGGGTTGCCGCTTCCGGGATGCTGGAAGCGTGCAAAGGCGCTCCCATTCCGATCGCAAGGCCAGAGCCGGATCCGCTTCCGAAGACGGAACCCAATGCAGAGCTGAAACCGGCCCCAGTTTTAGTCCCATCCCCGGAGGCTCCGCTCAAAGAAGCCCCATCCCCGGAACCGCCCGTCGAGCGCCCCCGGCTGTTGGCGGTCTGTATGGAAAGCGGAAAGGTGCTCTTTGACCGGCAGGGTCAGCTTGTACTTACCCCAGGGCAGCAGGAACCCGGGCCGGTAGTAACCGTGTCGGACGGCGAGATTTTAGTAGAAAATCTGGGGCAGCAGGACGTGTCCGTGGAAGACGCGCCGTTGGCAGCCGGGAAACAGGTAAAAATTCCCTTTAGAAGTCCCATACGTACGAATACAGGAACCTACCTGCCATTTCAGCATTCGGATGCCGAGATACTGCGGCAGGCTGCCGCTCTGCGGTTTTTGCAGGCAGATGCCACGGCGGAAATGCGTTTGATTCTCTCGGATGCCCTGCATCTGGGCAGAAATGAGCCATGGAAGCAGAACGTTCTGTCAGACCACAGGGTCAGCCGCCACCACGCGGACATCTGCCCGGATGCGGAAAGCGGAAAAGTCACGATCAAAGATTTCTCCAGAAACGGCACTTACGTCAACGGTAAGAATCTGACAGCCCCCGCAGAACTGAGCGGCGGCGAGGAGATTCGCTTAGGGCATGATTTCTTCCATTACCATGCGATTCCGTTGGATTTCAGCGATGAGAAAAATGAGAAAATCTACGATCAGGCCGTCGCCCTTCTGAGCCACGACAGGATACCCGAAGATCTGATGCAGGCGGAGCGGCTGTTCGCTCAGCTGGGAGCCTTCCGGAACTGCGGTATGATGCAGCTGCGCTGCAAGGAAAAGCTGGAAATCCTCCGGCAGGAAAAGCAGCGGCAGCAGGAAGCGCTTTACCAGCAGGCCCTGTCGGACATGAGAAGCGGGGCATATGCCGCCGCCCGGGAAAAGTTTGGTCGGCTTCAGGGCTACAAAGACGCCGACGCAAATCTGGCGAAGTGTACGAACTTCATCGCCATGGCGGACGATGGAACGGTGGTGGACAGAAACGACCAGACGGTCTCCGCGGACGATGCGGATGACGACGGAGAAAAAACCATTCGGGTCAAGCCCCAGTTCTCAATGAAAGAGCAGCTTCTGATCGTGGAACTCGGCACAGGTGAAATATTCCGCGGAAAATATCAGTCCACCATCATCGGCAGAAAAATCAACCAGTGCGACATTCCCTTCCCGGACAACAGCTGCATGAGCCGCCGCCACACGGAGCTTTTCACCCTGAACGGCGCGCATTACGTCCGCGACTGCAATTCCTCCAACGGAACATCCCTGAACGGGCAGGCGCTGGAACGGGGTCAGACCGTAAAAATCGGGGACACCGCGCTTCTGAGTCTGGCGGGGACCCGGCTGCTGGCTGTCTTTGATGAGCAGGCCGCCCGGCTCCAGAATCAGGAGAATCTGGTTTATCTGGAAGATACGGAGACGAAAGCGCTGATTCTCGGAACCGACGAGCACCAGATCCTTCAGGCGGAGGACCCGGAGGCTACCGTTATCAATGGCGCCGACATCAAGCGGGACTGCGCCTCGTTCTGGCAGGACGAGCACGGCGCGTGGCTGGAGCCGGAAGTAGACGACTGCGTCAAAATAAACGGGCGGATACTGGATCTCGGAGAGCCGGCCGCGTTGGCGGACGGTGACAATGTGCGCATTGGGGCCAGCAGCTACCGCTTCCATTCGGTTCGGCTTATTCCTCTGTAAAACGCGAAATCAAAGAAGGGACGATCTATGAAAAAAAGATTGCTTGCGCTGACGCTGGCCGGGGCCTTGCTGCTTTCCGGCTGCAGCGGTCTGAAAACCCGCCAGCCGGATGAAGACGCGCTGCCGGAGCTGGAGTATACCCGGCCGGAAAACGAAAAAATCGAAAACCGGGAGTCCCAGAAGACTCTGAAAAGTCAGGGAACCCTGTCTGACGACTCCGACTATATTCTCTACGCCAACAATGAGCTGGAGATCAGCGGCGACGTTCTGACCAGCAAACTGAAATCCGAGAAGCCTCTTACGGAAGCTCTGAAAGACGTCACCGTGCTGACGCTGAATGTGAAGGAGATTGGAGAGGAAACCTGCGGGGATCTTTCCATGATCCAGTCGGTGAATCTGGGGCCTGATGTGACATCCATCGGCGACAGCGCGTTCTCCAAGTGCAGCGCATTGGGTACGATCCAGTTCCCGGCGTCCGTGGAGGCCATCGGGGATTATGCCTTTCAGGGCTGTACTTCCCTCTGGAGTGCGGACATTCCCAGCACCGTCACCAGCATGGGCGCTTATGTTTTCACCGGGTGTGACTCTCTCCGGGCGGTGAAAATCGACGCGGACGTCTGTGAATCCACCTTTGCCGAGTGTACGGCGCTGCGGGACATCACCTTTCAGGATAACTGCCGCATCATCGGCGAGTGCGCTTTTCAGGGCTGCAGCGGCCTGCGGAACCTGTATCTTGGCACCAACATTGAGCGCATCGAGCGTCAGGCATTTTCCGAATGCGAAAAGCTGAGCTACATTTACTTCAACAAAAATCTGCAGTACATCGGCCATCTGGCCTTCGCCGGCGTGCAGAGCCTGAGCAAGGTAGAGTGGGAAGACAAGCTGGCCTATCTTCAGGTAACGCGGGAGGAGGACTATTCCAAACAGTCGAATCTGTCCAACTTCTTCCCGAAATTCAAAAAAGAAGATTGATTTTTTGTAACATTCCAGATTGTACTGTGTATCTATTGTTGTAAGACGTTTGCGGCAGTCGGAATGAGAAG
>UMHM01036047.1_pt1 | contig 13625 bp, 10 predicted proteins | sample 1965501 | NCBI WGS metagenome assembly UMHM01 (sample SAMEA4836095, study PRJEB28245) | human gut metagenome | biome: gut microbiome; material: fecal sample | place: Denmark | collected 2008
CCGTGCTCCGGGCCCACATAGACACCGGCGCGGATGTGACGGCGGTGTGCGCCCCCTCCACCGGCGACGGTATGTACCTGGTGGCCGATGAGACCGGCCGGGTCCGGGAGGTGGTGGAAAACCTCCGCCGGGGCAACCGCTGCCTGCAGATCTTTCTGCTGCGGACGGAGCTGCTGCTCAGCCTGGTGGAGCGGTTCGTCAGCCGCCACGAGTACAGCTTTCAGGAATGCGTGCTGCAGGGGCTTACAAAGGAAATGCACATCCACGGGTATGTTTTTCACGGCTTTGCCGCCCATATCACCGATGTGGCCGGATACTATGAGAGCAGTATGCAGCTTTTAGACCCGGCGGTGCGGCAGGACCTGTTCTGCCCTCAGCGCCCTATTTATGCCAAGGAAAACGACGCCGCCTCCACCTATATGGACCCCCAGGGTGGCTGCGTAAATTCTCTGGTGGACGACGGGTGCGACATCCAGGGCAGCGTGCATAGCTCCATTCTCAGCCGTGGCGTCCGGGTGGAAAAGGGCGCCGTGGTAGACGGCTGCATTCTCTTTAAGGACACGGTGGTGGGTCGTGGCGCGCAGCTGCGCCATGTCATTGCCGATAAAGATGTGAAGGTCGGCCCCGGCGTACACCTGGAGGGTACGGAAAAATACCCCCTGGTGCTGGGCAAGGGCGCGGAGGTATAAGGTGAATATTCTCTATGTAACAGGGGAGGCCGCCCCCTTCTGCAAAACCGGCGGTCTGGCGGATGTATCCGGAAGCCTTCCGGTGGCCCTGGCAAAGCGCGGCCACCGGGTAGCGGTGATCCTGCCGCTGTATAATACCATTGCGGCCCGGTGGCGGCAGCAAATGACCTTCCGCAAGCACATCTATGTAGACCTTTCCTGGCGGCATGAATACTGCGGGCTGTTTTCTCTGGACTATCAGGGCGTCACCTGGTATTTTGTGGATAACGAGCACTATTTTGCCCGGGGCCGCCTCTACGGGGAGGGGGACGACGGCGAGCGCTTCGGCTTTTTCTCCCGGGCGGTGATGGACCTTCTCCCTCTGCTGGACCGGGTGCCGGATGTCATCCACTGCAACGACTGGCAGACCGCCCTGGTCCCCATCTACCGGCAGGACCTGGCGGGGCGCTGGGACGCCCTGCGCAGCATCCGCACGGTGTTTACCATTCATAATGTGGAGTACCAGGGAAAGTTCGGCCCGGAGACGGTGGAGGACCTCTTCGGCCTGGACCGGGGCTGGTACGAGGACGGCACCCTCCAGATGGACGGCTGCGTGAATCTGATGAAGGGGGCCATGCTCTGCGCCGATGCCGTCACCACCGTCAGCCCCACCTATGCCCGGCAGCTCCACCAGAGCGCCTACGCCGAGGGCATGGAGTCCGTGGTCCAGCGCTGCGGCGAGAAGTTCACCGGCATTGTCAACGGCATCGACACCGCCGTTTTCGACCCTGCCACCGACCCGGAGCTGACGGCCCATTTCTCGGCCCAGCGCCTGCGTGGCAAGGCCGACTGCAAGAAAGCCCTGCAAAAGGAGCTGGGCCTCCAGGTCCAGAGCGATGTTCCCCTGCTCTCCGTGGTCAGCCGCCTGGTGGGGCATAAGGGCATCGACCTCATCTGCGAGAGCCTGGATGTTGTGATGCAGACGGGCTGCCAGCTGGTGATCCTGGGCAGCGGCGACGGGCAATATGAGGATTTCTTCCGCTATGCGGAAAACCGCTATAAGGGCCGCCTGTGCGCCTATATCGGCTACAATGAGGCCCTGGCCCACCGCATCTATGCCGGCAGCGACCTCTTTCTGATGCCCTCCCGCTCCGAGCCCTGCGGACTGTCTCAGATGATCGCCATGCGCTACGGTGCGGTGCCCATCGTGCGTCAGACCGGCGGCCTGGCCGACACCGTCCGCTCCTGCCAGCTGGGCCAGGAGGACGGCAACGGCTTCGTTTTCGCCGATTACAGCGCCTTCGATATGCAGTATGTCATCTCCCAGGCGGTGAACCTGTACCGCACGGACATCCACCGCTTCCGCCAGGTGCAAAAGTGCGGCATGACCGATGATTTCAGCTGGGACGCCAGCGCCGGCGCTTACGAATCCCTTTATCAGCATATTACCGGACAAGCAAGGAGTACCAAATGACCAAGGAAGCACTGAAAGAAGCCATTATCCAAAGACTGCGCATCAACTGCGGCTGCTCGCCCCGGCAGGCGGGAGACGCAGATATGCTCCGGGCCTGCGCCATGGTCCTGCGGGACTGTATGGCCGAGCGGGGCGCTACCACCCGGGAGGAGCGGGACAGGTGCCAGGAGCGCCAGGTCCACTATCTGTCCCTGGAGTTTCTCATGGGCCGCAGCCTTTTGAAAAACGCCTATAACCTGGGCCTTTTGGAGAGTCTGACCCAGGCGGTGGAGGAGCTGGGCTTCAAGGCCGCCGATCTTTTCGAGCAGGAGCCCGATGCAGGGCTTGGTAACGGCGGCCTGGGCCGCCTGGCCGCCTGCTATTTAGACAGCATGACCACCCTGAACATCCCCGCCACCGGCTACTCCATCTGCTATGAGCTGGGTATTTTTAAGCAGAAGATCGTGGAGGGCCAGCAGGTGGAGCTGCCCGACGACTGGCTGGATATAGGCGGCGCGTGGCTGCTGCCCCGGCCCCAGGACGCGGAGGAGGTCCACTTCGGCGGCACCGTCCGCACCAAGTGGGACGGCGGCCAGCTCATGGTCGTGCATGAGGACTATACCCGGGTCCTGGCCGTGCCCTGCGACATGGAGATCGCCGGCTACGACACCGACCATGTCAATACCCTCCGCCTTTGGCAGGCCCGCAGCCCCAAGAGCGTGGATATGCAGCTTTTCAGCCAGGGCCAGTATCTCCAGGCCAGCGAGGAGCGCACCATGGCCGATGCCATCAGCAAGATCCTCTACCCCGAGGATAACCACTATGAGGGCAAGTCCCTGCGCCTGAAGCAGCAGTATTTCTTCGTCTCCGCCACCGTCCAGTCCATCACCCGCAAGCACCTGGAGGTGTACGGCACCCTGCGCAATTTCCACGAGAAAAATGTCATTCAGATCAACGATACCCACCCGGCCCTGGTCATCCCGGAGCTGATGCGTATTTTCATGGACGATGCGGGCATGGGCTGGGATGAGGCGTGGAACATCACCAAAAACAGCGTGGCCTATACCAACCACACCGTCCTGGCCGAGGCCCTGGAGTGCTGGCCCCAGACCCTGTTTGAGACCCTCCTGCCCCGTATTTGGCAGGTGATCGTGGAGATTGCCCACCGCTGGCAGCGCCAAGTGGAGGAGTACTTCCACGACCCCGCCAAAACCGAAAAGCTGGCCATCGTCTGGGACGGCGGCGTCCGTATGGCCAATCTCTGCATCGCCGGGGGCATGAGCGTCAACGGTGTGTCCGCCCTGCACTCGGAGATCTTGCGCAGGGATGTGTTCCGGGACGCTTATGAGATGTGCCCCGGGCAGTTTCACAATGTCACCAACGGCGTGGACCACCGCCGCTGGCTCAGCCAGGTAAACCCCGGCCTGCACAGCCTCATCTGCGACCTTACCGGAGACAGCTATCTCCTGCACCCGGAGCAGCTGCAAGGGCTGGACGCCTATGAGAACGATACCTCCGTGCTGCATCGCCTGGAGGAGATCAAGGGGGAGAATAAGGCCCGCTTCGCCCATTGGGCCAAGCGCCAGCAGGGGGTGATACTAAACACCGATGCCGTGTTCAATGTCCAGGTCAAGCGCCTGCACGAGTATAAGCGGCAGCTGCTGAATGTCATGCACATCCTCTACCTCTACCAGCGCCTGCAGGATAGCCCCAACATGGACCTCCGCCCCCAGACCTTCCTCTTCGGGGCCAAGGCCGCCCCGGGCTACGCCGTGGCCAAGCGGATCATCCGGCTCATCGGCTCCCTGGCCGATCAGATCAATCACGATCCTCTCTGCAAGGACAGGCTTCAGGTGGTGTTTTTGGAGAATTACCGGGTGTCCATGGCTGAGGCTCTGATGCCCGCCAGCGAGGTGTCTCAGCAGATCTCCACCGCCGGCAAGGAGGCCAGCGGAACGGGCAATATGAAGTTTATGATGAACGGAGCCGTCACCGTGGGCACTCTGGACGGGGCCAATGTGGAGATGCATCAGGTGCTGGGGGATGAGAATATCTTCCTCTTCGGCCTGAAGGCGGAGGAGGCTGCGGCCCTTTCCCGGCACTATGACCCCAAGCTGCTGTACGACCGGGATCCTGTGCTGCGGCGGGTACTGGACGGCATTCGCGACGGCTTCCGGGACGGCGTCAGCTATGAGGACATCTACCGCCGCCTGCTCTTCGGCGATAACTGCCCGGCGGACCAGTACCTGCTCCTGGCGGACTTCGTCTCCTACTGCGACGCAGGCCGCCGCATGATCGACACCTATGGCCATCGGGAGCGCTGGAACCAAATCAGCCTGCACAATATCGCCCGCAGCGGCGGCTTTGCCGCCGACCGCGCCATCCGGGACTACGCCCGGGATATTTGGCATGTCCCCTGCAAGGAGTAAAGAGAATATAAGTTTTCCAAAGCGGCGGCACCCATCCGGTGCCGCCGCTTTCTCATGCCCCCGTATCCCCGCCCTATATTTCCCCTCTTTTCATCGGTTGACATTTGTGGTAAAATGGAAATTGAAATTTTATGAGCAAAAAAAGAGGAAGAAAGTATGGATATTACCCAGGGCGTGCCCTTTGACAGCTTCGGCCTTTCCGAGCCCACTATGCGCGCCATCAGAAACAAAGGTTATACCGTTTCCACCCCCGTCCAGGCCGGGTGCATTCCCCCCATGCTGGCCGGGAAGGATGTTATCGCCAAGGCCCCCACGGGCACCGGCAAGACCATGGCCTTCGGCCTGCCCATCATCGAGCGTATCGACCGGGAGAGCGAGGCGGTCCAGGCCCTGATCCTGGCCCCCACCCGGGAGCTGGCCATGCAGATCACCCAGGAGCTGCGGGAGGTGGCTGTGTGCCACGAGGGCGTGCGGGTGGTTTGCCTGTACGGCGGTGAGCCCATCGGTAAGCAGATCAACGCCCTCAAGCGTAGGCCCCAGATCGTGGTGGCCACCCCCGGCCGCCTGTCCGACCACATGAAGCGCCGCACCGTTTCGGTGAAGGAGGTGCAGACCGTGGTGCTGGACGAGGCCGACCGTATGCTGGACATGGGCTTTATCCACGATGTTACCCGCATTCTGGACAAGGTTCCCAACCGTAAAAACCTCGGCATGTTCTCCGCCACCATTTCCCGGGAAGTTATGGACATCTCCTGGGTCTACCAGCGGGACCCCGAGGAGATCACCGTCCGGGCCACCCAGGAGAATAAGCCCGACATCCTGCAGTATCGTCTGGAGGTGCCCTCGGACCAAAAGGTAGATACCATTGCCCGCATCATCGCCGGGGAGAACCTGGAGCGCGTCATGTGCTTCTGCAATACCAAGGGTTCCACGGAGCGCCTGACCAAGTTCCTGCAAATGCGCGGCCTGGACGCCCAGTGCATCCACGGCGACATCCCCCAGCGCAAGCGCGAGGCGGTGATGGCCCTGTTCCGGGAGGGAAAGCTCCATGTATTCGTTGCAACGGATGTGGCCGCCCGGGGCATTGATGTAGATGATGTGGATGCGGTGTTTAACTACGATGTGCCCGATGAAAACGAGTATTACATCCACCGCATCGGCCGCACGGGTCGTGCCAAGCGCCACGGCGTGGCCTATACCTTACTGTCGGATTTCCCCAGCCGTATGCGGCTGGACGACATCGCCCGCAATACCCGCAGCCAGATCATCCCCGCCACGGTGGATGAACGGGGCTGCGTGGTGCCGGAGAAGAAGTGATATGAAAGCGCACAAAATAAGGAGTTAGCCTATGAAAAAACTAAAGCGATACGCGGCCCTGCTCCTGGCCTTGACCCTGGTGGCGGGCCTGCTGGCAGGCTGCCGCCGGGAGGACAGCCTTTCCTTCCGGGTGGGCTTTGGCCGCGTTCCCGCCACCCTGGACCCGGCCCTGGCCTCTGCGGATGAGGAAAAGATCGTGGTGAGCCATCTGTTTGAAAACCTGATGAAGCTGCAGTCCGACGGCAGCGGCGGCACCACCGCTGTAAACGGTATGGCCCGCAGCTACCAGTGCGACGCCACCGCCGAGGGCCAGGAGACCTACACCTTCAAGCTCCGTTCGGCCACCTGGTCCGACGGCACCAAGGTCACCGCCCAGGACTTTGTCTACGCCTGGAAGCGCCTGGTGGCCCCGGAGACCGGCTCCAAAAACGCCAAGCTGCTGGACATGGTGGCCGGCTACACCGCGGCCCGGGCCGGGGATGCGGAGGCCCTCCAGGTGTCCGCCCCGGACGAGGAGACCTTCGTGGTGGCGCTCAGCGGCCGCTGTCCGTATTTCATCGATAGTGTCTGCACGGCGGCGGCCACCATGCCCGTGCAGAGTGCCGCAGTCGCGCAGGAGAATTGGTCCATGTCCGCCTCCACCCTGGTCACCAACGGCCCCTACACCGTTTCCTCCTGGGAGGGCGATACCCTGACCCTGACCCAGAGCGCCGACTATCACGATAAGCGCCGCCTGGGCCCGGAGAATCTCACCTTCCGCTTCACCGCCGATGCCAAGACCGCCAACTCTCTCTATGACCGGGGGGAAGTGGACTTTGTCCTGGGTCTGACGGAGGAGGCCGTCGCCAAGAAAATTGACAGCTGGACCCCGGATAGCTATCCTGAGACCAGTGTGGTCCTGCTGAACCAGCTCTCCAGCCTCACCAGCAATGAGAATGTCCGCCGGGCTATGGGCCTGGTCATCGACCGCAACGCCATCGCCGAGCTCCTGGGTGCCCGCACCCATCCGGCGGCCGAGGGCCTGGTGACCTGGGGCATCCGCAGCACCGCCGGCGGCCAGTTCCGTGACCTCGGCCCCGCCGTGGATAACGACAGCGAGAATTACGAGAAAAACTGCCAGACTGCCCGGGAGCTGATGCAGGCGGCGGGCTATACCGCCGGCGCCTTGGCTAAGCTGGGCACCGTGACCATGCTCTATGAGTCCGACGGTATCACCGACTCCCTGGCTGCCCTTTTGCAAAAGACCTGGAAGGAGAAGCTGGGCCTGGATGTGACCCTGCAGGGCGTCACCACCGCCCAAATCGACCAGGCCCTGGCCCGGGGCGAGTACACCATCGCCGCCCTGCGCGTCAGCAGCGACCGCAACGATGCCACAGGCTTCCTCAATAGCTGGCGCAAGGGCAACGAGGATAATTACGCCAATTTCTATTCCAGCGCCTATGATATGCTCCTGCGCGTAGCGGCTGTGTCCGTCAGCCAGGAGGCCCGGGACGCCTATCTGGAGGATGCCGAGCGGTTGCTGCTGGAGCAGGGCAATGTGATCCCGCTGTATTACAGCACCATAAGCTGGAGCCTGTCGGAGCATTACACCGGCGTTTTCGGCGACGGCTTAGGCCGGTACTTCTTCTATGCGGTCCATAAGGCCAGCAAGTAAAAGACTGTCCCTAATATCGCCTCCGTAGGGGCGGACGACTCTGTCCCTCCCGTGGGCGGGAACAGTGGATGGGTAAAAAATAAAGACGGCAGCTGCGCCTATACGCACGGCTGCCGTCTTTTTGGGTTAGTTTTCTTTTTGGGCATGGTTTATGCGGCTGATCAGGATGGTGATTTCATCTTCGTTCAGGGTGCCTTCCAGGATGGCCTCGTGTTTTTTGCCGCTGCGGTCGGTGAAACAGAAAAATTTGCGGCTGACCTGCGGCAAAGCGCTGATGGTGCCGCTGTGATGGACTTTGATGGTCCCCCTACCGCACCGCTCAATTTCGGTGTATTCGTAATATTTTCCGTTAAAGGGGTTGGTTTTGAAGTAAAAACCCTTTGGCCCGATGCAAATTTTATAGTAAAAATAGCGGACTATGAGCCTTACAAAGGTCACCGACATGAGGGTGGCTATGCCGCCGAAGGCCAGGGCGATGAAGAGCATTTTATTGGGGCCGGGCTGAAGCTGGTCGATTGTCAGCACAATGAAAAACGCGGCAATAACACCCACGATCACCATTCGCATGATGCCGTAGGGCTTGCCGGTGATGACATAATCCCATTTTTCGGATTTGGTGTGCATGGCATTTTTACTCCGAATATATTTATGTGCCGCTGTGCCCGAAGCACCAGGTGCAGGCGTCGTATCCGGACGCCTTGGCCTGCCGCAGGGTCACAGCGGTGGTGTTGTTCTTACCCACGATGTACTTGCAGTCCGCCTTGTGGTAGCACTGGCCCGACTCCGTGAGATATACCGTGGGATTCTCGCGGTGTACGGCCCCCACCGTCACCACAGCCGCCAGCACCAGCACCGCCAGGCACAGGGCTATGAGCGTGGCCGTGCGCCGGGGCCGGCAGGTCTCGTTGTAGCGCATGAGCCGGGCGGAGAAGTCGTTGGCCTCCTGCTCCTCCAAAATGCCGGACCCCGGCCCGGTGGTGGCGGACCGGTTCAGATGTCCGCACAAAATGTGCCCCAGCTCGTGGCTGAGCAGGATCATCTGCTCGTGCTGGGACAGGTTTTCCTGCAGGAACACGATCCGCAGATTTGCGTCCTGGTAGGTGAAGGCCGACAGCCCCGAGGCGTAGTTAACCAGCTGCAGGGAGGTGAGCAGGGTGCCGACCTCCTTGCAGTTAGAGAGCCTACTGAACTCCACCAGCGAAAAGCCCTGCTCCTGCAGGGCTTTTTCCAGATCTGTAACAGTAAATGGCCTATGGTGGAATTGTGCTAAAAAGGCGTGAGCCTCCCGCTGCACGGCCGTCATAGGAAGGATCCCTTTCTGTTATTCCTTGTTTTCCAGGCTGTCTCTGGCCTTGAGCACCCGCAGTGCATCCGCAGCGTCCGCCGCATTCTTGGTGGGCATATTCACGCTGGTGAAGCTGCCGCCGTAGGCTGCTGCCTGGCCGGAGAAGGTATCCGCCGCGTCACGGCAGCGCTCTGCCTCCACCTTCAGCACGGTGGCCACGGTGTGGCGTCCGTAGCTGTCCAGCTGGGCGTACTGGGTCAGCAGCTCCTGGGTGTCATCGGTGAGATAGAAGGCGGAGTCATCGGACAGAGCCTTGATACCTAAAACCTTGCAGATCTGCACCACGGTGTCGAAAGAGGAGCCGCCTATGCCATTATGCAGGGCGCTGTTGATGGTGGACAGAGGAATGCCTACCGTTAAGGCGAACTGCCGCACACTCTTGTACTGCCGGGAGATTTCGGTACGAACAATTTTCGTCAAGTTATCCATAATAAGACCCTCTTTTTCTATGCAGAATTAGATTTAGTTTATTTTACCATAGAAATTACAAAATGCCAATAGGAAAAGTTTTCCAAAAATGTAAAAAATTTTTATATAATCTGACAGTGAATTTGTTCCTCTCGGAGAAATTCGCCCCAAAAATTAGGGGGGTTTATTTTAGGAATGCACTATGCTATAATATACATTATTCAGCGCGCAGCAGACTGCAAGCCTTTTGTCGGAAAAACCCGGAGGGTTTTTCGACAGTCACTATAATATACATTACTATGTCATACAGCCATGCAGCCGGGAGCAAGGGAAGGAGGGCGCCGCTATGGGTCAGAAAAAAACGGGAAAGCACCTGAAGCCCTTTACCCTGGTCAAAGATCTGTTCGACCGCTATTACGGCCACGATGTGGCCCGGGACGGCGCTGCCCTGACCTACTATCTGCTCTTTGCCATCTTTCCCCTGCTCATCTTCATCAGCACCCTGGTGGGCCTGATGAATTTAGATATTGAGGAGCTTATGTCCACCGTCAGCCACATTCTGCCCGAGCAGGTGGCGGGCATCATGCGCAGCTACCTGGAGTATGTGTCCACCAGCCCCAGCCGGCAGCTTTTGGTGTTCAGCCTGATTTTCTCCGTTTGGTTTCCCATGCGGGCCACCAGCTGCCTGATGCACTCCGTGCGCAAGGCCTACGGCATCTCCCAGCCCGCCAGTATGATCGGCGGCACCCTGCGCAACTTTTTCTTCACCCTCTGGCTCATCGTCACCATCGCCGCCAGCATCGTCCTCACCACGGTGGGCCACCGGGCCCTGGCCTTTGCCGCCAAGTTCGTCCGCCTGTCCGATAGCTTCATCGACCTCTGGGGCAGCCTTCGTTTTGTGCTTTTGGGCGTTGTGATGCTGCTGGTGCTGGTGCCGATGAACATGGTGGCCCAGGGCCGCCGCTGTCCGCTGTGGGAGGTGGTGCCCGGTGTACTTTTGAGCATGGCCGCCTGGCTGGCCCTGAGCCTGGCCTTTTCCTACTATGTGGAGCAGGTGGCCCACTATTCGGAGCTGTATGGCTCCATTGCCACCATCGTGGTGGTGCTTTTGTGGCTGTATATGACCGGCCAGGTGCTTATTATGGGCGCAGAGTATAACGGTGCGCGCCTTGCCTATCGGAGCGCGAAAAGCGTCCCCTTGCCAAAAGAGGAGGAACAGACAGAATGAAAATCATCATTGTGGGAAACGGTAAAGTGGGCTATGCCATTGCCAGCCAGCTGGCCGGAGAGCACCACGATATTACCATGGTAGACAGCAGCCCCACGGCGCTGCACCGGGCGGAGAACGCCCTGGATGTCATGTGCATCCAGGGAAACGGCTCCTCCATCAGCGTCCTGAAGGAGGCCGGAGCCCAGTCGGCGGACCTGGTCATCGCCGTGACCAATCTGGATGAGACGAATCTCCTCTGCTGCTTCATCGCCAAAAAGCTGGGGGCGGGCCACACCATCGCCCGGGTCCGCAGCACCGAGTACCGCCGGGATGCCGATATGCTGAAAAAGGAGATCGGCCTGGACATGGTCATAAACCCCGATCTGGCCGCCGCCCAGGAGATCGCCCGAATCGTTTCCACCCCCTCGGCCTTCTCCGTGGAGCCCTTTGCCCAGGGCCGCATCGATATGATCGGCTTTGATGTAACGGCGCAGACCCATGTGGCAGGCCGCTCTCTCAGTGAGTTCAGCAGCCATACTTTGGCCAAGGTTTTGTTCTGCGTGGCGGTCCATGAAGGGGAAATGGTCATTCCCAACGGCGCCTTTGTCCCCCAAATCGGGGATAAGCTCTATATGATCGGCGCCAAGGGCCAGCTGCAGCACATGCTCCATAGCCTGGGCCATTCACAGCCCAAGGTCAAGGCTGTGTCCATTCTGGGCGGCAGCCGCACGGCCATGTACCTGGCCTGGGAGCTGAAAAAGCGCGGCATCAAGTCTCAGATCGTGGAGATGAACCATCAAAAGTGCCTGATTCTCTCAGCGGAGCTGCCCGATACCCTCATTATCGAGGGCGACGGCACCGACAACGACCTGCTGCGGGAGGAGGGCGTGTTTGCGGCGGATGCCTTTGTCTCTCTCACCGACCGAGACGAGGAAAACCTGCTCATGGCCCTCAGTGCCCAGCGGGCGGGGGTGGGGAAGGTCCTGGCCAAAATGACCCGGCCCAACTATATGGACCTGGTCCAGGATACCCGCATCGGCAGCATCATCAGCCCCAAGGACCTGGTGGCCAACCAGATCACCCGTTATGTCCGGGCCCTGGCCAATTCCGAGGGCAGCGTCGTGGAGAGCCTGTATAAGATGATGGGCGGCCAGGTGGAGGCCCTGGAGTTCACCGCCGGCCCTGAGTGCCGGGAGCTTTTGGATAAGCCCATGAAGGACCTGCCCCTTAAAAACGGCGTCCTGGTGGGGGCCATCGCCCGGGATAAGGAGATCGTCATTCCCGACGGTAATACCTGCATCCGCGAGGGCGATCATGTGGTGGTGGTGACCAAGTCCATGGCCGCCGACGACTTGATGGATATTTTGAAATAAAGGAAGTGTTCGCAATGGATCCTATGCAGGAAAAACTGCAAGAATATGCCAAGCTCCTCATTCAGGTGGGCCTCCATGTGGAGAAGGGCCAGACCCTGGTCATCTCCAGCCCGGTGGAGTGCGCCTTTTTTGCCCGTCTGTGCGCCACGGCGGCCTACGATGCAGGCTGCCGGGAGGTGGTGATGAACTGGCACGACGATTACCTGGCCCGGGAAAAATTCCTCCGGGCCGACGACGCCGTTTTTGACGAGGTGCCCCTGTGGCGGCAGCATTTCTTTAACGACTATGCCAATCAGGGCGCCGCTTATCTGGCCATTGACGCCGAGGACCCGGAGCATCTCAAGGGTGTGGACCCGGACCGCCGTGTGCGCTCCCTCCGGGAGAGCGGCAAGGCTCTGAAGGATTTTTACCGCCTGCAAATGAGCAGCGGCTTCCCCTGGTGTATCGCCTCCATCCCCATTCCCTCCTGGGCGAAGCGGGTGTTCCCGGACCTAAGCGAGGAGCAGGCCATGGAGAGCCTGTGGGAGGCAATTTTCAAGGCCGTCCGCATCACCGGCGACGGGCAAAGCGTCCGCCGCTGGCAGGAGCATTTGGAAAATCTTTCCCGGCGCAAGGAAAAGCTCAACGCCCTGCACCTGAAGACCCTGCACTATACCAATTCCCTGGGCACCGACCTGACCGTGGAGCTGCCCCGGGACCACATCTGGGAGGCTGGGGACGACTGCACCTCCGCCGGCCAGCCCTTTGTTGCCAATATGCCCACGGAGGAGCTGTTTACCGCGCCCCTGCGCACCGGGGCCAACGGTGTGGTGGTGGCGTCCCTGCCCCTGGTCCACGACGGCAACATCATAAGCGGCTTCCGCATGACCGTGGAGGAGGGGAAGATCGTCTCCGTCTCCGCCGAGCAGGGCCAGAAGGTGCTGGAGGCGGCCATCTCCGTAGACGAGGGGGCCTCCTACTTCGGTGAGGTGGCCCTGGTCCCCTACGATAGCCCCATCTCCAACCAAAAGCTGCTGTTTTACAACACGCTGTTCGATGAAAACGCCGCCTGCCACATCGCCTTCGGCGAGGCCTACCCCTGCATTGAGGGAGGCCGCGACATGGATAAGGAGCAGCTGAAGGCCCGGGGCCTCAATGATTCCGTCACCCATGTGGACTTCATGGTGGGTACCGCCGACCTCTCCATCGTAGGTACCACCCGGGATGGCCGGGAAGTGCCCATCTTCGTAAACGGCAACTTCGCGCTTTGATTTGATATGCCCGACCCCCTTCGCCCACTGGCGGAGGGGGTCGGCGTTTCAAAAAGCCTCACAGAGTTTGCCGCGCAGCAGACTGCAACCCTTTTGTCGGAAAATTCCAAAGGAATTTTCGACAGTCACAAACCCTCCGCCCATCGGCAGAGGGTTTGTATTTTCTCCGTTGCATTATGTTTTCCGTTGAGGTATAATGTACGCGTTAAAGTATGCCCACCGGGAGCCGGCGGCTGGGCCGCCGACCCCCTATCTGAAAAGCGGCGGGCGAGAGCCGGTGGGACGGGCGCACTGCGCAGGCGGGAAGCCGGCCCTTCTGTTCGCCCCGCACCGCTTGCTCCATCTTATGCGCCCCGCTCCGGCCCGGTGCCAAACCCACCTAAGAAAGGACCCTCTGTCATGATTAAAATTGCCCCCTCCATTCTGTCCGCCGACTTTGCCAATCTCGGCCGCGACATTCAGCGCATCGACTCCGCCGACTATGTCCATGTGGATGTGATGGACGGCCTGTTCGTCCC
>UMHM01042381.1_pt1 | contig 13609 bp, 7 predicted proteins | sample 1965501 | NCBI WGS metagenome assembly UMHM01 (sample SAMEA4836095, study PRJEB28245) | human gut metagenome | biome: gut microbiome; material: fecal sample | place: Denmark | collected 2008
GATGGGTTCGGATTTCTTCTTTTTATCTCAAGTATTGTGGTGTGATAACCAAAATGAATGAAAGGAGACAGATCGGAATCACTCCGATAGTTGCAGAAAGTACTTTATAACCGACACCACAAGGATGCGAGGAACACAATGAACATGCAATCCATATGCTGAAGCGCCCGATCGAGCAGGCCGAGTGCCCCATGCGCGGGAGAGCGCAAAGCGCCATTCCTAACCAATAGGGCAAGAGTCATCTTTCGATTTGCGGAGGATGACCCTTGTTTTAACCCGTAGAACGCCGTCTGCCCGGCTTGAGGCATTATCCTGTTTGTCAGGATTTCTTTTCATTCAATTTTTCGACAAACCCATCCAGCATCCTGCGAACCAAACGGTTAACTTTCGTCGCGTTCTTCAACCGCTGTGCAATCGGCGGGCTAAAACGATAGTATACACGGATAAACATTCTTCCCGCAGCTGACTTTTTCAGCGTTTCGTCGCGGAAGCGCCGCAATGTCCGCACTTCCGGCGCGTCATACGAGCCGTAGACCGCCGTGGCAATATAGCAGCCTTCCTTTTTCTTAGGTACTTCGGGCGCAGCCTGCGCTTCATTCGTTTGGGCCGCTCGTCTTCGCTTTGCGGGCTCGGTCTGCTGCTCTGCCAATTTCTTTTTCAGCTCCTGATTCGGCTGATACACCATATCCATGATGCTGCCCGGCCTCGCATGAAGTTTCGTCGCGATATTGCCCGTATCAAAAGCGAATGGTTCGACTTTTTCTATATAGTCGGGCGTGTAAATATCCAGCAGTGCCTCGCAGCTTTCAAATACACTCTCCCCGATATACTCCACACTTTCCGGAATCCGAATCTCGGTCAGCTTTTTGCAGTTCCAAAACGCGTTTTCTCCAATTTTTATCAGTGAATCGGGCAGATTCACAAATTGCAGTTGATCGCAGCAGGAAAACGCAAACAGCTCGATTTCCTCCAATCCTTCAGGAAGAACGACCCTTTCCAGCTTGCTTTGCCCCGGTTCGCTTTTTCCAAACGCTTCAAACCCGATTTTTCTGATTCCCGCCGGAACCACAACGATTTTCTCGTCGCCGTTGTATTTGACAAGCGTATCCCCATTTTCAATGACAAACCTCTCCGGCGGCTTGGGTTCTTCGACAATCGGTCTGGGAATAGACGGAATCGTCGGAATAACCGGCTTCGGCTTCTGATAGCCGCTTGCCCGAATCGCCTTCAGAAAATCCTCCAGCAGAATCATCCGCACATCCCGTCCGCTTTCCCGCTGAGCTGCAGCCGATTTCACCGGAGCCGCGCTGCTGCACGCATAATCGTACACCAGATAATCTGTTTTGTCCGTTACCCTGCCCTGAACCTTTCCGCCCAACTGGTGGACTGCCCCTTCGAGGTTGATTTCGTCGCTTTCCTGTTTGATCGCTTTCACCGTAATCGGAATGGTGAATACCTTGCCCCGAAACGTGATTTGGGAGTCTTCTTCAATCAGGGTTTTGTACTCATCTGCCCATTTCGGTCTTGCTGCCGCTTGGGGAACCGATTTTACAGCCGCGTCGGGCGTCGGTTTTGTAACAGTTTTGGGCGTCTGAACGGTCTTCGGGCGCACAGACAGTGTCTGCGGATACACGCTGATTGTCACCAAGGCATTTTTGCACCTTGCAGAGCGCTTCGACAGCGGCGTTACTTCGGCAATTTGTCCCTCGCTCTTTATCTTGCCGCTTTCAAGGAGCTGCGCATATCTGGCTGTGAATTCACCGCCTATATGCCCCAAAGAGCCTTCTGCGCTGCGAACATCGATTGCATTGGCGTCATAGGGGTTGTCACGTTCTCGCACTAAAGTAACCGTGTCTCCCTTTTGAACATGCTCAATGCGCTCTATGCGCCCTTCATACTGCGTCCCGACAAGCTCCACTTCTTCTATGATGCCGATATCCGTTAAGTTAGGGCAATCCACGAACACACTTGCCGGTATGCTCGTCACGCCCTCCGGTATATTGATATCCCTCAAGCTGCTGCATCCCCAAAATGCGTTCTTCCCAATGCTCGTCACACTCTCCGGAATGGTTACGCGCCTCAATTTGCTGCATCCCCAAAATGCGCCTTCTCCTATACACGTCACGCCCTCCGGAATCGCAACTATTCTATCATCGCCTGCGTATTTCTCCAATATGCCATTTTTGATTGTAAAATTCTGTTTCTCCTTGATCTGCGTAAACTGGCAGAAGCTCGGCCCATCCTCTATATAAAACGGCTCTCCGGCCGCTCTGGCCAAAACGCACCACGCATAAACAATCCAGCCGCCAACGGTTTCCCAGCGTGGGTGCTGATGCCTTTGAGGCTTTTCATGGTTCACCAGCGTCTGTATCGCCGGATAAATTCTCCGCAAATCGCTTCTCAATTCATCCAGCGAGCAGACGCTGTTGCGAATCGAGTTCGGGCTGTATGCCTTTTGGGTTTCATCGAGCCAGTCTTTATCCGCCTGAAGCGCTTTATCCGGCACATAATACACGTGCAAATCGCTGCCCGCGCAAAGGCCATGGCAATAGTTATCCCCATAATTCAAAAAATTTCTCGACAAAATCAACTTGACCACAGCCTCTACATCGGCCATGTCCGTTATTTCTTCCGGCTGACATCCCTTTAACTCCGCATAGCAGCACAACGTCCACGCAAACGAGCGAAGCGCATGAAAGATGCGCACCGAATGGATATAGCCTTTTTCGATTTCGCATTCCTGATCCGAATTGGGATCAAAGTCATCCGGACTCACGCGGAACATGGGTCTGATTTCTTCGGCCTTTTGATACAGATCATCATCCGGCGTATCCGCGCAAATGATGCGTTCAAGCACTTCCCGCTGCTCATCGTTTTCTTCTTCCTCATCAGATTCATCAGCATCCCAGTCCTCGTCATTTTCATCCTTTAAGGCCTCCAAAGGGATAAACTGATACTCCATGCCGGTTGCATTAATCGTGAAAGAAGCCCCTGTTCCCTCAGTCATCCCCTGCAAAACGCTCCGCATCCCCTGAAGCTCTTTCAGGTGCGGATACTGTTCTTCCCTTGGGCGAACGTTGATTTTTGTTTGAACATTTCGGGTCATATCGTTTGCCCGAGTAATTTGTTCTTTGTAAACGCATTTTCCGCCCAGTTTTTCATATAGTTCATCCGTGGTCAGCCAGGATAACAACGTGCTATCGTAGTTATACTCCATACTTTTCAGCACATCGCAGAATTGCTCATATGTTTTCTTTTCCGTTTCCGGGGAGGTGTTGTCGATACTAGCCCTGACCGAATAAAACGCATATCCTTCTTCTGCAATATATGCCTGCAGAAACTGAAAACACATTTTTATACCAAATATTTCGGCAATCTTCCCGCTGTACTCTACAAGAATCTTGGGCTGGCTGCAAACTTCGATATATGTGTTTTGCTCTCGCTCCGCTTCATATTCAAGGAAATTGCTTTCATTCACATCATCCGGATAATCGGAAACATCCCGTTCAATATGATTGACGCTGCACGAAAACTGATATCCCTGCTTGCCGCGTTCATAATCAGAAAGAACAATCTTACAGACAGGTTCTTTCCATTCGGCCGGTTCAATGTCGTCATCGTTTTCTTCCGATTCATCCGATTCCCAAATTCCTTCGTATCCTTCCGGCAGATTAAACAGCAGTTTATCGTCAAACGCAAACGGCATATCCATCTCTTTTCCTCCTCCGTCTCACTCGTCCTTTTCCCGTTCTTCCTCCAGCCGTTTTTCAAATGCGGCGCATACCGCGTCCGTCTCCCGCCAGACGGCCATCATGTCCTTCCGATTTTGATACGCCTGATCGAGCAAGAAGTCGAGTTTTTCCACCCACGCCTTCGCGTCGGCGGATGCGTCCTTCTCTTTCGGCCGAACCAGCTCGGCGACAGCCGCCATGGCCTGCATATATGCGGCGACAAACGGCTCATACGATTCGCCGAAAATCGGATCGTAGTCCTTCTGCGAAAGCGCAATCAGCTTCTCAGCCTGCTCGTTCATCGGCTGCTTCGCCTTTTTCGCCTCCGCCGCATCGGCAAAAATAAATGTGCCGTTTTCATCCATCAGCCGGTTGAGCGTCGCCTGCGTTCGCGTCAGCGCATCGAGCAGTTTTTTGGCCTCGTCGTATTGCTTTTTCTTTTCTTCCGGCTTTTCGTCCTCTTTAGGCGGCGCACTTTCGGGAATTTCCCCGCCCAAAATCCGCGCCAACTGCCTGCCGAACGTATCGATTGCATCGGCCGGCGCGCGCTGTTCCGTCTCCCTCGGCGCGTCCAGCCGCTTGGCCAGCATCGCCAGACAGCGCTCGATTTCCTGCCGGGCTTGATTCTTGCTCGACGCGCCCGTCAGACGCTCAAGGCGAAAGCCCTTTTTTGGGCTTTGTCTGCCCTGAAAGTCCGCCATATCGCGCAGGGCCGCCCCATAAGCCGCCCGCGTCATCTGCCAATACTTGGCCTGCACAGCGTCCGCCCGCGCGCCATCCATGACAGCCGCGGCGTATGCCCTGCCGCAAAACGGGCAAAACCTCGCTTCTTCCCCTTGCAAATTCAGCGTTTTTCCACACGCGGCACAGATAAAGCGCATCGTTTCTCCCTCCCCGTTTTATGCCAGCTCAATCGCCTTTTTCACGGCTTCAATCGGATCGCTGTAAAAAATCGGCTGAACCGCCGTCAGCAGCTCGCCCGGAACGTGCATCAGCTCCTGCATGCTTTGAATCGGGAGCAATAGCTGCTTCGCGCCCGCGTTCTTCGCCACGCGGACGATGTTCTCCAGATTTTTGATTTCACCCATCGTGCCGGACAGCTTGATTTCGCCGATTACCGCCGTCGCCTCCATCACGGGGCGGTTCGCCACCGCGCTGCAAAGGCCGACCAATTCCGCCACGGATACCTCCGTGCTCAGCCCCTTGCTCTGCGGATCGGCATAATAGAGCAGATAATCGTGATCCGAAAGCGTCGTGCCGGGCAGGATGCTTCTCGCCTTGTCCATGAAATAATACCAGGCCGCGTCAACACATTCGTTCACGGCGCGATTGCCGCCGATGCCCTGCGTCTCCATCTTGCCGTTGCCGCGAATGACCTTGTTTTCCAGCCGATAGACCGCCACTTCGCCGTCAATCTGATTTGCGCCGAGCGCAAACACGTGGCCTGCCGGAAGCTTCTCGGCGGGAATCAGCGTATTGGAAGCCTGTTCCGGCACGGAGACGACGGTTTCGCTGCCGTATTCATCCACATAGCCCAGCGCGACGTCCGCAAATTCCACCCCGGCCATGAGCTTGAGCTGTTCCTTCACGCGCCGCCGTCCCTCAATCGCGTATTCCAGCAGTCGGCGCATCTCGTCTTCCGTCACGTTTTCATCCGGGAAAATCAGCTTAATCAGGCCGGACATGGTCTTGCGCACGGCGATTTCGTCGCGCTTATTGAATTTGTTATTCAGGCGGAAATAGGCGTCGAGCAGATGCGTGCAGTCCTTTTTGCGCAGCTCCCGCGTCAGCTCGGCCAGACAATCCGTAATCAGGCCGTATTTTTCCGTCAGCAGCTCCGAACGCATTTTCGGAATTTCCCAGCCGGGCAGGTAATAATGAATCCGGTCAAAAAACGCGCTGTCGTTGTTGAATTCGGGCGGGAACGGCTCAAACAGGTGCGCAACCTTGAGCAGATTCTGCACGCTGTCGTTGATGTTGCCGACAAAGACCATCGACGCATCCGCGTTGATCATATCCCGCCCGCGGGCAAACGAGCCGGAGGCCATGTAATCCTTCATAATCTGAATCGCGTCCAGATCGCGGAAACGCATGCCCGCCACCTCGTCAAAGGCCACGCAGTCCCAATGGCCGACCAGCCCGACCCTGTGCGCCGCCATGGAGTAGAACAGGTTCGCCGTGGTCGTCTGTCCGCCACTCATCAGAATGGAATACGGCGAAATCTCTTTATACAGATGGCTCTTGCCCGTGCCGCGCGGGCCGAGCTCGCAGAGGTTGTAGTTGTGCTCGGCCAGCGGCACCATGCGCTCGATGAAATGCAGCTTTTCTTTTTCGCTCAGCGCGTCCGGCTCCATGCCCTCCGAGCGGAGCAGCATCGCGATCCATTCCTCGGTGGTAAATTCCTTCCGCTTGTCGATCATCTCCTCCGCGTCGAGGTTGGGAAGCTGAATCGGCTTGAGGCCGAGAATACGGAAAGGCGAATCCTCCGGCCCGCGCTTTTTGCGGCGCTTCTTCTCGTCCTCCATCGAATCCTGCTGATAGGTATAGCCGATGCGCGCGATGCACCAGATGCCGCCCATCAAGATTTTGGTGTATTTCACGGCGTAATCGCTTTGCAGGACGAACGGCTCGATTTCCAGATTGGAAAACCGCGCGACGTAGATATCCTTGTATTCATCCAGCACGGCGCTGACCTTGTCGATGACGGTGTATTCCCCGCGCTCGCGGATGAGCGATTTCACCTTTTCGCTTTCTTCCGGGCGGACATAGTTTTCCGCGAGAATTTTGCGGATTTTTTCCACGCCCTCGGCGATGGCCGTTTCATCGTCGGTCGCGCAATACATGCCGAGCAGATATTCCAGCACGAAGGTCGGCACGTTCGCGCCGCGGCGAAGCAGCGCCGTCAAATCCTTTCGGACGACCTTTCCCGGAAACACCTCGTTGATCTTTCGATCCAGTGCATCCATGTTCCCGCCTCCTTAAAAATCAAAGTCCATGCCGAACACGATGTCGATGGTAAACGGAACCCGCGCGAGTTCGGTTCGATCGTCTTCATCGGTCAGCACGAGGTCGTAACGTTCGTTTTTATCGTAATTGCTGCCCAGCAGGCGGAAGGTGACGCGCGTTGTGCGGTCGTTGTTCTCCGCCGCGGCGCTGTCGCCGATGATGCGGTGGCTGTCGCTGACGGGCTGCCCGCGCCGATCCACAAAGCGCGCGTTGACCGTGCGCGGCTGCACCTTGCCGCCGCAAGCCTCCTGCTGATAAAACACCAGCGTGAAAATGCCGTTGCTGATGGTTCGATTCTCGCCGAGCAGCACGATGTCCGCCTTGGTGATCGCGCGGTAGCCCTTCTGCCCCGCCTTCCTGTTGCGATACGCGATGAGCGGGACGACCAGCTCCTGAAGGGAAAGCCCGCCGTGCATATACGGCGACGCGCCGCCCTGCTGCTTAAAGCGCAGATCGCCGCGCGGCGTGACGCAGGCCCATTCCGGCCGGCCGAGCATCGTCAGCGGCATGGAAAGCGTCCGCTCGTCGCTGACGTTCTCCCGCACAACCGCATAGCGCCGCTTATAGCAGAGCACGTCGCCCGCCGCAAGCTCCCGCTCCGCCTTATCCGTCTCCTCCAGCGGCGAGCGGGTGTAGATGAACCCGTGATCCGCCGTGACATAGATGCACGCGGCGCTCAGCTCGCTGACCAGCATGCGCATCGCCTGCTCGATTTCGCTCATCGCGGTTTCGCACGCGGCGAACACGTCGCCGTCGCTTTCGCCCGCGCGGTCGATCACATCCTGATAGAGATAGACGACCTTCGCCTCCCGCGCGATTTCCTGCCGCTGAGCGCGCGTCATCCGCCGAAACACGCCCAGCTCCAGCGCGGCGCTCTGCGGGCACGCCGCCCGCAAAACGGCCTCGCGCTGGCTCGCGTCGGTGCGCATGCCGTCGCAGAGCACGCTCAACTCCTCCGTGAGCGTCAGCTTTTTGTGCGGCAGAAGCGCCGCCATCCCTACCGGCGTGATCGTCGGGATCGTGCCGACCATCGCCGTGCAGACCGTGTTGCCCGAAAGCCTGCCGTGCAGCCGCTCGGTCAGCTCCTGCGCGACCTCGTAGCGCAGCGCGTCGGAGACGATGACGAACGTGCGCGCGTCCTCCCCGCGCACATGATCCGCATAAAACCGCTCCTGCCGCGGCACAATCGCCAGCGCGGTTTCCAGCGTCTGCCCCGCCAGCAGTGCCGACCAGCACACGCCCAGCGGCGCGAGGCAGCCGTTTTTATACAGCCGCTCCGCCGCCTGCACGGCCGCCTTCAATTCGTCCTCCAGCGCGAACAGCCCCAGCGTCAGCGCCCGATCCGCCGCCGCGCACAGGTGGCGATACGCCGTATCCATCCGGCACAGGCGCAAGGCATACGCCGCGAACATCTCCTCCGCGTCGGTGAAATGGAAACCATCCCGATACGCCCGGATGAAGAGCTGCATCTCGCACAGCGCGCCCAGCGCATCCGCATACGGCGCGTACAGCCCCCACCACGGCAGCTCCCGCCGCGCCTGCATCATGCCCTGCACCTCGTCCACGTTCATGCCGTCCCGCGCAAACGCCGTCAGCGCCGTGCGGATCAGCAGCGCGTCCGCGCAGGGGTAGACCGACACGCGCAGCAGCGACGCCCGGTCGAGCTTTTGCAGCCGCGCCGCGACGGGGTAGCGCTCCTCCACCGCGCGGCAGGTTTCCAGCATGGCTTCTCTGTCCTCGTGCAGCCACTTGCTGACCAGCGCATACGCCTGCTGCGCGTAGGCCGCCGCGCCCGGCAGCCCCGCGAACGCATCCTCCGGCGCGTTCAGCAGCGCCGCGCTCGTCAGCAGATAGCAGGCCAGCTCCGCCGCGTCCCGATTGCCGGTATAGCCGAACGCCCCTTCAACCAGCAGCCAGAACGCATCCTCCCCGCAGAATTTTCCAATGGCTTTCAGCTTCTCGTTTTCTTCCTCGTGCATGCCAAGCACCACCGCGCCGACCACATCCGGAAACGACGCGCTTTTCAGCCCGCAAAGCACGCTCATCACGCCGATTTCCAGCTCCTGCTCGCTGCGGTAATCCTTCCCGAGCGCGCCCAGCTTCGCCACGCGGTCCCGGCTGGCGAAAAAGCGCCCCACCTTCCGCGCATAGCGCCGCATATCCACGCCGTCGGCGATGTGCAGTTCCTCAAAGAGCAGCGACCAGTAATCTGCGCGGAATATCTCGCTGTATTTGAACACATCCGCCAGCCAGTTATCCTGCCAGCGCGCAAACGTCTTCGGGCAGTAGAGCAGAATGTCCTCCGCCGCGTAATCGCTCTCGATCTGCCGCCGCAGGGTGAACCACTCGTCCTCCCGCATGACGAGGATGCGCACGCCGGGCAGCTCCATCTGCTCCACGTCGGCGGCGAAACCGCCCTGGTCATCCTCGAACACGACAATGCGCCGCGTATAGTATTCCGGAAGGGGCGCGGCAAACCGCCGCAGCAATTCCTGCCGTACATCCATCGTCTTCCCCTCCGTCACTTGATTTTGCCGAGTATCGCGCCGAGCTTGGCGTAATTGACCTTCACGCCGTCGTCAAGGTCGAGCGGGATGCGCATATCCGCCAGATGGTGCACCTGTTCCTCGTACTGCCCCAGCTCGATGAGCTGCTTTTCCAGCTTCTGCGCGCGCTTGCCCGCCTGCGCCTTGGCGCGCCCCTCGCCGCTCTCCTGCGCGCGGCGCGCGTCGTCGAGCTGCACACGCAGGCGATCCTGCAATTCATGCACATAATCCATGCGGATGCGCCCGACGGTATCGCGGTCATAGCGGTGCAGATAAAACAGCGCGCGGAAAGCCCCCGCCTTGCCGCTGTCGCAAAGCCAGTAAATCGGCCGCTTTTGATAGGTTTTGAGGTGGTCGGCGTAAAAATCGTTCAGGTAATAATTGCGGATGACCTCGCGCGGGGTTTCGCCCCTGCCGCCGAGGGCGGACGCGACAAACGCAAGGTTTTCTTCCAGCGTTTCCGCGCCGTAGACCTTCCGGATAAACTCGACGGTGCGCTCCGCGATATCATCCGGGAAATACGCCTCGTCGGTGATCGGCACAATGCCGTCGCTGTCCGGGTAGAAAAGCCCGAGCGACGGGTCGGCGAAATCGCAGGCCTTCGCGCCTTCCTCGATGCGCGCGCGAATCTGCGCGTCGTCCCATTCGCCGCCCGCGAAAAGCAGGCCGTCCACATAGGGCGAGTAGCGGCCGAGGATACAGCCGACGATATATGACAGCAGGCTGACGATCTCATCGCGCATGGAAAGCACATAGCGCATTTTGCGTTCTTCGTCGCTCGGCTCGTCGATGATGCGGTAAACCGTTACATCCTTATCGGCCACGTCGGGCGGGAGTTCCTCCTGCAAGCCGTAAATGTCGATAAAAATGCGGTTGAGTTCTTCTTCGTTGGCTTTGAGGGTATCAAAGCGGTTTTGGCAAGTTTGCTGGTATTCGCGGTATTTGTCGGAAATGAGGCGGGACATGTGGAGTTCACTCCGTTTCTTATATTTTCATTTCTTTTCGCATCTGTTTAATCAGCATTTCCATAAGCTCGGTTGCTTTCATTCCGATTTCTTCTTCATGGTTTTCAATGATTCTCCGAATTGCATCTTCATCTTTCAATTCTTCATCCAAATCATGGTTCGTTTCTTTCCGCATATTATAATCATCATAATCCTTTGCAATCTCGGTCAAAAGTCCAACCAGCTTATCAAACAATTCAATCGTTCCGTTTGACGCATACAAATGAATACGCGCCCTATTTGCTTTCAACTTCGTCAATTCGCCTGTTATTAAGTTCCACTTTTCATCCATCAGGCTTTCAAGCGATTCAAAAACGCTCAAATATACATCTTCCCGCTTATTGTAGGCATTATCTTTAATTTCTTTTGCTCTTGTTATTTTTAGAGTTAAGAATGTTACAACAAGCGGTATAATCACACTTTTAAACATTTCAGAAAACAACACCTTCATATATCTTCCTCACTTTCAGGATATTTCACTCTTAAATCATCGGATGTTTCTTAAAGTCCCAGCTCGTTTCAAAAGAATCCCAATCTTCTTTTGAAATTCTAATGTTTTCTTTGCTTTTTTCTTCAATAAATTTACTATTTTCTTGTACTTTTTCAAACAAAACTGGAATTGATCCAATATGGTTTTCATTATAATTTAACGTCGGTGAAATAATATCCAAAATCATGCGAATCGGGCTAGAATTAAGTAGTGCAACACAATAATATTCATTCAAATATTCTGATACTATAAACAACGACCCACCTGCACCGTCGAACAGGAAATTATCTTCAAACCATCTAAAACCTGTTCCTGCACTCGATATTTTAGTCCACGCAATAAACTTCTTAAAATATACATCTTTGTTTCTTAGCAATGCACCTTTTTTCAAAAGCAAATCGCCATCATTATTCCATAAAACCAAATTTTCTCTGTTTCCATACCATTTTCTATATGCGCCACCCTTGTTATATTTAATCCATTTCTTATTTTTTTCGTTCTTTTCAACATTTGTCTTACTTATTTCTACTTCATACCACTCTCTTGTAAAATAATCAACATCACACGTTGACATTCCCTGACGCGGTTCGGCAAGTTTACCCATTACTATGCCTTTTGTAAAAGCCTCAAATACCGCTTCGCTCACCCAATACGCCACCGGTGCCCCCGGAATCTTCTCAAAATTATCCTGCCGCGCGGAGAAGCGGTTTTCCCCGTCAAGGAACATTTCTTCCTTTCCGTCTTGCGTGGTCGGCTCGATCAGCCGCGCATACATGCCCTTGAATCCGTGAACATGCCGATTCTGCATGACAAATGCCGTCGTCTGCACGACCTCGCCGCCGATTTCCTCAAAGGCTCTCGCGCCAAGGTGCGCCATATTGACGGTATCAAGCTCCATCAGTTTGGCGCGCAGTTTTTCAAAGCTGGAAAGGAACATCCAAGCGTGCTGGGTAATCATCGCCAGATAGCCGTTTGCTTTGGCATATTCGCGTCCCCGCTCCATAAACACCGCAAACAAATCGCTCTTGCTATCGGGATACTGCTTTTTCACAAACTCCGCCAGCCTTGCGCCCATGCCGCTGGAACCCATATACGGCGGATTCGTCACCACAACGTCATATTTCCGCGCCATGATTTTCGCCTGCGCGGCGAGCCTTTGCAAATTCTCCGCGTCCACGCCGAGCGCAGTTTCCCCGCCGAACGGATTTTCGCCGAGTTCATCCAGCGCGTCGGCCAGCGGCTTGGGAATCGAGAGGATCGAGCCATACTCCTTGGCGTCCTTAAACGTTTCGCGGAGCATCCGCGCGGCGCGGCGCTGTCCGTCGCTCCACGCGGGGCTGTCGTTGGGGTTTCCGTTCCATTCGGCGACGGCGCAGACGTGCGGCTGAACGCCGCGGCGGAGGAAGCGGCGGTCATGTTCGCAGGCCTTCATCATCAGCGCGAAATACGCCAGTTGGGCGGCGCGGTCGTCGATATCCAGCCCGTAGAGGTTGTTTTCGATGATGGCGCTCACCGCGTCGCGGTCGGTATAGCCCTGCGTGCGGTAAATCTCCATCAGCACATCAAACGCATACACGAGGATATGTCCCGAACCCATGCAGGGGTCGAGCAAGCGGATCTCTTCGGGCTGGATTCGGCTCTCCTGCGCGCGAATCTGCGCAAGCTGCACGGCGACCTGCGGCTCCTGCTCGGCTTCATCCATGTAATAGCGCCAGCGCCGGCGAAGCGCAGGGTCGTCGTGCCCCTCCAGCCAGAGGCGGCCGAGGCTGTTTTCCACCATGTAGCGGACGATCCATTCGGGCGTGAAAAGCTGAGTCGCCGCGCCGATGCGCTCCTTGGTGATCTTGACGTTCTTTTTCAGCAGCTCAAAGGTTTCGTTCTTGAGTTCGGTGTTGTAATACTGATACAGCCATCCGATCACCTGAATATCCGCCCAATTTTCCGCGTCCACCGCCGCCAGCATCGCCAGCACGGAATCCTCCCGCAGCAGCCCGTCGGGGAAGAGCAGCTCCGTGTAATCGCTGATGGGCTCGAACATCTGCGGCAGCACGTCCGAAAGCTGATTGCACAGCGCGATCAGCAGTTCGGTATAGAGCGTTTCGGTTCGGTTGCCCTCCAGCAGCTCGACGACGTGGGAAAAATCCACGCCGTCCAGCTCGACGTTCTGCGCCTGCCGCACCAATTCAGGCAGCGCGCCGGGCGCATCCGGCAGCACGCGCACGGAGATGGGCAGCAGGTTATGCTCCTGCATATAGCGCAGCGCGATGAAGCGGTTGAACCACGTGTAGGCGGTTTCCTCCATCACCTGATCGTAGCCGCGGCTTTGGATGCGCGTCAGCAGCGCGTCGCGCTGGTTGATTTCCGTCTGCGAGAGCAGCGCCCCGCCGAGCGTCTGAACCATTTTGGAGGGGATGACCGCGCCGCCCGCGCAGGTCTTTTCGTCAATGCCGAACCCCCGCGCGCGATCCTTCACGCGCTCGATGAGCGCCACGCGCGCGGCGACGGCGAAATTTTTGAGCTGGGTCTTGTTCATGGATATATCCTCCTCGGTGTCGATTTCACTCATCCCCGCCTTCCTCCCCGAGGGAGGTGTCTCCGCAGGCGACGGAAGGCGCTCGTCCCCCCTTGACCTCCCTCCTCGAGGGAGGTGTCGCCGCAGGCGACGGAAGGAGTTCGTCCCCCCTTGACCTCCCTCCCCGAGAGAGGTGTCGCCGCAGGCGACGGAAGGCGCTCGTCCCCCCTTGACCTTCCTCCCCGAGGGAGGTGTCGCCGTAGGCGACGGAAGGCATTCGTCCCCCCTTGACCTCCCTCCTCGAGGGAGGTGTCGCCGCA
>UMHM01075337.1_pt1 | contig 13580 bp, 14 predicted proteins | sample 1965501 | NCBI WGS metagenome assembly UMHM01 (sample SAMEA4836095, study PRJEB28245) | human gut metagenome | biome: gut microbiome; material: fecal sample | place: Denmark | collected 2008
ATTTTTACTTTATTGCTGAATTATGTAGCTTAACCTGTGACATTGTCATATTTCGTCAACCGTATCAACAAATGAAATTTTTCGGCAGAAAAACCGAGACCACACCCTTTCCCAGCCCTCCCGTACCGCCCCGGTTGCCTTTCTCTGTGTGAAAAATGGAAAAGTCTAGCCGCCACCATCGGTTATGACTTGAATTTTCCGCAATCAAGAGTAGATTATTAGAATGATTTTTCACATACTGCGAAACATAGAAAAATACTGGAAAATTCCCCATGAAAGAAGCTGACATCCGCCGTAAATACATCGAGTTCTTCAAGTCGAAGGGCCATCAGGAGATTCAGAGCGCTCCGGTGATTCCGGAAAACGATCCGACCTGCCTCTTCACCACCGCCGGAATGCACCCCCTCGTCCCCTATCTCCAGGGGGCGAAACATCCCGCCGGGAAACGGCTCACCGACTTTCAGAAGTGCATCCGCACCGGCGACATCGACGAGGTCGGCGACGCCGTCCACCTCACCTTCTTCGAAATGCTCGGCAACTGGTCGCTCGGCGACTACTTCAAGGAGGAGGCGATCCATTTCAGTTTCGAATTCCTGACCGGCAAGGAGAACCTCAACATCCCGGTCGAACGGCTCGCGGTGAGTGTCTTCGCCGGTGACGAGGACGCCCCCTTCGACGAAACCGCCTGGAAACTCTGGAACTCCCTCGGCATCCCGGCCGAACGGATCGCCAAACTCGGCAAAAAAGACAACTGGTGGGGTCCCGCCGGCATTACCGGTCCCTGCGGTCCGGATACCGAAATGTTCTACTGGACCGGCGAACTGCCGCCGCCGGAAAAGTTCGATCCGGCCGACAAGCGCTGGGTTGAGATCTGGAACGACGTCTTCATGGAGTACAACAAGACTGCCGAAGGCAAGTATGAACCGCTCGCCCAGCGCAACGTCGATACCGGCATGGGACTCGAACGGGTCACCGCCATTCTGCAGGGAAAAACCAGCTGCTACGAGACCGAAATCTTCGCGCCGATCTTCGCGAAACTCGATGAGATCCGCGGAACTCAGCCGGTCTCCGGCCCCCGCAGTCCTTCGGAGCGGATCATCGCGGACCACCTCCGCGCCGCGACCTTCATCCTCGCCGACGGCATCACCCCGGGCAAGGTGGACCAGCCCTATGTGTTGCGCCGCCTGATCCGCCGCGCCATCCGCGAAGGTCGCAAGCTCGGCATTACCGACAACTTCACCGCGAAAATCGCCGAAGCGATCATCGAAGAGTTCGGCGACGTCTATCCGGAACTGCGCCGCCAGAAGGCGGTCATCTGCGAAGAACTCAACCGCGAGGAGAAACAGTTCGCCGTCACGCTGGAAAAGGGAACGCACGAATTCCAGAAGCTGATCGACCGCGTGCCGCCGCACATCAATAAAAAGGTGATCTCCGGCAAGAACGCCTTCAACCTCTACGAGACCTACGGCTTCCCGATCGAGCTCACCATCGAAATGGCGAAGGAGAAGGGATTCGAGGTCGACCGCGCCGGTTACGACGCCGCCTTCGCCAAACATCAGGAGCTTTCGAGAGCCGGCGCCGAACAGAAGTTCAAAGGCGGACTCGCCGACAGCTCGGTTGAAACCGCCCGACTCCACACCGCGACCCACCTGCTGCAGGCGGCACTGCGCAAGGTGCTCGGCACCCATGTCGAACAGCGCGGCTCCAACATCACCGCCGAACGGCTCCGCTTCGACTTCTCCCATGAAGAGAAGATGACGCCGGAACAGCTCGCCGAAGTGGAGAAGCTCGTCAACGAGGCGATCGACCGCGACCTGCCGGTGGTCTGCGAGGAGATGACCATCGAAGAGGCGAAGGAGAGCGGTGCAATGGGGCTGTTCGAGAACAAGTACGACGCCCGGGTCAAGGTCTACACGATGGGCGACGTCAGCAAAGAGATCTGCGGCGGACCGCACGCGTCGCATACCGGCGAACTGGGACACTTCAAAATCCTCAAGGAGGAGAGTTCCAGCCGCGGCGTGCGCCGGATCAAAGCGGTCCTTCAGAGCAAATAATTCAGGAACCGGAAAGGAGCTCGCCCGATGAAAGAATCCGATCTGCTCATCTCCCATCATGATGGGGTTTATTCGGTCAAGGTCGCAGGCCGCGCCAATTTCGAATATGCGGTTCCGCTGCGCGAACTGGCGAAATCGTCCAATGAATTCCGCTGTTTCCGGATCGATCTTGGCGACTGTGTCGCGATGGACAGCACCTTCATGGGTGTGCTCTCCATGATCGGCCTCAAATCCCGCCGCTGCAACGCGGCGGTGGAGCTGCTCAACGCGAACGATACCTTGAAAAAGCTGCTCCGCGACCTCGGCGTAAGCAAGCTCTTCACTTTTACCGAAGGGACCGATCCCGACGCGCCGCAATGGTCCGCCGCGAACGGAAACGCCTCCCGCAACGACATGCTGACCACCGCGGAAACCGTCACTGAAGCGCATCAGACGCTGGTGGAGGCGGATTCCAGCAACGCGGCCCGCTTCGATCAGGTGATCGAATTCGCCCGGCAGGATGTCGAACGGCTGAAAAACCAGGAGAAGGAAGATTGACCTTTCGCCGGAACAATGGCGTCACAGGCAGAAGATTTCCCCTTGTTCTTCTGCTGGTGGCGGCGGCGGGCTGTCTTCTGTTGCACACCGGTTGTTCGACCCCCACCATCACCAACACCAGCCGCAATATCGTTGAGCAGCTGCTGATCTCCTCCGCCGTCGAGCGGTGCATGTACCAGATCGATTTCAGCATGTACCGGGATGCCAAGGTGTTCGCCGACTACTCCAACCTCGCGCCGCAGGTGGATAAGAATTATGTGCAGGGCTGTTTCGAACTTTACCTTGCCAAGGCTGGCGCCGTCGTCGTCAAGGAGGAGAAAGAGGCCGCCTACACGATGCAACTGATTTCCGGCACGCTGGCGACCTCGTCGAGCCAGGTGCTGATCGGTACGCCGGAGCTGCCGATTCCGCTGCCGAACACCGACCTCAGCTTCGCCATTCCGGAAATTGCCATTTTCAAACGGGTGACCCGACGCGGATACGGGAAATTCAGCTTGACGGTGCTGGATACCCCCAGCCGGAAACCGGTGCGCACGGTCGACGGAGTAAGCAATATGTCGGAGTTCATCAACTGGACCATTCTGCTGATCCCCTTCTCCTCACGCAATGTCGAGATGAAGCAGAGCGAGTTCGAGGACACGCAGTACTACCTCTTCGAATGAAAAACGCCCGGCTTTTCCGTGCCGGGCGCTTCTCTGCCGAACCGTCAGAAGTTCGTGATATCGTCGCAGATCTTCTCGTTGTCGGAGTAGTAGTCGCTTCTGTCCGACTGAGGATCGGCCTTATTGTTTTTCCCGAACTTTCCATCCGGGCCGGGAGAAACCAGATCGTAACCGCCTTTGTTGATCAAACCGGGGTACCGGTAATAAATCTTTCCGCCCCAGCCGTCCTCCAGCTCAAAACTTTTTTCAGTACCCGATGATGCATTCAGCGTTTTTATCATGTTCTTCTTCAAAGACTCCTCATCGACAACCCGAAGAAACTCCTTCTCATAATCCGACGACATCACATCGGTACCGAACTGAATTGCCGAAACAAGCGAAGTATCCTTTTTCAAAGTAATCGAAATTTCTGTAAATGAAGTGCTTACCGGATAGTATCCGAATTTGGTGCGGCAGCTCTCCAGCCCCGCCTCGATGCGCTTGAACAGCGCTTTGCTGTTGGATTCGCGCGAGGCGTTCATCGCGTAGCTGTAGGCGCCGAAGCCGATGGCGGCGAGCAGGCTGATCAGCGCCACCACGGCGAGAACCTCCACCAGGGTAAAACGGAAACGGAGCGTTTTCATGACAAACCTTCCTTTTGCTGTTTGCTTTCAGGGTCACAAGGGAATATAATATGCGGAACACGGTTTTTCAAAAGAGATCAGGGGAAAATATGAGGATTGAAGAGAAATTCGTACTGATTACCGGCGGAGCCCGGCGGGTGGGCGCGGAGCTTGCCCGCGCCTTCGCCGCGGCGGGCGCGCGGCTCCTCCTGCACTGCCGGAACTCCCGCGCCGAAGCCGAAGCGCTGGTGAGAACTCTCCCCGGCGGTGCGGCGCGCCACCGGGTGTTGCAGGCCGACCTCGCGCTTCCGGGCGAAGCGCTCCGCCTCTTTTCCGAAGCGGGACGGGTGGACATCCTCATCAATAACGCCTCGCTGTACCGCCTCGCTTCGCTTGCCGACGCTCCGGAAGCGCTCGACCGCGAACACTTCGAGGTGAATTTCTGGAGTCCGCTCGCGCTCATGAAGGCGTTTGCCGCACAGCCTGATCTCTCCGAAGGGGTGGTGGTCAATCTGCTCGATCAGGAGATTTCCGGAGTCTCGCCTCGCGGCGGCTGTTATTCGCTCTCCCGCCGGGCGCTGGCGGAGGCGACGCTGGAGCTCGCCCGCGAACTCGGCCCCCGGAAGTTTCGCTTCAACGCCGTCGCCCCCGGTCCGGTCCTGCCGCCGGTCGGTCTGGAACACTCGAAGATGGAGAAGACGCTCCCCACCCTGCCGCTCCGGCGCAAGGTGGAACTTGCCGACCTCGCCGAAGCGGTCCTCTTCCTCTGCCGCAATGATTCGATCACCGGCGAGATCCTCCGGGTGGACTGCGGTCAGCATCTCGGCTGACAGTACCGCACAGCGGCGCAGGTGCATCAGACGGCGGTTGCCGGTTCGGGAGAAAAAAAGAACTTTTTTCTTCCCGAACCATAAAAACGTCACTTCACGGGTCTCAGAAAAAATTCAGCGCACCCGGGCGGAAGGAGTTCAGAGAGGTCAAAAGCGCGGCGGGCGCTCCCGGAAATCCCCGGAAACGCCCGTTCTGGTCCGTTCTCGCCGCGCTCAGCGGGTCTTGAGGTCGGAGTTGAGGCTGATCGCCTTGTTGAAGTTGTTGTACAGGCTGATCGACGCGGCGACCTCGATCGCGGCGGTGATCTCCTCGTCGGTGACGCCGGCGGCGAGCGCCGCGGAGCGGTGGGCGTCCAGACAGTAGGCACAGCCGTTGACGGCGCTGACCGCGATGATGATCAGTTCGCGGGTCTTCGCATCGAGCCCCTGCCCGGCGACATCGGCCATGTGCATCGCCGCCTGAAGGAAGTCGCCGTTCCGCCCCATCGCCTGAAACACCTCCGGAATGAAGCCGAACTTCTTCTCAATCGCCTCCTGTGTCCGAACCGCCTTTTCGTCGCCGGTTTTATTGTAAAGTTTCACACCAGCCATGATTTTATCCTCCGCAAAAAATTCCCTTATTCATCATCCGGATCCAGCCACTTGGAAATCTTGGCAGCGTCGCTGTCGGTGGGATAGTATCTTCCCTCGGTGCCCTCTTTATTCAGCGATTCGCAGTGACCGTCGAGGAAGAAAAGATTGACGAAATCACCATGAATTTTCGTCGGATTTCCGGCCACACCGGAAGAGGGAGACGAGCCGAACTGCATCAGCGGACTGGCGATAAGATCATTATCTGTATTTTCACTGCTGCAGCAGCCGCCGAGCGCCAGTGCGTTGGGAGCAACCTGCGTGTTGGTGTTGTACATGAGCAGTTTGGTTCCCCGGAAATCGAAGCCGTCTTTATCGGTGGTGAATGCCGCACCGTAAATCTGCGTCAGCCGATCGTCCAAATCGCCGTTGGCGGTGTATTCAAACGAGGGACAACGCATCACCGCCACATCCTGAATGTAGTTCTTGTTCTTCAGATAGGAACCCCACTGCTGTTCTTCCATTGCTGTGGATTCTGTTTTATCCTTCCGGTACGACATGAAATGCTGGTCGTTGTCGTTCATCGACTGTTTGATGAACTGGCTCACCTGCCGCTGGTTGCTAAGGCACTCGGCGGTGCGGGCGGAGATCCGCGCCCGGTTCAGCGCCGGCATCAGGAGTCCGGCGAGGACGGCGATGATGCCGACCACCACGAGGAGTTCGACGAGAGTGAAACGCTGCTGTCTCATAAAAGAAGCCCTTTCTCGAAAAAGCCTTGATTTTTCAGGATGTCCTATAATCATAACCTAACCGCTGCGTCGTTTTTTTCAAGCCGGAGAACGGATTTTGAACTATTTTTTGCAAAAAAAACGGTTCTGCCATTGAAAAATCGACGTTCCGCACTTACTATAACACTAGTGGAAAACTGAATTTCCGAACGATCTACGGTCAATACGAAGCAACGGAATAGAAAAATGAGACAGAAACAGACTTTCACCCTCGTCGAACTCCTCGTGGTGATCGGCATCATCGCCATTCTGGCCGGGCTGGTCATCCCGGCAGTCATCCGCGCCCAGCAGCAGGGCAGAATCACCCAGGCGAAGTCGGACATGGCCACGATTCTCCTCGCCCTCAAGGGAGTGGAGAGCACCTACAACAAAATGGTTGCGCCGAAATCCAGTACAGCTTCCGACACCTATTCGTTTGACGGGAATGATGTATCCGCAAGCAGTAAAACGATTTCCTCCGTCACGTATAAATATATCAAACTGGGCGATTCGGACAGCAATACAAACAATCCCTATGATAGTTTCATCGCGGAACTTACCGTCCCTCAAAAGATGGATTCAGACGACATGAACGTCAATAAACGGAAACTGAAGTTTCTGGACCCCAACCCCAAATTTGACTTGACGGCGGATTATGATGACGAAGATAAAAATCTGCCTTATCTCTGGCGTGATCCGTGGGGAAAACGATACATCATCCTCATCAATACCAATTTCACGGATGGAATTCCCAACCCTGCTGATTCGTCCAAGGTCCTCTCCGCCAAAGCCGTTGTCTATTCCCGCGGTCCCAACGGCATAGACAACGATGCCAAAAACATCCTTTACGATGTGGGCAGCCCGGCCTCGACTGACGACGACATCGCCAGCTGGCACTAATTCGTAATTGGTTTCAAATGGGGAGAGGTGCAACAACCTCTCCTCTTTTTTTTGCCCCGGTCACTTGCCGGAGGAGAGGCTCCGGATCCGGTCGCGGAGATCGGCCGCACGCTCGAATTCGAGCGCTTCCGCCGCACGGAGCATCTCGCCGGTCAGCTCTTCGATCAATGCCTGCTGATCGGCGGGCGAAAGCCCCAGTCCGCCCAGATCGGTCGAATCGGTAATCATCGAACCGGCCAGCGACGGCATCTTCTTCTTCCCCTTCGACGCCTCCGGAGAGACGATCTCGCCGATGGTGAAATGACGCTCCTTGCGGATGGTCTGCGGCGTGATTCCATGCGCTTCGTTGTGAGCGATCTGGCGGCGGCGGCGCGCTTCGGTCTGGTCGATCAGCGCCTGCATCCCCGGCGTGATGCTGTCGGCGTAGAGAATCACCCGTCCGTCCTTGTTCCGCGCGGCGCGACCCGCCGTCTGCACCAGAGAACGCTCCGAGCGGAGGAATCCCTCCTTGTCCGCGTCGAGGATGGCGACGAGCGCCACCTCCGGCAGGTCGATTCCTTCCCGCAGAAGGTTGATGCCGATGACGCAGTCGAACTCCCCGTCCCGCAACTTGTTGAGAACCCGCACCCGTTCGAGCGCATCCAGTTCGGAGTGCAGATAGCTGGTGCGGATCCCCAGCTCAGCCAGATAATCGGCAAGCCGCTCGGAGCTCTTCTTGGTCAGCGTCGTCACCAGCGTCCGCTCCCCGGCGGCTGCCGCCTTGCGGATTTCGGCAATCACGTCATCCACCTGCCCCTCCAGCGGCCGCACCTCGATCCGCGGATCGAGCAGCCCGGTCGGACGCACGATCAGCTCCACCGGCGGCCCGGAGTGCTCCAGTTCGTAGCTCCCCGGCGTGGCCGAGACGAACACCGTGTCCCCCGCCAGCTCCTCGAACTCCTGAAACTGCAGCGGCCGGTTCTCCAACGCCGACGGCAGCCGGAAGCCGTGGTCGATCAGCACCTGCTTGCGGCTGCGGTCCGCCTTGTACATCGCCTGCAGCTGCGGCAGCGTCACGTGCGATTCATCGATGACGGTCAGGAAGTCCGGCGGGAAGAAGTCGAAGAGGCAGTAGGGGCGCGTCCCCGGGCGGCGGTTCGACAGATGCATCGAATAGTTCTCGATCCCGCTGCAATAACCGATCTCCCGCATCATCTCGATGTCGTAGGTGACCCGCTGGTAGAGCCGCTGCGCCTCGACCAGCAGATTGTTCTTCTCGAACCAGGCGACCCGGTCGCGCATTTCGGCGAGAATGTTGTGCGCGGCGTGTTCGATCCGCTCCGGCGGCAGCACGAAGTGACGGCAGGGGAAGAGCGTCACCGCCTCCGGACGGGTCTTCACCTTGCCGGAGGTGACGTCGCGCCGCTCGATCGACTCGACCTCGTCGCCGAAGAAGGCCACCCGGATGAAGTCGTCGCGCTGCGGTTCGAAGATGTCCACCACATCTCCCCGTACCCGGAACTCCCCCTTCTCCGGCGCGGTGTCGTTGCGGCTGTACTGGATGTCGACCAGCCGGCGGAGAATCTCGTCCCGCCCGTTGGTGTCGCCGACCGCGACGTGGACGCAGAGGTCGGCATAGTCGTCGGGCGAACCCAGGCCGTAGATGCAGGAGACGCTCGCCACCACGATCACGTCGCGCCGCTCCACCAGGCTCGCCGTCGCCGAGAGGCGGAGCTTTTCGATGTTCTCGTTGATCGAGGCGTCCTTGGCGATGTAGGTGTCGGTCTGCGGAATGTAGGACTCCGGCAGGTAGTAGTCGTAGTAGCTGATGAAGTACTCCACCGCGTTCTCCGGGAAAAACCCTTTGAACTCGCTGTAAAGCTGCGCCGCCAGCGTCTTGTTGTGCGACAGCACCAGCACCGGCCGGTCCAGTTCGGCAATCGCGTTCGCCAGCGTGAAGGTCTTGCCGGAACCGGTCACCCCCAGCAACGTCTGGTAGCGGCGCCCTTCGCGGAAGTTCGCCAGCAGTTTCGCAATCGCCTCCGGCTGGTCGCCGGCGGGCGCGTAGGGAGCGTGCAGCTTGAAGAGTCCCATTCCGCCCGGCTCCTCACCGCTCCGGCACCAGCGGCCGCCATTCGCGGTCGTCGCGGAAGAGCAGCCGGAAGGACTCCTCCGGCCCGTCCGTGCCCGGCTCGTACACCGCGAGCGGACACTGTTCGCCCCAGTTCTCCAGCACCGGCGTGAAAAGTTTCCAGCTCTCGGCGATCACGTCGCTGCGGATGAAGAGCGTCTGGTCGCCGAGCATCGCGTCGAGCAACAGCCGCTCGTAGGCTTCGAAACTCTCCCCGCCGGGGAGCTCGGAGTAGCGGAAGTTCAGACTCAGTCCGCCCATGCAGAGCTTCGGCCCCGGCTGCTTGGCCTGGATCGTCAGCTCCATCCCTTCGTCGGGCTGCACCTTGAGAACCAGCGTGTCCGGCTGCATATCCGCCGCGCGGATCGGCGTGAAGATCGAATGCGGCACATGTTTGAAGACGATCGCGATTTCACTTTTTCTCGCCGCAAGTTTTTTGCCGGAGCGCAGATAGAATGGTACCCCCTTCCAGCGCCAGTTGTCGATCATGAAACGGGCGGCGACGAATGTTTCGATCGTGGAATCCGGCGCCACCCCGGGCTCGGAACGGTAGCCGGCATATTGCCCGCGCACCACCGACTCCCCGAGATGTGCCAGATCGAAGGGGCGGATCGACCGGATCAGCTTCACCTTCTCGTCGCGCACCGCGTCCGGCGAAAACGAGGCGGGCATCTCCATCGCGGCCATCGCCAGCATCTCGAGCATGTGGTTCTGGAACATGTCGCGCAGCAGTCCGGCCTGTTCATAGTATCCGGCCCGATGCTCGACGCCGAGCGTTTCGGCGACCGTGAGCTGCACATGGTCGATGTAGTGGGCGTTCCAGACCGGTTCGAAGATCAGATTGGCGAAGCGCAGCATCAGAATGTTCTGCACGGTGTCCTTGCCGAGGTAGTGGTCAATCCGGTAAATCTGATCCTCCTTGAGGTAGCGGTGCAGCTGCAGGTCGAGCGCTTCGGCAGAGTCGAAGTCCCGCCCGAACGGCTTCTCCAGCACCACGTGGCGCCACGAACTCCCATCCTCCGGTTCCGTCAGCAGCCCGGCATTCGAAAGATTTTCCAGAATCGGCGGGTAGAGCTTCGCCGGCATCGCCAGATAGATCGTCCGGTTCGCGGGCAGTTCACAGCCGCGTTCGAGATCGTCCAGACGGCGGCCCAGCGAACCGTAGAACTCCGGCGCAAAGTAATCCCCGGCATGGTAGTAGACCCGCTTCAGAAAGTCGTTCACCTGACTTTCGCTGCCGCCGGCAAGTTCGGGCCGGATGTGTTCCCGGAACGCATCATCCGAATAGGCCGTGCGCGCACACCCCACAATCCGCGACTCCTCATGCATCAGACCGCGCCGGAACAGATGGAAGAGCGCCGGATACAGTTTCCGTTTCGCCAGATCTCCCGACGCGCCGAAAATCACCAGCGTGCCGGGCGCCGGACTCACCTCAATACAGAAGTTTCCACGCCAGTAGTTGCTCTCGAGCATGATGCAAACTCCTCTCCTCCTTTCGCCGTTCCCGGCGCTTCATACGAAAAACACACCAGAAAGCGAGCTTTCCGGTGTGTCTGCAATCGTTCGCGTCCGCCGTTACTTGACGGCGTTGGCGGAAACGCGGATCTCCTTGACGCCGAAGAACCACGGATTGGTGCTGTTCTTGGTGACGATATTGTAGGTGCCGGTTGCCTTGAGCTCGTTGCTCTTGGCGGTCAGCATCTGAATCGCATTCTTGACCGTGACCGTGTCCTGCAGGAACACCATGCTGCCCGGATTGTCGGTGGAACCGGTGATCAGCGGAATCATGAAAAGATAGATACCCCAGTTTTCCGCCTGCAGGTGGGCAACCGATTTGCCGGAACGGGCCAGTTTCTGACCGTTGAGATCCGGACCTTCGACAACGCTGACCGACGCGCAGCCGCAGAGGACCGCGGCCGTCAAAACCGTCGCAACAAGAGTCATCAATTTATACATTGTCTGTTTCCTTACGTTATGACTGTTGAGTTTCCGTTTTCCCTGCGCTTACTTCACCGCGGTGCCGGAAGCGGTTCCGGAGCGATAGTAGAAGATGAAGCCGGCGGAGGTGACATCGGTAACCAGATCAGCCGTGGTGCGGGCACCGGCCGCCTTGGCCTGCTTGGTGACCGCCGCGGTCAGCGCCTGCGGCGAAACCGTGTCGGTGACCAGCGTCGGAACGCCGAAGTTGTCGGTGGAACCGGTGATCAGCGGAATCCAGAGCAGATAGAGACCGTGCGTTGCAACGGCGATGTGTTCCACCGCAGTTCCGGAGGAGACCACATCCTGCTTGTTGAAATCAGCGACGGAAGCCGTCTGAAGCGAGGAACATCCCGTCAGGACGGCTGCCGCACCGAACACGCAGAGCAGCATCGCGACTTTTTTTAACATTTCTTGTACCTTTCCTTAGTTTCTGTACTCCGATATTCCGGGACACTCCCCTCCGCCATCGGAACCCGCGGACGGTTCCGGAACCGCCGAACCCGCCTCCAGCCTTCTCCCGAACGATGTGTCCGAACCGGTCTGACAGCCGGGCGCCCCCGAATCCGCAATCATTAACGTAATCCTTATTTCGCGCTTGTCAAGCCGCATGGGGGAAAATCGCACGATTTTCCCCCGTACGCCGCAATCCGGGTTGAGGATTCCGCAAATTCGGTGTATATTATATTTTACATCTGGAAAATCGTTCAATCAACCGGACCTGCCCGGCATGGATCGCAAAACCGCAAAGTCCGCCTTCATCACCTCGCTCCCGGTGCTGATGGGCTACTCCACGATGGGGGCCGCCTTCGGCATCCTGCTCGGTCAGTCCGGCTTCGGCCCGGCATGGGCGCTCCTCATGAGCGTCACCATCTTCTCCGGCAGTCTCCAGTTCGCCGCCGTAGACATCCTCCGCAGCGCGCCACCGCTCATCGAGGTCACCCTGCTCTCGCTGCTGGTCAACATCCGTTACTGCGTCTACGGCATCTCCCTCATCGAAAAGTTCCGCCGTTACGGCTGGCGGAAGTTCTACCTCATCTTCGGCCTGACCGACGAAACCTACGCCCTGCTGGTCCGCGACCGGGAGCACCACGGCACCGCACAGCGCGACTTCATGCTCGGAGTCTGTTTCTTCGACCACCTCTACTGGATCTTCGGCAGCGTCGCCGGCGCCATCGCCGGAACCCTGCTCACCTGCAACACCCGCGGGATCGACTTCACCATGACCGCGCTCTTTCTGGTGATCCTCACCGAACAGTGTCTGGAACGGAAAAACCGCATTCCCGCCCTGATCGGCGCAGCGGCAACCGTCGCCGCCCTCGTCTGCTTTGGTCCGGAGCGGATGCTCGTACCCGCCATCCTCGCCATCATCGGCATCCTGCTGGTTCTGCGGCGCCGACTCGAACCGCGGGAGGTGCAGCCATGAATTCCGCCTACACCTTCCAGGCGATCGTGGTGATGGCGGTGGTGACCTTTCTGATCCGCGCCTTCCCCTTCCTGCTTTTCGGTCGGAAGAATGCGCGACCGCCGGAACTTGTGCTCTATCTGGGCAACGTCATCGCTCCGGCGGCCATCGCCATGCTGGTGGTCTACTGCGTCAGAAACGTGGAGTTCCTCGGCGCCCCTTTCGGAGCGCCGGAGCTGATCGCCGCCGCAGCGACAGTGCTGCTCCATCTGCGCTGGCGCAACTCACTGCTTTCGATCTTCGGCGGAACCGCGCTCTACATGGTGCTGATCCGCACGCTCTTCGCGTAGCAGCTGCTCGGTCCGTTCCGCCACCTTGCGCAGAAGATCGGGCCGTTTGAGGTTGAAATAGGTGTTGTGCAGAAAGTTCATCGAATCGGCCGGGCCGTAGTGCCGCAGCAGCGCCCGGCTCAGCGCCGAATCCTCGTCGGTGGCGAAACTCCACGCGAACACGTTCCCCAGGAAGGTGCTGCGGACGTTGCGGGTGAAGTGCCCCGGCGGCGAATTGACCCCCTCGTAGGCGACGCAGAAGGGGGAGTAGGCTCCCGCCAGCGCCGCCACGATCCCCGCGGCGACCAGCGGCACGGCAATCGCACACTTCAGAAGTCGGAACCGCGCTTCCAGCAGCCAGCGCCCGGCGATGAGCCACAGGATCGGAATCACCGGCATAAGATAGCGGAATCCATACGCCCAGCCGCCGAATTCGACGGTAAAAAAGAGGTAGAAGAGCATGACCGCCGCCGCCGCGACCAGAAACACCTTGTCCACGTGCGAAAACCGCCCTCCCCGCCACAGGAAATACGCCCCCGGCAACGCGAAAAGAAGAAACGGCTGATAACTGAACAATCCACGACAGCCGAGGAGACATTCGAAGAGGTAGCTCATCCGATAGCTCCAGCCGGGATTCACCACCCGGAAGGTCCCCTCGGAACCGGCCACATAGAGCGGCATCACCGTTCCGTAGGCGGTGTAGTTGAGCCAGAGTAGCCAGACGCCGACCGCGAGGCCGCAGCCGATGCAGGCGGTTTCCGCGGAAATCCGTTCCCGGCGCGGCGCGAGCAGCCAGAGCGCAGCAACCGCGGCAACCGCGAACACCGCGCCGACCGG
>UMHM01055923.1_pt1 | contig 13568 bp, 10 predicted proteins | sample 1965501 | NCBI WGS metagenome assembly UMHM01 (sample SAMEA4836095, study PRJEB28245) | human gut metagenome | biome: gut microbiome; material: fecal sample | place: Denmark | collected 2008
TTACATCGCTGGCTTTAAAAGAAAACTGGCAAATACCAGTTTCATTTCTAAATCAAATCTTTAATCTTAAAGCCAAAAATACTATGATATAAAGCTATCACTCGCCCTACTCCTAATACTGCGATCACCGTTCCTATTCCTACACCAACTATTCTATGTGCAACAAATATACTTATACATAACGTAATACATAAATTTAAACAATCAAATAAATTTTTTGTTAAACCTAAACTCTTATTGAATCTTTCACCCAATGCCTGCACTATACCATCGCCTGGATTTGGCACAAGTTGCATACTCAATGACATGGCTGCCTCTATACCTGTACAAATTATCGCAAAAGCCAAGACAATAAAACGGATTTTAAAATTCTGCGAAGTTGGAATATATACGGAAAATATATTCAATAAACGTGTAAACACTAAGCTTAATGGCAACTGTAACAGATCTGACACTATTTTCTTATTTTGTTTCAACTTTACATGAATCACTATTTGTATCACGACAAATAAGGCATATACCACAAAAGTTAAATCTCCAAAATTATATCTAGTTAACTGCGATATACTATAGGGTATAGAAATAATTGGAGACACTCCTAAATTCGCCTTTGTGTTCAAAGTTAACCCCAATGCTAATATAAATAGACCAACAAAGTATAATAAAAATCGAATCCCTTTTTTACTCAAAAACTATCTTCCTTTCTTAAACAAAATCATTTTATCAAAAAAAGTAATAATATATAATAGAAATCTAGAGTGAATTTACCCTAGATTTCATTTTGTGTTCTTGCAATGATTGCATCCTGAGCCTGTGGCATCAAAGAAACAAATTGTGCACAATAACCAGCTACTCGTACAATCAAATCCGTATACTTTTCCGGATTCTTTTTGGCATCCAATAAAACTTCTGTGCTTATTACATTAAACTGATTATGATATACGCCTTTTTTCTGGGACACGATTAAAAAGTCAATAAATTTATTCAATTGTTCCTCTCCTTCTAAAGAATCTGGCAAGAAACGCATATTTAGCAATTGACCTGCAGCCACCTTTTCATTAGGCAACTTAGAAACCGAATTTATTACGGCTGTTGGTCCATTTTTATCTGTTCCCTGTGTTGGAGAACAACCCTCATTCAAGGGTGATCCTGCCATTCTTCCATCTGGTGTAGCCCCTACGACAAAACCATTTGGGACATATGATGTTATATTTGAAGTTGACATCGTATAACAACTCACTTCAGGGCCTTTTCCTGTTCTTAATGTTTTATAACTTGGTAATAATTTTAAATACGAGTTAAATACATCCTTGACGATATTGTCCACTTCATCATTATCATTTCCAAATTTAGGGGTTTTCATACATAACTTTCGAATATACTGGGATTTTTTACTCGTCCAATTATCATCCATCGCATCTAACAATTCATCAAATGTCATTTTGCTTTCATCAAAAACCATCTTTTTAATTGACATCAAACTATTCCCAACAACACTAGGACCAATATTAGACTGACTAATCACATCATACTTACATCCACCTTCTTTTAATGTTTTCCCTAATTTCATTGAGTTTTGAATTAGACAACTTGCAAAAGGAGAGGCATCATATTTAGCTAAATACGTATCGCAAATCTTATCGCATTCAACTGACAAATCTGAATAATACTTTAAGAAATTCTCCCATGTTTGCCATAATTCATTATAGTTTTTAAAATTTGAATGCATCGATTCTGAATCCGATACTTTCAACAAACGTATCTTTGTATTTGGATCATACCCATTATGTAAAAGAATTTCCAACACTTTTCCCCAATTGACATATGTCATACCTGTTGCTCTATGCCCATACTTGCCTGGAACGCCCGTCTCAACACAGCCGATTGGACAATAATCTAAAGCATCTTCATGACTTATTCCTAGATCTTCTAAACCTTTGGAAGCCACTTCATCATTAAACATACTTGGCATTCCACACCCTGTACGAATCAATTTGGCACAAGCTTCAATAAACTTTCTTGGGGTTTTCGCATGAATACGTGCAGAAAAATTTGGCTCAGCTAGAGCTGTTAAATTCATTGCTTCAATACATAAATAAGATAAATCATTAGTTCCGTCTTCCCCGTTTGGTTTTAGTCCGCCTACCACTAGGTTTGAGTATAATGGATATCCTTGCGAAAACTTAGTGTGACCATATGGGCGCACCTTATTACAACTAGAATTCATAATAAACATATGTGTAATAATTTCGAGTGCTTGATCTTTTGTGATTTTACCATCTTTAAGATCCTTTTTATAATACGGATACATATATTGGTCAAATCTTCCATAACAAAAGGAATGCCCATTACTTTCTATCATTTGAAGCATATGAACCATATAAGAAACTTCAACCGCCTCATAAAAATTACGCGCACCTTGTTCCATCATGTCACTTGCCATATCCGCAATTTCTAGCAATTCTTTTTTACGAATTAAATCATTACACTTTTTTGCTTCTTCATCCGCTAACTTTGAATAACGCTTAAAAAAATCAAGAACTCCTTCTAAACTTATTATTACAGATTTATAAAAATATTCTTGTTCTTTTGATAAAGAACCATCTTTCATTTTTTCTCTAGCTTCATTAATGATTCGCCGAAAACCTTTCTTCAATAATGTAGGATAATCTGGAACGATGTGTCCATCACCACTCATACTAATTCCACCACGATGAATAACACCTTGTTTTTCAGCAAGAAGAATATTATCGATCATATGCCTATTTACATCATCTTCATGTGTATGCCCATGCCAATAAGGAGCAATTAAACGTAATTCTCTTTTTGTCTTTTCATCAATAGAAAATACATCCCCCTCACGTTTTTCAAATTCGTCCAATTCATTAATTACCCAATCAATTGAATATTCAGGAAATATTGGTGCTGCAAAATTACGACTTGCTTGATTTCCAAAAATAAGTGAATCTGGTTCAATGTAAATATCCATATTCCTTAGTGTATACGCAAACGCCTTGGCTTTTCTTAAAATATAAGGCTCTCCTTCACTTTGTTTAAAAGACGCAGTATATAACACAGCTCTTTGTGAACAAATACTCGCCTTTCTATTTTGCATACGTTTTTGCAGATGTCTCAAACGAACGATGTTTATATCTTTTGGTTCATATACTATAAAATCATGCATAAACTAGCCTCCAATTACACCCATTCAAAATTATCTGGATATTCTAAATTATTATCTTTTTTATCGCAATATATCTTATCAAAACAATCAAGCATTTTGAACTTACAAAAGCCTTTGACTCCTACTTTACTTGAATCTATCAACAAATAGGAATGTTTTGCGTTTTTCATCGCAACATTCTTCATTTCTCTAGTTTCTGCTTCCGCTGTGTATGAACAATTTTCATCGACATCAACCCCTGCACAACCAATGAAGCAGCGATCAAACTGAAATTGACTTAATGTATTTATGGCTAAAGCACCTGCACTCATCGCATATTTTGAAATATAATCTCCTCCAATTACAATGATCTGCGCTTTAGGATTCTTTAGTTTTGAGACTATTAAATGATTATGTGTAACTATTCGAATATTAAGATTCTGTAGTTTATCAATCATAGGAACAATACTCGTCCCTCCATCCAAAAAAATACACTCTCCTTCTTGTACTATCGAACAAGCCTTATCACATATTTTTCTTTTTTCTTCATAATGGATACGAAAACGATCTTGCATTCTTACTTCTCTTTGTTCTGATAAAATCTGATTTGTATCTATTTTAACAGCTCCTCCATGAATTCTTTTTAGCTTGTTTTGCTTTTCAAGTTCAGATAAATCACGTCGAATTGTTGCTTCCGAAATATTTAATTCTGAAGCAATTTCTTTAACCTTTAAAATGTTATTTTTCTCCAAACAATCTAATAAATAAAGTATTCTTTCTTTTCCTAGCATATATTCATCTCCACTACATATATTTTATCATAAATGTTCATATGAGCAATATATGCTCTTTTATTTTCATTTTATTCTTGTTAACGAAAGAATATGAGCATATAATGTTTATGTAAAAAGGATATTTAGGAGGATCTAATATGAAACATCCAGAAAAAAAAGCCGAAGAAATGACTACACAGGAACTAGCCAGTTATATTGACTACTCCGTATTAAAGCCAGAATTTACACCAGAACAAATTATTGAACTTACTAAGGATGGTGTGCAGCTTGGTTGCGCTTCAATCTGTATCAACCCTGGATATATGGAACTTTGTAAGCCATATGTTGAAGGAAGTAAAACTAAATTATGTCCAGTTTGTGACTTTCCATTTGGAACAAGTTCTACAGAATCAAAAGTTGCACAGGCAAAAATTTTAGTTAATAAATATGCAGATGTTATCAGCGAATTAGATATTGTATCAAATTTCGGTAAAATCCGTGCTGGATTATATGATGAAGTTACCGCAGATATTAAAGCAGTTGTTGATGTATGTCACGAAAAAAATGTTCCTGTAAAAGTTATTTTTGAAACCGATGCATTAACTGAAGAAGAAGTGAGAAAAGCATGTCATTGTGCAATGGATGCAAATGCTGACTTTGTAAAGACATCAACAGGATTCTTAACTGGATTTGAATCACATGGCGCGACACCAGAAATCATTAAAATTATGCAAGAAGAAGTTAAAGATAAATGTCAAGTTAAGGGCAGCGGCTGCATTCGTACACGCGAGCATTTTTTACAATTGATTGATATGGGCATCGATCGTATGGGCGTTGGATATCGTTCGGTTCCAGTTGTCTTAGACTTGAAAAAATAATATTTCAACAAAAAAAGTCAGAATTTCTGACTTTTTTAATTATACAACTGCCTTAAACGCTTCATCTAAATCTTGAATAATATCATCTATGTTTTCACAGCCAATGCTCAAACGAATTGTATTTGGACGAATACCCTGATCTAGTAATTCTTCCTTAGTACATTGAGAATGTGTTGTTGTTGCTGGGTGGATGACTAAAGATTTAACATCCGCTACATTAGCTAACAATGAGAATAACTCTAGATTATCAATGAAATCCTTAGCTTTTTGTGCATCTCCCTTAATATCAAATGTAAAGATAGATCCTCCACCATTAGGAAAATACTTTTTATACAATTCTTGTTGTTTTGGATCTGTAGATACACTAGGATGAGATACGCTTTCTACTTGAGGGTGATTATTTAAATATTCAACTACCTTTAAAGCATTATATGTATGGCGCTCTACACGCAACGATAATGTTTCTAATCCTTGTAAGAATAAAAATGCATGGAAAGGAGACAATGTAGCTCCTGTGTCTCTTAATAAGATTGCACGCACTTTCGTTACAAAAGCAGCTGGACCACATGCTTGTGTAAAACTAATCCCATGGTAGCTAGGATTAGGTTTTGTTAATGAGTCAAACTTTCCACTCGCTTCCCAATCAAATTTTCCTCCATCAACAATTACACCACCAATGCTTGTTCCGTGTCCACCAATAAATTTTGTTGCAGAGTGAACAACAATATCTGCTCCGTATTCGATAGGTCTTACTAAATATGGTGTTGCGAATGTATTATCTACTACTAATGGAATTTTGTGCTTGTGTGCAATCTTCGCTATTGATTCAATATCTACAACATCTGAATTCGGATTTCCTAATGTTTCTATATACAAAGCTTTTGTATTTTCATCAATCGCACTTTCAACTTCTTCTTCATTAAAAATATTAACAAAAGTCGTTTGAATACCATATTGAGGTAAAGTATGTTCAAACAAGTTGAATGAACCACCATAAATGTTTTTAGCCGAAACAATATTATCTCCATTTTGAGCTAAGTTCAAAACTGTATATGTAACTGCAGCAGCACCAGAAGCAACAGCCAAAGCGGCTACCCCTCCTTCAAGAGCCGCAACACGTTTTTCAAATACATCTTCAGTTGGATTAGTTAAACGACCATAAATATTTCCTGCATCGCTCAATCCAAAACGTGCAGCTGCATGATCACAGTTTTTAAAAACATAAGATGATGTCTGATATATAGGGACTGCACGAGCATCCGTAGACGGATCTGCCTGTTCTTGTCCAACATGCAATTGTAAAGTTTCAAATTTAAAATTTCTCTGGTCTCTAGTTAGTTTTGCCATAATCAATTCTCCTTAATTCATACTATTCTTATATGTTTTGTATGATATATTATAATTGATCCATTGTCAACGGTAAATGTAAACATTTTACATCATTCTTACATTTTTTCATGTAATAAACCCGAAGACTATAATTCTTCGGGTAAATGATTGTATACATAATTTATAAATGTTTGTGTTGCTGGTGTCATCTCTTTGTTAGTAGCAATTCCAATAGGTACATATTCTGCTGGCTTTATTGGAATCAATCTCACATTATTTCCCTTATAGAATTGAGCAGTGGACTTTGTTTCTAAACTAATACCTAAACCTTCATCAATAATAGTATAAGCAGCATAGGAATCGGAAGTCGATAATTGTATATTGGGGTGAATATTATACTTTCGAAAAACTCTTGCCGAATCTGTATCCTTATTCGGATAAGAACAAACATATTTTTCTTTTTCAAATACATCTAACGATATTCTATCCTTTTTAGAGAGAGGATTATCACAAGGTATCATTGCCACCATTGGATCATCCATTAGATGAATCCAATTATATTGACCTTCTCTTTTTGAAATTATACATACGTCAATGCTTCTTTTTTCTAATGAATTTAATAAAAAAGTACTATATCCATGATAAATTTGAATATCAATATTAGGATATAATTCCTTAAAACCTTTAACTATATGAGCAAGCCACTTATAGTAGAATCGGTGAGCAACACCAATATTAACTCTACCAAAGTCGACACCATTTATTTGAGAAGACTTTTGTTCCAAAATAGACCCATCATAAACGAATTTTCTAAAATTATCTAATAATTTAAGACAAGATTCAGTCGGAGTTACTCCTTCTCTAGTTCGATTCAATAACTTGAGTCCAGTTTCCCGTTCCAAACTTGTAATCATTTTACTAATAGTTGGAGTAGTAACACCTAAGTGTTGAGCAGCTAAAGACAGTTTTCCAAAATCTATTGAACATATTAACGCTTTACATTTTTCGTAATCCATAATTCCCTCTTTTCGAAAAAAATTATAACGCAAAAAAAAGACTGATACAAATGCATCAGTCTTAAGTTACATATCTAAATTACGCGTCGATTTCAGTAACGTTACCAGCACCTACAGTGTGTCCACCTTCACGGATAGAGAACTTAGTACCAGTTTCGATAGCGATTGGAGCGATCAATTCAACGTTCATAACAACGTTGTCACCAGGCATTACCATATCAGTTCCTTCTGGCAATGTAATTACACCTGTAACGTCAGTTGTACGGAAGTAGAATTGAGGACGGTAGTTAGAAACGAATGGAGTGTGACGTCCACCTTCTTCTTTAGTTAAAACATAAACTTGTGCTTTAAATTTAGTGTGAGGGTGTACACTTCCAGGTTTAGCTAATACTTGTCCACGTTGGATTTGGTCACGTGCAATACCACGTAACAATGCACCAATGTTGTCACCTGCTTCAGCAACGTCTAATTGTTTGTGGAACATTTCCAAACCAGTTAATACTGTTTTTTGAGTGTCTTTAATACCAACGATTTCAACTTCGTCGTTTAAGTGAGCTTGACCACGTTCAACACGTCCTGTAGCTACTGTACCACGACCAGAAATTGTCATAACGTCTTCGATTGCCATTAAGAATGGTTTATCCATTTCACGAGCTGGATCTGGAATCCAAGTGTCAACAGCATTCATCAATTCGTAGATTGATTCTTCGTATTTAGGATCTCCTTCAAGAGCTTTTAAAGCTGATCCACGGATAACTGGAGTTTCGTCTCCGTCGAATCCGTATTCGTTTAATAATTCACGAACTTCCATTTCTACTAAGTCGATTAATTCTTCATCATCAACCATATCGCATTTGTTTAAGTAAACAACGATATATTTAACACCTACCTGACGTGCTAACAAGATGTGTTCACGTGTTTGAGGCATAGGTCCATCAGATGCAGCAACTACTAAGATTGCTCCGTCCATCTGAGCAGCACCAGTGATCATGTTTTTTACATAATCGGCGTGGCCTGGACAGTCAACGTGTGCATAGTGACGTTTTTCTGTTTGGTATTCAACGTGTGCTGTGTTGATAGTGATTCCACGTTCTTTTTCTTCTGGAGCACCATCGATTTGGTCATAAGCTTCAGCTTTAGCCATACCTTTTTTAGCTAATACTGTTGTAATAGCTGCTGTTAATGTTGTTTTACCGTGGTCAACGTGACCGATAGTACCAATATTAACGTGAGTTTTACTTCTGTCAAATTTTTCCTTAGCCATTTATAATTTCCTCCTAAATGCTAACATATTTCATACAATAAATATTGTATTTCAGAACCAAGCGAAAATCAACTAGTTTTCGCTTGAATTCTCTTTAATAATTTTTTCTGCAATACTCTTTGGAACTTCTGAATAGTGGTCGAACTTCATAGAGTAGTTTCCACGTCCCTGAGTAAAGCTACGTAAGTCTGTAACATATCCGAACATTTCTGATAATGGAACATGTGCACGAACGATAATGGCATTTCCACGTTCTTCCTGTTCAGTGATTTGTCCACGACGACTTGAAATGTCACCCATAACGCTACCTAAGTATTCACTTGGTGCAGTTACTTCTACGAACATAATTGGTTCTAGAATAACAGGTTTACATTTCTTTCCAGCTTCTTTTAATGCCATACTAGCGGCAATCTTATAAGCCATTTCACTAGAGTCGACATCGTGGTATGATCCATCAAATAATGTAGCTTTGATATCGATTACTGGGTAACCTGCAACCATACCATTTTCCAATGCTGCTTCCAAACCTTCTTGAGTTGGTTTGATATATTCTCTAGGTACGCTACCACCAACGATAGCATCAACGAATTCAAATCCTTTTCCTTCATTTGGTTCGAATTTGATCCATACGTGACCATATTGTCCACGACCACCTGACTGACGGATGTATTTTCCTTCACAATCAGCAGCCTGACGAATTGTTTCACGGTAAGCAACTTGTGGTTGTCCAACATTTGCTTCAACTTTAAATTCACGACGTAAACGGTCAACAATGATATCCAAGTGAAGTTCACCTACACCGGCAATGATTGTTTGTCCTGTTTCTTCGTTTGTATATGTTTTGAAAGTAGGGTCTTCTTCTGCAAGTTTTGCAAGAGCCAATCCCATTTTGTCTTGGTCAGCTTTTGTTTTTGGTTCCAAAGACAATTCGATTACTGGTTCAGGGAATTCCATAGATTCAAGGATGATTGGATGATCTTCATCACACAATGTATCACCTGTTGTAGTAACCTTTAAACCAACTGCAGCAGCGATATCACCTGAGTAAACTTCAGTGATTTCTTTACGTGCATTGGCGTGCATCTGAACGATACGTCCGAAACGTTCTTTTTTATCTTTAGTTGAGTTTAATACATAACTTCCTGCTTTTGCAGTACCTGAATAAACACGGAAGAAAGATAATTTTCCAACGAATGGGTCTGTAGCAATCTTAAATGCTAATGCAGAGAATGGTTGATTATCATCAGGGTGACGAACATCTGGTTCTCCGTCTAATGTAGTACCCTTAATTGAAGGTACATCTAATGGACTTGGTAAGTAATCTACTACTGCGTCCAATACTAATTGAACACCTTTGTTCTTATATGCAGATCCACATAATACTGGGAAGAAGTCACCATTACATACAGCAATACGTAATACACGTTTGATTTCTTCAATTGAAGGTTCTTCACCTTCTAACACTTGCATCATGAAGTCTTCATCATAATCTGCTAAGTAATCTAATAATTTAGCACGATATTCTTCCATAAGATCTACCATATCTTCTGGAACTGGAATTTCAGTCATTACTCGACCGAAATCTCCACTAAATTCATAAGCTTTTCTCTTGATAATATCAATGATAGCTTCGAAATCTGATTCAGCACCGATTGGTAACTGAATTGGACAAGATTTAGCCCCTAAACGATCGATGATTGTATTGCATGACATTAAGAAGTCAGCACCTGTAGCATCCATTTTGTTACAGAATACAATACGTGGAACGTTATATTCAGTAGCTTGACGCCAAACAGTTTCAGTTTGAGGTTCAACACCTGCTTTAGCATCTAATACTGTTACGGCACCATCTAATACACGTAAACTACGTTCAACTTCTACAGTGAAGTCTACGTGGCCTGGTGTATCGATGATATTAATACGACATTCTTTACCAGTTCCGTCTGTCTTTTTCCAGTGAGCTGTTGTAGCAGCAGAAGTGATTGTGATACCACGTTCTTGTTCTTGCTCCATCCAGTCCATTGTACTAGCTCCATCGTGTGTTTCACCAATCTTATGGTTTACACCAGAGTAGTAAAGAATACGTTCTGTTGTTGTTGTTTTACCGGCATCGATGTGAGCCATGATACCGATGTTACGAGTTTCGTGTAAAGCATAGTCTCTAGGCATATTTCTTTACTCCTTCTCTTACCAACGGTAGTGAGCATAAGCCTTGTTAGCTTCTGCCATTTTGTGAGTGTCTTCACGTTTTTTAACACTGGCACCAGTTCCATTAGAAGCATCGATAATCTCAGCTGCTAATCTCTGTTCCATTGTTTTTTCGTTACGTAAACGTGCGTAGTTTACAATCCAACGAAGTCCTAAAGTCAAACGACGTTCGTCGCTTACTTCAACTGGTACTTGGTAGTTGGCTCCACCTACACGTCTAACTTTCAATTCCAATTGAGGCATAACGTTTTCTAAAGCTTGTTCGAAAACCTCCATTGGTGCTTTTCCTGTTTTTACTTCTACGATTTCAAACGCGTTGTACAAAATAGTTTGTGCAACCCCTTTTTTACCATCAATCATGATTTTGTTGATCAAACGAGTAACCAACTTAGAGTTATAAATTGGGTCGACTAGTACGTCACGTTTCGCAATGTGTCCTTTTCTAGGCATCTAATTTCCTCCTTTCACGATTGATCTATTTCTTAGGTCTTTTAGTTCCGTATAATGAACGAGATTGTTTACGGTCATTTACACCAGCACAGTCCAAAGTTCCACGAACGATGTGGTAACGAACACCTGGTAAGTCTTTAACACGTCCACCACGAATCAATACAACACTGTGTTCCTGTAAGTTGTGTCCGATACCTGGAATGTAAGCTGTAACTTCCATACCGTTACTTAAACGAACACGCGCATATTTACGAAGTGCTGAGTTTGGTTTCTTTGGTGTCATAGTACCAACACGAGTACAAACTCCACGTTTTTGTGGACTTGATTGGTTTGTTGGTTTAGACTGCAATGAGTTGTAACCACGGTTCAAAGCTGGAGACTTTGAAACGTTTTGACTGGCCTTACGACCTTTACGAATCAACTGGTTGATTGTAGGCATAAGATCCTCCTTTCAAAATTTCAATTTCCAAGCAAACGAATCCGGGTGGGTCCTGCCCATCCATTAAATATAGGCTCTTTTCAGAACCTAATTTCGCATGCAATATTAAGATACCGTATCTTATTCATTTTGTCAAATCATTTTATTAAATTTTTTAAATTAAATTCGGGAGTTTGACACCCCTTTTCACAACTGATCTTAAACATAGCGCTTAAACTAGCGCTTTTCTTTTACTTTTTTTGTCAAATTATTTGTTTTTGTATATCGTATTATCTCGTATTCTGTGATATAATTGTATTAGGTGATATTTATGCGTGTTACAACTACTAAATCTAAAACAGATGAATCTTTTTATATCAATTATGCTTTCATCAACGAAAAAGGTAAAAGCACTTCAAGAATCTACAAGAAGCTCGGTAAACTTTCTGAACTTTCTAAAGAACTGAATACAGACAGAGATGGTGTTATGGCCTGGGCAAAGGAACAGGCACGTATAGAAACTGAAAAATATAAAAAGGAAAATGAATCAGTTTCTATCGCTCTTAATCCAAATATTCCAATCAAGAAGGATCAGCAGAACACTTTTAATTGTGGCTATCTTTTTCTACAAAGCATTTATTATTCTCTACATTTGGATAATATCTGCAGAAACATCAAAAACAGACATGATTACGAATACGATTTGAACGCAATTCTTTCCGATCTGATATATGCTCGTTTTTTAAACCCAACGAGTAAGTTAAGTTCATTTAAGTATTGTCATTCGCTTCTTGAACAACCTACTTATCATTTACACGATATCTACAGAGCATTAACTGTTCTAGCTGAAGAGAGTGACTATATTCAGGCAGAGCTTTACAGAAATTCAAACTACATCCATAAAAGAAATACACGCGTTCTTTATTATGACTGTACAAATTATTATTTCGAAATCGAACAGGAACGTGGAGATGCCAAGTACGGTAAAAACAAAGAAAACAGACCAAATCCAATAGTAGGTATGGGATTGTTTATGGATGCCGACGGATTCCCTTTATCATTTGATCTGTTTCCTGGAAACCAAAATGAACAGCTGACATTAAAAGACCATGAACATAAAGTCATCAATGATTTTCAATGTTCTCAATTCGTTTATTGTTCTGATAGTGGACTTGGTTCTAAGAAAAACCGTCTTTTGAACACAACAGGCGGAAGAGCTTACGTGATTACACAATCTCTTAAAAAGCTAAAAAAAGATGTTCGAGAAACAGCTTTATCTACATCGCAATATAGAAAGATTGGTTCCAACAAATTCATTGATTTGAATGACCTAGACGAAGAAGATCCAGAAGTTTTTAATTCTATCTGCTACAAAGAAGTTCCATATGACGGTAACGAGCTTTCTGAAACTTTAATTGTGACTTATTCGCCTAAATACAGAAAATATCAAGCATCTATACGTCAGAATCAAATACAAAGAGCTCAAAAAATGATTACAGATAGCGGCAAGCCAAAAAAGAATCGTAAAAATCCTAACGATCCTGCTAGATTTCTTAAAAAACAGTCCTTCACAGACAATGGTGAATTAGCTGAAGATGAAATCTGGCAAATCGACCAAGAAGTTATTGAAAAAGAAGCAATGTATGATGGATTCTATGCCGTTGTTACAAATCTTGATGATGATGTTCAAGATATAATAGCCATCAACAAAAGAAGATGGCAGATTGAAGAATGTTTTAGAATTCTAAAATCAGATTTCGATGCCAGACCCGTTTATTTAAGAGACGATGATAGAATCAAAGCTCATTTCCTTATTTGTTTCATGGCCTTATTATTCTTCCGAATTCTAGAAAACAAACTAGAATATAAATATACAGCAGACAAAATTGTGGACACCATGAAAAAGATGAATCTTACATTATTAGAAGGATATGGATACATCCCATCCTATACAAGAACAGATATTACAGATGATCTTCATAAATTGTTTGGATTCAGAACAGATTACCAAATAACAAAAAAGCAGAAAATGAGAAACATCATACATCAAACAAAAGATAAGAAAAAAA
>UMHM01090046.1_pt1 | contig 13564 bp, 10 predicted proteins | sample 1965501 | NCBI WGS metagenome assembly UMHM01 (sample SAMEA4836095, study PRJEB28245) | human gut metagenome | biome: gut microbiome; material: fecal sample | place: Denmark | collected 2008
TCTTCAGAAAAAGGTCTTAAACCCCGCGGGAGCGACTGAAGCGAAGCGACCGACTGAAGCGAAGCGCCGCCTTTAACTGTTCCTGCTTTCAATCAGCTCCGCGTAAAAGCCGTGATGTTCCATAAGCTCCGTATGCGTGCCTTGTTCCACGATATGTCCCGACTTCATCACAAGTATGCAATCCGCCTCGCGTATCGTTGAAAGTCTGTGCGCGACCACAAACGACGTTCTCCCTTTCATCATCAGGTCAAACGCGCTCTGAATTTTCAGCTCCGTTCTCGTATCAATTGAACTTGTTGCCTCGTCAAGTATCAGCATCGGCGGTAACGACAGCATCACTCTCGCTATCGACAGAAGCTGCCGCTGTCCCTGCGAAAGCTCAGCGTCATTCGTGATAACCGTGTCATATCCCTGCGGCAGGCGTTTTATAAAGCTGTGCGCGTGCGCTTTTTTCGCCGCTTCGATTACCTCGTCAAGCGAAGCGTTCGGCTTTCCGTAGGAAATATTCTCGCGTACCGTTCCCTTAAACACCCAAGTTTCCTGCAAAACTATTCCGTAACCCCGCCGCAGGCTGTCGCGCGTGACTTCCTTTATCGGATTTCCGTCAACGCGGATTTCTCCCCTCGTCACATCGTAAAACCGCATCAAAAGATTAATCAGCGTTGTTTTTCCGCAGCCCGTAGGTCCTACAATCGCAATGTGCATTCCGTTCTTCACGCTCAGATTGAGGTTTTCGATAAGCGGCTTTTCCGGTACATACGAGAAATCAACGCCGTCAATTTCAACATTGCCCTTGATATGCTCCGCGACAGCCTTGTCCGCGTCTGAACTTTCCGCGGGTACGTCAATCAGCGCGAATATTCTCGAAGCGGACGCAAGCGCGTTCTGAAGCTCCGTCACTACGCCCGAAATCTCGTTGAACGGCTTTGTGTACTGGTTTGCGTACTGCAAAAAACAGCTCAAATCGCCGATTGTGAACCCGCCCGCCGCTACTTTTACCGTCGAAAGCGCGCCGAAAACGCCCACTCCCGCGTAAACAAGCGCGTTTACAAACCTTGTGCAGGGGTTTGTAAGCGCGGAATAAAACTGCGCGCGCCTGCCGCATACGTTCAGCCGTTCGTTTATCTCGTTGAACTGCGCTTCGGCGGTTTCCTCGAAACCAAACGCCTTTACAAGCCGCTGAGCGCCGATGTTCTCATCAATAAATCCCGTAAGCTCGCCCTTGATTGCCGACTGCTCGCGGAATTTGTTGAAGCAGAGCTTCGAGATTACCGCCGCAACCGCAAACGAAAGCGGCGTTATGCACACGACAACAAGCGTTATCTGCCAGTTCAGGCTCAGCATAAACACAAGCGTTCCGATTATCGTCACAACGCCCGTGAAAAGCTGCTGAAAGCCCTGTAAAAGTCCATCGCTTACCGCGTCAACGTCGTTTACAACGCGCGATAAAATATCGCCGTGCGATTGAGCGTCAATATACGACAGCGGAAGCGCCTGCAAATGCGCGAAAATGTCCGTTCTGAGCTGCTTTACCGTTTTGTTCGTGATTTTATTCGTTGCGAAGTACATAAGCCACTGGAGCAGCGCCACAACGGGAATTATCACCGCTATGGCTATCAGAATGGGATACATTCTCCCGAAATCAACGCCATCAGATGATATACAGTCAACCGCTCTGCCTATCAAAACCGTTGTGTACAGCGACAAAAGCACGCTTCCCGCAGCGCAGATTATGCTCAGAACAACAAGCCAGAGCTGCGGCTTTACATATCTCAAAATGCGCTTCAGAGCGCCTTTTTTGTTCGTTTTAGCCATAATTACCTCGTTATTCCGAATAATCGCCTGTCGATTTGCAGATTTCTCTGTAAACCCCGCACGTTTTCAAAAGCTCGTCGTGCGTTCCTATTCCGACCGCCTGTCCGTCGTCGAGAACGATAATCTTGTCCGCGTGACGAATGGAATTAGGGCGCTGCGAGATGATTACGCAGGTTATGTCAGCCATTTCGCCGAGCGCTTTTCGCAGCTTAGCGTCGGTCGAATAGTCAAGCGCGGAGGAGCTGTCGTCAAAAATGATGATATCCGCGCCTTTCGCAACCGCTCTCGCAATCGCAAGACGCTGTTTCTGTCCGCCGGAAAAGTTCTTTCCGCCCTGAAGCACTTTCGCTTCAAGTCCGCCCTCAAGACCGTCCGTAAACTCCTTTGCCTGCGCCGTTTCAAGCGCCTTGTAAATCTGCTCGTCGGAAATGTCCGTCCTTCCGAGAGTCATATTATAGCGCAAGGTTCCCGAAAGAAGCTCCGTTTTCTGCGGAACAACCGCAATTTTTGCGCGAAGCTCCTCGGCGGGATAATCGCGCACGTCCGCGCCGCCGATTTTCACCGCTCCGGAACTCACGTCATAGAACCTGCCGAGAAGGTTTGCGAGCGTAGTTTTTCCCGAACCCGTGCCGCCGATTATTCCCAGAGTTTCGCCCTTTTTCAGCGTAAACGAGATGTTTTCAAGCGAATTTTCTTCTCCGGAATATGAGAAATTCACCTTGTCAAACTCGACAAACGGCGCGTTTTCATCGGTTTTCGGCGAGGTTTCGGGATATTCGAGCGAGCTTTTCATCTCGAAAATTTCGTTTATTCTCGCCGAAGACGCCGCCGCTTTCGTGAATATCGTCACCAAATTCGCCACAACCACAAGCGCAAGCGAAATCTGCGTCATATAGTTTACAAGCGCGATAACTTTTCCCTGCGTAAGTCCGTCAATTCCCGCGTCAGTGAACCCGCCGCCAAGCCATACTATCAGCAGATACGCGACGTTTACCGCAATGAAAATCGCGGGGTTCAGAACGGCGTTTATTCTGCCCGCTTTTACCGCGAACGCGCGGTATTCCTCCGCTTCCGCTTCAAAGCGCTCCTTTTCGTAATCCTGCCGCGCAAACGCTCTTACAACGCGCACTCCCGAAAGATTTTCACGCGTTATCCTCGATATCCCGTCAAGCGATTTCTGCTGCTTTTTGAACAGTTTTACGGTCGCTTTCATCACAGGCGCCATCACAAGCACAATCGCCGCCATCGCTCCGAAAAATATCAGCGACAGCCGCGGGCTTATCGAAAACGACATTATCGTAGCGCCGATTACCAGAAACGGCGCGCGCACAACCAGTCTTATCAGCATAGCTACGGCGGTCTGTACCTGATTTACGTCGTTTGTAATCCGCGTTACCATCGCCGCCGTTCCGAGCTTGTCCAGTTCTTTAAACGACAGCGTGTTTATGTGCGCGTACAAATCCGCGCGCAGCCGCGTTCCCACACCCTGAGAGGCGACTGACGCCATATACTGACACACCAGCGCGAACCCAAGTCCGCATACCGCGAGTATTATCAGAATTATTCCGTGCCGCCAAATATAGCTTTCATCGCCGTTTTTTATTCCGACGTCGATAATTTCCGCCATTACAAGCGGCACGATAAGCTCGAAAATCGCTTCCATGAGCTTGCATATCGGTCCGATTGTGACGTTCAGCTTAAATTCTTTCAGGTATCTTGCCAACTTTATCAAGTCTTTTTTCTCCTTTGTCTTATTTTCGCTGAAATCCGCAAATATTATTATAGTATATTTTGCTCGTTTTGTAAATATATTTCTTGACTTTTTTGTGAAAATGCGGTAAAATATTAATATACAAGTAAAGAACGGAGGCATAATATGATTGCACTTGTTACGGGAGCGAGTTCGGGTATCGGCCGCGAAATCGCGAGAAGTCTTGCTATGCACGGAATTAACGTTATTATTACCGCAAGACGCAGGGAAAGACTCGACGAGCTGAAAAAAGAACTCGTCGGCGCTTATGGCGTGAAGGTTCTTTGCATTGCGGCGGATTTATCGGACGAAAAGCAGGTTTTCGAGCTTTATAAGCGCGTTAAAAAGTATAAAATAGATATTCTTATAAACAACGCGGGATTCGGCGTTTACGGCGGCTTCGCCGAAAGCAGCCTTGAGCGCGAAACGGAAATGCTCGCGGTTAATATCCGCGCGTTTCATATCCTTTTCAAGCTCTTTCTGCGCGATTTCAGAATCCGCGGCTGCGGTTATATCCTCAATACCGCGAGCGCCGCGGGATTTATTCCCGGACCGTATTTCGCTTCGTATTACGCGAGCAAGGCTTATGTTGTCCGCTTAACGCAGGCGGTCGCCGAGGAGCTTCGACGTGAAAAAAGCGGCGTTCACCTCTCAATGCTTTGTCCCGGACCCGTTAAGACCGAGTTCGGAGAAAACGCAAACATTCGTTTCCTGACGCCGATGTATTCGCCCTCGAAGCTTGCCGAACACGCCGTCCGCGAAATGTTCGGCGGCAAGCTTATGATTACCGAAAACAAGCTTTCAAGCGCGGCTCTTTATGCGGCAAAGCTTATCCCCGATTGCATTATGGCGTATTTTACCGCGATTTTTCAGGCAAAGCGCAAGATGAAGTGACGGAGGAATTATGCCAAACTGCACAAAACTGACCGTTCGCTATGCCGAAACTGATAAAATGGGCGTCGTTCATCACGCGGTTTATCCCGTCTGGTTTGAAATGGCGCGCACGGACTATATAAAAGCCCTCGGAACAAGCTACGCGAAAATGGAAGAGGACGGCGTTATGCTGCCCGTGGCGGGGATTACCTGCAAATACAGACAGCCCGCGAAATATGACGATGAAATCACCGTTTCCGTCAGGATAACGCGGCTTAACGCGGCGAGAATTGAGTTTTATTATGAGGCGGTTCTCCCAAGCGGCGCGGTAGCCTGCGAGGGAACAAGCTCTCACGCTTTCGTCGACGGGGAAACGTTCCGCCCGATTAACTTCAAGAAGCGAAATCCCGAATTTTTCGCGATTTTGGAGAAATGCGCTGCGGAAGATATGGCGGAATAGACCGGCGAAACCGCTCTCGATAACGAGAGCGGCTTTGATTTATCTGTTTCTTTCCTTTATTGCGCGGTCTATGGTTCGCTCGGCGTCGCGCTTTGCGGACGTTTCGCGCTTGTCGTAAAGCTTTTTGCCCTTGCAAAGCCCCACTTGTATCTTCACGCGGCTGTCCTTGAAATACATCGAAATCGGTATCAGCGTGTAGCCGCCCTGCTTGACCTGCCCGAAAAGCTTCAAAATCTCCTTTTTGTGCAGCAGAAGCCGCCTTACGCGATAGGGGTCGCGGTTGAAGATATTTCCTTTTTCATACGGCGAAATGTGCATTCCGCGGATAAACGCTTCTCCGTTGTCAATCGAAATCCACGAATCTTTCAAATTCACGCCGCCCGCGCGTATTGATTTAACCTCGGTGCCGAAAAGCTCAATTCCCGCTTCAAGACTCTCTATTATAAAGTATTCGTGGCGAGCCTGTCTGTTTTCGGCAATTGTTTTTGTGTTCATTGTTCCTCCGTGTTATATGACGCTTGCTTTCAGAATGAGAAGCGCGTCAACTGCATTCGTATATCCGTCGCCGTTTATATCCGCAACGTTTATGCCCGTAACTCCGACTCCAAACGCTTTTTCCGATTCCTGACCTGATTCGGGATTGCCGTTTACCTGCTCCTTTTCGCCGGTCTTTTTGTCGGAAGAGGTTGTTTTGTCTTTATCGGAACAGTTGGTCTTATCCGCCTTATCCGTTGAAGCGGGCTTGCCTGCGGCGGCGGAAACGCTGTATCTCAGCACGGAAAGCGCGTCTATCGCATTTACATAGCCGTCGTCGTTTACATCGCCCATTACCGTTATAACATATTCTGCGCCGTTCGGCGATGAAACGCTCATTCCCGTTTTAACGCGGTCCGCGCTCGAAACCGCCTTTCCGTCCGCGTCATAGACCGTTACGCCGCTTCCGTATTTGAACAGATTTTTGAAGCTTCCCGCGTTATAGCCCGAATTTTGCAGAGGAACTATAATCGTGTGCTTGTCCGCGTCAATCGTCAGCTTGTCCGAAGAAAGCCCGTATCTTTGCAGAACCGTGCTTATATAGTATGTTCCGCCCTCGGAAACGGGAATGGAAGCCGCGCCGTTCTTTACCGTAACCTCGCTCATAAATTCGCCCGACGAGCCGCCCCATTTATAAAGGTAATACTTTCCGTCGACGAATTTGTCGGATACGTTTATTGACAGAATTCCTTTTCCGGGAAATTCTCCCGCCTGTTCCGTTGAAAACGCCAGATATCCGCCCGCACGTCCGCTTTCGATAAGAATTGAGTCCTCGCCTGTCGGAGTATCGGTTGTTTCGGGATTGAAGTCCGCGGGCGCGGTCAGATTTGTTCCGGTAAATCTCCATTCATAGCTCCTGCCGCCGCGCGTTATGCCTTTCGCGGAAACGGACTTGTTTTCGCCGAAAATCTTTTCAAAATCAATTTTCGGGATTATATCGGGCGCGGAAAGCCGCGTCTTTTCAAGACCTTTCTGCGCGTTCTGGAAAGAGAGAATTGCGCTTTTCGCCGAAGAAAGCGTTGCGTCCGCGTCCGCCGCAATCTCGGTTATCTTCTCAACAGCTCTTTGCAGACTGTTCCACGAATCGGGAGTGTAATTCTCCTCCTTGTACGTCTTGCCGACTGCCGTAAGGTCGGTCAGAACCTTTTTCGTGTTTGCGTCTATTCCCAAAACCAGCGACCTATTTGCAGCGTCAAGCTGCTCAAGCGCCGCTTTCAGCATATCGGCGTTCGAATTAGGATAGTCGAAAATGCTCTGCGCGGTTTTTTGCGCGGTTTCAAAGTTCGTCCAGCTTCTCGCCGTGTAAAGCGTTTTGTCAAGACCCTCAACCTCGCTCAGAAGCGTTTCAAGGCGCGCTTTCGCCGTCGTGGGGCTGCTTCCGTCGAGGAGAAATACTTTTATCGTCGCTTTAGTATTGTCGTTTTTCTTGTCGTCAAACAGGCGAACCGTTATCGTGACATAAGAATAGCTTTCGCTTGCGGAAATGCAGCCGTTTTCGTCAAGCTTGTCGGAAAGCCCGAAATCCTCGATTTTAAGCGGGTAATTCCAATGCGGGTCCTCGCCGTAATCATACGCGGGATATTCGGGGTCATAGATGAATTTCGGCAGAGCGCTTCCGTTGTCGAGAACAATGTCCTCGAGTATTCGGTTTTTCAGCGCGTTTACGTCCACTTCTTCACCGTTCATAAAGTAATAAACGGGAGTCTGCGCCTTTATCGAACGCTGATTTTCCGTTCCTATGAAATTGTGGTCTATGTACTTCTTTCCGATGCTGTCGAGAACATACCACGAGGGAACGCTCGTAAGATAGTTATAGCTTAAATCAAGCCTGTCCAGCTTCTTCAGCGCGCGCAGGTCAAGCTTGCTTACGTTTTCCGTGTTTTGAAGATAATTGTTCGACAGGTCGAGCGAGCGCAGATTTGTCATATATTTCAAGCAAAGCGGAATGTCCTCAAGCTCCATTTTGCTGAGATTGAGCGTTGTGATTTTCAGCAGGTCGCCGTAGGTTATCTCGTCGAAATCCTTTCTGCAAGCCTTCTCAAACACTTCAAGAAGCTTGTCCTGAACGTCGGCGTCATTATCCGTGTCAAAGTCGTCGCTCGCATAGTCTCTGTAAATCACATCGTCAAGACGATGCTGCTTGTCGAACGTGTATTCTTTGTCTGCCGCAAACGCGCTTACGGAAAGCGGCAGCACCGCCGTCCCCGCAGCAACGGACGCCGCGCACAGCCAAGACGTTATTATCGCAACAATTTTTTTCCTGTTTTTCACAATATTTACTTCCTTTCTTCAAAAGGCTTATACACATTAAATTATAACACACTTTTAACGGTTTTACAAGAGGATTTTGCTTGATTTGCGCCGTTTTTTGCCGTATTAACCGCTCTTCGTGATTTTTGGAAGCGGCGGGCTCGATTTTGAAAGAAAAATTGTGCATTATTAACGCAAGGCGCGTTTTCAGAGAAGGTTTTTTGCATATTATGCCGATTTTTTGCAGGATTAAGAAAAATCGCTTGCAAAAATGTGCTGCGGGTGATATAATATTGTAAGTGATAATACGGCGTTATAATCCCGAAAGGAGAAAAATATGAAATACAGCGAAATGACCAAAGAACAGCTCGCAGCCGAGAAACAGGCGGTTTCCGAACTCTACGAGGAATATAAGAAAAAGGGGCTTAATCTCACAATGGCGCGCGGTATTCCCGCTCCCGAACAGCTCGATTTGTCCATAAATATGCTCGTGCGCTGCCTTGACGGCGACTATAAGTCAAAAAGCGGCACAGACTGCCGTTCTTACGGCGTTCTCGACGGTATCCCCGAAGCTAAGGAGCTTTTCACCGAGATGCTCGGCGTGGGTATGGACGAGATTATCGTCGGCGGCAACTCCTCGCTTCAGATGATGTACGACACCATCATAAGAGCGCTTCAGCTCGGCGTTCTCGGAAGCGAAAAGCCCTGGGGAAAGTGCGAAAAGGTAAAGTTCCTCTGCCCCGCGCCCGGCTATGACAGACATTTTGCAATGTGCGAGGCGCTCGGTATCGAGATGATTACCGTGCCTTACAAGGCTGACGGCCCCGATATGGACGTGATTGAAAAGTACGTTTCCGAGGACGAGGAAATCAAGGGCGTTTGGTGCGTTCCGAAATACTCTAACCCTATGGGAATTACCTGCTCGGACGAGGTTGTTCGCCGTTTTGCAAACCTCAAGCCCAAGGCTAAGGATTTCCGCATTTTCTGGGATAACGCTTATTGCGTTCACAATCTCTATGACGACGACCGCGACGAGCTTCTCAATATCATCGACGAATGCAAGAAGGCTGGCAACCCGAATATGGTTTTCGAGTTCGCTTCAACATCGAAAATTTCGTTCCCCGGCGGCGGTCTTGCGGTTATCTGCGCGTCAAAGGACAACATCGACTTCATCAAAAAGCAGATGGCTATTCAGACTATCGGTTTTGATAAGCTCAATCAGCTTCGCCACGCGAAGTATTTCAAGAACTACGAGGGTATCGAGAAGCATATGAAGGCTCACGCGGCAATTATCCGTCCAAAGTTCGAGATTGTCAAGTATATGCTCGAAAACGAGCTTGGTCCGCGCGGAATAGGCGAATGGACTAACCCCAAGGGCGGTTATTTCATCTCGTTTAACTCGCCCGAGGGCTGTGCTAAGAGAATTGTCGCTCTGGCAAAGGAAGCGGGCGTTGTTATGACAACGGCGGGCGCTACTTACCCTTACGGCAAGGACCCCCACGACAGCAACATCAGAATTGCGCCGACTTTCCCGTCGGTTGACGAACTGAGAAAGGCTATGGAGCTGTTCTGCATTTGCGTAAGGCTTGCTTACCTCGAAAAGAACGCATAAGTCAAACCGCACAAGGCGCGTCTGACGGCTTTGTGCGGTTCTGTTTATAGGGAACCTCTAAAAACCTTGTTTGAGTGAAAATGTGTATAGCACACCGCCTGCTTCTTTCAACAAGCGAAATTTTTGACGTGACGGCGTCCGTACCGTCACTTGGTTATTTCGCTTTGCAACATCGTGTTGCACCTCCTCGTAAGGCATACAGCCTTACTTCGTCGGCTTTCATCGCAATCGGCGTACTCTACCCATTTTCCCTTTTCAAACCGGTTTTTAGAGGTCCCCTATAGATAAAACCCGTTGTTATCGTTCTTTTCGCGCTCGCGGACGAGCTGTTCGCCGACGATATCGCTGAAAACGTCCTCGATTGACGGCTTGTTGTAATCCTTGGCTCCGTTGTCGCGGATAGCCTCGTCAAGCCCCATTATTCGCAGGTTTTCAACCATTCTCGCAAGCAGCCCGAACGGCGTGTCCTCAAACCGCTTCGAGCCTCTTCCTCTCGGGAACGCGTACTTGAATTCGTATTCATCGCGCGTTGTTTGAACGCGAACGCGATAGCCTTGATTGAAGAAATACAGGAATTTCAGCGGCTCGTAATCAACGAGAACGACTTCTTTGTAAAATATCGTTATCGCGGGGCGATTTTTGCGGAAAATCGTGAAATCGCGCCCTGTCGCGTACCATTTGTACTTGTCGCCGTGACGAACGATGTTCAGAATTGCCGAGCATATTGCAACCGCAGCCGACGCACAGAACGGAATGAGTTTTACGAGGCTTTTTGATTTCATACTGAACACAATCGGCGCAATGTGGAATAATCTTGACGTAAAAAACGCAATAACAACCGCAAGTATCACGAGAACGATTATCGTTTTTTTCAGCGAACAGGCGAGATTAAGCTCCCCCGAACCGAGAAAAACCTTTTCGGGGTGCGGAATGTCGTTGTTGTCGGGGTGATTGAAATTGATTTCCAAAGCGGTTTCCTCCTTTATCTGTTCGTCAGAAAAACTCCGAGCGGCGTATCTTCAAGGCGAGTTCTGCTGAAAGCCTTCGGGTAAACGTATCGCAGACGGATAACGCGCGTTTTGCATTTTATCTTGAAAAGCGCCGTGAAAACGCCTTTTCTCACGCGGATATCTTCGATTTCGTCAAAAGAAGCGCGGATTGTTTTTCCCGTGCCGTCCGTTCGGCGGAGCATAAACCCGCGGTCGTCAGCGCGGAAGCGGTGGTCTGCGCCGCGGCGGATTTTCCACAGGAAGAACGTTATTCCGACAAGCGAGAGCAGCGTAATTACAACGGCGTCCGAAAGCGGCACGTTCATTCCCGTTCGGTAACGGGCGAAAAGAACGTGGCAGACTATCGCCAGAACGCTTATCGCCGCGAGTATAACCGCCGGCGCGAGAAATGCCGCAATCTGCTTCGGATGCAGCCCCAGCCGCACGCTTTGCTGTTCGGGGAGCTTTATATTCGGGTCGATTCGGCTTCGGATTACCTCGAAAGGCAGGTCTTTTATCGGGATTGAGTGCTTGTAGCGCGGGAAAACGTACTTGTAGGTGTAAAATCCGCTTTTCGTTTCAATCGTGACGTAATAGCCGTTGTCGTGCCAAAGGAATTTGTGCGGCGCGTAATCAACGCTCAGAACGTCCTTGTAGAAAAAGTGTGCGACAGCGCCTTTTCCGTCGCGGCGGGAGAACGAAAATTCCCTCGCGTTCGCAAAATAGCGGTTTTCATCGCTTCCTCTGATGTACATAAAAAGCGGCGTGCTGAGCGCGAGATAACCGAGCGTTATTCCGCTCGTTATCACAAGTTTTTCGCTGAAAAGCGACGTGGGAAACTGTAAGATAAACGACAGAAGTTCAAAAAGCTCGAAAAGCGATAGGATTATCTCCGCGATAATGCAAATCGTTCGCGGAGCGCCCATTTTTCCGAGGAAAAAAGAGCCTTGACCGACGATTTCCTGTTCGTCAAGCTCGCGGGAGCGGTTCGCCTGCTCAAGGGAAGTGAGATTTTTCGCGCGTTCGCCCTCGGAAATTCTCGTTTGTTCAGCCGCAAGCCCCTCGACAGTCGGCGAAAGCCTTATCCGCTCGGCGGCGGGAGCCGTGTTTAAGCCGACCGAAGGCATCGCGTTATCTGCGGGTTTCGGCTCGGAAAGCGGCACGGCGGCGGGCATTTCGTAAAGCGCTTTCGTCCTTTCAAGCGCCGATTGTCTGCGTTCGCGGGCTTTTTCGATATCCGCGGGTCCGAGCGGGGAAGTCGCGCGGCTTTTCATCGCCTCAAGCTTTGCGGCTTCATCGGAACGGCGGTTTTCGATAATTCCCATTCGCTCTTTTATTATATAGAACGGCGTGGTTTTCTCGGACTGATATTGACCCTCGAACGCCAGCGCAAAATGCTCGACGCGGTTTCCGACGGTAATGTCAATGTTATAGCCGGTTACTTTCTTGAAAATGGCTCTCGGAGTGAATTTTACGGCGGAAACGTCGCAGTATTTTATCGTGTGGACATTGCCGCCGATATTCGCGGTGAAAACCTCCTCGGTTGCGTCGTATGTACATTCATAGCCGCGCCTGACGTAGGCTGTTCCGATTTTGGCTATTACAAATCCCAAAACTCCCGCGCCTATGAAGATAACGGCTCCCGCCATTGCGAAGAATGTCGGGTCGGACAAATTGGGAATACTATCCATATTCGTCCTAAGGAAAACCGCGCCTCCGATAATTCCGCCGACTATTGAGGAGATGAAAAATATGGCAAAGAAGATAACAAAAAACGTTTCGGATTTGTAGGCGGCGCGGAACGTTCCGCTTTCGGAAAATCCGAAGCGGCATTTATCTTCCGATTTTGTGTAGTTTCTTTCGAGCATTTCAAAATTCCCTTCCCAAAACAATATGCTGTAAGTTTATTATAGCAAATTATAGGGCGGGTGTCAATATTAAAGTATTTTAAGAGGTGTTATTTGTGCAGGCTTATGAATATTTTCGCGACCTTGCAATTATCCTGATTTCGGCGAAGCTTCTCGGACTTCTTGCAAAAAAGATGAAAGCTCCGCAGGTTGTCGGGCAAATTCTTGCGGGACTTCTTATAGGTCCTTCGGTTCTCGGCTGGGTTCAGCAGTCGGATTTTATCGTTGTTTTAGCCGAGGTGGGCGTTGTTTTGCTTATGTTCTCGGCGGGTCTTGAAACAAACCTTAAAGAACTCTTGAAAACAGGCCCCGTGGCGCTTACGATTGCCTGTTCGGGCGTGTTTGTGCCGCTGGTGCTCGGCTGGCTTTTGTACAGTCTTTTCTTCGGGTTTGCGCCGTTTGGTTCGGACGAGTTTTTCCGCGGCGTCTTTATCGGAACGATTATGACCGCAACGTCCGTCAGCATCACGGTTCAAGCGCTTCGCGAGCTTGGACACCTTAAAGGACGCGTCGGCACGATTATCGTTTCTTCGGCGATTATCGACGACGTTATCGGTATTATCGTGCTTACGTTTGTAATCGGCTTCCGTTCTTCCGATGCAAAGCCCCTCGAGGTTGTTATAAAAACGCTGTTGTTTATAGTTTTCAGCGTTGTTGTGGGATTTTTGATTTATCTGCTGTTCAAGGTTCTCGACAAGCACGCTCCGCATCACCGCAGAATACCCATTTTCGGCTTGGTTCTCTGCTTCGCAATGGCGTTCTGCGCTGAGAAATTCTTCGGCATCGCCGACATCACGGGCGCTTATGTCGCGGGAATTATCCTCTGTAATCTGCGCGACGCGGAATATATCGCGGGTAAAATGGATATTTCAAGCTATATGCTTTTCGGTCCGGTATTTTTCGCCTCAATCGGCTTGAAAACGAACTTTGACGGATTTTCGCTTCAGCTTCTGTGGTTCTCGCTCGCATTCGTCGTAGTCGCGATGATTGCAAAGGTTATCGGCTGCGGGCTTATGGCGAAAGTCTGGAAGATGAGCTGGCTCGATTCGCTTAAAGTCGGCGTTGGAATGATGACGCGCGGCGAGGTTGCGCTTATCGTTTCGCAAAAGGGTCTTGCAGTCGGAATGGTTTCGCCGGAATATTTCACTTCGGTTATACTGCTGATTTTGTGCAGCTCGATTGCGTCGCCGATTATGCTGAAGCTGCTGTACAAGGGCGAGAAAAAGCCGGACCATGCTCATTCGGGAGGCGTAAATCCCGATATTGACGAAACGGATATCGTATATTCGGATTATTGACAAAAAACGGGGAAAAGCGGAGGCTTCTCCCCGTGAGACCGTCGAAAAAGTCCCGTTGGGACTTTTCCGCCGAAGC
>UMHM01046193.1_pt1 | contig 13554 bp, 13 predicted proteins | sample 1965501 | NCBI WGS metagenome assembly UMHM01 (sample SAMEA4836095, study PRJEB28245) | human gut metagenome | biome: gut microbiome; material: fecal sample | place: Denmark | collected 2008
GCACGCAGGGGGTCATCGGTTCGATCCCGATACGCTCCACCAAGTAAAATAAATAAGCTGTAAGCCATTGGCTTACAGCTTTTTTTATTCCAATCCTTCAAACACTCCAGATTTTTGATAAAGAACCCATTTTCCAATATTTACACAATGATCACAAATTCTCTCTAAATACTTTCCAACTAATAAAACATCAACAAGAGTCCCTGTATCGTGTTCCTTTTTAGCTAATAAGTCTACATAGACTTCTTTAGCACGATCATATTGTTCATCTGCCGCATTATCCATTTCAATAACTTTGTTTGCGGCTTTTTCATCTTTTTGAACAAAAGCTTCAATAGCCATCGTAATCATTTCTTTCGCAATTGAAAATTGTTGTTTAATACAATCATCTGCAACTAAATCTTCCATATTCAAAGCACAAATCAATTCAGATACTTCTTTTTCCTGATCCATAATACGTGTTAAATCACGAATCGTATTTGTGGCTACTGTAATACGACGTAAGTCTTTGGCAACAGGATGTTGGAGAAGAAGAATCTTCATACAAATTTGTTCAGCTTCTCTTCCTTGTTCACTGACCTCATCATGCATTTGCGAAACATCTTGTACTAAAGTTTTGTTTCCATCCAAGATAGCATGTTTGCAAAACCATAAACCCTTTAAACAATCTTGAGACATTTGTGTCATAGTTAATTCTAATTGTCTTGTTTGCTTTAAAAATTTTGTAGGTAACACCATTATCCGAACCTCCCTGTAATATAATCTTCTGTTTTCTTTTCTTTTGGTGTAGAGAATAATGTTTCGGTATCACTATACTCTATTAAATCTCCCAATAAGAAAAAGGCCGTTTTATCACTAATACGCATAGCTTGCTGCATATTGTGTGTAACAATAACGATTGTATAGTCTTTTTTCAGTTCTAATGTCAATTCTTCAATCTTGCTTGTTGAAATTGGATCTAGCGCACTTGTGGGTTCATCCATCAATAATACTTCCGGCTGCATAGCCAACGCTCTTGCGATACATAAACGCTGTTGTTGACCACCTGACATTCCTAAAGCCGACTTATGTAGGCGATCTTTCACTTCATCCCAAATGGCAGCTTGTCTTAAACTTCTTTCAACAATTTCATCCAATTCAATTTTCTTTTTAATACCAAAAATTCTTGGACCATACGCAATATTGTCATAGATACTCTTTGGAAATGGGTTGGGTTGCTGAAATACCATTCCTACTCTACGTCTAAGTTCAATTGCGTCCATATTTTTGTAGATATCTGTACCATCTAGACAAATATCACCGGTAATTTTGGCGTTTTCCACCAAATCATTCATACGATTCAACGTTTTCAGAAATGTTGATTTACCACATCCACTAGGACCAATGAATGCTGTAATTTCTTTTTCTTTAATATCTAAATTTATATTCTTTAAAGCATGAAAATCGCCATAATATAAATTTAGATCATTCACTGTAAATTTATTGTTCATACTTAACCTTTCTATTTCTCTAATCCTGCTTGCTTTTTGGAAATATGTCTTGACCAGACATTGGCTCCAATACTAAACGCAAGTACTAAAATCATTAAGACAGCACTAGATAAGTTAGCCAATGCTCGATCTTGTCCATTGGTTTGTAAGTTCCAAATTTGAATGGATAATGTTTCAGCCGGTCTAAGTACATTGATTGGTGATGTTGGAGATGTAAGGCTAAAATTATTCCAACGTAAATCACTTCCTGAACCCGTTGTATAAAGTAATACGGCAGCTTCACCAAAGCCACGACCTGCAGCCAAGATTACACCGGTCATAATACGTGATAAACATGCTGGTAATAATACATGGAAAATCGTTTGCCACTTCGTTGCTCCAAGTCCCATACTTCCATGGTAATATCCTTCCGGTAAACCTTTGATAGCATCTTCTGTAGTGGTCGTAATCAAAGGTAAACTTAGAATTGAAATAGACAAGGCACCGGCTAATAAACTTTTTGATAACCCAATCACAACTAAGAAAATCAAATATCCAAATAAACCGACAACAATACTCGGCAAAGAAGACAACGTTTCAATACATGTTCTTAAAAAGCGTGTTACAAGACCTGGTTTTGCATACATTGCCAAATAAATACCGGCTAATACTCCAATTGGAACTGAAACCAACAAAGAAATAAATACTAAATAAATAGTGTTGAAAACTTGATTTCCGATACTACCTGTACGACTAAAGCCAAACATTTCTGGTTTTGCCCCTAATAAGCCACCAATAATAACTTTACCGGCAAAACCTATAAGTAATAGAAAGAAGAATAAGGCAATACCATAGAAGACGATTGTCATGAATTGATCAATCATTTTTGCTCTTTTAATTCTAGAATCCATCTTTATTCTCCTTTCGGTTTTGAAAACTTATGAATAATGGTAATAAACAATAACGATATCAAGAACAACAATAAAGCCATAGTCCATAAGGCGGCCTTCATTTCTCCACCTTCCATCGCATTACCCATTTGCGCTGCAATTTCAGTTGTTAGTGTTTTAGAAGTTGAGAAAATACTTGTTGGCAATGCTGTCGTTTGACCAATTACCATTGCAACAGCTAGAGCTTCGCCAAAGGCTCTTGCTAGTCCTAATACAACACCTGAAATTACACCTGGTAATGCAGCTGGAATAACAACACGATAAATTGTCTGCCAACGCGTTGATCCAAGTCCATAAGCCGCCATACGCGTTTCTTTTGAAACAGCTCGAATGGCATCGCTGGCAACACTTGTAATAGATGGAAAGATCATAATGGATAAAACTAAACTTGCTGCAAGTATGGAATGTCCTACCTGTAAATCAAATATTTTCTTTAAGAACGGAATCAAAACTGTTAATCCAACCCACCCATAAACAACACTCGGAATTCCGGCAAAAATTTCTACCATAGGACGATAGAATTTTTCACCAAACTTAGGTGATATTTCTGTCATGAAGATTGATGATCCTAACGCAAATGGTGTGGCAATCAATAAGGCCAATCCACAAACGCATAATGAACCGACAATAAATATCAATGCTCCCACATGTCCTTTTTGACTTGCATTATCCATTGGTGCCCAATTCGCACTACCTAGAAATTCTCCTAGAGTATGATGAAATTTAAAAAATGTATCCGAACCTTTATAGACTAAAAAGGCTCCAATTAATAGAGTTACAAATATCACAAACAGACCGCCAATTGTCACTAGGATCTGCCAGAAATATTCTTTACAAAACATGCTTTTTCGACTCATCAAATTCCTCCAAACTAAATGAATAACGGACATATATTTCAATGTCCGTTAAAGAACTAGTAATTAGTGATCTGTTTTTTCCATTTTGCTAGAAACACCATAGCCTAATGATTCCATTTTCTTACCGAATTTTTCACCCGTGATGTAATTTAAAAATGCTTTAGTTGCTTCGTCTGGTTCTCCATTTGTATACATATGTTCAAATGTCCAAACTTTGTAATTACCACTATAAGTATTTTCTAATGTTGGTTCAACACCATCAATAGCGATTGTATCTACATCTTTGTTATCTACTAAGTAGGATAATGCTACATAACCAATTGCACCTTTTGTATCTGTTACATTTTGTAACAATACTCCAGAATCATCTGTTTCCATTGAAGCGTTGCTTGCTTCTTCATTTCCATCTAATGCATATTTTTGGAATGTTGCTCTTGTTCCTGATGATGTAGGACGAGTTACTAAGACGATATCTTCATCTGGTCCACCAACATCTTTCCAGTTTGTTGTCTTTCCTGTGAAGATGTCAATTAATTGTTGTTTAGTTAAATCTTTAACACCAACATCTTTATTTACAATAGGAGCCATTGTTACAACACAGACTTGGTGATCTACTAAATCTTTAGCTTGATCCTTGTCTAATTTTTCTTCAGCTGCAACATCGGAGTTTCCTAATGTAACTGTTTTATCAGCTACCTGTTTTAATCCTTCTCCTGAACCACCAGCATCTACTGTAATAGAAACATCTGGATTTTCATTTGAGAATTGTTCTGCTGCTACATCAACTAATGGCTTTAATGCACTTGAACCTGCAGCTGTAATCGTTCCACTTAAACTTTTACTTTTTGAATCACTGTCATCTGATGCAGTACCTTGTAAACTACATCCTACCATTACGGCCGATAATCCTAAGACCATTGCGCCCTTTAAAAACTTATTCATATTTTCCTTGTCCTCTTTTCTTTTGACACGTATATCATAATTCATGATTGTTAAGTAAGAAGAACAGTTCTGTTAAGGTTCTGTAAAATAAATTGTTCAACATTTAAATACATGTGAATCTATTTTACGAACAAATTACTTGAAATATAATGTAAATAAATGTATAATCATGAAACATAAAGAAAGGAAAGGTGGAAATATTTTCACCGAGGTAACAATATGACACGTGTATATAACTTTAGTGCCGGTCCCGCATGCTTACCAGAATGGGTCTTAACCAAAGCAGCGAACGAAATGTTAGACGCTCATAATAGTGGAATGAGCGTCATGGAGATGTCCCACCGTTCCAGTGAATTCCAGGATATTATAGATACTTGTAAAGCTAGACTAAAAAGATTAATGAACATCCCTGATGAATATGAAATTTTATTCTTACAAGGAGGTGCTTCTTTACAATTCACTATGATTCCTTTGAATCTTGAAAAACACAGCGTAGATTTAATCAATACAGGTCAATGGACAAAGAAAGCTTTAAAAGAACATGAAAAATTAGGAAAGGTCAATGTCGTTGCTTCAAGTGCTGAGGACAACTTTACATACATTCCTAAAATCAAACAAGAAGATTTAAGTGATGATTCTGATTATATATATATTTGTGAAAACAACACAATATATGGAACAAAATATAAAGAACTACCTCCACATGAAGGCAAGCTTTTGGTAGCCGATTTATCAAGTTGTATATTAAGCGAAAGAACAGATGTATCTAAATATGATTTGATCTTTGCCGGAGCTCAAAAAAACATGGGTCCTGCAGGATTAACAGTTGTCATCATGAAAAAGGATTTAATTGGTTTAGCGGATGAAAAAACACCAAGCATGTTGAATTACAAAACATATGCTGACAATGATTCAATGTTCAACACTCCACCTACTTATGCAATCTATATTTGTGGTCTAGTTCTTGAATGGCTAGAAACTCAGATTGGTGGATTGGAAAATATGGAAAAAATCAATCGTGAAAAAGCTAAATTATTATATGACTATATTGATGCTTCCAAGCTTTATTCAAATCCAGTAGCAAAAGAGGATCGTTCTTATACAAATGTTCCTTTTGTCACAGGAGATAAGGAATTAGATGCAAAATTTGTAAAAGAAGCAAAACAAGTCGGAATCGTTAATATTAAAGGCCATAGAACTGTAGGAGGAATGCGTGCAAGTATCTACAATGCCATGCCATTGGAAGGGGTACAGGCTTTAATCGCATTCATGAAAAAATTTGAAGAGGAGAATTATAATGCCTAAAATAAAACTATATAACAATATTGCGCAAATTGGTTTAGATCAGTTTACGCCAGATTATGAAGTAAACGAAAACATGGATGACGAAGATGCCATTTTAGTTCGTAGTGCCAATCTTCATGATATCGAATATAATGCCAACCTTAAAGCCATCGCTCGTGCAGGTGCTGGTGTCAACAATATTGATATTGACACGTGTACTAAAAAAGGGATTGCGGTATTTAATACTCCTGGCGCAAATAGTAATGCCGTAAAAGAACTTGTCTTTGCAGGTATGTTACTTGCCAGCCGTGATATTTATCATGGTATTGAATGGATTCAAACGCAAAAGGATAATGATAATATCACTAAAGATGTTGAAAAACAAAAGAAAAAGTATGCAGGTCATGAACTAACAGGTAAATCATTAGGTGTTATTGGATGTGGTGCCATTGGTATCCAGGTTGCCAATCTAGCCTTACGCTTTGGTATGAAAGTTTATGGATATGATCCATATATGTCAGTCGATGCTGCATGGAACTTATCTCGCTATGTTAATCATGTGACGGATATCGATGATTTATATAAACAATGTGATTTTATTACGATTCATGTACCTTTAAATGATGGAACTAAAAACTTTATCAATAAAGATAGTTTTGACAAGATGAAAGATGGTGTAAAACTATTAAACTTTGCACGTGGCGGATTGGTTGATGAAGATGCATTATTAGAAGCATTGGATGCAAATAAAGTAGCCGCCTATGTAACGGACTTCCCTAGTCAAAAAGTCATTCAAAATGACAAAGTAATAGCCATTCCACATTTAGGTGCTTCAACCGAAGAAAGTGAAGAGAATTGTGCTATAAAAGCTGCTCAAGAATTAATGGATTATTTAGAATATGGAAATATTTCAAATTCTGTCAATTTACCAAATGCGAAGATGGATATGAATTCACCATTTAGAATTACTTGTATTCATGACAACAAACCTAAAATGATTTCTCAAATCACAGATATTTTGAAGGATGCCAATATCGAAAATTTGATGAATAAATCTAAAAAAAATATTGCGTATACAATTATTGATTTGGATTCTGAAGTAGATATTTCTTCAATTGAAAAAATCAATGGTATAATTAAAGTATCTACTTATAAAAGATAGGTGGTACTATGATTGATGCACACACACATTTAGAAAATGGTGATTTGAACGTAGAATATGTTCATAAGTTTATTGATGCCGCAAAAGAAAAGGGAATCACACATCTTCAAATTCTTGATCATACTCACCGATTCTTTGAATTCAAAGACTGTTATAAAAGAGTTTGTGAAGTATCTCAGTTACAAGAAGAGTGGTTTTTAAAGAAACAAAAAAACTCCATAGATGACTATTTAAAATTAATTGAAGCATTAAAACAAGAAACTTTTGACATCGATGTTCGCTTTGGACTCGAAGTGTGCTACACACCTGAAACCGAAAGTCTATTATCCTCCATACTCCAAAACTATAATTTTGACTTTCTTATAGGTAGTGTCCACTCAGTCGATGGCTACCTATACGATATGGATGCCTTTTCTAAAGAATTGCTTTGGAACAAAAATGATCCTTCTAATATTTATAAGTCCTATTATGACGCTATTGAAAAACTAATCCAATCCAATCTCTTTGATCAAGTGGGGCATCCAGATGTGATCAAAATGTATTCGATTGATCCAGGCTACGATTTACATCCTACCTACCATAAAATCGCCAAGCTTGCAAAAGAGTACAATATCAAAATGGAAGATAATACAAAAGCTCATTATTCTTATCATCATCCTGATATTGGCTTAAATGCTGATTTTAGAAATATCTTAAAAGAAAATAATGTACAAATTGTTACTGCAAGTGATGCTCATTGTCCAAGTGATGTAGGGCGTTGCTTTGAATTATTAGATCCTAGATAAGCCTAGGATCTTTTTTAGGCAAAGAAAAAGATAGAACTTAATCTGTCTGTGTTTCTTTATTGACTAAAAATACACTTAAGCTAACTAGAATCAAGGCAATTAAGCTTGAAAATTGGAATGCCTGATTGGATTCATGTAAGACAACACTTGATAGAATAACACCAATGATTGGCGTTACACACATATAGACACCAATCTTACTAACAGGATTTACAGATAATAACAATCCCCAAATCGTATAGGCAATAGCTGAAACAAGGGCTAGATGAATCAATATAAGAAGGCCTAGATTGAATCCAAATGTAATGTGTCCTCCCATTAAAAATCCTGTTACAGTTAATAGGATACCTCCTAGAAAGAATTGATATCCACTTAGTAAGACGGCATTTTGATTTTGTGTAAACTTCTTAATTAAAGCCGCTGACATAGCTCCACATAATTGTGACATCAAGACAAATCCTTCACCTACAAATGAAAAACTAGCACTGGCTCCACTAATATTCATAAACAGAATACCCAAAAATCCGATAAAACAGCCTAATGTTTTCCTTAGTGTCAGCTTTTCATAATGAAAGATCAAACTGGCTACTAATAAAGATATAAAGGCACTGGTACCGGTAATAATCGAACCATTTACTCCCGATGTATGTGAAAGTCCTATATAGTAGAAAAAGTATTGTCCGGCTGTTTGAAAAAGAGCTAATGTACATACGCCTTGAATGTTTTCTTTTTTTGCAACTAATACTTTTTTCTGTAAGAAAGAGCCAAATAATATGACTAAAAGTCCGGCTAACGCAAAGCGAATGCCCGCAAACATCAATATGCTTGGTACACCTTCAATGTTAAATAATTGATATCCCCATTTAATAAAGGGAGCCGCACTTCCCCATAGTGTACAACATAACATGGCTAGTAAAAACACATGTAATGGCTTTTTAAAAAATTCCCTGTTCTCCATATCCAATTAAAACTTTATCCTTCCTTTTTTTCCTCTAATTCCATCCAACGATTGGTTAAAGTTTCAAGTTCTTCTTCTTTCTTCGTTCTCAAATCACTTAATTCTTTTAATTTCGCAAAATCACTTTGATACTCATTCATCTGATGATCTAAAGCTTCCATTTCACTTTCTAATACTTCCATCTTCTCAGGTAGTTGCTCCAATTCCTTTTTTTCCATATAAGATAATTGAGATCTTTTCTTCTTTTCAATCGGCTTTTGAACAACAACCTTCTTATTCTCATCTTTTGATTTCACTAAATAATCACTATATCCACCACTGTACTGTTTAAATGTTCCATCCTCTTGATGGACAAACACTTTATCCACTACACGATCCAAAAAGTATCGGTCGTGACTTACAGTAATAATGGCTCCTTGAAAATTATCTAAATAATCTTCTAAGACATCTAATGTCAATATATCCAAATCATTGGTTGGCTCATCCAATAACAGGATATTTGGCTCTTGCATCAGAACTCTTAATAGATATAGTCTTCTTCTTTCTCCACCTGAGAGTCTTGATAATGTCGTGTAGTGCATATTTCTTGGAAATAAAAATCTTTCAAGCATTTGTGCAGCACTCAAAGTCATACGATCATATTCAATGACTTTAGAAACTTCCTCAATATAATCAATGACACGCATATTTAAATCTACACCTTGATCGGCTTGCCTAAAATATCCAATTTTAACAGTTGTGCCATATTCAATAGTTCCAAAAGTTGGTTGTTTTAAACCTGCAATGACATCAAGTAATGTGGATTTACCACATCCATTTTCTCCAATAATACCGATACGGTCTTGGCGTAATAAAACATAGTTGAAATCATGAAACAATTGTTTTTCTGGATAATCAAACCCTAAATTCATACATTCAATTGTTTTATTTCCTAAGCGTTGCATAGCGGCATTGATTTTCAACGACTCTTCTTGTTGTTTAAAACGTTTCTGACGCAATTCTTCAAACCTTTGAAGTCGACTGTTGGATTTGGTTCCACGGGCTTGTACACCCGCTCTTACCCACTCTAATTCTTTTTTATATAAATTCTTATGTTTATGTGCAGCTAGTTTTTCTTGTTCGATACGCGTTTCTTTATTTTCTAGATATACTTCATAATTTCCATTATGAATATATAGGTCTCCTTGATCTAATTCAATCATTTTTGTACAAACACGATCTAAAAAATAACGATCGTGTGTGACCATAAATATTGCACTTTTTGAACGAATTAAATAATTTTCTAGCCATTCAACCATATCATTATCCAAATGATTGGTTGGTTCATCTAGAAGCAATAAATCACAACTTGTACATAGTGCTAAGGCAAGAGCCACTCTTTTTCTTTGTCCACCTGACATATTTGACATGGCACTTTGATAATCTGTAATACCCAATTTCGTTAGGATCGATTTTAATTCAAACTCTGCTACAGGATGCTCATTTTTAGAATTGACCAATTGAATTTCATCCCATACACAATCCGTTTTGAATTCTGGATTTTGAGGTAAATAATGAATCTTGATTCCATTCTTTTTAATAATGATTCCTGAATCATAATTTTCAATACCTGCAAGTATCTTTAATAATGTACTTTTGCCTGTACCATTCACACCAATTAACGCAATTTTATCTGCATCTTCGATCGTAAAACTTGCATTTTTCAAAATGCATTTATCATTTATATTCTTTTTTAAACTTTCTGTTGAAATTAACATAAAATCTCCTTGTGTTCTATGAATTAAGGCAGAGTACACCAGATATGTGAACATAAGACTATTCCGCAAAAGCTTATATATCTGATGGTAAATGCCTTTTATTTAATTAATCTGTTTTTGCTTTTCATTCCCTGTTTACGTATATAGGTTTCGAAGTTCGCTAATGTATTTTCGGATACGGTTGAAACAAAATATGCGTTGTTCCAGAAGTAGCTTTTCCAGTAGTATTTATCTACTGTATCAGGGTAATCTCTTCGTGCAAAGCGAGCACTTCTTATTTTTAATGTTTGTATCAGCCTGTGTAATTTGATATCTGATAGAGTTTCAATAAGCAGATACATGCAATCTTCTTCTCCATTGACTTCTTTGATTATGCAATTAAACATTTTAAGCATATCTTCGATTGTTTTGTACACACTTGTTTTTACGCTTCCTTGCAATACAGGATTTCTGTATTTTGTCACAATGTGATATTGAAGAAGATATACAGAGTATGAGCTTCTGTACATTCCATTGACTTTAGGAGTAATGACTATCACCTCTTCAATATATGTGTTTATACCGACTATATTATATATTAAAAATCTTATGTATATATCGTAAATATGGTATCTTTGTTTATTTTACCAAACAAATCAATATAATAGACATTTATAACGTCAATTTAAGATGTATTATCTAGGTGTAAAGAAGGAGGTGAAATCAAATGTATAGAACCCAAAGCGTAATCCTAAATCGAAAGAAACAAAGTGTAATCTGTTCTTATTTTGACGAATGGAGTCTAACATCGAAGGCAATTTACAACTCAGCCTTGTTCATTGAACGCCAGCTTGTTTCTTCATCTAGCAAATCAGAAGGAATGTACTCTGAGAATGAAAAAGAAGTGCGCTCTTTGACTCGCGAGATGATTTCTGGAACACAGATGACTGTAGGATATACCAAGCTTGAAAAAATCATTCGTAAGTACAAATCTGAACTTTACAAAAGAAATCTCCCTAACCAGAGTGTTCAGCATTGTTTAAAAGCTGTGGTTCATGATATTAAGTCCTATTTCGAAAGTCTAAAACAGTACAAAGAGAATCCGTCTGCCTTTACAGGAAAGCCAAAGCTTACAAAGTATTGTAAAGCAGATAGAAAGACATTTGTACTGACAAATCAGGGATGTGTGCTATATAAACAAACAGATGAAACATACAAACTGAAACTTCCTTATATCACAAGAAAAGATGGAATTCTGTTGGATGTTCCTTATCTTCCAGCTGATTTTAAAAAGCTGAAAGAAGTCCGTATTGTACCTTATCACGACACGTATAAACTGGAAATTGTTTATGAACAGTTTACAAAAAAAAACCGCATACCTTAACAAAGGTGGCATCCATTGATCCAGGTGTCGACAATCTTGTAACTCTAGTAACCGAAGACGAAAGTCTGGTTATCAATGGCAGAATTATCAAATCCAAGAATCAATGGTTCAATAAACGAGCTTCCCAACTTAACAGTCATCTTGACAAGATGTACAAGACTTCCAAGCATGAGGATTCAAAGCAGCTAACAACCCTTTGGAAGAAGCGTTCGTTATGGATGCTGGATTATCTACATAAAGTATCTAGATACATCATCAATTACTGTGTCGAACACGAAATTGGAACACTGGTTCTAGGCTCTAACAATGGTTGGAAACAAGAATGTAATATTGGTAAAACTAATACGCAAAACTTTGTTCAGATACCTCACAATCGTTTGTATAACATGATTCAGTACAAAGCTGAGGCTGAAGGTATTCAAGTTATTCTTCAGGAAGAAAGTTATACTTCAAAAGCAAGCTACCTAGATAAAGATGCGATTCCTACTTACAATCCTGAAGAAGAAAACAAGAAGTATTCGTTTTCAGGGAAACGTATCCATCGAGGATTGTATAACTCAGCTGATGGTACATTGTTGAATGCAGATGTCAATGGTGCTGCAAATATATATCGTAAGCACTTTGATGAAACGCCTTTTTCAGCGAAAAGCTTGCAGAATGTTCATAAAATTACGATAGCTGCATAAATAAAAAACACGTATTCCGAATAGCTTGTATTAAGCAATCGAATAGAAGCCTTGTGGACAGGCTTTTATAGGTATTCTGATCTCAGAACACTATATAAGAAACCACGTATATTGATTTATTTGTATGCATCGGTAGTTCATTATATAATACTTTTTGAGGTGACACGCATGAAACTTATTAAAAATATTCAAATTTATGCACCTGAAAATTTGGGAGTAAAGGATGTATTGATTTCAGATTCTAAAATCGAAAAAATTGATAATCATATCGAACTATCTTATCCAATTGAAACAATTGATGGCACAGGATGCATTTTAACGCCAGGTCTAATTGATCGCCACGTTCATATTACTGGTGGTGGTGGAGAAGCCGGATTTATTTCTAGAGCTAGACCGATTGATGTGCAAGAAATATTAGATGCAGGCATAACAACAGTTGTTGGACTGTTAGGAACGGATGGTTATACAAGAAGTACAAAAGAATTATTTGCGAAAGCTAAAGAATTAACACAGAAAGGTGTACATACGTATATCTTAACTAGTAGCTATGCCTATCCTGGTAATACATTAACTAGTTCTGTGGAAGATGATATTGTCTTTATTGATAGTATTCTTGGTGTAAAACTAGCTTTAAGTGATCATAGATCAAGTCATGTAACTGAAGAAGAATTTATGCGATTGGCTTCTAGGATTCGTACAACGAGTTTAATTGCCGGAAAACAAGCTAACCTAACTATCCATATGGGAGATGAAAAACAAGCTTTAAATCTCGTTTTTAACGTCTTAGAAAAAGCAGATATTCCCATTTCATTATTCCAACCAACACATTGCACAAGAAATCCTTATTTATTTGAACAAGCCAAGAAATTCACGGATTTAGGCGGAACAATTGATTTAACTTGCGATGGAAATGGTAAAACATTAAAGTATATTCAACAAATCAAAAACACAGAAAAAGTAACAATTTCTAGTGACGCACAAGGATCTTGGTCAACATACAACGAAGATGGTTCAGTGAAAGATATTGGTATAACACCAATTTCCAACTTAAAGAATGAATTTATTTACCTTAAAAATGAACTTGGATATGAAAAGGCTTTACCATTCTTTACTAAAAACGTTGCGAATGTCTTGGGCTTTGAATTTACCGGACAAATTAAAGAAGGGTTTGATTGTGATTTAGTTCTTTGGAAAGATGATGAAATTCAAAAAGTTATCACAAAAAAATAGGCACTGATTTAATCAGTGCCTTTATTCATTAATTGAATTACTTAACGAATTGTACAATTGCCATTGGGGCTGCATCTCCACGACGGATACGTGTTTTAACTACACGAGTGT
>UMHM01008831.1_pt1 | contig 13550 bp, 7 predicted proteins | sample 1965501 | NCBI WGS metagenome assembly UMHM01 (sample SAMEA4836095, study PRJEB28245) | human gut metagenome | biome: gut microbiome; material: fecal sample | place: Denmark | collected 2008
GCAATAAGCATCATTGCAAGCAGCAGATAGCGACCGGCGGTCTTGCCGCGCAGCACGCGGCGTTTCCCGCGCTCCAGTCTTGTAACGGGCCGTGCAAATGTTGTTATGAGATAATTCGCAACTATGCCGCAGGTAAATGCGAACCAAACGAAAAGCAGCTTGTTGTTGTCGTACGGGTTGGGCTGGAAAATCAGCACTTCGCACAGCAGCCATATAACGAGTGTTCCGTAATAGAACAGTCTGTTCTGCTTTTTTTCGGAAAGCAGCGCAACAGGCATCAGAATGAAAATGAGTCCGAGATTCTTGATATAGAACCAAAGCCAGCTGTCACTGACATTGCACCAATTAAATCCCCAACGCAGGAACGAGTCGTTGTTCACGGACTGTTTAAACGTGAATCCGAAAAGCTGCGGTGCGGCAAGCACGACCGCAATCACGCCGAACAGAGCAAACCAACGCACATGCTTCACCTCATCGGAAGCGGGCTTCCTTCCGGCCTTTTTGCCGTTATAAACAATGAGCAGAATCGTTGCTGCAATCATAAACACAGGCAGCACAAAACCGAGCGCGGATGCTTTTTCCTGCAGCATTGATGAAATCGCAAGACCAACCGCCGATGCGATTCCGACAGCTGATATGTATTTTCGTTCGGTGACTTTGGACATTGGCATAAGCTCCGTCGCAAGCTCGGTTTCAAGGCCGTCATCGGCTCCCTTCCGTTCACCTTTGGCGTTCTTTTTGGGCAGAGCAAGAGCCAGCATAACAACGGAAACAACAACAGTCAGCGTGCCCGCAATGATCGTGAACCTGTCATTCAACCCTTCGGTAACAACACGAATATTCATCATTCGCAATGCACCGACAATTGCCGAGCAAACGAACAGTCCGAGATTGCGGACAGCAAGCTTTTCGTGTTTTTCGGAAACACCGCTCATCAGCATTTTTCCGAGAGCGGCAACGAAAAGGAACGCGGAAATAATTCCGATCGCAAGAAAACTGTGCGTATGAACAAGCGGCATGCATCCCGCAATGATACCGAGCGGAACTATGCATTTGTATTCGCGCTGCATGACCGCCCTGTGCAAAAGCTGAAGTGCGGGGAAAAGCAGCGCCCAGCCAAACAAAGTTGCACGCTGCGGAATAAGCATATCAGCAATTGAATTGACCCAGCGAAGTCCCTCGGCAGGCAGATTGGTGGGTGTTTTGTAAAAACCTTCAAGCATTTCCTGCCAACGGTTTATGCCCTCGCCCGCAAGCAGCTGTTTGTTGTTGAAAAGGTAAGCGAACCCTAAGCCTCCGCCGATAAAGAAAAGATATGTCGCAAGCACGGAGACGCGTGTGTTTTTGAACCATTCATCAAAGAAACAATACACACCCAGCACAACAACAAGAAAAGCGTACAGTGCGGGAAGCATTGCCGCAATTCGAAGCGACGCTCCGAGTGTATAAAAAGTCGAACTGACACTGTCGCACAGGAAAGGATAGCCCAACGGGGTTCCCGGCAGAAGCGAATAATTCGGCGGGAACGTTTTTTGCACACTGATGCTTGTGATAAAGCTTAAATGCATACACAAATCGCCGAAAGTGCATTGCCCGACGTGCAGCGAACCGTTCGATGCATTTGTTATCGTGTGATTCGCATGAAGTATCCAGCCGACTGCAACCAACGGCACTATCGTGACCAGCAGCGGAACAAGGTCGCGCTTTGAAGCGGCTTTATACTTGATTTTGCCGTCTTTTTGTTTTTTAACGGCAAAGAATGTTGATACGCCCGCAATGAACACCGCTGCGGCAAGCGCAAGAATCTGCGCAGCAAGTGTGAAATCGAGAATAAACGCAAACAACACCGGAAGCCAAAGAAGCATTACAAGTCCGAAAGTTAATCCGAACAGAATCCTCTTCAGCGGGCGATCCGATGCAAAAATCGGACGTGCAGTGAGTATGCCGCAGCCTGCAAACGCAAGGATGTACAGCACGGAAATAATGTTGCCCATTAACATACCTTCCTTTGTAGAATGATTTTTCCGTCTGCGGTAATTTCCCGCAGTTAAAGCGCAGCCGAATCAAATTCTTTCGCTTTCGGAAACATGCCGGACAAGAACTGCAGCAGTGAGCGGCGGCTGAATCCGCATGTTTTATCTCAGCAGCAGGTTTTACCGGTACTTAACCTGATTATACCATAAATTGCCGCATTTGAACAGTGAAAAAGCATATTGAGCATTAAGTCGGAACTTACATATTTATCTTGAGCGCGACAGATAAAAGTCGGCTTTCTCCCGCTGCAACTAATTTCCCGGGAAATATTCCTAACACTGATTCGGACGTTATTTCCCGTGAAATACTTTCCGACGGCTGCTTCATGCCTGAAATTTTCAACCTGTGCTTTATTTGCCTCGTCAAATATATCTTCATTTCAAGCTTCTTCGGGGTTGCATTTTCTTGATTACTTTGGTATAATAAGCAACGCAATCAAGTTTGGCCGGTTCGTCTAGTGGCCTAGGACACCGCCCTCTCACGGCGGCAGCAGGGGTTCGACTCCCCTACCGGTCACCAGCGCAGTGAATTCAGTTCGCTGCGCTTTTTTTCATTTCCCGTTCATCTCCTCCGTTTCCTTTCAGGCAATAATCAAAAGGCCTGCCTTGCGGCAAGCCTTGATAATCCGTATATTTCGTATCGCAGTTGAAATCCGATTAGAATTCAATCAGGAAACATGTTTCGCTGAATAGCTGAGTCCGTCATTTTGGTACAAATGCGAAAGAGTTGCCTCATCCTCCGTAAAGCAAACCTCGGTTCCCTCGCAGTAAAGGGCATTCACTCCGCGCTTTGCAGTCGAAAGCACCGCTTCGGGGTCAAAAGAATCCGACGAATACAATCCGTAGGCCGCAAGCGCAATTTCCGCACAACCGAGTTCGTCCGAATACATCAGCAGATCACTTTTTGACGCCTTACAAAGTCCGTCCTTAGGATCAACAAACGGATTGCGGACTTCACCGTTCGAATAGGTGTAAAAATGCATCGTGTCCATATCGGAATTTTCATAATTCCTGAAATAAACAGCATTGCGCGCCGTCTTAAAATCCATCTGCGCCGCAGGGATTCCGCGTCCGTCGGCCTCGTCATAAAAATTCATTGACAGGGCCATGCCCGCTCCGCCGAGATGCCGCGTATAACCGTCATACGTCGTTATTGTTCCGTGAATATAGCTGTTTTCGGCCAAATGTTCTGCAATGTAATCAACGATAAATGCATTTTTCAGCCAGAAGAAATCCAGATATTCTGCGATATCGTTTTTAGATGCAAAGTCGGCGTATTCGTCCGAAACATTGAGTCGAAGTTTATTCTCACCCAGGAGCTCAATGTCGATTGCATCGGGATTATTTACATACGTCAGCGTTTCATCAACAAACCCGCGTACTTCCGAATTAAGCATCGGGTCAAATTCCTCGGCCTCACTGTCGTTTTCGCAGGAGAAGAGCCCTTTGTATTCCGTATAAACGGGCGCAAGATACGGATATCTGCTGCCGTTATCTCGAATCAGCTCAAATGCCGAATACAACGCGGAATCAACCGTCACAACCTCGTTCGGGTGTTTATTCAAATAAGCGAGGTTTGCTGCCGGTGCATCATCCGCGCCGAAATATTCCTCGTCTGATTGAAATATGCGGTAGGCCTCGCTGCACAAATTTGAATACATTTCCGCCAATTGTTTATATTCAGTCGTTGTGGAAATATCGTCGCGCAGGCCTATATCATACTGAAGCAGCAGTTCATCGGTGCAGTTATCCTCACCGGTAACAGCCGCTTTGATCGTTGTCCATCCGCTCGGCCTTGTAACAAGCCGGTACACCGCATATGACATCGCAACAACCGCAAACAGGATGCAAATCACGAAACACACAATTCGCAACGCGGTATGTTTGTCCGACACTTCAATGCGTTGTACCGGCTTTGGCCTCGGAAGACTTTTTTCTTTTGCTGTTCGCCTCATACTGAATTCAGTCCGCCGTCCTTTTTTAAAGTCCGATTACAGGATAGAAATTATCAGCATAAGTCCGAACAGGACAATAATTGCTGCCGTTGTGATAAGGCCGGCAATCGCGCCCTTCTTGCACTTTTTGTAATTGCGGATATAGTTGTGCTTTTTGAAAATCGCACCCGCAATCAAGCCGGGGATGGCAAGGAAGAAGGAAAGGAACGCAAGCCAGAAGCTGCCGGTATCGTGCAGCGGTGTATCAAGGATTGAACCCTCGATTTTTTTCTCTTCAAGCTGCTTTTCGGCAGTTTTTGCATCCGCAGGAGCATTAACGCCGGCAATGGTAACGCTCTTGAGGGGAATTCCCTCCTCACGGAGACGCTTATACTCTTCGATTTCTTTCTTGTTGCCGAAAACGAAGTGGCCATGGCCGATATCGGTAAGCTCGGGCTTATCCTCGCTGTAATCATGCTGTGAAGGATCATAGCTGAACAGCACTTTGTGCTTCTCAAGATTCGGATCCGGAATCGGAATCGCGGAAATCAGAGAGCGGGTGTAGGGATGCATCGGGAAGTCAAACAGTTCTTCTGCGGTTGCAACTTCAACGATGTCGCCTTTGTAGATAACGCCGATACGATCGGAGATGAAGCGAACGATCGAAAGGTCATGAGCGATGAACAGATAGGTCGTTCCGCGCTCACGCTGGAACTTTTTGAGCAGGTTCAGAACCTGTGCACGGATGGAAACGTCCAGTGCGGAGATAGGTTCGTCTGCAACAACAAGCTCGGGATCCATGACCATTGCCCTTGCAAGACCGATTCTCTGACGCTGTCCGCCGGAGAACTCATGCGGATAGCGGGTCAAATGCTCGGGGAGCAGACCGACTTCCTGAATGATATTCTCGACTTTCCTCACGCGATCCGCCTCATTTTCAAAGAGGTGGAAGTTATAGAGACCTTCGGAGATAATGTAGTCAACGGTTGCGCGCTCGTTCTGAGATGCGGCGGGATCCTGGAAAACCATCTGGATGTTGCGGATAACTTCGCGGTCCAGTGAATGGGGAATCTTGCCGGAGATGCGAACGCCCTTGTAATAAATTTCACCGGCGGCGCAGGGGTTGACACGAATTACGGCACGGCCGATCGTGGTTTTACCGGAACCGGACTCGCCGACGAGAGAGAACGTTTCACCCTTGTAAATGTCGAAAGAAACGTTTTTGACTGCACGCACGGCATTGTCGCCTTTGCCGAAGGTGATGTCAACATTTTTCAACGAAAGGAGAACTTCCTTGCCGCTTGCATCAACAGGAGCTTTTTCGGGCAGATGGGAAACCCTACCCTCTTTTGCGGTAATTTTTTCTTTATGTTCCACAGTTCTACCCTCCCATTAAATATTGAACGCTTTAATCATCTTGTCGTGGATGTTGTCGATCGCGGCAGGCTTGTCGATCTTGGGCGCTCTGGGATCAAGCAGCCAAGTCTTTGCATAGTGAGTTTCCGTGATCTTGAACATCGGCGGAGCTTTGACGACATCGATTTTCAAACAATAAGGATTTCTCGGTGCGAAGGGATCGCCCGCAATCTTATTGTAGAGAGAAGGCGGCGTACCGGTGATTGAGAACAGCTCGGTGTCGCGCTGTGCAAGCTGCGGCAATGAGGAGAGCAGTGCCCATGTGTACGGATGACGCGGGTCATAGAAGACCTCTTCGGTCGTGCCGACTTCAACAATCTGTCCTGCATAAAGAACTGCAACGCGGTCGGCAACATTTGCAACAACACCGAGGTCATGCGTGATGAAAACGATCGTGTAATTGAATTCTTTCTGCAAATCTTTGATGAGCTTGAGAATCTGTGCCTGAATGGTAACGTCAAGCGCAGTGGTGGGCTCGTCGCAGATGAGGATCTTCGGCTGGCAGGAAAGCGCAATTGCGATAACAATACGCTGACGCATACCGCCGGAGTACTGGAAGGGATAATCGTCGTAACGGTTTTCAGCATTGGGGATGCCGACCTTACGCATCATCTCGATTGCACGCGCACGTGCTTCAACCTCGGAGCAGTCCTGATGCTTCATAATGATGGAGGAAATCTGCTTGCCGATGGTGATGATCGGGTTGAGCGATGTCATAGGATCCTGGAAAACGGTTGCGATTCTTCTGCCGCGGATACGGGTCCAGTCCTTTGCATATTTAAGCTTTGCAAGGTTGATAACGCAGGTACCGTGGATGCGTTCTTCGTTCTCGTCAAGGAACCTGACGCGGAAAGCGACATCATCGAATACATCGGTTCTTGTTGCGTCATCGTTAAGGTCGAGACCGTTTTTCATTGCGTTGCGAACAACCTTTACAAGGTCGTTAATCGCCTTGATGCGTTTTGCAACATTGTATCTGCCGACGGACAGATAAATTTCTTTTGCGATAATCTCGTTGCGCGCAATTTTGTCTGCGGAAACGGGCTGAGCACATGCCTCTCTGTACTGAGCGGTAAGCTGAGCCATTTCGGTCTTGAACCGGGTGTTATACGCAGCGTCGTTGTTCATTGCCTGCTTATGTGCGGCAATGGTCTTTTTGCGCTCATCTTCAAGCTGCTTCAGTTCCTCGTCCATTTTTTTGATGCTGTGAGAAAGCTCCTTAAGGCGATCTTTCTCCTTGGACGGGTCAATTGTGAGCTTGAGGTTATAAGTCTCGGCTCTGCGGAATCTCAGATCCTCAATGCGGGTATCGAGTTGTTCAGCCTCTGCCTCGCTGAGGCTGGACCTGCGGATCCTGTCCTGCTTAAGCTCATTGATGCGGCGGTAGATTGCGGCACCGTTTTCATAGCGGGATGCTGCATTCAGCTTTGCATGAATGGACTTAATGCGCGCCTTAACCTCGGGGGTGTTGGGAACTGTTGTTTCGGCAAGTTCGGGATCATTGAAAACGATGGAACCGTTGCTGACATAGCCGTTATCATCGAGCATACCTGCGAAGGTTTTCGTAAATACGGATTTACCCGCAGCGGATTCGCCGACGATTGCGATCGATTCGTTTTCGTAAATATCCAGAGAGATGCCGCGGATAGCTGTCAGAATTCTGCCGCGAACGCGGAATTCGACTTCAAGATCCTTAACGGATAACAATACTTTCTTTTCTTCCATAGCGGTGTCCTCTTATCTGTGCGTTCTCGGGTCGGATGCATCGCCCAGGTTCTGACCGACAACATACAGGATAATCGTGATAATGGATGCCAACAGAACGGGGCTCCAGAACTCGACTTCCCAACCCGGGGTGACCATCGCGCTCTGTGCAGCTTGGATCAGCTTACCAAGGGACATCTCGGAAAGACCCATGCCGAGGTAGGACAGGAAGACTTCGTAGGAGATGTAAGAAGGAATCTCGGTAGCTGCAATTGTAACGATGACGGAGGTCATGAACGGGAGGATGTTTTTCATTGCAATGCGAACGGTGGAAGTACCGAGGCACTTCGATGCAAGGTTATATTCGCGGTCGCGGATGATGACAACCTGCGTTCTGATGAAGTATGCGATACCTATCCAACCGGTGATCGTCATTGCGAAAACCATGGACCAGAAGCTCGCGGTGAACAACATAACAAGAACGGAAATCAGCAAAATGTACGGAACATTGCCGATAATGTTGTAGACAACCATCATGACGGCATCGACTTTTTTGGAGAAACCCCAAAGTGCGCCGATGGTGACGCCGATAGTCATGTTGATAAGTGCGCAGACAAATGCAAGGGAGAGGGAAATCTCCGCACCGTGCCAAATTGCATCGAAAGTGGACTGGCCGGCACCGCCGGTACCAAGAATGGTATGCAGGCTGAAGCCCCATTTGTCGATCGCCTTTGCGGGACTCAAATGCTTTGCGGTTGAGTCGAGCAGGTTTGCGTATGCATCATATCCGGAGAAAATCGGATAAATGTAGGAAAAGATAATGATGAACGCCAGAATGGCAAGAACAACGATGTTTATCTTTTTCTTGAAGAACACACGGAAAACCGAATGCCAATAGGAGTAACGCGGCGCGGTAATCTTTTCGGAGTCGATGTTGCTGTCACAGCGGGAAAACAACTCTTCCTCTTTCATACCGAGATCGCTGACATTTACCAATTCAGAAGCCATTTCTATTACCTCGCTTTCTGTACGAAGGAGATTCTCGGGTCAACGAGCGTCATGAGGAGGTCGCCGAGAATGATGGCAACAATCGACAGCAGCGCGTAGAACAGAGTCAAACCAACAATAACATTGTTATCGTACATGTTGATAGCCGTGGTGAGCAGGTTACCTGCGCCGGGAACAACGTAAACGCGTTCGGTGATGATCGCGCCGACAAGTGCGAACAGAACCGTGCCCGGGATACCGTGAATGATGGGGATTGCAGCATTCTTGAAGATATGCTTGCTGAAAATCTCACTCTCGGAAAGACCGCCTGAACGAGCGAACTTGACGTAGTCGGAGTTCATCTGGTCGATCATGTAGCGGCGCAGCCACTTCATCAGGTTACCGATGGAGGGAAGTGCGAGGGAGATAATGGGCAAAACATACATCAGCCATGTACCTTTATCAAGGTCGAAGGTTGTGGGCATACCGATGAGTCGGCCGAGAGCCTTAACCATGAAGATGTACGCAAGGGAGGGAACGGCGAGACTGAAAATGATATAAATCGTGCCGATCTTGTCGCCCAGCTTGTCTTTTTTGCGTGCCATGGAGATGCCTGCGGGAATACCGATGAGGTATGCAAGAAGACTGGACAGAATACCGAGGATGAACGAGAAGCCAACCTTGGAATAAGTCTTGTTGACAGTCCGAACGTTTGTGTAGTCATCGGTGAAACGCGCTGCGGTAACAGGGGAAGAATTCTTCGAACCTGCCGCATAAGTCGCTGTGTGAAGATCGTCCGCACTTTCCTCAACGAAACCGGTGGGGAAGGTCATCGGTCTCTTAACGAATGAACCCTGGGATTTGGTCATCGTTGTGAACACGTCGACGCCCTGGTTAACAGCAAAGGAAGTACCGAGGGAAATGGTCAGAAGGTTCTGATGAACATAAGGGAATTTGTTGTTGAAATAGAGCAGGTACTTGTGAGTTGTACCGTTGCCCATGATAGCCGGGGAGAAAACTTTCTTTTCGGAACCGACGGGGTTATAGACGGGATCATAGAAAGTGAATGTCAATCCGCGATCGGCATCGGCAACGCCGCTTGCCTTGTGGATATTATCAATAGTGAAAATGCTCCCGAAGTATTTAAGCACGCGAGAAATGAGGGGGACGTCACGATGCGCAAAAAGCTGAGGTGAACCGCCCTCGGCAAGACCGCGTCCGCTGGGTTTAAGAACGGCATTAAGTCGCACGACTTTATAGCCTTTGCCCTCATAGTATTCGGTGAATTTTTTGATGTAAGCTTGAGTTTCTTCAGAATCTTTTTCGGCAGTTCTGCCGAGTTTAACGGCGGTCTTTGCGGTTTCTTCATCGACCTCGCCGTTCTTTACCAAGCTGTTTACATAGTCAGCATAGGTAACATAATCAAGATAGCCGTATTCTCTCCATTTGCGGTACTTATAGGCTTCTCGAGCATTATTTGTCTGATGACTGTACACGGAGTCCTTTGCAAAAATAAGGTTACGATCAAGCAAAGAGAAAATCATGATCATAACGATTATCGTTGCAGCACATGCCGAAAGCACACCGGTCAGCAATCGCTTTAATAGATATTTCGTCATATTCAGCCCCTACTCCTTATAAAGATTACAACGGGGGAAGATACGAGGTCTTCCCCCATTGTCCGTTAGTGTTCTATAAAGCTAAGCTATTGTGCGAATGCGGTATTAGAAGAGACCGAGGCACTTAGCCATGTAACCTGCGCCGTCACCGAGCATGGTGTCGAGGTAGGTTGCGGGATCACCGTAGTCAGGACCCCAACCGGATACGTCGTACAGGGTGTAGTTAGCATCCTTGCCGGATTCGGTGTAGTAACCTGCATAGTACCACTCCTTAGCATCTGCACAGGAAACGAGGTTGACAACAACGCAGCCCTGGAGAGCTTCTTCAACAGACTGCTTGAGGGTCTGAGCGCGGTTGGTGTAGACGTCGGCGCCGGAATAGTAGGGCAGGTCCATAACGATGGGGTTATCCTTGGAGATCTCAACGCCGAATTCTTTGAGCTCGGTGATTGCCTGCTGAAGCTCTTCGTAAGCGTTAGCAGGATTGTGCCAACCTGCGAAACCATCGCTGGTCTGGTTCTCTGCATCCCATACCTTGATCTTAACGCCGTCAGCGTCGATCTGAGCCTGCATGATCTCACCGTAGTAGGTGCCCTTTGCAAAGGTCTTGGATTCGCCGTTGATTTCGATGGTTACATCTTCTTCAAGAGCGACGAAGTTACCGGGGGTGTAGGAGTTACGTACGGAGTTGAGCTTGAGCTCTTCGCCGACAACCTGTCCGTTGTAGGTAGCGATGTCAAGACCCATGCCGATTGCGCGGCGGAAGTGAACGTTGAGCATTGCAGCGTCGGTCCTCTTCTTCTGATCGTCGGTCATAGTGGAAACAGCCTTGGTTTCGTCGTTGAAGTTTGCATACGCATTACGGTTAAGGTTGAGGAACAGAACGAAGGAAGTAGCATCGGTATCGGAAACGGTGCAGTACTTTTCGAAGTTGCCGTCTGCCTTGCAGGCTTCGAGGGAAGCGGAAGAGAGACCGCAGCCGTCAAGAGTGCCTGCTTTAGTGTCTTCGTATGCCTTGGTGGGATCCTGACCATCGTTGAACTTCCAGGTGAGGGTCTTGATGGTGATGTTGTCCTTGTTCCAGTAGGTGGGGTTCGCCTCGAAAACGATGGTGTTTTCTGCGGTGTGGTTGGTTACGGTGTAAGGACCGCAGTAAGCGATGTCGTTAACAGTCTGACCGTACTTCATGGTGCCTGCGTCAACAGCTGCCTTGTAGTCGTCCTTGCCGAATACGCCGCCCTTGGACTCAAAGTAGGTACGGCTCATGGGAGCGAATACGTTGTAGCCAAGCATGGTGATGAAGTAGCTGGTGGGCTGGCAGAGGGTGTAAACAACGGTGTTGTCGTCGGTTGCTTTAACGCCTACTTCTGCAAAATCGGTAACGTCGCCGGTGTTGTATTCGAGAGCGTTAACGATGATGTTTTCAACGAGGTATTCGAGACCGCCGCCTGCATCGAGCATATGCTGCATACCTGCAACAAAGTCGTCTGCCTTAACGTCTGCAACTTCACGGCCCTGTGCGTCAACCCACTTTGCACCCTGACGGATGTGGAAGGTGTAGGTTTTGCCGTCTTCGGAAACTTCCCAGGACTCTGCGAGAGCGGGCTTGATTTCGTTCTCGTTGTCGTATTCTACGAGACCGTCGTAGGTGTTAACGATAGCTTCGGAGTCTGCGGAACGGGAGGTTGCGAGAGCGTCCCAGGTCTGGGGGTCGCTGACGTAACCCATGTTGTAGGTGTCCTTAAGGGTGTAGCCCTTTTCTTTCAGGTAATCGGTTGCCTTCTGGGAGTAGGTGCCGGTTCCGCGAACCTCATTCCACATTGCCTTGAGGTGAGTCTGATCCTCTGCGGAGATGAGCTCGGTGGTTACGAGAACATTGTGGAAACGGTCGGAGTCATTGCCCCAGAGAACGGTGGAAGCGGAACGCTTTGCAACACGGCTCAGACCGTAGTTGCCGCCGTTGGTGGTGCCGGGGATGAGAACAGCAGCTTCAAGAAGCTTTGCCTCAGCCTGTGCCATAAGAGCATAACGCTTGGAAACGTTTTGCTCTTCTTTTGCAGCCTGGTAAAGGGTGTTGAATGCGCCGAGCTGTGCATCATAGATAGCAGCAGACATTGCATTGTAGTCGCCGGTGGGGAGCGGAGTGGTGGGAACCGTGGTTGCGGGAACCTCGGACTCTGCCGGCTTGGTGGTGTTGTTGGGTGCGGGTGTGGTCTTGTCATCGCCGTTGTTCTTGCAGCCTACAAAGCCGAGAACCATGACGAGTGCGAGAAGAGCACACAGTACTCTTTTTAGGTTTTTCATCGGATGTCGTCCTTCCTAAATTTTTTTATTTTTACGCACAAGGCGCAAAAACCGAATTAAATGATGCAGATACGTGCGCCGCAATTAAGAACCCCGTGATTCGGGGTAGTATATGCCCGTGCACTTTAGTCTGACGCATTTATTATATCATCTTAACCGCCTTATCGCAAGTGTTTTTCTAAAACTTTTTTATTCCTGCTTTTTTCAAAAAAACCTTTATCGGCTTAATTTTTCAGGAATATATCTTTCTTTTTTGATATTATATGCACAACATTTTTTCGTCTTTTTTCAAAAAAGTTCGTTTGCTGCACCTCCGAACGGTTTCGCGGCGGAGCGATTCCCGCCCGGTTTTCGTCAATACTGTAATTTTGTGTCATTAATACGGTATTGCACCAAACGGCGGTGTATGCTAAAGCGGAGGTACCGTGCCGCTCATGCCGTCAATCAGAAAGAGCCCCATCCGTGCGGATCGGGCTCTTCGTTCTGCGCACCTCCGTCATGCGGAGTGTGCTTTGTATTTACGTTTATCTTTTGTTTTTATAATACATGCGCTGGAAGCACTTTACGATCTCAACAATTACGATTGTTGACAATGCAAGTGCGAACGCGATAACGAATTCATCAAAGCCGAAGTCCGTTGCAAGGCTGAACACTTCCGCTATCGGATCGATGAAAACAACCGCACTCGTGAGCAGCAGCGCAAGCGCAAACGAGCCCCAAAGCCACATGTTCTGTCCCTTTTTGGCAAATATGCTGCCGTGTTGGGTACGCATGTTGAAGCTGTGGAAAATCTCCGCAAGATTCATCGTTAAAAACGCCATGGTCATGCCGTGCGGACTTGCCGCGCTGCCGATAACGTTCCATGTGCCGAGGTCGCGGAAATGCCCGATGCAGTATGCCGCAACGGTTATTGCAGCCAGCATAACGCCCTGATAGGCAACTTCAAACCCCATGCCGTTTGCGAATATGCCTTCTTTCGGATTGCGGGGAGGACGCCGCATAATGTCATCATCCTCACGTTCCATTGCAAGCGAAAGCGCAGGGAAGCAGTCCGTGATAAGGTTTATCCAAAGCAGATGCACGGGTTCAAGTATCGTGAAGCCCAAGAGCGTTGCCGTAAAGATGCTCAGCACCTCACTCGCATTGGAAGCAAGCAGGAACTGAATCGCCTTGCGGATGTTGTCGTAAATGCGCCTGCCCTCTTCAACGGCGGAAACGATGGTTGCAAAATTATCGTCCGCAAGCACCATATCGGCAACATTTTTTGTAACATCCGTGCCCGTGATGCCCATGCCCACGCCGATATCGGCTGTTTTGATGGAAGCTGCATCGTTCACGCCGTCGCCGGTCATTGCGGTAACTTTGCCTCTGCGCTGCCATGCCTTGACAATGCGCACCTTGTGTTCGGGCTGCACGCGGGCATACACCGAATACTTGTCAATATTATTGTAAAGCTCATCATCGGACATTTCGTTCAGCTCCGCGCCCGTCAGCGATTCGGAGGCATCGGAAATGATTCCGAGCTGTTTTGCAATTGCAACCGCCGTATCACG
>UMHM01097211.1_pt1 | contig 13548 bp, 28 predicted proteins | sample 1965501 | NCBI WGS metagenome assembly UMHM01 (sample SAMEA4836095, study PRJEB28245) | human gut metagenome | biome: gut microbiome; material: fecal sample | place: Denmark | collected 2008
GGAATGAGCGCGGCCAGCCGCTCTGCGCACTGTTGCCTTCTCAGCCCTGACGCTGCTTGTGGTTGGGATATTTGGGGCAAATGACCATCACTTTGCCGTTTCTTTTGATGACTTTGCACTTGTCGCACATGGGCTTCACGCTGGGTCTGACTTTCATAAGAACCTCCTATTTGTTTCTGTAAATGATCCTGCCCTTCGTCAGGTCGTAGGGCGACATCTCGATCTTGACTCTGTCGCCTTCCAGTATTCTGATGTTGTTGATGCGGAGTTTGCCTCCGAGGTATGCCAGGATGACATGACCGTTGGTGAGCTGCACCTTGAACTGAGTCTTGGGCAGAACTTCGATGACTTTGCCTTCGGTTTCGATGACGTCTATTTTCGACATAACACTCCTTATATCCTGTTTTTGTCGTAGAGTTTGAGCGCGCTGTACAGCTCGGAGTCGAACACCTGCGCGCCGGCTTCCAGCTTTTCCGCGATGCGTTCCAGCCTGTCGCCCGTCTCTTTGAGATGCCTGACGTTTTTGCGCTTGGCGTCCTTGAGGCGCCTGACGTCACCGTCCGCGATCCTCACGAACTTCTCGCTCTCCACCGCCACCACGGCGAAATATCTCCCGCCGTCGCGCCCGGCTTTTGAAAAAACCACGTCTCCCGGTCTCATCACAGCGTCAATATCTCCGCTCCGTTTTCGGTGAGTGCCACCGTGTTCTCATAGTGCGCCGAGGGCTTGCCGTCCGCAGTGACGCACGTCCATTCGTCGTCGAGGGTGATCACCTTCCACGTCCCCATGTTGACCATGGGCTCTATGGCGAGCACCAGCCCCCTTTGCAGCTTCACGCCGTGACCCGCCGTGCCGAAGTTGGGCACCGCAGGGTCCTCGTGCATCTTTCTGCCGATGCCGTGCCCGACCAGGTCGCGCACCACACCGTATCCGCGGGACTCGTTGTATTCCTGGATGGCTGCGGAGATGTCCCCCAGCCTTCCGCCCTCCTTGAAGTGCTTGACGCCCTCAAAGAAGCTCTCCCGCGTGACGTCCATCAGCCTGCGCTTTTCCTCGGACACCTCGCCGACGGGGAAGGTCCTCGCCGCGTCGGACTGCCAGCCGTTCAGGATGACGCCCGCGTCGATGCCGACGATCATGCCCTCCTCAAGCCGCTTGTGCCCCGGGATGCCGTGCACCACCGCCTCGTCCACCGATGTACAGATGGAGGCGGGAAAACCGCCGTAACCGAGGAAGGAAGGGGTGCCGCCGTGACGCTTGATGTAGTCGTAGGCGAACTCGTCCAGTTTTTTGGTGCTTATGCCGGGGCGGATCTTCTCTTCGAGATACAACAGCAGATCTCTCAGCACCAGCCCCGACTTTCTCATCATTCCGATCTCTGCGGAACTTTTGAGATTAATCATTGAGCACCTTCTTTATCTTTTCAAAGTCCTGCTCTATCGTGCCCGTGGCGTCCACGTTCACGAGGATGCCCTTCTTTTCGTAGTAACCGATGAGGGGCGCGGTCTGTTTCTCGTAAGTTTCCAGCCTTGCTCTCACGGTCTCGGGCTTGTCGTCGTCGCGGAAGAAGAGCTCCTTGCCACACTTGGCGCAGGTAGTGCTCCCGTTCAGCTTGGAGGTGTGATAGGTCGCACCGCACACGCACACGCGCCTGCCCGCAAGCCTCTCCACGATGACGTCGAAACCGACCACGATGTTGACGGCGATGTCGATCTTTGCCACTTTGTCGAGAGCTTCCGCCTGGGCGATGGTGCGGGGGAACCCGTCCAGAACGTAACCGTTCAGCGCGTCCTCCTCCTTCAGCCTGTCCGCCACGATGCCGATGACGACGTCGTCGGGGACGAGCGCGCCCGCGTCGATGTAAGACTTGGCGAGCTTGCCGAGCTCGGTGCCCTCTTTGATATTCTTGCGGAGGATGTCACCCGTAGAGATGTGCGGGATGTGATACTCTTCCGCGATCAGCGCGGACTGGGTGCCCTTGCCTGCACCCGGCGCGCCGAGCATGATTATGTTTTTCATTCCGTCCTCACTTCAGGAAGCCCTTGTAGTGCTTCATCATGATCTGAGACTCGAGCTGCTTGTTGAGCTCCAGCGCGACGGAGACGACGATGAGCAGTCCCGTTGCGGAGAAGGCGTTGTTGAAGCCGAGGTTGACGCCGCCCGCGGTGCCGAGTGCCTGGAAGATGAAGGTGGGCACGAGGGCGATGATCATGAGGAAGAACGCTCCGAAGAGGGTGATCCTGTTGCTTATCTTTTTAAGGAAGTCGCTGGTGGGCTTGCCCGCGCGGATGCCGGGGATGAAGCCGCCGTACTGCTGGATGTTCTTGCTCACGTCCTCGGGGTTGAACTGGATCTGCGCGTAGAAGTACGAGAAGAACAGTATGAACAGCGCGAGGAGCACATAGTACACAGCCGTACCGGAGCCCATATAGGTCGCATACCACACGTACGCTTCGCTATTGGGTGCGAAGAGCGCCATGATCATCTGCGGGAACATCAGGAGCGAAGAGGCGAAGATGATGGGCATGACGCCGCTGCCGTTCACTCTGATGGGGATGTAGGTGGTCTGCCCGCCGTACATCTTGTTGCCCTTGATCTGCTTGGAATATTGCACCGTGACTCTGCGCTCCGCGAGGTCGATGAACACGATGAAGAAGAATATCGCGATGACCACGAGGATGAAGCCGATGATGTTCCAGATGGCGGTCCACTGCTCGCCGACGGTCTTGAAAGCCTGACCCATCATCGCGCCCGCCTGCGAAAGGATGCCGACGAAGATGATGAGGGAGGAGCCGTTGCCGATGCCGTATTCCGTGATGCGCTCGCCCAGCCACATGACCATCGTCGAGCCCGCCATCAGTATGATGATGACGCTCGCCATGGTGAGATACGGGGCGTCCCAACCGGATTCGAAAGCGAAGAGGGGGTTGATCGCGCCCTGGCTTCTCCAGCCGACCACGATACCGATGCCCTGCACCGCCGCGAGCACGAGCGCCACATAACGGGTGATCTGCGTGATCTTGCGTCTGCCGGCGTCGCCTTCCTTGGAGAGCTTCTCGAGCTTGGGGATGACCAGAGTGAGAAGCTGCATGATGATAAACGCGTTGATGAACGGGAGAATGCCCAGCGAGAACAGAGTCGCGCTTTGCAGCGAGCCGCCCGACATCGAAGTCAGGATGTTCAGGAAGCTGGTCTGATCGAAGATGTCTCCGATCGCGTCGGCGCTCAGACCCGGGACGGGGATGAAGCAGCCTATCCTATACACCAAAAGGAGCGCCAGCGTCAGGAATATCTTGACGCGGATCTCCTTGGTCTTGAACGCGTTTTTCAGTGTTTCCAACATATCAGTCAACTACCTCTGCTTTGCCGCCTGCCTTTTCGATCTTCTCCACGGCGGAACCGGTGAACTTCTGCGCCTGAACGGTGACTTTCTTCTCGAGAGTGCCATCGCCCAGCACTTTAAGACCGTACGGTTCGACGACCTTGATGATGCCGGCTGCAACGAGTTGGTCAATGCCCACAACGGCACCGTCCTCGAAGCGGTTGAACACCTCGACGTTGACGATGTTGTAGACGTGTGCGAATCTCTTGTTGTTGAACCCTTTCTTGGGGATCCTGCGCGTCAGAGGCATTTGGCCGCCCTCGAAGTTGGGGCGCACGCCGCCGCCGCTCCTCGCCCACTGTCCCTTGTGACCGCGGGTGGAAGTCTTGCCGGTGCCGCTGCCGATGCCGCGTCCGACGCGTTTGGAGGCTGTCTTTGCGCCTTCGGCGCCTTTCAGATCGTGAATGTTCATATGGTCCTCCGTCAAATTTCCTCGACCTTCACCAGGTGGGAAACCTTCTTGATCATCCCTCTCACCACCGCGTCGTCGCGAAAGGTGTTGGAGCTGCCCACTTTGTGCAGCCCGAGCGCCTCGACGTTCGCCTTCTGATTTTTCAGGCAGGCGATGGTGCTCTTGACGAGGGTGACTTTGATCATCTTTTCTTCTTCTTTCTTCTTAGCCGCTGCCATAGTGCCCTCCTTAGCCCTCGACGTCCACTCCGCGGAGTGCGGCGATCTGCTCTGCGTTCCTCAGCGAGCAAAGACCCTCGAGGGTGGCTTTCGCGCAGTTGATGGGGTTGTTGGAGCCGATGGACTTCGTCCTGATGTCCTTGATGCCGGACACTTCCAGGACCGCACGCACGGGGCCGCCCGCGATGACGCCGGTACCGGGTTCGGCGGGGAGCAGGACCACCTGACCGCGTCCGAACTTGCCGATGGCGTGATGGGGGATGGTGGTGCCTTTCAGCGCGATGTCGTGCATGCTGCGCTTGGCGATCTGGGTCGCCTTCTCGATGGCTTCCGGCACCTCCGCCGCTTTGCCCATGCCGAGACCGACTTTGCCGTTTTCGTCGCCGACGACCACGAGCGCGCTGAAACGCATGTTCCTGCCGCCCTTGACGACCTTGGTGACGCGGTTGACGGCGATGAGCTTCTTGGTGAGGCCGTCGTTCTCTTCTCTGTTTCTGTCGTTTCTTCTGTTGTCGCGTTCTGCCATAACTCCTCCTAGAACTCCAGCCCGGCTTCTCTTGCGCCGGCGGCGAGAGCCGCAACTCTGCCCGTGTAGACGTAGCCGCCTCTGTCAAACACCACGGCTTTGATGCCGAGTGCGAGAGCCTTCTCCGCAACGGCGGCGCCGACGGCTTTGGCTGCTTCGGTCTTGGTCATGTCCGCGACCTTGGCTGCGACTGCCTTCTCGAGGGTGGACGCCGAGCAAAGGGTGACTCCCTTCACGTCGTCGATGACCTGCGCGTAGATGTGGTTGGTGCTCCTGTAGACGTTGAGACGAGGACGCTCCGCGGTGCCGGAGACCTTCTTTCTCACTCTGGCGTGACGGACGAGTCTGTCCGCGTTTTTATCTTTCTTGTTTATCATAGTTCACCTCTTATTTACCGGCGGTCTTGCCTTCCTTGCGGATGACGACCTCGTCCTTGTAGTGGATGCCGTAGCCGTGATAGGGCTCGACGGGCTTCGCCGCTTTGATGATGGCGGCCGCCTGACCGACCTTCTGACGGTCGATGCCCTTGACCACGATCTCCAGAGGACCTGCCATGGCGAACGTGATGCCCTCGGGTGCGTCGAACTCCACGGGATGGGAGAAGCCGATGTTCATCGTGAGCTTGTTCGCGGTGGCGGTGACTTTATAGCCGACGCCGGCGACCACGAGGTTCTTCTCGAAGCCCTTGGTCACGCCCGTCACCATGTTGTGGATGAGCGCGCGGTAAAGGCCGTGAAGAGCGCGGTGGTCCTTGTCGTCGCTGTGACGCTTGACGAGGATGTGACCGTCCTCGAGCACGACGTCGATGGAGGAGTCCACCTTCTGAGTGAGCGTGCCGAGAGGTCCTTTGACGGTGATGAGGTTGTCCGTGTTGTCGAAGGTGACGCCTGCGGGCAACGCGATGGGTGCTCTACCTATACGAGACATACCTTACCTCCTTACCACACGTAGGCGAGCACTTCGCCGCCGACGTGCTGTGCCTTGGCTTCCTTGTCGGTGAGGATGCCCTTGGAGGTGGAGAGAATGGCAATGCCCATTCCGTTGAGCACCTTCGGGATGTCATCCACGCCGGCGTAGACGCGCAGACCGGGCTTGGACACTCTCTCGAGCGCGGTGACGACCTTCTGTCCCTTGACGGGGGAATATTTCAGGGTGATGAGGATGTCGTTCTGAACGGCGTTCTCCACGATCTCGTAACCCTTGACGTAACCTTCCCTCACGAGGATGTCCGCGATGGCGACCTTGACCTTGCTGGCGGGCACCGTGACGGTGTCGTGCTTGGCGGTCAGGGCGTTTCTGATTCTGGTCAACATATCTGCAATGGGATCTGTCATTTTGTCTGCCTCCTTACCAGCTCGCCTTTCTGACTCCGGGGATCTGGCCCTTGTAGGCGAGATTGCGGAAACATACTCTGCATATGCCGTACTTTCTCAACACGGAATGGGGACGTCCGCAGATGCGGCAGCGAGTGTACTCGCGCGTCGAGAATTTCTGGGGTCTTTGCTGCTTGATTTTCATTGAAGTTTTCGCCATTGTGAACTCTCCTTACTTCGCGAAAGGCATGCCGAGCAGTCTCAGTAGCTCGCGCGCTTCTTCGTCCGTCTTTGCGGTGGTGACGATGCAGATGTCGAAACCGCGCACCTTCTCGATCTGATCGTAAGAGATCTCGGGGAAGATGAGCTGCTCCTTGACGCCGAGCGCGTAGTTGCCTCTGCCGTCAAAGGACTTTGCGGACACTCCGCGGAAGTCACGCACGCGGGGCAATGCGATGGAGATGAATTTGTCGAGGAAGTCGTACATCCTATCTCCGCGCAGAGTGACCTTCGCGCCGACGTTCATGCCCTCTCTCACCTTGAAGTTCGCAACGCTCTTCTTCGCGGTGGTGACGACGGGCTTCTGACCTGCGATCTGCTTGAGCTCCTCAACGGCTATCTGCAGGGACTTGCTGTTGTCCTTGCAATCACCGAGGCCCATGTTGAGCACGATCTTCTCCAGACGGGGAACTTCGTTGATGTTCTTGTAACCGAAATGTTTTACAAGAGCGGGGACGACCTCGTCGCGGTAGAGCGCTCTCATTCTGTATCTTTCGGCATTTTGATCGGTTGCAGTTGCTTTAGCAACCTGATTTTTCTTTTCTGCCACGATAAACCTCCGTGATTGTTAGTCTTCTGTCTTCGCCTTGGCGGTCTTTTTCTTGGCTGCCTTTTTGGCTGCTTTCTTGGCGGAGGACTTCTTCTCGTCGAGAGAGGCGCCGCACTTGGCGCACACGCGCACGGACTTCATCTTGCCGTCGCGCTCCTCCTTGATGTGACGCACGCGCACCACGCCGCCGCACTCGCCGCAGATGTGCATGACGTTGCTGGCGTCGATGGCGCCTTCCTGCTTGAGGATGCCGCCCTTATCCTGCGCGTTGCGGGGCTTCTTGCTCTTGGAGACGATGTTGACGCCCTCGACGTAGACACGTCCCGTCGCGGGTCTGACCGCGAGCACCTTGCCCGCCTTGCCCTTGTCCTTGCCGGCGATGACCATAACGTTATCGCCCTTTCTGACGTTCATTTCTGCCATATCACGCCTCCTCACAGCACTTCGGGCGCGAGGGAGATTATCTTCATATAATCTTTGTCGCGCAGCTCGCGTGCGATGGGCCCGAAGATACGGGTGCCCTGGGGTTGCTTTTGGTTGTCGATGATGACGGCGGCGTTGTCGTCGAACTTGATATAGCTGCCGTCCGCGCGCTGGATGCCCATGTGGGTGCGCACGATGACCGCCTTGACGACGTCGCCCTTCTTCACCTTGCCGCCGGGGATGGCGGACTTGACGGACGCCACGATGACGTCACCGATGTTGCCGCTCCTGCGGAAGGAACCGCCGAGGACTCTGATGCACATGATCTCTTTGGCGCCGCTGTTGTCTGCGACTTTGAGCCTGGTTTGTGGTTGTATCATGCTGCCCTCCTTATTTCGCCTTCTCGATGATCTCTACAAGGCGCCAGCACTTCTCTTTGGAGAGGGGACGGGTCTCTGCGACGAGGACCTTGTCGCCCACTCTGCACTCGTTGTTCTCGTCGTGCGCCTTGAGTTTCTTGGTGCGGCTGACGATCTTTTTGTAGAGAGGATGTTTGACGCGCTCGTTGATGGCGACGACGATGGTCTTGTCCATCTTGTCGCTGACGACGATGCCGACTCTTTCTTTTCTCAGATTTCTTTCCATACTGTCCTCCGTTTATCAGCCCTTGCTGCCCTCGTTTTCCTTGGCGCGGGCGAGCTCTCTCTGACGGATGACGGTCTTGACGCGAGCGATGTCACGTCTGGTCTCCACCAGCACCATGGGGTTGGTGAGCTGATTGGTGGCATGCTTGAAGCGGAGGAAAAACAGCTCCGACTTCAGCTCGTTGAGCTTGTTCTGCAGCTCTTTATCGGTCATTTCCAAAACTTGTTTAGATTTCATTCTTCACCGCCTTCGGCTTCCTGATCCGCCTTGGAAACGCACTTGCACTTGATGGGGAGCTTGTGCATTGCAAGACGCAGAGCCTCTCTTGCTATGGCTTCGTCCACGCCCGCGATCTCGAACATCACGCGGCCCGGCTTGACCACTGCCACCCAATATTCGGGAGAACCTTTACCGCTGCCCATGCGGGTCTCGGCAGGCTTCTTGGTGACGGGCTTGTGGGGGAAGATGTCCACCCACACTTTGCCGCCTCTGCGGATATATCTCGTCATTGCGACACGCGCCGCTTCGATCTGGTTGGAGGTGATCCAGCCCGGCTCGAGAGCCACAAGACCGTACTCGCCGTATGCGATGACGTTGCCCTTGTTGGCTTTGCCCTTCATCCTGCCGCGGAACTGGCGGCGTCTCTTGACACGTTTAGGCATCAACATAATCAATTACCTCCTTCCACGGGGTTCTTTCCGAGCACTTCGCCCTTGTAGATCCAGCACTTCACGCCGATGGCACCGAAGGTGGTGTTGGCTCTCGCCACGCCGTAATCGATGTCCGCACGGAGCGTCTGAAGCGGGATGGAACCTTCGTGATAGCTCTCGCTCCTCGCGATCTCTGCGCCGTCAAGTCTGCCGGAAACTTTGACCTTGACGCCCTTGGCGCCCGCCTTCATCGCCCTTGCCATAGCCTGCTTCATGCTGCGGCGGAAGGACGCTCTGTTCTCGAGCTGCTTGGCGATGGACTCCGCGACAAGCTGTGCGTCCGCGTCGAAGTGCTTGACTTCCATGATGTTGACGCTGACCTTCTTGCCCGCTGCGATGAGCCCCTGCACTTCCTTGGTGATGGCTTCCACGCCGGCGCCCGCCTTGCCGATGAGGGTCGCGGGACGTGCGGTATAGATGCTGACCACGATCTTGTCCGCCGCTCTCTCGATGGTGATCTTGGAGATGGCGTTGTCGTAGTATTTGTTCTTGATGTGCTTGCGGATCTTGTCATCCTCGACGAGGCAGTCCGCAAAGTTCTTCTTGTCGGCATACCACTTGGCTTCCCAGGGCTTGATGACACCGATTCTGAGGCCGTTCGGATCGACTTTCTGTCCCATATGCGTTTACCTCCTTATGCGTTCACACTGTCGAGAATGACGGTGATGTGACTCGTGCGTTTGTTGATGCGGAATGCCCTGCCCTGTGCTCTCGGCATGATGCGCTTGAGCGTGGGTCCCTCATTGGCATAGCACTCGGCGATGACGAGGTCGCCTCTGGAGAGGTTCATGTTGTTCTCCGCGTTCGCGACCGCGCTGTTGACGAGCTTGAAAAGCACTTCGCTCGCCGCCTTGGGCGTGTTTTCGAGGATGGCGAGAGCCTCCGTGACGGGTTTCCCCTTGATGACATCGAGGACGATGCGCACCTTGAAGGGGGAGATCCTGATGAACTTTGCCGTTGCTCTGGGCCTGGTGTCGGCTTTTGCCTGACGCTCGAGGGCCTTCTGTTTACTTCTGGTAGCCATTGGATCCCTCCTTATTTCTTACCGGTGGTCTTGTCGCCCGCGTGACCTCTGAAGGTGCGCGTGGGGGAGAACTCGCCGAGCTTGCATCCGACCATATCCTCGGTGATGTAGACGGGCACGTGCTGGCGTCCGTTGTGGACGGCGATGGTGTGACCGACCATCTCGGGGAAGATCGTGGAGGAGCGGGACCAGGTCTTGACGGGACGGATGTCGCCGCTCTCGTTCATTGCAACTATTCTCTTCATAAGCCTTTCTTCGACGAAAGGTCCTTTCTTGACGCTTCTGCTCATTTCCTACTCCTTAGTTCACGCGCTTGATGATGAACTTGCTGGAATTGTTCTTCTTCTTCCTGGTCTTGTACCCGAGAGTGGGCTTGCCCCAGGGAGTGACGGGAGAAGGCATACCGATGGGCGACTTGCCCTCGCCGCCGCCGTGGGGGTGATCGCAGGGGTTCATCACGACGCCGCGGACGGTGGGACGGATGCCCATGTGACGGGTCTTGCCCGCCTTGCCGACTCTGACGATCTCGTGATCGAGGTTGCCCACCTGACCGATGGTGGCGCGGCAGCGCGCGAGCACGTATCTCATCTCACCGCTGGGCATACGCAGCGTGGCGTATTTGCCCTCTTTCGCCATGAGCTGTGCGGAGTTGCCGGCAGCCCTCGCGATCTGACCGCCCTTGCCGGGCTGCAGCTCGATGTTGTGCACCATGGTGCCGACCGGGATGGCGGAGAGAGGAAGGGCGTTGCCCACCTTGATGTCCGCGTCCTCGCCGCTGACGACGGTGTCGCCCACGCTCAGTCCGAGAGGCGCGAGGATGTATCTCTTCTCGCCGTCCGCATAGTTGAGCAGCGCGATGTTCGCCGAACGGTTGGGGTCATATTGCACGGATGCGACTTTGGCGGGGATGCCGTCCTTGTCGCGCTTGAAGTCGATGATGCGGTATTTGTTGCGGTTGCCGCCGCCGATGTGACGCACGGTGATCCTGCCCGTCGCGTTCCTGCCGCCCGTCTTGTTGAGAGAGACGAGGAGGGAGCGCTCGGGAGTGGAAGAGGTGATCTCTTCATACGCGGACACCGTCATGAAACGACGCGCGGGAGATGTGGGTTTATACTTCTTAATAGCCATAGTCCGTTTCTCCTTATGCCAGGCTCTCGAAGAACTCGATCGCTTTGCTGTCGGCAGCCAGAGTGACCACCGCTTTCTTGAAGGAGGACCTTCTGCCCTCGTTGCGGCCCATTCTCTTGAGCTTGCCCTCGTAGTTGGAAGTGTTGACTTTTGCGACTTTCACGCCGAAGATCTCTTCCACCGCCGCCTTGATCTGGGTCTTGTTGGCGGTCTTAGCCACTTTGAAGGTGTATCTCTTTTCGGGGATACCGTCGTAGCTCTTCTCGGAAAGGACGGGCGAAATGATGATGTCGTACGCTGTCATTGTGCTGCCTCCTCGATCTTCTTGATCGCGCCCTTGGTGAGGACGATGTTGCGGGTCGCCACGATGTCATAAACGCTGAGCAGCCTCACCTCTTCCAGAGAAACGGTGGGGATGTTCCTGCTTGCGCGCACCGCCGCCTCGTCATATTCCTCGACGACGAACAGCGTCTTGCCGCTGAGACCGAGCGCGTCCACGGCGTCCGCCACCAGCTTGGTCTTGGCTTCCGCAAGCGCGAACTTGTCCAGCACCACGACCTGCTCCTGACGGATCTTTTCGGAGAGCGCGGAATAGAACGCGGCTTTCTTCATATTCTTGTTGATCTTCTGCGAGAAGTCGCGGGGCTTCTTTGCGAACACCACGCCGCCGCCCGTGAACTGGGGGGAGACGATGCTGCCCTGACGCGCACGACCGGTGCCCTTCTGACGGTAAGGCTTCGCGCCGCCGCCGCGGACCTCGCTCCTGGTGAGCGCGCTCATCGTGCCCTGACGCTTGTTGGCGAGCTGAGCCACCACCACCTGATGGATGAGTGCCTCGTTGTACTCGGCTGCGAACACCGCGTCGCTGACTTCAATGGTTCCGGCGGCTTTGCCCGCCATATTCTTAACTTTCAGTTTCATCTTCTACCTCCGCTCAGCCCTTGACGGATTGCTTGACGACGACCACGCCGCCCTTGGGTCCGGGGATAGCGCCCTTGATGAGCAGCAGATTCCTCGCCTTGTCGACGCGAGCGACGGTGAGGTTCTGCACCGTGACCTTCTCGTGACCCCACTGTCCCGCCATGTGCTTGTTCTTGAACACTCTGGAGGGAGAGGAGCACGCGCCCATGGAACCCACCGAACGGTGGATGGGGCCGGTACCGTGAGACATGGGGCCGATCCTGTGGCTGTTCCATCTCTGAATGACGCCCGAATATCCGTGGCCCTTGGAGGTGCCGGTCACGTCCACTTTGTCGCCCTCGGCGAACACGTCGCAGGTCAGTTCCTGTCCGAGCTCATAGGCCGCACAGTTTGCAAAACGCAGTTCGCGGAGATACTTCTTGACGGTGACGCCGGCTTTCTTGAAGTGTCCGGCGACGGGCTTGTTGACTCTGGTTTCCTTGATGGCTCCGAAGCCGACTTGCACGGCGTCGTATCCGTCGTTTTCCTTGGTCTTGATCTGCACCACGGTGCAGGGACCCGCCTCGACGACGGTGACGGGAATGACTTTGCCGTCAGCCGTGAAGATCTGGCTCATGCCGAGTTTCTTTCCGATGATTGCTTTATCCATGTAAAGTTCATCCTCCTTTTATTCCGTTCAGAGCTTGATGGAGATATCAACGCCCGCCGGAAGGTCGAGTTTCATGAGAGAATCGACCGTCTTGGAGGTGGGGTTGAATATGTCGATCAAACGCTTGTGTGTCCTGAGTTCGAACTGCTCGCGGCTGTCCTTGTCCTTGTGCGGTGCACGAAGTATGGTCACGATCTCCTTCTCGGTGGGAAGCGGAATGGGACCGGAAACCTTGGTGCCGGTCTTCTTCACGGTCTCCACGATCTTTTCCGCGGAGATGTCGATGAGATTGTGATCATACGCCTTGAGCTTGATCCTGATTTTCTGTCCAGCCATCTTTTTGTAGCCTCCTGATATATACACTCATCCGTGTGTGTCCTATATTTTTCATCCCGTCGGAAGACCGACGGAAACCCCACGTCCGGAAGACGCGGCTCTACCATCTTATTATTTCCGATCAAGGCTGTCAAGCAAAAAATGCACGAATTTTCGCGAAAATTATAATATTGTATTTTATTTCCGTTCCTGCACTATATATAGTAATAATATATGCGCGCGCACACCCAAAATAAAAGGAAACTACCCTCGATCCTCTTCTCTTCCCGAAAGAGCGCGGCGGTGCTCCTCTTCAAGCCTGCGCTCCTCTTTTGTCCACTCCTTCATCTTTCCCGTGTTCACCGCGACAAGTACGGCGACCAGGACCGCGGCGGAAACTCCCGCCAGCACTCCGCCCGCCACGTCCCCCGCATACAGAAACGCGAGGATCGTCCCGTGTATGAAAAGACAAACTACAAATATGCCCAACGCGAACCGCCGCATTATCCTCTTGTGCAGTTTCTTCGCCTCGGGCGCCGTCGGCTCGAAGTTATACCCCGCAACCATGATCCCCGCCTGACCGAAGAACATGAGGATGCACACGACATACAACACGCCGAACACAAGACTTACCGCGATCGTTACATACATCGTGATCTCGCTGCCCATATCCTCACTTTAATACACGCCCCGCCCGAAGTCAAGCCCGCTTGCTAGGCGTGCACGGCGGGTTCATGGCACGCACTATCGCTACACTTTTTGTCAAGGAATTGCGCCGAAAAATTTCGCGGGCAACGCCTGCTAAAATTTTCGCGCCCTTGACAACGATGACAAGTTAAAATCAAAACACGCGCGGAGCGGTCTCCCGCCCCGCGCCTTAATTGCTTTATGACCCGCCAAACACCGTTCGGCGGACTTTTTCTCCCCGCCGAGACCTCGGCGGGGCACAAAAACACTCGCTCAAATTGTTCGTCGTACTCAAAGACGCTTTCTCAAACTTTTCGTCCGATGGTTATCTTGATTTCCCCCTCCTTCCCTTCGGGCTTTCCTCCC
>UMHM01015805.1_pt1 | contig 13541 bp, 9 predicted proteins | sample 1965501 | NCBI WGS metagenome assembly UMHM01 (sample SAMEA4836095, study PRJEB28245) | human gut metagenome | biome: gut microbiome; material: fecal sample | place: Denmark | collected 2008
ATTCCCCCTCCATGTATGCCCTCATGGGCTGTGTGGAACAGGGTATGACCAATGCCGAAATCATTCGGCAGAAGCCGTCCTATGCATTTCGGCTCAAGGGCATTGACGAGATGCGGGATACCCTGCAGGCAGAGCGGTATATCAAGGAAAATCGAGCCGTTCAGGTGCTTTATTTCTATGGTGACAGCGGAACCGGAAAGACGCGAAGCATTTTTGCATCCCACAAGCCAGAGGACATCTGCCGTATTACCGATTACGGTGGCAAAAATGGCACGAAATTCGATGCCTACCACGGACAGCCCGTGTTGGTGTTTGAAGAATTTCACAGTCAGATCCCAATTGCCGCCATGCTCAATTATTTGGATATTTACCCTTTGCAGCTCCCAGCGCGATACCACGACCGCACGGCCTGCTATACCACTGTCTACATCACTTCCAATATCTCTTTGGACGAACAGTATACGGAAGTTCAGCGCTCTGAGCTGGAGACGTGGCGGGCATTCCTGCGGCGTATCGGCTGCGTGAAGGAGTTTCGCAAGGGTAAACCGCCGAGGGAGGTGCCTTTCCATGACAAGAGAAGATAAGAAAAAAATCGAGCGCCGCGCCTATTGGCATGACCTCCTTCGTCAGCTTCGCGGTACCCCTGATTTTCCGGTCAAGCTTTTCTTCCTTGCGCTTTTTCTTGTTGGCGCTGTGTACGTTGCCACAAAGCAGGCCATATTGCGCGAACAGGTGAAGCATATCGAGTTAATTTCCCCCATTCTCAAGGCCGCAATGGAACACGTTGTAACAGCCTATTTGTTTGTTGGAGGTCTGGCACTGCTGACGCTCCTGCTCTATCCCTTTGGCAGACGAGCAGCGAAAGACCAGCTTCAATGTATCGGCCTCATAAACCACGCGGGGATGCCGCCCGATTTGCTCCGCAAGCGCCGCGACAAGGATAATCCCCGTGTCACAATATGGGAGTTCCGCAACCAGAGCATCCCTCTACAAGAATGGGAAAAGAAATGCCTTGCCATCGAAACGGCGCTGGGAATCACCATTGTCAAGCTGGCCTACGCCAAGGGCAAGAGTCGTGTGCTGGTGTATTCTGTCTCTGCTGATGACGATTTGCCGGAAGTTCTGAAATGGAAAGACAGCTATCTTTCCCCTAAGAGCTTTGTGCTGGTGTTGGGGGAAAGCTACACCGGCCCTGTGACAGTCAACCTCGCGCACATTCCGCATATCCTCTTAGGAGGTTCCACGGGCAGCGGCAAGAGCGTCCTGCTGAAACTGCTGCTCATGCAGGCGCTCCATAAGGGCGCAGAGGTCTACATTGCCGACTTCAAAGGCGGCGTGGACTTTCCCAAGGTCTGGCATGAGAAATGCCGGATGTGCTTCACGGAGGAAGATTTGCGCGATACCCTCGACCAGCTCGCGGCGGTACTGGAACACCGCAAGAGCGCGTTCAAGGCGCTGGGCTGTCCAAACATCGACGCCTACAACGAAACCGCAGAGCAACCCATTCAGAGGCTTGTATTCGCCTGTGACGAGGTGGCGGAGATGTTGGACAAGACCGGAGCCGACAACGAGCGGAAGAAGCTACTGGCGCAAATTGAAAGCAGGCTGTCCACCATCGCGCGGCAGGGGCGGGCGTTTGGTATCCACCTTATTCTTGCCACGCAGAGACCGGATGCAACGATCATCCCCGGCCAGATACGCAACAACATGGATTTCCGTGTTTGCGGCAGGGCGGACAGCGTACTTTCGCAAATCATACTCGACAACACCAGCGCCGCCGAACAGATACCCAAGGATGCGCGTGGCCGTTTCATCACCGGAGATGGCACGGTATTTCAAGGCTATCTGTTCGACGAGGAGCAGCTGTGAGGTGATCCTCGTGGCGGTCAATAGTGTCCCTGTATGGGAAAAAGCAAATCTTAACCTTGAGGAAGCTGCTGCCTACTTTGGAATCGGCATCAACAAACTGCGAGATATGACAAACGAGAATAACTGCCCGTTTGTACTGTGGAACGGGAACAAACGCCTTATTAAGCGTAGAGCATTTGAAAGGTTTTTGGATTCGTCCTATTCGATATAAAAATAAGTGGAAAGCGCGTGTGGGGTATGGTATACTAATACAAACCCTACATGCGCTTTTCGCTGGAAAGGAGTAATTGAGATTGTCTGAAAAGCGCAAAGATAGCAAGGGTCGCGTTTTGAAGGACGGCGAGAGCCAGAGAGCAAACGGCACCTATGACTATCGTTATACCGATATACACAAGAAACGACGTTGTATTTACGCCAAATCCCTGACAGAGCTGCGGAAGAAAGAGGACGAGCTGCGGCGCGACATGGCGGATGGCATTGACTATGCAGCGGGCGAAATGACCGTGGCGGAGTTGGTTGATCGCTACATGAACCTGAAACGGGGCTTGAAGCAAAACTCCCTGCGGTCGTATGGTTCTGCGGTCAAGCGGATTCATGCCGACCCATTCGGGCAGAAGCCGATCAAGACTGTAAAGCTATCCGACGCAAAGGGCTGGCTTGTGTTCCTGCACGACAGCGGCATCAAGCAAAACACCATCGGTGTGTTGCAAAGCGTCGTCAGACCGGCGTTTGAAATGGCGGTGGATGATGACATCATCCGCAAGAATCCGTTCAAGTTCAAGCTGTCCGACGTGGTGCCGAAGGATGCTTATGTGCGCGACGCGCTGACCAAGGAGCAGCAGGAAAAATATCTGCAATTCGTGCAGGACTGCGGCGGGAATTACTATGATGACATTGTGATCCTGCTTGGAACCGGCTTGCGCGTGAGCGAGCTATACGGCCTGACACGGGCAGATATTGATTTCGACCGGCGCTGTATCCATGTGCGGCGGCAGTTGTGCCGAACGGCGGAGAAGCCCTATTTCGTCACACCGCCAAAAACCAAAAGCGGCATCCGAAATGTCCCCATGACGGACGCGGTTTACATGGCGCTGATGCGAGTGGTGAAAGCCAGAACCGCCCCGAAGGTGGAATTGCTGGTGGACGGTCACAGCGGTTTTCTCTTTCTGGACAAGTCCGGGATGCCGAAGGTCGCGATGCACTTGGAGAACTATATGCGGGGTCTGCAAGCGCGATTTGAAAAGGCATACGGCAAGCCTGTCCCTCGGATCACGCCCCATGTGCTGCGGCATACCTTCTGCACCAACGTTCAGCAGGCAGGACTTGATGTGAAAAGCCTGCAATATCTGATGGGACATTCCAACGCCAGCGTGACGCTGGACGTCTACACGCACAGCAGCTTTGATTCTGTCGAGAGAGCCTTTGAACAGATTGCCAGCAGCCTATAATTTTCATTGTACGAAGTTGGCTGGCTTACGCCACAACTTACGCCAATTCCCTGCCAAGTGGCGTAGATTTGCGTAGAAATGTGTGAATTTTCTTAAAATCAAGGAGACTTCAAAAAGCGGCTCAAAGCATTGATAACTCTACGAAAATCTACGTTTTCCGTTATATTCGTTTTGCTTCAAAAAGTTGCGATTCTGAAGGACGGTATGTACTAAGAGACGGCCGCTAACCCTTGAAATTGCTGGATTTTCTGTAAGTGGTGTGGCTGATTTACACCAAATTTACACCAATTCAGCGCTTAATAGGCAAAAAATCTCCGCTCACATTTGTGGGCGGAGATCCTTTTTTGTAGGCAGCATCAACTGCGTTCACCAACATGGAATGTAAAAGTCTCAATTGTTTTCCAATTTTGGAGGTTCATAGGGTTTTCCTTCCCTGTTATATGTTAGGTTAAACACCAAATCCGACAGCCATTTTTTGAAGGAAGGATTATCCTGGAATTGCTTGAATAGTTCCATATTATCTGCCATGATTTCGAAGATAACCTGTTGCAGAGCACGTTCGCTTTCCATACGGGCGCTCTGCTCATCAGAATTTTTCATCGCATTCTGGTACTTCTCATCTTTGGAAACCATAGCCGGAATTTCAAGGATCTGCCTACGCACATTATCTGCATCATTCCAGTTGATGTTCCCAAACATATCATTGAAATCCGACAGGATCACTGACAGCAAGTCCAGCTCCGGCTCAACAATATGCCCGACCTTTCCGGCAGGTACCGGATCGACTTCGGCATCAGCGTCATCCAAAATAATGGACATAGACTCACGGGCTTCGTTTCTATAGCTCTCCAGATCAATCGTCTCAAGAATGCCTTGTGAAAGATCATCTTCCCGAGGGGAAGGCAGTTTGGGAATCAGCAGATTCAAAAAAATGGAAAGTCGCTCCCAGTCTGTATTTCCATAAGGAAGAATCGCGCCGAGGAACCCATATGTACGAACAAATGCTTTTGCTGCACTCTTGAATTTAATCTGGTCGTCCGTTTCTAGTTGATTATAGATTGCAGTACACGCATCCAGTGTAGGATCCAGTTTGTCACGGTCGGCGCCATCAAGATACAGGTTCACAAGTCGGGTAACATCATCCTCTGTATAAACCTGGTACCCCTCTATTACCGCCACGAGATCGTACAGTTTATTGGGGTCAGTTTCGCCGGACAGGATGGTGGTCCGGTAATACCGTGAGAATGCCTTTTCAATCATCTCCGGCTTATTGGCAAAGTCCAGCACAAAGGCATCGTGTTTTTTCGGGTGGCATCGATTGAGACGGGAAAGCGTCTGCACGGCTTTAATGTCGTACAGGGGCTTGTCCACATACATGGTGTGAAGCAACGGCTCGTCGAAGCCCGTCTGGAACATGTCCGCAACGATCAGAATTCGATATGGATCCTGCTTGAAGGTCTTCGGAATCTTTGCATCAGGAAAACCATTCAATCCTGCAGATGTCAGTGCAGGCTCCTGCCCTTGATATTTGCACTCGCCAGAGAACGCAATGATCGTCTTATAGGGACTATGCCGGTCTGCCAGGCACTTATTGATCGCATAATAGTACTCTATACACCGGGGAATACTGGAGGTTACAATCATTGCGCGGGCTTGACCGCCGATTTTCCCCTTGGCGATGACCTTTTCATGGAAATGCTCCACCATCATGGCAGCCTTTTTCCCGATGGTATAGCTATCACTCTCCACAAAGCTACGGAGCTTTTTCTGCGCACGCTTTTTGTCAAACATCGGATCATCTTCAACTGTTTTCATCAGTTTATAGAAGCTGTCAATAGGGGTATAGTTCTGAAGCACATCCAGAATAAAGCCCTCCTGAATGGCCTGCTTCATCGTATACACATGGAATGGCCGGTGCTTGATTTCGTCCCCATCCTGATACGGCACACCAAAGGTCTCCAAGGTCTTGTTCTTGGGCGTCGCTGTGAAAGCAAAGTAACTGGCATTGCCCAACAGTTTACGGCCTTCCATCATGGCGTTGATTTTATCTTCATTGTCCATTTCGTCATCGGAAGCAAGGCCGGAAAGCGCAAGGTTCATCTGCGCCGAGTTTCTGCCACTCTGGCCAGAGTGGGCCTCATCGATGATGATGGCAAAATGATGATCTTTGTGTTCCGCACCGATTTGCGGGACGATGAACGGGAACTTCTCAATTGTGGTGACGATGATACGTTTACCGTCTGTAATTGCCTTCGTCAGATCCCCCGAATGCTCCGCCCAAACAACGGTATTACTTACCTGCATGAACTGTTTGATGGTATCCCGAATCTGCTTGTCGAGAATGCGGCGGTCGGTAACCACGATAACGGAGTCAATCATGGGGCGTCCATCTTTCTCAATGCCGATCAGCTGATGGGCAAGCCAGGCGATGGAATTGGACTTGCCGCTTCCGGCGCTGTGCTGGATCAGATACTTTTGGCCCACACCATTGGCTTTTACATCAGCCAGCAACTTTTCAACCACATCCAACTGATGATATCTGGGAAAAATCTGCTTTACAGACTTCTTTTTTGTCTCCGGATCCACTTCCTCCACAACCTGCGCATAGTTCTCAATGATCCGGGACAGCTTCTGCTTGGTCAGGATATCCTTCCAAAGATAGTCTGTCATGATGCCATCCGGGTTCGGCGGGTTGCCTGCACCGTCATTGTAGCCCTTGTCAAATGGCAGGAACCAACTGTCTTTGCCGCACAGCTTGGTGCAGAATTTGACCCGTGCATCGTCCAGCGCAAAATGAACCATACATCGTTTGAAGGAGAACAGAGTATCTCTCGGGTCTCGGTCGGTTTTGTACTGCTCCACCGCGTCATCGGTGTTTTGCTTTGTGAGTTGGTTTTTCAGCTCGAAGGTGATTACCGGCAGTCCATTGATAAAAACACACAGGTCCAGAGCCAGCTTGCCCGCATCCTGGGAATAACGGAGCTGACGGGTCACGCTGAAAATGTTCTTTTCAAACAACTCCCGGGCCTTGATATTGTTTTCAGTCGGTGTCAGATAAAACATGATGAGATCGACCGGATACACCTTGATGCCATTGCGCAGAACATCGATGATGCCTCGCTTGGCGAGTTCGCCCTGGAACCGATTCAGAAACTGGCGCTTCTTCTGCTCGGATTTGAACACGCCCAATTTGTCCATCTGTTCCGGCTGCGTATCCTGTAGAAAACGGAACAGGTGAGTTTCGTCGATGGCATATTCTTTGTTATAGTCGGCATTGGAGCCCTCCTCGTAGCCATTGTGCTCTACGAGCCATTTGACAATCAGAGTTTCCAGGCCGCTTTCCTTGGTATTTGTAAAGCCTGCCATTATTCGTCCTCCTGTTCCTCTATATTTTCCTCGCTGTCATCAGTCTCTGCGGTGTCAACTTCTTCATCGACATATTCATAATCTGGGATCACAACATCGCGAACATCGATTTTTCCAGTAACAACATCGGAGACGAGCTTGGTTTTCAGTTCTTCGAGAGACAAAATAATCTCCTGATACTTTGCGATAACACTGTTTATCGGCCCTTCAAAGCCACTCACTGCACTGAGAATACTTTTTTGTTCATCAAGCGAGGGAATCGCAACGATCAGTCTTCTGATGTCCTTGAATCCGATACTTTGGCGAACGCCACCGCCCATACCATAGAAAACTTTACATAAATCTGCTACATGGAGCTGTAGTTGCAAATATTCGGGCAAAACATTATCTCTTGCTTTCAAACAAGTATACGCAGACGTAATGATACCTCTTTGAGTCGCAAGACCGGTTCTCAAACTTCGATGGTCATTTTGCAAATCAGTTAGGCGAAGAACGATATTCCCACTATTGATAATTTGATATCCTTCAAAACTAGCAGGCAGCAAACCATCGATAGTGTTAATGTCCTTGTTGATGATTTTTCCATAACTGAGTGACAACAAGTTGTCTTCTACCATTCCTGTGTTTTTAATTTGCTGTTCTTCGGCTACCTGAATTAGGGAGCGTTCTTCCCAATGTGCAGGGATTGACTTGACCCAGCTAACGCCAGTTTCTTTTTGCGGCACATTAAGAGTTTGTCCCATTACGATATTTCCAATTTTACTTCGCTTCAATTCCTCAAGTTCGGTAATCTGCCGCTTCCTGATGTTAATCAGCTTGTTGATCTCTGAGACCTTCCAGTCCAAGAAACGCACAATCTGATCTTGCTCGTCGCGGGACGGGACTAAGAAAGGAATCTCCTTCATCTGCTGCATGGATAAATCCCACTGCCCTACACGAATACCATCTGAAGCTCGTCCAAAATAACTTACATATGTCTTGCTTCTTATCGCCCGGTTGAAGAAGTCTTTGTTTATATTGAGATTGAGATCAAACACGAAATACGCTGGACTCACAATGCCATCAAATTTAGATACACTATAAGAACCTTGCCATGCCTTCATCTTGTTTATGGCAAACTGACCTTTCTTCACCAGTTTATACCCACTCAAATCTTCAGGAACATAGTTGTGATTTTCCTCTTTATCAGCAACATTCCTGACAATGACACCTTTCTCACGAACGACAGACAGCAACGGCATATCAGAGTGATTTCTCTCGCTGAAAGGAGACAATATCTGCCTCAATTTCACCACCTGCCAACCATCTGGAACAACGCCAATCCAAGCAAGAGTATTTTGGATACTACTTTTGCTCATTGTATTCCCTCCATAATCCCAGCGAGCATGCCGTCAGCCTCCTTGTCCAGCGCGGCAAGATCAGCCAGAATCTCACTCATGTCCCGAAGCTCCACCGGCTTGTAAAAATACTTGGTGAAGCTGATCTCATAGCCGATCTGGGTCTTCTTTTCATCTACATAGGCATCCGGCGCATAGGGATGGACTTCTTTTTCAATAAATCTGTCAATGCCGCCTTCGTAGGTGAAGGGAATGTTTTCGGTGTCCCGCAGGTCAACGTCCGGTTCGTCAATGGGCTGTGCGGTTGGATCCTTCTCTGTGATAAAAGGACGGATTTTCTTGAGCTGTGCAGCCTTGAGTTTTGTTGCCTTGGCAAATGCAGTCCAATCATCCAGTGGAGCAGTTTTCGCGGTTCTCTCGATAGCGGCACAAACGCTGGTCATCTCATCGGCCTTTTTGAAGGCGTCAGAAGGAATCGCCCGATCCGGGAACACACGCAGGCGAAGCGGGCGTTCCACGGTCACATTCCAATATCCGAATTCTTCGTTATGGAAGATCATGCTGATATCGCTTTCTTCCATGTCAAGGAAGATGCGCACGATTTCCTTGCGAATGTCCGAGGTAAACTCGCAGTTTTTCTTGCCCATATTCTTGCGAAGCGTGGATTTCATGGCAGTGGCGTCGATCAGTTGGATTTTTCCCTTGCGGCGTTCTTCCTTTTTATTGGACAAAATCCAGATGTATGTGCCGATACCGGTATTGTAGAACATATTCTCTGGCACGGCGATAATGGCTTCAACCAGATCGTTCTCAATCAGATAGCGCCGGGCATTGCTCTCGCCGCTCCCCGCATCTCCGGTAAAGATGGATGAACCATTATGAACTTCGGCAATCCGGCTGCCCAGCGGGGTATCTTTTTTCATCTTTGCCACATTGTTCAGCAAGAACAAAAGCTGGCCGTCACTGATGCGGGGGATCATCGCCAGCTGTTCTCCGTCATCCAGATAGGCGTTAAAACGGCTGTCGAGGATTTCTTTCTTGCCACCCATCTTATCGGCATCTACCTTCCAGCTTTTCCCGTATGGAGGGTTGGAAAGCATGAAATCGAACTGGCGGGTTGCGTTTCCGTCCAGCGAAAGAGTCGAGCCAAAGCTGATATGCTCAGCTTCCTCACCGTCGCCTTTGAGCAGCATATCCGCTTTGCAGATGGCGTAAGTCTCCGGGTTGATTTCCTGCCCGAAGAGATGAATGGACACCTTTTTACCCCGGCGTGCTGCGAGAGTCAGCAATCTGTCCTGCGCAACCGTCAGCATACCGCCCGTTCCACAAGCGCCATCATAGCAAGAGTAAGTTGCATCCTTGATCTGGTCTGCAATCGGCATGAAAACCAGATCCGCCATCAGCTCCACAACGTCACGAGGTGTCCAGTGTTCACCGGCTTCTTCATTATTTTCTTCGTTGAACTTGCGAATAAGCTCTTCAAAAATGGTGCCCATTCCGTGATTGTCCAGGCCGGGATGTTTGAGAATCGTTTGCGCCTCGTCTTTGTAGATTGGCTTTGGGCTCAGGTTGATATCCGGAGATACGAATTTCTCTATAACAGCACCAAGAATATCCGCTTCAATCATCGTCGGAATCTGATCGCGGAATTTAAACTTGGCAAGAATCTCCTGTACATTGGGAGAAAAACCATCCAGATAAGCCTCGAAGTCCTTTTGGAGTGTTTGCTTTTTGGCACGACTGGTCAGGTCTTTCAAACGGAATGGGGACGCATTACAAAATGCCTGACCGGCAACATTACAGAGGGCAGGCCACTGGTTATCGATACCTGCTGCGTCCAGCTTCTTCTTCATATCAAGGACTGCCGCCTTGGAATCTTCCAGCATTGCGTCCAGACGGCGAATGACTGTCATGGGCAAAATCACGTCACGATACTTGCCACGAACATAAATGTCACGCAGGCAGTCATCGGCAATACCCCAAATAAAGCTCACTATCTGATTATGTACTTGATTGTCCATATTGCTGTTCCTCTCTTTAGGCAGAAAGTTATAACTGCTCTGCGAACAATTCATTTAACTTCCTGCGTATTTCATTCCATTTGTCCGGATGGTCCTTAATTAGGTCAACGATATCTGCCGGAATCTCCTGTCGACACTTTGCAGCCAAATTGAAAAATGTGTTGCGCCTACTCTTATCGGGAGGCAGCTTCTTTTCCAACACTTCCAGCATCTTCTCGAGGGTGCTCTGCGGAGGTGGACTTCCGGTCAAAATATCATAGAAGTACGGTTTCTTGATTCCAACAGCCGTATAAAACTCCTCCTGGACCATATTGGCATCCTTGATTGCCTGCACAAGATATGCGCCGAATTCAGACTTCTCCCTTCGTCCTCGGCTCATCCACAGTCACCTCCCTCTCCAGAGTTAGTATGTTTGTTTACATACTAACATACTATTGAAGCAAACGCAACAGGCATTTGTGCCGGAAGATCCAGAAAAACAAGCAGCCCCTCACATCCGCTGTGAGGGGCTGGCTTGTCAAAGAAGCTCTTTTGTCTTCCGGGCCAGGTACAGCGGAAGATTGGTAATGGCTCCATCCTTCCGGTAGCCACGCTTGGAATAGCGCAGGGCGTGCTCCGGCTGGCGGTCGGCGATATACTTCTTAAACGACGGTGCGGATTTATCCTCACCGCCTTTGGCCTCCACGGGGATGATTTCAGTACCGCACTGGATAAGGAAATCAATCTCGCTATTTTTATCGGAGTAATAGCGGGGCTCTACCTCGAACTGGCCGTGAAGCTGCTGCAGGACATAGTTTTCCGTCAGCGGACCCTTGAACTGATAATCCGTCTTTAACAGAATGGCGCTGTTATCAATACCCGCCATGTGCTTGAGCAGGCCAGTGTCAAACACGAAGAGTTTGAACTGGTCCAGTTTGTCAAAGGCTGCCAGAGGATGCTCCATCTTGGAGACATTGTAGACGCGATTCAGCATTCCGGCAGAGACCAGCCACTCGATGGCCTCTTCAAAGTCCCGGGCCCGGCCGCCCTCCCGGACAGCTCCATACATGAACTTCTCGTTGGACTTTGCGAGCTGAGCCACAATGCTGCGGAATACCATCAGGATGCGGCCGCTGTTGACCTTGCCGTTGTGTTTGGAGAAGTCATTTTCGTAGACCTCAATCAGTTCCTTCTGGATCTGCGAGATCTTTGCCGGGTCCTTATGTGCGATCCACGAGGAAACGCACTCCGGCATTCCACCGATGATCAGATAATAGTTGTATGCCTCCAGCAACCGGTTGTGGAAAATTTCCTCGATCGGCTGCTCTTTTTGGATACTGGAATAGTATTCGTACAGGCTCTCATCCGTAGCCTCCAAAAACTCGTCAAAGGTCAGCGGGTAGATGTCCAGCAAATTGACCATGCCCACGGGATAAGACTTGGGCTGTGCCAGGAGCGTCCCCAGCAGACTGCCGGCGGCGATCACATGGTATTCATTGGCCTTTTCCTTGAAATATTTCAACGTGTTCAGCGCTTCCGGACACTCCTGTATTTCGTCAAAAATAATCAGTGTTTTCCCCGGCAGAATTTTCTCCCCGGCGATCAAGGACAGCAGTTCGATGATCCGCTGGGGATTTTTATTGGCCTCAAAGATGGATTTCAGCTCATCTTCTTCATCAAAGTTGAAATAGACATAGCTGTCGTAGTAGTTCTGCCCGAACTCTTTCATCAGCCAAGTTTTTCCCACCTGCCGGGCGCCTTTCAGCACCATTGGCTTGCGGTCTTCACTGGACTTCCATGTTATGAGTTCCTGAATTGCATTGCGTCTCATGCGATTCACCAGCCTTTCTCCAGTACGCCAATAGCATATCACATTTTTTCTGGATTATCAAACTATATATTACACATTTTTCTGAATTATTATGACCGTATGATTCCGTTTTTTCTGTTGCGTTTTTATCAGCTGACAATCAGATGGCGCATAACTCCACCTTATGCGTCATCTTTTGAAAGAAATACGTTCAACGTAGACCTAATGTAACTGCAGCAATTGTTGTGTTTAGCAAAGTCTACGTTGAACGAATTTTTTATTTTTTCTGCTTCTATGGGTGGTCAAAAGGGGCCTGTTTTCTACATTTATCATGAGAGGATTACCGGTTATCGTTCAAAGTGAAATTTTTTGCTGAAAGTGGTTTCATTTTACCCCTCTATTTCTCCATTTACTATGAAGGGATATGTAGGACATGCCCGTAAGCTCTATCCGATATCTGAAAGAAAGATAGACGATGAACTATATGAATCTGAAGCGGAGTCTGAAAGAGAATTCTTTCCGGGCCTATGATTCCGTAATCAATCGTATCCGGGAAGACCCGTTTGGGCAGAAGCAGATCCGCCATGTGAAGTTATCCGACGCAAAAAGCTGGTTTGTGTCCCTGCATGACCGCGGGTATAAGCAAAACACCATCGGCGTGATGCAGTGCGTTGTCCGCCCAGCCTTCGAAATGGCTGTTGACGATGACATCCTGCGAAAGAACCCGTTTAAGTTCAAGCTGTCCGATGTGGTTCCCCGTGACGCTTATGTAAGGACAGCTTTGAGCCGGGAACAACAGGAACAGTACCTTCAGTTCTTCATGGAATACGGCGGCGGCAGCTACTATGACGATGTGGTGATCCTGTTGGGGACAGGCCTCCGTGTCAGCGAGCTGTATGGGCTGACCAAGAGCGATCTTGACTTTGACCGTCGCTGCATTCATGTGCGGCGGCAGCTCTCCAGAACGGCAAACCAGCCCTATTTTATCAGCAGTCCCAAGACCAAGAGCGGTATTCGCACCATTCCCATGACAGACACGGTGTATATGGCCCTGAAACGCGTTCTGAAGAATCGCGCCTCGCCCAAGGTGGAAATGCTGGTAGATGGCTGCACCGGGTTTATATTCCTCGATAAGGCCGGAAATCCCAAAGTAGCGATGCATCTGGAGAACTTCATGCGGGGCCTTCAGCGAAAGCATCCGTGGGCGCTTGGCGGAGATTTCCCCAAGGTGACCCCTCATGTGCTGCGTCACACCTTCTGCACCAATATGCAGCAGGTCGGCATTGACATCAAAAGTCTTCAGTATCTCATGGGGCACTCCAACGCCAGCGTGACGCTGGATGTTTACACCCATACGGACTACAATGTCGTAAAGCGTGCCTTCGACCAGGCAGCCGCAAACCTTTGACTTTGTCCGGAAAATGCGGAATATACCAAGTTGGCGGGCATACACCAATTTCTACACCATTTGCGCCGAAAGCTATACAGACTTGCGTAGATTTAGGTGGATTTTGAAAATACAGGATTTCCGAGGAAACTCCCGAACCGCTTGCAAATACAGGGATATGTACAGTTACGCAGAGTAGCGTGGAACCCCCTGCTTTAGCGGGTCATGAGGGACGGCATGTACTAAGAGATACCGCAAAGCAGCCACGATAAACAAAACCCCCGACGCCCATTTGTACGGGCGTCGGGGGTCAGCTCGTCGAAA
>UMHM01019320.1_pt1 | contig 13513 bp, 13 predicted proteins | sample 1965501 | NCBI WGS metagenome assembly UMHM01 (sample SAMEA4836095, study PRJEB28245) | human gut metagenome | biome: gut microbiome; material: fecal sample | place: Denmark | collected 2008
GCCCCTACGAAAGTGTTATATATTACGGAGGACGCGGGCGACCGCAAGGGTCGCCCCTACGCAAATTTATCCGCTCCCACCATTTTTCCCCTTTCATCTTATTTCGGAGGCGTTTCTATGATTCTCGACCTGACCCACTGCATTTCCCCGGAAATGCCTGTGTATCCCGGCACGGAGCAGCCGGTTCTCACCACCGCCTGCACCATCCGGGAGGCGGGCTACCGGGAGACCATTCTGCACATGTATTCTCACACCGGCACCCACATGGACGCCCCGGCCCACATGATAGACGGTGGCCGGACCCTGGACGCTTTCCCGGCGGAGACCTTCGTGGGCCCCGGCTTCGTGCTGGACTGCCGGGGGCTGCGGGAAATTCCCCTGTCCCTGCTCCGGGCCCATGAGGACGAAATACGACGGGCGGACTTTCTGCTCTTTTGCACCGGCTGGGATAAACGCTGGGGCCGGGTGGAATACTACGAGGACTTTCCCTGCCTGACCCCGGAGGCGGCGGCCTTCGTGGCGACCCTGCCCCTGAAGGGCATCGGAGAGGACTGCATCTCCATCGACCCCTGCGACAGCGTGGACTTCCCCAACCACATAACGCTCCTGGGCGCGGGCCTGGTGAACACGGAAAACCTGAAAGAGCTGGACGCCCTGCTGGGCAAGGAATTCACCTTTATCACCCTGCCCTTGAAATTTGAAAACGCCGACGGCTGCTCCTGCCGCGCCGTGGCTATGATGGAGTGACGACAGCAAAATGAAAACCTCCGGCCAAGCCGGAGGTTGAGACTGTCGAAAAACCCTCCGGGTTTTCCCGACAAAAGGCTTGCAGTCTGCTGCGCGCATAATTTGTCCGTCCATGACGGACAAATTCCACACTGGCAGCCTGAGATGTATTTTCTCTCACGCACATGTCGCGAGAGAAAATGATTTCATTTCTTTGCCGCCTGCGGGCGGCAAACTCTGCGAGGCTTTTTTGACACGATGGAAAAAACGCACCCGTGCGGGTGCGTTTTTTTAGAACTCAATATTCCCCTGGAACTGCTCCAGCCGTGCCTGATAGGCCCGGCGCACCTCCGTATCAAAGGCCAGCGGTGTGTCTGCGGCGCCCAGATCGTCCAAAAGCCAACGGGTAAAGTCCGGGTTCAGCACCAGCAGCGGCCCCAACAGGTAGGTGCCCAGGACCCCGCCGGAGCGGATGCCCTCTACCGTGGCCCCATCACTGCGGCCCAGGCCCTTTTCTACGGTGAACAGGGGCGGGAGGGAGCTCTCCATATGGCTGAAGCGGCTGGTATAGCCCACAATCTTTGTCCCCTGAAAACCTCCCAGAAACAGGGAGTTGGCCCGCTTGGGCAGAATACGCCGGGCGGTCAGGTCCAGCAGGCCCAGGCCCGAGATGGTCTTTTCCCCGTCCTGAATGGTCTTGCCGAACACCTCCATGGCATTGCCGGTGAGCAGGAAGTGCTTCCCCGCCGCCATCAGCTCCGCCAGGCGCTCCCGGTAGGGCGTCAGTGCCCGGATCACACGCTCCTGGCTGCGCTCCGTCATGGAGCATAGATAAATTAAATCCACCTCATGCTGCACAAACCAGGGCTCGTCTCCTATATGCGTCTGGTGGTAGTCTGCCGGCAGGCAGCGGCGCAGATAGTCTATATTTCCCCGGTCGCCGTAGAGATTACACAGCTCGGGATACAAAATTTCCACCGTCATAGCGCACCCTCCAATACCTTGCGGATCTTCTCCAGCGCCGCCACGGAGCGGCTGTAGCTGGACATATCGTGGAGCAGATACACGCTCTCCGTACCGGACCGATGCAGCTGCTCTATGGCCGCCAGCTCGTCCTGCATACACACCAGCTTCTCCCGGGGCACACCCGCCAGCAGCAGGCGCACCTCGTGATCCCAGCAGCGCACGCCGGTGGCTATGATCTGCACGATGTTCTCGTCATTTAAAAACGCATAGTCCGTGTCATAGATCCAGCCGATGCGCTCGGAGGACTTGCTCTCGTCCAGGTCATCCAGAGCCAGGATCACCGCCTTCTTCCCGGGCTTTTTGCGGATATAGTCAAAGACCATGGAAACGGGCAGGGAGTTATTGCTCTTGGCCATCATGCTCACCACGGTCACGCCGCCCACCTGCACCTCGGTGAGGCGGGTCTTGGTCAGGGCCGTGGCCTCCAAAGCGGCGCGGATGGCATCCGCAGAAAGGCCCATTTCATAAAGCACCGCCACGGCGGCCAGCTCGTTATAAATATTAAACACGCTGTCATGGAGCATAGGCAGGTCATACACCCTGTCCCCATGGCGCAGAGTCAGGCGGCGGTTTTTCGTGTCCAGGCCCTCCGCCAGCCAGTCCGCCGCCGGGGAAGAAAAGCCGCACTTCTCGCAGTGGACATGGCCCACATGGGCATAGCGCACATAGTCGTAGTCCAGGGCCGCACCGCAGCGGGGACAATCGGGACAGTCGTTGACCCGGTTGGGCGGGATCACCCCGTCCCCCTCCTGCCGGGCGATGGCGTAGTATACCCGGGGATTCTCGGGCAGCAGCAGAGCCGAGCACAGCTCGTCGGCATTGAGGATCAGCTTGGCATGGGGACAGTCGATCTGCGACAGCTTCCCGGCCACATACTCCGGATGGGCGTTACGCTGCAGAGAGTCCCGGAGCACATTGGTGATAACGATATAATCGCTGCGGACCTTGGGGCAGACGATGCGGGCATAGTGCTCGTCCACCTCCAGCACCACCGCGTCCACCCGGCAGCGATTTCCCAGGGTCACGGAGCAGGTCATGGCCGTGGCGATGCCGAACTCGGTGTTGCTGCCAATGCGGTTATTCGCCACCTTGCGCCCGCCGGCCGTGAGCAGATCGCTGAGGAGATTGGCCGTGGTGGTCTTGCCGTCGGTGCCGGTGACGCAGATGACAGTCTCGGCCTTGCGGATGTGGCGCAAATAGTCCGGGCACAGCTTCACGGCGAACCAGCCCGGCAGATACGACGCCTGACGGCCCAGCAGGCGCATCCCGTGGTACACAGCCTTACTCACCGCTAAGGCAAACAGAAAATGAAGATTCATAGCTACTCTTACCTCGCATATAAAAGCATACGGTTATTTTACCCGCTTTATGGGGCGCTGTCAACTTGCGGACTGCCCACATTTTCCCACCCATTTACACAAAATGGGTTTACAGTTTACCAAAGGTGCTGTAAAATAGGTATTTGTAGAAATATGCCATTGAAGAAAGAAAGGGGTGGGCGCAGCTTGCAAGGAAGCCAGATCAAGATCGGTGCGATCCTGTCGTATCTGTCCATGGGTTTGAGCACCGTTATCTCCCTGGTATATACGCCCATTATGATCCAGCGGCTGGGCGACAGCGAATTTGGCGTATACCAAACCGTTCTGCCTATTATTTCATATCTAAACCTGCTGAGCTTCGGTCTGGGCAGCGCCTACATCCGCTACTATTCCCGGGCCAAGTCCGCAGACGACAAGGCCGGCATGGCCAAGCTCAACGGGATGTTCTTTCTCACCTATGCGGTGCTGGGTACCCTGGTGCTGGGCATCGGCTTCCTCCTGGCGGGTCACGGGGAGATCATCTTCGGAAAAAAGCTGACGGCGGATGAGATTGCCCTGGGGGAAAAGCTCCTGCGCATTATGACCGTCAACGCCGCTTTGGCCTTTCCCATCAGCGTCTTTGAGTCCCATGTCACCATCAACGAGGAGTACATCTTCCAAAAGGTGGTGGCCCTGGGCCGTCAGGTCCTCAACCCCCTTATTATGATCCCGCTGCTGATTTTGGGCTACCGCAGCGTGACCCTTACGGTGGTATCCCTGATTTTTACCGCCGTCAGCGGTGTGATGAACATCGCTTTCTGCCTGGTGAAGCTGAAAATGCCCTTCTCCTTCCGTCACTACGACTTTAAGCTCATGCGGGAGATGGTGGGCTTTACCGCCTTTGTTTTCATCGGCATTGTGGTAGACAATCTTAACTGGAGCGTTGACCGGCTGCTGCTGGCCTGGATTCACGGCACCACCGCCGTGACGGTCTACACCGTGGCGGCCCAGCTCAATGTGTATTACCAGTCCTTTGCTACGGCCATTTCCAACCTCCTCATTCCCCGGGTCAACCGCATTGTGGCGGAGGACCGGCCCATTCGGGAGCTGGATCGGCTCTTTATCCGGGTGGGGCGGCTGCAGTTTATCTTCCTGGGCTGTATTTTCTGGGGCTTCGTGGCCGTGGGCCGCACCTTTGTGGTGCTTTGGGGCGGCGACGCCAAATTTGAGGTGGACTACGCCGTGACCCTGCTCCTGTTCGGGGCCACCCTCTGGGCCAACATACAGATGCTGGGCTATGAGATCCTCCGGGCTAAGAATATGCACAAATTCAGCTCCCTGGTGTATCTCATCATCGCCCTGGCCAACATTGTCCTCAGCATCCCCCTGTGCATGAAATGGGGTGTTTTGGGCGCGGCCATCGGCACAGCCATCGCCACCGGCGTGGGAATGCTCATTATGAACCGCTATTACCGCTACCGGGTGGGGCTGGACATCCCCCGGTTTTGGCTGCGCATCCGGCACTTGGTCCCGGCCATGCTCCTGCCGGGCCTCGCTGCCATTCTGGCCGCTGTGCTGCTGCGCCCCACGGGCTATGGGCATATCGCACTGGTTCTCTGCGTGTTCGTAGCCGTATACGGCGGGAGCATGTGGATGTTTGGCCTGGATAAATACGAGCGGGAGCTGTTCTCCTCCCCTGTTCAAAAAATCCTTCGCCGCCAGAAGCGGTAAAAATCACAACCCGGCAAGGCAAAAAGACTTTCTCAACAGACTAAGGCAGCCGCGTGAAGCGGCTGCCTTTTTATATGCCAAAAAAGGGGCGGACTGTATTGTCCGCCCCTCGGCATGGATAGGATTCGATTTTTGCAGGAGCAGCTTACAGGTGCGAGACAAAGGAGCTGTTCACAGCTACGGTGCGGCTGATTTCGGAGGACTTAATGCTGGCAAAGACGGTGCTCATGATAGTCAGCGCCTTCTTGCCGTCGATCTCCGGCTCCCGATCGTGCTCCAGGGCGTCCACAAACTCGTCGATGACGCCGGAGCGGGTGGTGGGCTCGAAGCTGTAAGCGGTGGAGGTGTTGCTCATGTCCCGAACCACAATGGGAGCGCCGGGATCGCTATAAATGAGCATGATGCCCTTGGTGCCGTAGAGGCAGGTGGAGTTGCACTCCTTGCCGTAGACCGTCCAGCTGGCGGCCAGTGTGCCCACGGCGCCGCCGTTCATACGCAGGATGCACAGGGCATTATCGTCCACGCCGATGAAGTGGCCGTGGTCGTCGTGCTTATTCAGGGTCATCACCTTGGCGGTGGTCTCAATGACCGTTTGGCCGGTGAGGTACTGCATCAGATCCAGCTTGTGGATGCCCAGGTCACTGAGGGCGCCCATGGCCGCCTTGTCCTTATCAAAGAACCAGGCGTCGCGGTCCGGGGACCAGCCCTCGGGCCCGGCGTTGCCGATGGTGGTGCGGAAGGTGATGATGTCACCGATGACACCTGCCTGCAGCAGCTCCTTGGCCCGGCGATGGACCGGGTCAAAGCGCATATTGTGGCCCACCATCAGGTGCTTGCCGTTAAACTCCGCGGCGGCCACCATGGACTCGCACTCGGCCAGGGTCACAGCCATGGGCTTTTCCACTAGGACATGCTTGCCGGCATAGAGGGCGGCGTTGGTGATCTCGGCATGGTTACGGTTTTCCACGCAGATGGACACGGCGTCGATCTCCGGGTCATTGATCATATCATAATAGGTCTCGTACACCTTGCCGCCATACAGCTCCGCCATCTGCACCGAGCGCTCGCGGATCTTGTCGTAATAGCCCACCAGCTTGGCATGGGGGTTGGTAGCGTACTCCGGCAGATGCCGGGTCTGGGCAATCTTGCCGCAGCCGATAACTCCGATTTTGACCATATGAATGCCTCCTTGTGATCCTCTCGCAGATATATCCACACAAATATAGTTACCTACCATGGATTATAACAAAGATTTTCGCCAAGGGAAAGACTTTTTTTAGAAATTTTTCCGATTTTCACAGGGATTTTCCTTTTCAGAGGCTTAGCAAAATAGGGGTTGCTATTTTTCGGCATTGAGGGTAGAATGGTTTTTGCTGCGGGACGGGCGGCATTTTTGTCCGTCAGCGGCCAGAAAATAGGAGGATATTGCCCATGGTTTCCATCGTAGAAGTAACCACCCGGCAGCAGCTGCGCCGGTTTGTGGACTTCCCGAATCAGTTATATAAGGATGTACCTCAGTTCGTTCCCGCCACCTACGGCGACGACCTGGACGACTGGGACAGAAAGAAAAACCCCGCCTTTTCCTACTGCGAAGCCCGCTGCTGGCTGGCCCTGCGGGAGGGGGAAATCGTGGGGCGTATCGGCGCCATTTTGAGCCGCAAGTCCAATAGCAAGTGGGGCACCAACCGTCTGCGCTTCACCCAAGTGGACTTCATCGACGACCCGGAGGTCTCCGGGGCCCTCTTTGAAACCGTGGAAAACTGGGCCCGGGAGCTGGGCTGCACCGCCGTTCACGGCCCCCTGGGCTTCACGGACATGGACCGGGAGGGGATGTTGGTGGAGGGCTTTGACCGCCGGGGCTGCTTCTTTACCTACTATAATCACCCCTACTATATGCAGCACATGGCGGCCCTGGGCTATGTGAAGGATGTGGACTGGGTGGAAAATCTCATCACCGCGCCCCAGGACGAGAAAACCTTTGCCCGGTGGAGGAAGCTGTCCGACTATGTGAAGCACCGGCAAAAGCTGCACACCCTACGGGTGCGCACACGGCTGGACTATTTCCCGCTGCTCAAGCCCTTTTTCCAGCTGGTAAACGAGGCCTATGCCCCCCTCTACGGCACCGTGGACCTGACCCCGGAGCAGATCAAAAAGTACAGCATGAAGTTCGCCCCCCTCATCAATCCCCAGCTGACCTGCTTCGTGATGAATGAGCAAAATGAGCTGGTGGCCTTCGGTGTCAGCGCTCCCAGCATTGCCGAGGCGATGAAAAAGAGCCGAGGACGGCTGTTTCCCACCGGCTGGGTCCGGGTGCTGCACGCCTTCCGCAAAAATGACACCATCGACCTGCTGCTCATTGCCGTGCGCCCTGACCTGCAGGGCAAAGGCGTCAACGCCATCATTCTCAGCGAGGTAATGGAGGGCTGCCGGAAAATGGGCATTCGCTACGCCGAGACCGGCCCCATGCTGGAGGAGAATGAGAAGGTCCAGACCCAGTGGCAGAACTTCCCCCTGGAGCAGCACAAGCGCCGCCGCTGCTGGGTGAAGGAGCTGAACGCCGTGCCTGCCGGAGCCGGGAGCCACACAGGCCGAGATGCGCAGGAGGCATGATGGGCTGGTGGGCCGTCCTCTTTCTTCCGATACCCTTTTATAGGCAGTCTCTATAAAATATAAAGCGGCCCCGCTTCCGATATAACAAAGGAAGCGGGGACGCTCTTTTTCTGCTTGTGAAGGTTTTAAAAAATGGGAAGAGGGTCTCAGGGGCTTAAATAAAAGCTCACTTCGCCCGGTCGGCCAGGATCAGCTTCTTCAGCGCCTCTACCCCCAGGCGGACGGCAGAGCTGGTGTCCTCGGTCATTTTCTGATCCAGGCCCGCAGCCTCCCGCTCCTGATTCCAGATCACATGGAAGCAGGAGCCGCAGCGGCAGCCCAGGGCGTCGGCCACCACAAACAGCGCCGCCGACTCCATTTCGCTGGCCTTTACGCCCAGGCGCTTCCAGGCCTCCCACTTATTCAGCAGCTCGTAGGACACAGGCATCCGGGCCGGGCTGTGCTGGCCGTAGAAAGCGTCCTTGCACTGGACCACACCGGTGTGGTAGCGGTATCCACCCTCCCGGGCGGCCTCCACCAGAGCGGTGGTCACCTGAAAATCCGCCACGGCGGGATACTCAATGGGGGCGTACTCCCGGCTGGTATGCTCAAAACGGATAGCGCCGGTGGCGATGACGATGTCGCCGGACTGCACATCCAAATGGATGCCGCCGCAGGTGCCCACCCGGAGGAAGGTATCCGCGCCGATATTGTGCAGCTCCTCCATGGCGATGGAGGCGGAGGGCCCGCCGATGCCGGTGGAGCAGACGGAAACTTTTTCGCCCAGGAGCGTACCGGTGTAGATGGTGAACTCCCGATTGCTGGAGACAAACTGTGCATCGTCAAACAGCGCCGCTATGGCCTTGCAGCGGCCCGGATCGCCGGGGAGGATGCAATAGCGTCCCACATCGCCGGCCTTACAGTGAATGTGAAATTGCTTTTCCAATTTTTGCATAGGCTTGGCCTCCTTTTGTGACTTATTTAGTAGTATACCTTGTTTTGCCGCAAAATGCAACCGCCGCGCCAATGGCAAATGTTGCAGCCGCTATCGGTGAAAAGTTTGCAGATACTATGATGGGTATCGCAAATTTTTTGGAAGTGAGAAGGAGTAAGACTATGGAAAAGTTTTTTGCGCTGCTGCTGACGACCACGGTGCTGCTGGGCCTATCCGCCTGCAGCGATAGGCCCGACGGCCAGGTGGAGCAGTTCCCGCCCACGGTATATGACGGCACCGGTGATGTTGCAGCCGGGACGGCGGACCGCCCCAAGTCCCCCTACGAGGACAGGGTGGAAAACGGCCGTGTCCGGGACAGCGACGGGATCCTGTCGGACGGAGAGAATGCAGGGCGTTAAGCTTGGAAAATTCGGGGTTGAAATGATGTAAAAAAAGAGAGAGGGGACTGTCCTCTCTCTTTTTTGTTCAGCGCTTGGGATCGTACTTGTAGCAGTGGTCTTCCGGGTCCACATGTTCGCTGCGCCAGTTGCAGTACCAGCCGGTGCTGGAGCCCGGGTCGCGCACCGCGTAGGTGCAGTTGCAGCATTCTTCGTTGTAAGCCATGATTTTTCCTCCCTTGTGTTATCTTTCTCAAAATATTTTTACAATCATATAAACCAACACGGCGATTATCAGGAAAAACCAAACCGTGCCAGATCGTTCGACTTCTGGCTGTTTTTTGCTAGCCGCTTTTTTCTCCGCCTCGGTTTTATAACCCAGGGCCTTCATCATTCCGGCGCAGTTGGCAACAAAGTCATCATCGCAATAATATTTGCAGGAATCATAGTCAGATACCCGTATTTTGAATTTATCGCACACGCGGTAGCAGGGCCGGGGTGAATCATCGTTGTTCATCAGCTTGCTGTGGTCGCAATTAAATCCGCACTGATTTCCCGTGTAGGGCGCATCATCGCCTCGATGGACATAGCCCGCTTCCTTGAGTCGCTCCCCTAAATCCATTGACAGTCCTCAATCCTTTCCCTGGGGTGTATTCCAAAGGGTACCCGTGTTGCCGTAACTATCCGTGCCTTTCAGGCATCCGTTTTCCAAGCTCTCAATGGTCATAACCTCTGTCTCGCCATAGAAGGTGGTCAATTTCAGTTGATTGTCGTTCACAACGGCCCAAGTGCCGTGTCCATACTCATTGGGAATATCGCAGGTTCCATCGTCATAAAGGGTAAAATTCGGCTTATTTTTTCCTTCCAAATACCACGACCCCACCAGCTGCTTCTCCACGCTTTTGCCGCAACCAGGCAGCGACAAAACCAGCGCCAGCAGCAGGGCCATGGCCCCTACCCGTTTTGCTTTCATGATTTTCTCCTCCTTCTTTACTTTTACCCAATTGTTTGCCCCCGGCTGTCGCGCGTTCCGATTGCCGCTTCATAGCTTGCAAACGGAGGTGTTTCCGTGGGTAAAGTTATTGGGCTGTTAAACTTCCATTTCCCGCTTTCATATATGCACGATACCGTATACGCATCTCTCAAACCAATTGCCGAATTATCATCTCGTAATGTTACCTCTGCTTGCGTTCCTACAAGTTTTATATTTTCAGACACATAGGTTCGCCGTATAAAGTTTTCCCCTCTACCCATCATAGCGGTTGAAATATACAGCTTTCCATCCTGCTCGATCCACGGCCAAAAACCTTCCATCTCAGCTACAGTCGCATCGGTATAATACTCCCTTGCAGATGCTCTCCAGGAACTGATGGAATTTATTCCTGCCTTATTTACAGCACTATAAGAAAAACCGTCCGGCCCCATGATTTTGTCCTCTCTATTTAGATATGTCATTTCATAGCACCAGTCGTTTTGAAATACGGCAGCTCTCTGCAGCGCTGCCACTATTTCTTCAAAATGATTCTCGGTTGTTTCTGCTTTTTCTGGTGTTGAATCCGGGGTCGTATTTTTCGGCTTTTCTAAGGGTTTAGTTTCTGCTTGTTTTTGCTCTGGTTGTGGCTCTTCTGTTTTTTCTGTCTCTGCTCCTTCCTCAACTTTCACACAATCCATCAAGACGATCTTTTCTAAGTGATGTCCCGTCAAAGCAAACATTACAGTTCCCCGTACTGTTATTTCCTTTTCGAGCCACAGACGAATCTCTGTTCCATCCGCAAAACTGCCAATTTGCACATTTTCAATTTCTTCCTGCTTGCCGGTAGCTTCTGCGTCCTCGGTAAGAAGTTCCCCCGCCATCGGCTCTTTTAATTGCAATATGTATGCAACGCCCTTATTTTCTGCATTGATTTCATAAGGCCGTTCTTTCAGCGTTCCTGTTACGGTCAGTTCACTGTGTTCTTTTATTACCAGCGGAGAGTCTACTTCCTGCGGATTGTCTTTTTCTTTTCCGCATCCGAATAAACTGCATAATAAAATCATGCAAAAAATTGCAAGGCAAACTCGTTTCATTTTTCTTCTCTTTTCATTAAATGCATATTGGAACTATCGTCTAAGCATTCTTGCAGTCGACTAATTTAGAGTGTGTTTATTATAGAGCGATACATCTAATTTTACAAGATGTTTTTTATACAATATTAGTTGATGTTTTTTGTGCAAACTATCACTGATACTGTATGTAGAGGTGATAGTATATGTATATGCGAATCCGTAAGGCCCGAGAGGATGCCGGGTATACGCGGGAGAAATTTGCGGAGCTGCTGGATGTCAGTGTGTCCTATATGGCCGAGGTGGAGCGGGGGCGCACGGGGATCTCGGTGAAGATGCTCATTAAGATCTGCGATGTGCTGGGGCTCAGTGCCGACTATGTGCTTTTCGGAGAAAAACGCTGCGGCGATGAGCAGCGCGCCCAGCGCATAGGGCGCATCGATAGCCGCTATCTTCCCCTCCTGGATGGAGTGATCGGAGAACTTTTGGCACTGAATCGGGAATAAAAAAGCTCCCTTTATAAGGGGGCTGGCACGACGAAGCCGCGACTATGGGGCGGCGCACCCTGCAAAAGAAAGCCGGAGCGGTTGCTCCGGCTTTCTTGATGCATTCTATTTTCATTGCGCTCGGCGGCGCTCTCCGTCAGGAGAACAGGCCCAGGCTGAAGAAGGAATCCAGCTGACCCAGCAGCACCAGCACCATCAGGATGGGGGTGATGCTCTTGATGCAGATGTTGAAGAAGATCTTGGACTTGAAGGCATTGCCCTCCAGGCAGCACTCCTCGTCCACAAACTGCGGCTTCAGCTCATAGCCGATGCAGATGCTCATGAGCAGGGCGCCCAAAGGCATCAGGACACCCTCAGAGACCATGTCCAGGAAGTCCAGCCAGCAGTCACTCCAGCCGTTGGCCTCGATCTTCAGGATGTCGAAGGGAGCCATACCGTTGGAGCCCAGGCCGTCCATGCACACCAGCACGCACAGCAGGCCTGCGGCCACTGCGGCGATGGCGGAATAGGACTTGCGCTTGTCGCCCTTGCCGGCGTCACGGGCCTTGTCCACGAAGTGGGCCACGATGACCTCCAGCAGAGAGATGGAGGAGGAGACGGCGGCCAGGATGACCAGCAGATAGAAGATAATGCCGAATACATAACCCACGGTGCCCATGGAGTTAAACACATTCTGCATGGTGATGAACAGCAGCTTGGGGCCGCCGATGGCGCCGGTAGCGTCCAGGGAGAAGCGGGCGGGCATAACCGCCAGACCGGCCATCAGAGCGATGAGGGTATCGCAGATGACGATGACCAGTGCGTTCTTCTCAATGTTCTGCTTCTTATCCAGGTAGGAGCCGTAGGTGATCATGATGCCCATGCCCAGGGACAGGGAGAAGAACATCTGACCGCCGGCGGTGGAAAGGATGCTGATGAAGTTGGGGATCTCGTTGATGAACTTCACAACGGGCACGCCGTTGATGGCGCTCACCACCTGACCGGCCACCTCTGCGGTGGCGGGCACATAGTAGCCCGTGCCGGTAACATAGCCGGGCTGGAACATATATTTGAGGCCGTCCAGGGAGCTGCTGTGAATGAGCTGCTCCACGGTGCTTCCGTCGGGCTGCAGCACGGCCACGGCAAAATCGTTGCCGCCCAGGGTGCAGGCGCGGATGATAACGATGACCAGCATGAAGAACAGGCAGGGCATACCGATGGAGCAGAACTTCTCGATGCCGCTGGACACGCCGCCCATGACGATGACCAGGGTCAGCAGCACGAAGATGAGGCCGTAGATCACGGACTCAAGCTGATTGGTGAGCATATTGCCGAAGACCTCGCCGCTGCCCAAGCCGTTGTTGCCGAAGCCGGCGCCGAAGATGTTGCCCACATTCAGGACCACATACTTCATGCAGTAGCCGCCCAGAGCGCAGTAGAAGCCCAGGATCAGGAACGGGGCGATGATGCCCAGCCAGCCCAGCCACTTGAACTTCTTGCTGAGGACATGGTACGCGCTGACCACGCCGCGGCCGGTGCGACGGCCCAGGGCCAGCTCACCCACCATGACGATGAAGCCGCACAGGGCCGCCAGGATCAGGTAGATGATGAGGAATGTGAAGCCGCCGTTGGCGCCCATCTTATTGGGGAAGCCCCAGATGTTGCCAAGGCCCACTGCCGAACCGACGGCAGCCATGAGGAATCCAAATGTGGATCCAAAGCCTTTTCTTTCTTCCATTTTTTCTCTCCTTAAATATAAGTTTCTCTCCTAAGAATTTTTACTCTCAGGAAACTTGTCCCCGAATGGGGTAAAATTTTGCCTGTGTATCCTCAAAAAAACGACACAAGCTTATGTTAAAAGTATACAGGATTCCCGGAAACTCCACAATAGACATTTTTAATAAAAATTTAGCGGGCTCTTTGTCTTTTTTAACATTTTGTGAACAGCAATATATTGTTCTCGTTAAGAAACAAACAATCCCGTCTGTTTCTTAACAAGGCATCAGCCTTAAAACAGGGCTTGGAAAGGATGCTTCTCTTGTTTCGCGTGAGTGGAATTCCTTTCCTCGTTTCCGAAAAGAGGGATATAATTTTCGCCCGCCCTTACGGAGACATACAAGGCGTGCGGGGGGCGGCGGGACACATGGGTCCCGCCCTACATGGCATTTTTGTGGGGCAGAGCACACGGGCCTTGCCGTGGGTGCGATACGGAATCGGCGGGCGGACAGGGGCGTCCGCCCCTACGGAAATGTCGGAACACCTGCGTAGGGCGGCGTGCCCTCA
>UMHM01043765.1_pt1 | contig 13511 bp, 9 predicted proteins | sample 1965501 | NCBI WGS metagenome assembly UMHM01 (sample SAMEA4836095, study PRJEB28245) | human gut metagenome | biome: gut microbiome; material: fecal sample | place: Denmark | collected 2008
ATTTCACAATAATCATTCCAATAATCTATTGCATATGATAAATCACATTTTATAGTTTTAAATTCTCTATCTCCTCTTCTTATATAATATCCATATTTTTTATAGAATTTATTATATTTTTCATTATTACTAACATCTCTCTCACAATATTCTAATGAGTCAGCTAAAACTATCATGTTTGTTTTCAATGGTTCTTGTCCTAATTTTAATAGCTTATCTATTATCCATTTTTGTGTATATATTTGAAAATTGTATGAAAATGATATATCCAAATATTTATTATATGTATTTGAATAAATATTAACATAATAATTAGCAAGTGCAAGCAATGTGATTTGTTCAATATTCGTTAAAGGCTCATATTTTCCTTCAAGGTATAATTGAGTTCTTTGAATTTGTTTTTCTTTTTTTAGGTGTTTTAATAATATCTCATAAAGATTTTTATAAGAACTATATTTTATTTCGTGTTCATTGTAAAATATTTTTTCTTGTTCAATTTTTATTGTTAAATACTTATTTGTTAGTTTCATTGTACCATACCCTCATGTATCTTTTATCTCCATATTTTTTCGAGAATTTTTCCATTTCACTTTCAAACTGTATTCTATTATCCCAAAGGATCCTTAGCTGAGAACGATATAATAATATTGCAGATATTTTTTTGTTATATTCTTCTTCACTTATCTCAATTAGTTTGTATTTCATGCCTTTTCCCCAATTAGATGATATATTATCTCTATAATAATAGCATACGTAAGCCACTTCTTCATAAAAATATAGTTCATAATTTCCGTTTACTAATTTTACTGATTCATTAGTCATCAAATGATCAGCGTGTTTTCCTAATCCCATAGGTGCATATACAATATCATATTTTTTTACAATATCACTTAATTTGTCTGATAGACATTTTATAGTTTCTTTTTCTCTAGTATATTCTAAATGATATATATTATTTAAATCAGGATATATGTAACCATCTTTATCGCTTCTATATAAACATTCCAGTTCATCTAAATATAGACTGTTGCATCCAAGAAAATCGTGAGCTTTTTTATCTTCGATTTTTCTATAATGCATCGCATTATGATCCAAGAAACAATTGCTATGAAATTGTTTAGCTGCATCACTTAGATATTTTTTATTAACACTTCCTGAGAAAATAGTTAACACGTCTACAGTATAACCCAATTTTACATATTTATATATCAGATCACCGCATGATAAAACCGCATCATCTAAATGTGGAGATAATATTAATATTTTTTTCATCATTACTTCCTCTCTTTACTTATGTATTATTTTTATTTAACAGTTAAAATATACACTTTTGCCTTTTTACCATTTATTAAAACAGATAATTTGTCATTCAATTCCAAATTTATTTTAGATAATGCCTTCTCAAACTCATATTCATTTCCCATTAAAATAACGAGTCTTCCATTTTGTTTTACGACACGTTTCATTTCTTGCAACATCTTTAAGTAAAATTCCGTATAATCTTCTTCTTTGTGTTCATAAATATTCCAAGGTGGATCTGTAACAATAACATCAATAAAACCATCTTCAAAAAAGTTCATGTTTAATGCATCAAAATTTTTTATATAAAATTTTTTGTTATTACCTTTAAATCTTTTCTTTAATTTATTATACTTTTCCTCATCAAGTTCAGATGCAAAGATCATATTGTATTTGAAATGTTTTATTATTTCTTTTGGAATCGCTCCACTTCCTGTAAAAGGGTCCAATATTATATCATTTTCTTTTATGTTTGCTAAAGAGGATAGCAAATATGATACTTCTGGTCTTAGTGCTCCTTTTTCTAGCTCTTTTTCTGTTATTCGATTATATGATAACTTCAATAGTAAATACATGTTACCATCATTTCTTCTTAAAAATACAAAATCTAGGTCGTGTTTTTTATTTTTCGATACTTTAAGATTCAAATTTTTTTGTATTTCCATTTCTAATTTGCTTAAATTTCTGTAATTTAATTTGCAGGGTTGATTTCCATCTATACTTATAAATTTAAAGCTCTTATTATTGATATTACTCATGTTTTTCCTAATATCATCATAATTTATCTTTAATCCATTTATAATTTCATTAACACATTTATCATAATCAATTGTGTTAACCTTTTTATTTTTTAATAGTAAATAAACATTATTGAAAAAAAACATCTTTTTTGTATCTATTAATTCTGTTGTATTAAAAATTATTATTCCATCACTAATGAATTCAATATTATAATTTGTAAACTCTCTTTCAAATATTTTTTTTATTGCTCTATCCCAACCACTGCCAAACGTACATAAATATTTCATCGCAATCACTTTTCTTTCCTGGCTTTTATTATACCATAATATGATCATTTTTCGCAACTTGACTACGTTTAAACATTTTAAAAAGACATCTTGATTGATGTCTTTCATTCTATTCACCTACATAAACAAATGTACTAAAGTCTATTCCTCCACCTGTATAACTAAATGAATAATAAGGATTTTTTGAATTTTTTTCGTATGAAGTTTGTCTTTCAAAATATGCTTTTCCCTCTTCTCCTGGTGTATTTGAATCATATATACCAACAATATATATTTCTTTATCATCAACTTTATATACTTTATTTCCTAATACTGAGTGTGCGCCTAATGATCCTCTAATAGAAATCATTGCTGGTGAACCTGTTTTTATTTCTTCAATTAGTTTATTTAAATTTTTATAATATTTGAAGTTAATTTTATCATCTCCCTGTTTGATATTAGTTGCTAGTGCACTAAAGAATCTAGTGAATTGTTCCCTGTAATTCCTATTAATTAATTGTAAGACTTGGTAATCATCTTTGTATTCATCAGCTATTTCTTTTGCATCAGTTAAATTTATATAACCTTGAGTTTCATATTTTATTATTTCTTCGTCTTTTCCATTTACAAATAATGTTGTTGGATTAGATAATTCTTCGAAATATGGTTCAAATCCAAGGTTAGCATATTTTCCTTTATAATTAGAGTTTATATATGCTACTTTATTTTCTACATATCTATAGTCACTTATTTCAAAGTCTCTATTATAATCTTTATTATCGAATGCTTCTTTATATTTTGGATTCAAATTTAATGAATATACATTTCCTTTTATAAGTCTTTTTTTGTTATTATCAGTTAATGTGTATGCTAGAAGTTTATATTCTTTAGAACCACCATTCATTACTGACATTATATTACTTTTTTCAGTATCGCTTGCCTTTAATGTATTTAAGAATATTTTCTTTGAAAGCCATGAAAAACCATAACAGTTTCCGCCTTCACTATCTTTACTACCAAAGTTTTCGAAATTAAATCCATCTCTATTTACTTCAAAGCCACTATCAGCTATTAATGTTGCCTCTACTCCATCTATTTCTTCTTTTTTGTTTTCGATTTCTCCTTCAATAATACTTATTAGTGTTTCTAACATGTTACTATCACTTGAATATAAATATTTACCATTTGTGTGTTGAGCAATATTAATCAAACTATCTGCGTTTACTAATGATCCAAGACCTATAGTAATTATTTTAATACCTTTCGCAGCTATTTTTTTAAGCCCATATTCAGTAAAATTATGTGGAAATCCAAAATAAGTATTGTCATTTCCATCAGTTAATAGAATTATAAATTTACTTCCAGTAGCATTTGTATCAAATTTTTTAACTTCGTCAAGAACACTGTCAGTAATACTTGTTCCATTGAAATTTTGACAATCTGTTTTTATAGAACTAATTTTTTCTTGGATTTTTTCTAAATCTTTTGAATTTTCTATTAAGCTACAGTAATCCGCAGTAAATGCTGCTGCTGAGTATTCATATTTTTCTGTACCAAGTCTTTTAACTAGTTCATTCATTAAATCTACTCTTTTAAAGTTAACATCATTTGCGTTTTCGCCTTCTTTGTCCTTTTCATCTGGATCATACTTCATACCCATTTTTTCTCTCATATATTTTAATGTATACATTGAACCAGAATTATCTAATAATATATGTATTTGATTTTTAGGCTCATTTTTTCCTAAAGATTTATTTACTCCAAGAAATAGAATTTTATCTAGTTTAGTTAGTTTTGCACTACACATATCATCTTCACAATTTGTTTCTAAAGCTTCTATGCTTTTGGTGTTTGAATCATAAGTATAAATTGTATTTTCATCACTTTTATTTTTCCACAAATATGATTTTTTTAAATATACTGTGACTTCCTGTTCTTCTTTATTAGTAGTTGATATTCTAAACATTTCTTTTGTTACTAGATTATCTTCTGATATTCCAATATTACCTTCATATGTATCTAAAAAAGTATTGGCAATATTTCCTTTTCCTTTGATTACTATATAGTTACTATTTGTTTCATCATTATCTTGTTTTATTTCAAAAGTCCTAATTTCATTATAGTCATCTTTTTTAGTTGGATCTAACCCCATTATTAATTCTACATTATCATATAGTCCATCCCCATCTGTATCATTACTATATGTTGAAAGTCCTTTTTCTTTTTCAATTTTGTTTGGTATACCATCTTTATCATAGTCTTCATCATCTGGAGCAATTACTAAATAGTCATCTTTTAATAACAATGTGTTATCAGCATTAATATTAAATTCATATGATTTTGTTAGTTTACCATTTGTAATAGTTAAAGTATTATTGCCTGATTTAACTGGTATATTTTTTAATGTTTTTCCTTTGTAAATATCATATCCATTTAATGTCCATAATGTGTTTTCTTTTTTAACAAATAGACTTGTTTTTTGAACTAAATTCAATTTGTTAAATTCAATGTAGTCATATTCCTTTTTTAGATTATTTATTTCAATTTTAGGATTTAAGTATTCTATCAAGAAATATATTCCTGTTATAAGTATTAATGCGACTACAATAATTATTGGTATCATTATATTTTTCTTTGATGTTTTTGTTTGCGTTTGTATTGATGTTTGTGGTTGCATTGGTGTACTTATATTATTTTGATTTGTTACTTCGCTATTATTCATTTTATTACCTCTTCTATTCTAGTTTATAGTATAGCATAATTTAAAAGTTATGTGTTAAGAATTTGAAAAAATAACAGAAAAAATTTCTCTGTTATTATAGTATCTTAAAGGTTTCTTCTTGCTTTTTTTGTTGTGGTTTTAAATCTTGAATTTTACTTTCTAAATCTGAAAGTATGGTTTTGTCTCCTTGTAAATATAATAAATATTTTCTTAGTGATTCTTTTATTTTTTCATATCCAGTTGAATTCATATTATTATAAACAAAGTCATCATGTGGATATATTGCTTTACGTTTATACATATGATTTTTTCCATAATCATGTACGTGATATACCTTTTTAAATTCCTCGAATGTTCTGCCTTCTGAGGCTGCTAAGAAACTTCTTGCGGCTGATTCTAATGAGCCACCATTTTGAAGTATCCAGTTTTCAATACCTACTCCACCAAGTCCACCTTGTAAACTATCCTTAAATTGGTTTTTATAACATCCTTCTAGTTTAAATAAAAGTTTTGCTAAGATTATATTTGCTCTTATTTCTCTTTGCATTTTTGGATCTATTCTTTTAATAGTTTCAAGTCTATCTTCTAATGCCATTTCAGTTGAGTATTCTACTTTGTCATTCTTTTTAACATATGTGACATCTATTTGTACATCACCCACACCAGGTATTTTTGCTGTCTTATCTCTTATATCGTCTGAGGGTATGCCTTCCATATGAAGTTTATCCGCTAAAGCTTTATTTACTTCTCCTTTTCTTCCATTTTCAATTGCTGCATCTACTCTAAAAATATAATCGAAATCAAAGTCTCCTGGTACATTTGTACCTCTTTTTGATGAACCCGTTTCTAATACTTCTACGCTTCCTGGTACTATGTTTCTTCCTATTTTGTCAAAACATTTCATCTTTTGACCAGTTTCTTTATCATATACCATATCAGTTATTGCACTTTCTATTGCTGAGTATATTTTTGGTGATTGTTCATTTTTAACCTGTTCATTTTCATCTAGCATAGTTATTATTTCATCAACCATACTAGAACTTGAATGTGGACTCATAGTATAGTCATTACATCCATAATATGATAGCCCTGCCATTTTACTTCTTAACATATCATACTCTTCAGCAGTGAATAAGATTTTTCCCGCGAAGTCTACTACTGGAATATAGAAACCATTAATAGCAATTTCATTTTTAATGATTGCTAGATCATTACTTTCTTTTTGTTCTATAAAGTTTATACTGCCATCATCATTATATGGTTTATCATGATTGATTTTTGCTCCTCTTGGTGCATAAATAATATAATCTATGTCAGTTGATGCCATGCCTGTTCTTCCACCATAATGTTTTGGGTCAAGAGTTGTAAACATTTCCATCTTTGTAGGATCATATTGTCTTCCTGTTGGTTCATTATTATTTATTCTAGTTATGTTAATGTTAGGATTATCTTTTTTTATCACAACTGCTATGTTGCCATATCCAAAATCAGCTCCTGTTCTAGAAGTATTAAAACAATCATATATACTTTTACCATCTTCTGTTATTAGTGAAAAATCTATGTCTAAAGGTGTCATATCTGAATCACTAGTTCCTAAAATTGTTCCTAAAAATTCTTTACAAACATTTCCTTCATTTAGTATGCTAGCAAAGCCATCTAATTTTCCTATTCCTCTAATGAAATCTCCTTTTTCAAGTGTTAATGGTTTACCATGAGATAACTCTTCACTTCTTTTTCTAGAAATCTCATCTCTTTTTCGTACTGACTCAGACATTATTGTTTTTAATTCTTCCATACTACTTATTCCAGCAGAGTACGCAAAACTTCTAATTATCTTGTCTGGTAAATCATATCTACTTTTTGATACAAACTTCTTAGACAATTTTTCTATTTTATCTTCAATGTTAATTCCATCTATTGTTTCACCATCATATTTTCTTGTTCTTTCATAGAGTGCTTCTAATTGTTCTACAAAAATATCTAGTACTTCTTTGCTTCTATCGTCTAACTCTGAATATTTTTTTGTTTTGTTAGCAATCGCTAAGTAAATTTCATTACCCTTTTCTATGTTTGATATGCATTCTTTTAGTGAGCGATTATTTGAACGAGCTGAAATTCTTAGTAAATCATTAAATATTATTTGAAATCTAACATCAGTCGGTGTAGCATTTAGTGATAATGCTCTCATTCGTCTCGTTTGAGATGCTTCTGTTAATTCAGGTGATAAATTTCCATCATTATAATTAAATTCAAAACTACCTTTCTTATTAAAGTTTGGATATAAAATTTGAAAACATAAAAACGTTTTTCCGAATGTTGGAATACTTTTTTTAGTAAATATTTTTTCTATCTTTTTAAATGTTTCTAATGGATGATCAGTTGATAGTATTTGGACTATTAATCTATCAGTTAATTTTTCAAGTTCAGAAGAATTTGTATTTTCACATGCTTTAACAATTTCTGTTATATCTTCTACTTGACCTATAGTTAATTTCCCATTGTTTTTACTAATAAAATCAGATATAACATCTTGTAAGGTTTTCTCCATAGATAAAAACTTTGTAATAAATATTTTTTTCTTTTCTCTGCTTTCTTCTTTATTTTCTTTCTGTTCTTTTTCAAAAATATCAAATTCATCTAACAACTCAGGTTTTTTTTCCGTAATTGCTTTTATAACTTCTATTTTATTTATTATTTTTGGAATCTTCTCAACTAATTTAATATATGATTCATCGTGTTCAAATTCAAAAACATTTTCCGTGATTCTAGCTGGATATAATAATGCAATTTTTTTAAATAACTCTATTTTTCCTTCATCGTGTTCCATTTCTTTTATTATTTCTAATAAACAATCTGAGAGTGTTACAGTTTGTGAAGCGTCTAATTTTAACCTGTCTGTTTTTAATGTGGTTATCACTCTAACCTTTATTCTATCGCTAGATATTTTTCCAACATGTTCAACTCTTTGTTCTTCTGGCAAAGATATAACTATTGTAGCTTTTGCTTCGTCATCACCTATTTGTTCTAACAAAGCAATTCTATTACTTAACGTTGGTAATGTAGCTATAATTTCTGCCTTTATTTGGTCACTTATAGAACTATCTTTACTATTAGAAATATAATGAAGATTATCAATTCTTTGTTGCTCCTTTGGTAAATTTATGATTATTTCTTTAAGACAATCATCTTTGTGTAGATATTTCAAACATTCAATTCTTATTTCTGGATCTGTTATTTCTTTTATTATGTTTGCTTTATCAGAATCATCCATTGATTTGTTAACTATGTCTAGACCTCTTTTTTTCTGATCATCAGTTGGTAATTTTATAATTAGGTCTACTATAAAAATTTCTTTTCCAGTTAAATAATGCAGACATTTTATTCTATCTTCTGGATCTGAAAAAGAATATACAATACTCTTACTTATAAATTCATCGTTCACATCGGTTAATAAACTTAGAGCTTCCATTTTATTTTGTGGTTCAGTTAATGAAGTTATTATCTCATTCCTTAAATTTCTACTTTGAATTAAATTCATAAATTCTTTTTTAGGGCCATCGTCTGTTAATTTGACTATAATATTTACTACATATTCATTATTAAAATCTTTAATTTTTTTTAAAAAATCTAGTCTTTCCTCATCGCTAATGTTTTCTAAGCTTGCAACTACTTTTGCTTTACTGTTCTCTAGTTCTAACTTGTCAAGTGATTTCTTTCTATTTTCTTCATGTTGAAAATTCAATATAATAGAAACTCTTGAGTGTTCTGGAATGTAATCTAGATATTGCATTTTTAGTTCTTCTGTTGGTAGTGCTTCAATAATTTGTTCTTTTACTTCTTCTTTTTGACCTTTAAATTTTTCAATATCTTTTACTTCTTCCTGTGCTTCTTCTGAAGTAATCGTTTTTATATCACTTGCTTCGAATATTGATTCAAGTTTTTCTAAATATTCTTCATTAAGTAAAGCAAAAACTTCTTCTCCCCCATCTTTGTCACTTAATTCTACAAAATATTTTCTTTCTTCTAAACTTAACTCTTTAGTGAACAAACTTGTGTCTTTTGTGTCTGCTATTTTTTTAAATACACTTACGATGTGTTCTAACATACTACTCACCTTCATATTTTATTTATTTTTTTCTTTAATAATACTATCTATATACTTATTTACTAATGTAGATTTATTATTTAGTTTTTTAACTATTAAATATCCTTCTTCTGCGATCTTTTTTACATTAACATTGTTATATTCTGATACTATTAAATCATGTATTAGACAATTTCTATCTTTTTTCCAAGTATAAATACTTTGAATTAATTCATTATTTAAGTGTTTCTTACAATACTTATTATCTAATGTTTTTAATCTTTTAATAGTACTTAGTTTTTTTGATAATGTTGGATTTTCAATATAAACATTTGAATGTTTTAAAATAGATTCTGTTCTATCTTCTAAAATAGCATATTCTATAAATATTGCTTCGTAATAAAATTCGTTTTTTAATGCTTTATTTAATTTAGTCATTAAAGATATATATACTTTATTTTTTTCTTTATTTTCCATAACATACTCCTTAGATCTTTCATTGAAATAAAATTCTTATTTCTATAGTTTTCTCATTCGTTATTAGTTACAAATTTAATTCCTTCTTTTTAGGTCCTAAACTTAGCGAATCTAAATAAGCCATTTTTGGTTCTTTCTTTCATACCTATTAATCTGAATATTTTTTGTGTTTTTTATATTCAGTTTCTAAAATTACATAAATATTTTTGTTTAGAGCAATTTCTCCATACATTACTTTATATATCAATTTTATCATAATATGTGGGTTAATGCTATTTAATTCGAATTTTTGGCAAAAGTTATATAATTTTGGTTAAGTAATATTTACAAACATTTTTTTGTATGTTATTATTTAGTTAGGAAGTGATTTTATGGAGAAATTAACTAATAAGCAAGAAGAAATATTAACTACTATTAAGAAATTTATTGCTGAAAAGGGATACGCACCAACTATTCGTGAGTTATGTAGTTTATGTGGCTTAAGTAGTACTGCTACTATGTTTGTTCATTTGAAGAATCTTACTAATAAAGGTTATATAAATCAAACTGAGAGTAAATTTAGAACTATAGAACTTAATGTGCCTAATGAATATAGTAAGATAGAAGAAAATGTTGTATCAGTTCCACTACTTGGTAAAGTTGCTGCTGGAAATCCAATTGAGGCGATTGAAAATCCAAATGAGTTTTTTTCATTACCTAAAGAATTGATTCCTAAAAATCATGATGTATTTACTTTAGAAGTTAATGGTGAATCAATGATAAATGTTGGCATATTTGATGGTGATATAGTTATTGTAAAGAAACAAAATAACGCCAATAATGGTGAGATAGTAGTTGCTATGACTGATGAAAATGAAGTCACTTTAAAAAGATTTTATAAAGAAAATGATCATATTAGATTACAACCTGAAAATGATTTCTTAGAACCAATTATATTAAATAATGTAACTATTCTAGGTAAAGCAGTTGGTTTATATAGAAAAATTTAATTAAAAATAAAAACTGATTATTGCATGTATAATCAGTTTTATTATGTCTATTTTACAAATACCATATATAGCATCGCTGCTGTCATTATTGTATATACAATAATTCCATTTATTTGATCAGACTTTCTTCCTTTATCACCTATTCCAATAGCCATTGATATTAATATACCTCCAAGTAGTCCTCCTATATGTCCTGAAATATCAATTCCTGGAATCATAAATCCTAATGCTAAATTTAATATTATAACTGGTAAAATTTGACTTCTTAGTAAACCCTGAAGTGTTGCTCTATAATAATAAGTGAAATATGCTATACTTCCAAGAAGTCCAAATATTGCACCAGAAGCTCCCATACTTATTGTATCTGCACTCATAAATGCTGCACTAAATACGCTACCCAGTATGCCACTTAACATATAAATAAATAAGAATTTGGTTTTACCATAGTATCTTTCTACTATTGGTCCTAAAATATATAATGCATACATGTTACATGCTATGTGAATAATATCTGAATGTAAAAACATTGAAGTAATAAGTCTATATATTTGTCCACTTTGAACAAACTCATAATTGTTTGCTAATGCATAGAAATAGTTTCCATCGATATCGTATAATACCATGAATAAATATACCATAATATTTAGTACAATTAATGCATAAGTAATAACTGGTTTTTTAGGACTAAATATTTTAGCAAGTTTCTTTTCATTTTTTAGTGTTTTTTGATTCATATCTTCTGTTAATTTAAAGAACTCTACGGGATCTACTTGATCAGTTAATTCGGCATCACTTACTTTAGGAAAAAATTCTTTTACAAATTCGTTCTTTTTAAAATCATTTAATTCCCCTACTTTAATAGTTTCAATATTTTTACTTTCCATAACCTTAACACTATCTCCGGTATCAAGTAATAAATTTAACATATTCATTCTTAATGATAAAGTATTTCTTTTTATACTTTTCATTATACTTTGGGCTTTATACATATCTGTTTTTAATTGTTCTTCATTATGTATATAATTAGTATTAATTCTAATTAGCTTTAAATCACTTTGCATATTTTCTAGCCAGATTTCATTTTCAAGACCATTTATAATTATTGGTTTATAATCTTCTTCTGTTATGAAATAGTGTAATATCTTTAATATTACATCATCTTTTTTATCTATTTTTATGTTCATAATGCTTCCTTTCAATAATAATATTTTACTATTAATCATAGTATTAGTAAAGAGGTGATAAATTTGAAAACATATCTTAAGCAAATACTATTATTTATTATTATACTATTTTTTTGGTTACTTAGTGGACTTATTTTTAATTATGACCCTGAATTTTACAGTTTACTTAAATTACCTAGTTTTGCTCTTAGTGGTAAATGGATAAGTATAATATGGTTTGTTATCTACATACTTAATACTATTAGTATAGTTATTATAATTAATAAAGTTAAATTACTAGAGAATAGAGATTACTTATATATACTACTTACTAATTATTTTGCTAATCAATTATTTATGTATTTCTTCTTTTATTTGATGAGTCCATTCTTAGGTTTTGCGATTACTACTGTAGTAATGTTATCTAGTATATTTTTGTTTATTGAGACTAAAAAGATATCAAAAACTTCTTCATATTTTTTGATACCTTATATTATTTATAGTATATATGCTTTTATATTAATGGCAACTATATATTTTATGAATTTTTAAATATATCTAGTATTTCCATAAATTCTTTTTCTGGAGGGCATGAGAATTCCATAAACTTTTTAGTAATTGGATGATTGAAACCTAGGTATTCTGCATGTAGCATTTGACCATAATTATTTATTATTTTCTTTTTACCATAAGTTGGATCGTTTACTACTGGATGTCCAATATATTCCATGTGAACTCTTATTTGATGTGTTCTTCCAGTTTCAAGTATTAGTTCTACTAGTGTTGCATTTTTATATCTTTCTAGTACTGTAAAATTTGTTGTTGCATTTTTAGCATTCTCATCAGTTACACACATTTTCTTTCTATCTAGCTTACTTCTCCCTATTGGAGCAACTATCTTACCTTTATTGTTATCAATAACTCCGTAGACTAGTGCTATATACTTTCTTTTGATATTTTTGTTTTTAAAATCTTCTGAAAGTATTCTGTGTGCTTCGTTTGTTTTAGCTATTAAAAGTATACCTGAGGTATCTTTATCAATTCTATGAACTATACCACATCTGTTGTCTCCGCTTTCGTTTGATAAATCTTCAGTGTACCCCATAAGAGCATTTACAAGAGTGCCTGTGTAGTTACCATTACCTGGATGAACTACCATACCACTCTTTTTATTTACTACCATTATGTCATCATCTTCATAAAGAATATCAAGAGGTATTTGTTCTCCTTTAACAGTTGTATCTACTGATAAGTCTCCTATCTTGATGATGTCTTTTGTTTTTAGAGTATATCCACCTTTAACAGTATTATCATTAACAGTTATTTTGCCACTTTTAATATTCTTTAATAAAAAGCTTCTACTTTCTTCAGTATTTTCTGTTAAAAATATATCTAATCTTTTTAAATTATCTTTTTCTTCTACTACTAATTCTTTCACTTCTACCATCCCTTATTATTATATACATGAGTAATATTACTCCAAATGTTATAAATATATCTGCTACGTTAAATACAGCCATTTCTCTTTTAAATAATGTAAAAGAAATATAATCTATTACATATCCTCTAAATAATCTATCTATTAAGTTTCCAATTGCTCCACTAATAATTAATGAAAGAGATACTATAGATAACTTTGAATCTATGTTTTTTCTTATTTCATTAATTAAATAATAAAGAAGTATTACTGTTAATATTACTAGGAGGTTAGTACTATTACCTAGAAAACCAAATGCAGCTCCAGTATTTTTTACATAAATAAACTTTAAA
>UMHM01017273.1_pt1 | contig 13509 bp, 10 predicted proteins | sample 1965501 | NCBI WGS metagenome assembly UMHM01 (sample SAMEA4836095, study PRJEB28245) | human gut metagenome | biome: gut microbiome; material: fecal sample | place: Denmark | collected 2008
AACTCGTGCTGCTGCCGGACGAAGTCCCCGACACGATCCGGACTCCCGGGGAGCTCGATCAGCTGTGGTTCGAGTTCTTTGCGACCGGAAAGGTGGAGCCGGTCCGGCGGTTGGTCGAGCAGCTTGCCCGGCCCGGCGAAATGCTGACGCCGAAGGAGTTCAAGGCGAAGAAGGAGAAGGGAGAGACCACGCCGGAGGATCTGGAGAAACTGAAGAATTTCCTGATCACTCTGGCCGCGAACTGGTCGCTCAACTCCAATGCGAAACAGCATCCGCTGGTGAGGTATTACCTCGAAGCGATGTTGACGCGGGGTGAAATCAAACATCCGCGTTCCGCGGCTCTGGTCAAGGAGATTCTGCGGAAGGCATCACTCCCGGAGAAAGCCGGGAAATAGAAGAGAGGAGTGTGTATCATGTGGAATTATACCGATAAAGTCATGGATCACTTTCTCCATCCGCGCAATGTGGGTGAGGTGGAGAACCCCGACGGGGTGGGTGAGGTGGGCAACGCCGCCTGCGGCGATGCGTTGAAGCTCACCTTCAAGCTTGACAAAGAGGGCAGGATCGCCGACGTCAAGTTCAAGACCTTCGGCTGCGCGAGCGCGATTGCGTCGAGTTCCGCGCTGACCGAGCTGGTCAAGGGCAAGACGCTGGAGGAAGCGGAGAAGATTACGAACCAGCAGATCGCCGATATGCTCGGCGGCCTTCCGGAGGCGAAGATGCACTGCTCGGTGATGGGCATGGAGGCGCTTCAGGCGGCCATCTGCCACTACCGCGGGGAGAAAAGTCCGTTTGAAAAGGACGCGGACCACGAGGGGCGGATCGTCTGCAAATGCTTCGGCGTCACCGATGTGAAGATCCTCAAGGTCGCGAAGGAAAACAAACTGCACAAGGCCGAGGAGGTCACGCACTACTGCAAGGCGGGCGGTGCGTGCGGCGCGTGTCTCGATGACATTCAACACCTGCTCGACGACATGTGGAAACTGGAGAACGCCGGGAAATGATGAGTTTCGACGAGCTGCGGCAGGCGGAGGGGGAGCTGAAGGGCCGGATCGAACACCTCCACGAATTCCTGCATATCGATGAGCGCAGGGAGGAGATGGCGGAGCTGGAGAAGAAGATGGCCGCGCCGGACTTCTGGAACGACAAGGAGTCCGCGCAGAACACGGTTGCCCAGCTCTCCGGCTGCCGGAATCTGGTCGAACCGTTTCGGCGGCTGGAGTCCGAAGTGGAGGACTATTCGGTCGCGCTCGAACTTGCGGGCGAAGACGAGGAGTTTCTCAAGGAGGCGGAGATCGCCTACCGGCGGCTGCTCAAGTCGCTGGACCGGATGGAGATCATGAGTTTTCTCTCCGGCAAGTTTGACCGCAACAACCTCTATTTTTCGATCCACGCCGGAGCGGGCGGCACCGAGTCTTGCGACTGGGCGAACATGCTTCTTCGCATGTATCGGCGCTTCTTCGAGCGGCGCGGCTGGAAGGATGAGGTGATCGACCTGCAGCCCGGCGAAGAGGCGGGCGTGAAGAGCGTCACGCTGCACGTCACCGGGGAGTTCTCCTACGGCTATATGAAGGGGGAGAAGGGGGTGCACCGGCTGGTGCGCATTTCGCCGTTCGACAGCAATGCGCGGCGGCACACCAGCTTCTGCTCGGTGGATGTCTTCCCCGAACTCGATGACGACATCGAGGTGGAGATCGACGAGACCGAGCTGCGGATCGACACCTACCGCTCCAGCGGCGCGGGCGGGCAGCACGTCAACACCACCGACTCGGCGATCCGGATCACCCACCTGCCGACCGGCATCGTGGTCTGCTGCCAGAACGAGCGTTCACAGCACAAGAACCGCGCCACGGCGATGAAGATGCTGAAAGCCAAACTCTACGAATACGAGGAGGAGAAGCGCCGCAACGAGGCGGATGCGATCCGCGGCGAGAAGGTGGAGAACGGCTGGGGCAGCCAGATCCGCAGCTATGTGCTTCAGCCCTACCAGATGGTCAAGGACCTGCGGACCGAAGTGGAGACCAGCGATACCGCCGGGGTGCTCGACGGAGAGATCGATCAGTTTATCGAGGCGTATCTGAAGAGTTCCCACTGACCGGAGCCACAAAACGGGATTGCCCGCTCCTCCCCGCCCGGGAGGGGCGTTTTTTCTTTCCGGCCGGGAAGCTTTGCGCGGGAGCAGAAAGGGGCGACGGGGGCGCAAATTCCCCGGAACATTTTCGTTTTCTTTGCGCATGCACTTGAAAATGAAGCGGACAGGTGCTATTTTAAAATTCATGTATCTGCCGGAAATCGGGCCCCAATCGTTTGATGAAGGCTTGACACCCGTTTTCCGGGAAGCAAAAACAAGAAGGAAAGGGATTGGTTATGCCAACCGCAAGTCGAGCGAAACACAAATTCTGCCGCCGGGTCGGCCAGTGCATCTGGGGTGACCCGAAGTGCCCGAGCGTCAAGCGTCCGTATGCGGCGGGGCCGCACGGCAAGGGACGCCGGGTGAAGCTCTCCACCTACGGCGAACTGTTGATGGAGAAGCAGAAACTCAAGAACTACTACGCGATCAGCGAGAAGCAGCTCCGCATCGCCTACGCCAAGGCGAAGGCCGGTACCGGTCAGGCGCACGAGAAGCTGTTCCGCAGCCTGGAGCAGCGGCTTGATGCGATGGTGTTCCGCGCCGGATTCGCGCCGACCATCTTCGCCGCCAAGCAGTATGTGAACCACGGCCACATCCTCGTGGACGGCAAGCGGGTTGACCGCGCCAGCTATCAGGTCCGCGAAGGTCAGGTCATTTCGATCAACGCCGAGAAGTCTCCGGCGATCGCCGAGATGGCCAAGAAGGGCAATTCGGTTGTGCCGCCGTACATGGAGGTCGATCTCGACAACCTCAAGGCCACGCTGACCCGCGCGCCGCAGCTGGAAGAGATTCCGGTGAGCGTCAAGATCATGAGCGTGATCGAGTACTACGCGCGCTGAGTTCCGCTTCGGCGAATACGAAAAAACCCGGCAGGAGAAATTCCCGCCGGGTTTTTTGTTTCCAGGGCGGCGGAACAGAACGGTCATTGTGTCTGTTCCGCCGGCAGTGGCGAGGTCAGTCGGCGGAGAATCCCGCCTCGTCGACCAGAAGCTGCTTGAGTTTGGAGAGGGCCTGATTCTGGATCTGGCGGACCCGCTCCCGGGTACGGCCGATCTCCTGGCTGACTTCTTCGAGGGTAAGCGGGCGGTTGCCGTGCAGGCCGAACCGCATTTCCAGAATGCGGCGTTCGCGGTCTTCGAGTTTTTCGAGCAGGTCCATCAGCCGGAAGACCGATTCGACGTCGCCGAGGATCTGGTCCGGGGTCATCGCGTGGCGGTCGGGAATGATATCCTGAAACTCCCCTTCCTCCCCCTGCTGGATCGGGTCGTGCAGCGAAAAGGTGCGCAGGTCGGCCAGGCGGAGACCGGCGACGGTCCGTTCGCTGAAGTCGAGATGTTCAGCGATTTCTGCGTCGGATGGCTCTCTGCCGAGCTCTTCGGCCAGCTTCATGCGGACCGATTTGATCTTGTTGATCTTGCCCGCCGACTGGACCGGGATGCGGATCGTCCGGCTCTGGTTGGCCAGCGCGCGCCGCATCGACTGCTTGATCCACCAGGCGGCGTAGCTGCTGAACTTGGCCCCCTTGGCCGGATCGAACTTCTCCACCGCCCGCATCAAACCGATGTTGCCTTCGGAGATCAGGTCGAGCAACGGCAGGCCCAGCCCCTTGAAATCGTGGGCGATCTTGACCACCAGCCGAAGGTTCGCCTTGATGAGGGTGGAACGGGCGTCTTCATGACGGTCGAGGTCGCCGCAGTGGATGGCGTCGGCAAGTTCGGCCTCCTCCTTCTTGTTGACCAGCGGAATCCGGGCAATCTCGCCCATGTAGACCTTCATGGTGTCGTTTTTGGTTCCGGCGACCACCTTGGAGTCGAGCGCGATCTTGCGGGCGGAATCCTTCTCCTGCTTGGTACGTGGTTTTGCGGCGGCTTCGCCGGTTTTGCGGCGGCGTTTCGCTTCCCCCTCGGCGTCGACCTCTCCGCCCGGAACGGCCTTCGGAGTCTTCGGCGCAAACTTCACCGGTGGAGCTTCCACTTTCTTGATGACCAGCTTGCGACCGGCGCGGGATTCCGCGAGCGGTTCGACCGAGGGGAAGTCGTCCTCCTCGTCCGGGAGATCGGGGAGAGGTGCAAGCGGTACCGCCGGCGCGATTCCGGCGGCGCACCTCTTAGCTCCGAACTCCGCTGCTTCATCCGATTTTTCTTTCCGGGAGGAGGTGTCCGCCGTGGAGGCGGACTTCGACGCGAAGTTCTGTTCTGTCATGGAGGATCCTTTTTCCGCGCACCGAAACAGACCGGAATTCGCCGGCGGACGCGGAAATTTTAAAATAATTTCAACTTTTATTGATAAACCCGGACTTTACCGCTACCAAAATTCACAAATGCGGCTTATAATAAAACGGTGCAAACAACCGGGGTTCGTTATTTGCAACCTCTTAAATGGAACAACATATAACAAAATGAGCAAAAATCAAGCCGCAAGCACGGTGAATTGGCGTAAAATTCTGAAAAAATATCTGGCCGATTCCACTGCGGCGGCGGTCAGTCGCGGCGGAGTCGATCCCGGCACGGTTGCGCTGCCGCTGCTGCGTGCCGCGGTTTCCGGAAATTCCCCGCTGATCGCCGCGCTGCCGGAACTCAATCTGGTCGATCGCGTCGTCGCGGAAATCGAAGCACTCAACCGCGAGCTGGAAATCGATTTGAAGATGCTGGTGATTCCGGAATCCGGCCGGGGGAAGCTGCTCTTTCCCGGAGGAGAAAGCCGCCGGGCGCGCGCGCTCAATTCGGCGCTCAACGGTCGATTCGATCTGGTGATCGGCAGCATTCACGCCCTGCTGGCACCGGCGCCGCCGCCGGAGGAGACCCGCGATGCTCAGCTGGTGCTGGTTCCGGGCATGGAGATTCCAATCGGGGAGCTGGTCGAGAAGCTTGTGCGTCTCGATTACGACGACGAGTATGAGGTCTCGGTTGCGGGGGAGTTTGCCCGGCGCGGCGGCATCGTCGATATTTTCAGTCCGGCGCACGACGCGCCCTGCCGGATCGAATTCTTCGGGGACGAGATCGATTCCATGCGCACCTTTTCGCCGGAGAGTCAACGTTCTACCGGGAGCGTCTCCGAATATCGGGTGATCGGCCGGGCCGGAATCACCGCGGGAGGTGCCGCCGATGCCGACCTCTTCTGCTATTTTGCACACCGCAACTGGCGGCTGCTGACGGTCTATCCGGAGAGCTGCCTCGACCGGCTGGAGAAGTATGCCTCTCCGGAAGTGTGCCGCCGGTGGGAGACTTTGTGGGAGGAGAAGGAGGCCGCACAGGAGGCGCTGGCCTTCTACGACGCCGCTTCCGAGGCGTACCACCCGGAAGCGGAGGCTGCCGACGTATTTCCCGCGGCCGGAGAGATCGCCGGTGAAATCGGCGAAAGTGCGAAGGCGGGCGCGGAGGAACTGCGGCGGCAGATGTTGCTCGGCAACCTCCGCCGGGCCGCCGATTCCGGCATGCGCGTGGTGGCTCTCGCCCCCCATCCGGAAAATCTTCCCGCGCTCGAAGCGTGGTGTACCCGGAACGAACTGGCCGTCTGCCACCCCTCGTTCGATGTCGCCGGAATCGGCGCCGGATTTTCGCTCCCGGCCGAACAGCTGCTGCTCATCACGGAGAAGGAGCTGATCACAGCCGGATTCTCCCGCGAGGGACGGACGGCGGAAGGGGAGGTGCCGGCACCGGTCAGCGCGGATCCGGCGGCGGTTCCGGTGCCGGAGTTCTCGCTCGCCGACCTCGACGAGGGGGATTACGCGGTGCACATCGATCACGGCATCGGGATCTTCCGGGGATTTCGCACACTGACCAGCCGTGGCGTCTCCCGTGAAGTGCTGGTCATCGAGTATGCGGACAATCAGATCCTCTACGTGCCGCTGCTGCAGGCGCACAAGGTGAGCCGTTATCTCGGCAGTCCCGGCAAGGTGACTCTGCATCGGCTCGGCGGAGTGCGCTGGAGCCGGGACAAGGAGAGCGCCCGGCGGAGCGTCCGTTCCTACGCCGCGGACATGTTACGGCTTCAGGCGATGCGGCAGGCGGCGCCGGGCATCGTCTTCCCGCCGGACACAGCGGAAACCCGCGCCTTTCTACGGGCGTTTCCCTTCAACGACACGCCGGACCAGCGCCGTTCGACCGCCGAGATCCGGGCCGACATGGAGTCGCCGCGGCCGATGGACCGGCTGCTCTGCGGCGACGTCGGCTACGGCAAGACCGAGCTGGCGATGCGGGCGGCGTTCAAGGCGGTATCCGCCGGGTATCAGGTGGCGATTCTGGCGCCGACGACGGTGCTGGCGCAGCAGCACTACTACAGTTTCCGGGAGCGGTTCGCCGCCTATCCCTACACGATCGACATGCTCAGCCGGTTTCGTTCCGCATCCGAGCAGAACGAGATCATCCGCCGGCTCGGCAACGGCGGCATCGACATCATCATCGGGACCCACCGGCTCTGCAATCCGGAGTTGAAGTTCCACAACCTCGGGCTGGTGGTGATCGACGAGGAGCAGCGGTTCGGCGTCAAGCACAAGGAGCGGCTCCGCCGGTTCCGCGCCGAAGTGGATGTGCTCACCATGTCGGCGACGCCGATTCCGCGGACGCTCTATCTGGCGATGGCCGGAGCGCGCGACCTGAGCACGCTGATGACCGCGCCGAAGCTCCGGCTGCCGGTCAAGACGGTGATCGCGCCGGAGGAGGACCGGCTTGTGGTGCAGGCGATCGAGGCGGAACTTGCCCGCGGTGGACAGGTCTACTATCTGCACAACCGGGTGCGCACGATCGAGGAGGTGGCGAAGAAGCTGCGCTCCCTGCTGCCGGACGTCCGTTTCGCCGTCGCCCACGGCCAGATGCCGGAGGAGGAGCTCGAGGCGGTCATGACCAGCTTTCTCGAGGGGAAGATCGACTGCCTTGTCTGCAGTACCATCATCGAATCCGGTCTCGACGTGCCGAACGCCAACACCATCATCATTGAACGGGCCGACCGGTTCGGGCTGGCCGAACTCTATCAGCTCCGCGGCAGGGTCGGCCGCTGGAAGCACCAGGCCTACGCCTACATGCTGCTGCCGAAGAGCCAGCTGGTCACCTCCGACGCGCGCAAGCGGCTCTCGGCGATCCGCCGCTGTTCCAATCTCGGGGCGGGATTCCAGCTGGCGCTGCGCGATCTGGAGATCCGCGGCTCGGGGAACCTGCTCGGCGCGGAGCAGTCGGGCCACCTCAACACGATCGGATTCGACCTCTACTGCCACTTGCTCAAGCAGGAGGTCGGCAAGCTGCGCGGCGAAAAGAGCGAATTCCTGCCGGAGGTGGAGATGGCGATCGACTTCATCAGTTTCACGTTGACCGCGCCGGATGGGAAGCTCGCCGCGGCGTTTCCGCCGGAGTACATCGGCGGGGACCGTCTCCGGCTCGACGCCTACCGGAGGTTGAGTGCGCTCAACTCCGAAGAGGAGCTGGCCGACTTCGCCGCGGAACTGCGCGACCGGTACGGAAAGCTGCCGAAGTGCGCCGAGACGCTGCTGGAGGTGGTACGGCTGCGGATTCTCGCCGCGCAGGCCGGATACGAACACTTCACCGTGGTGGACGGAAGGGTGACGCTCAACAATCCCGGCGGCACCATCTACCGGAAGAAGGGACTTCAGCCGGTGATCGACTACCGCAATCCGCCGGAACTGCGGCTGGTGCATCTGCTTGCCCTGCTGCGGGAGATTCCCCGGAAGGAGCGGTCGTGAACCGGATCGATCTGCATACACACAGCAGCTGTTCCGACGGAAGCTGCACCCCGACCGAACTGGTGGAGCTGGCCGCCGCCTCCGGACTCGGTGCCGTCGCGCTCACCGATCACGACACCGTCGCCGGAATTGCGGAGTTTCTGGAAGCAGGGCGGCGCCATCCGGAGGTGGAGACGATTCCCGGTGTGGAACTCTCCACGATGTTCGGCAACCGGGAGCTTCACTTCGTCGGGCTCTTCATCGATCCGGAGACGTCGGAACTTGCGGAATTTCTCGAACGGATGCGGGAGGGGCGCCGCCGCCGCAACGAATTGATCCGGCTCAAACTCAATACGCTCGGGTTTCCGGTGACCTGGGACGAACCGGAATTTGCCGGTGCCTCCTCCGACAGCGCCAGCATCGGGCGGCCCCACTTCGCCCGCGCGCTGATGCGGAAATACGGATTCCCCACCATGCAGTCGGTTTTCGACCGGCTGCTCAAGCGCGGCTGCGCGGCCTACGTGCCGCGCGAACTGCCCGATCCGGCCCGCGCCATCGAAGTGATTCACGCCGCGGGCGGCATCGCCGTCTGGGCGCACCCGGTCTACCGGGAGCGGAACGAGCGCGCCTGGGCAAAGCGGATCATGAAACGTTTCGCACCGCTCGGCCTCGACGCGGTCGAGGGGTATTACAGCATGTTCGGGCCGCAGGAGACGGCGTTGGTGATCGAGCTGGCCGGGGTCTACAACCTGGCCGTCTCCGGCGGGAGCGATTTTCACGGGGCGAATTCCCCCAATATTCAGCTCGGTTCCGGGGCGGGCGGGCTTTTTGTGCCGCCGGAGCTGCTGGCGCCGCTGAAGGAGCGCTGCGCCGCGCGCCGGGCGGTTGTTGACAAACCTGGATTGCCGTGATATCTTAATCCGGCCGTGAATTCAGAAGAGGAGAGAACCCATGAAATATATCGGAGCACACGTCAGCATCGCCGGCGGCGTTGAAAACGCGCCGGTCAACGCGCACGAACTCGGCGCGACCGCCTTCGCCATGTTCACCAAGAACCAGCGGCAGTGGTCGGCGCCGCCGTACACGGAAGAGGCGGTGGCGGCGTTCCGGGAGAACTGCCGCGCTTTCGGCTACCGGCCGGAACTCATTCTGCCGCACGACAGCTACCTCATCAACCTCGGGCAGCCGGATCCGGGCAAGCGGCGCAACGCGGTTGCCGCCTTCATCGGCGAGATGGAGCGCTGCCATCAGCTCGGACTGGTCAAGCTGAACTTCCACCCCGGCAGCCATCTCAAGCTGGTTCCGGAGGAGGAGGATCTGCTGCTGATTGCCGAGGGGGTGCGCGAAGCGATCGATACCGTTCCCGAAGTGGTCGCGGTTTTCGAGAACACCGCCGGGCAGGGAACCAACGTCGGATACGCGTTCGAACAGCTCGCGACGATGCTCGAAGCGGTGGATCGTCCCGGCCGGGTGGGGGTCTGCCTCGACACCTGCCACACCTTTGCGGCCGGATACGACTTGGTCACGCCGGAGGGGTATGAGAAGACCTTCGCGGAGTTTGACCGGCTGGTCGGCTTCCGTTATCTGCAGGGGATGCACATCAACGACTCCAAGAGCAGGCTCGGTGGGCGGCTGGACCGGCACGACAGCATCGGTCACGGCGAACTCGGCTGGGAATTTTTCCGGCGGCTGATGCAGGATCCGCGGTTCGACGACATTCCGCTGGTGCTGGAGACGATTGACGAGAGCTTGTGGAAGCAGGAGATTGCCGCATTGCAGGCGCTCAGCCGCGGCGAGCTGCTGCCGTAGTCGACAAAAAGGTTTGGAAAAGGAAGAGCGCGAGAAGGAAAGAACCTTTCCTCAAAAGGTTTTTCCTTCTCGCATTCCCCTCTCTTCTCTTCTCTCCTCTCCTTCCCTCTTCTCACTCCCCGTTTTTCTCTCCTCGCTCCTCCATTTCGCCGGTCATGTCCGGGCGGGGCGGCGGGGCGTGCCGGAAAATCGGAACGCCCGGATATACTGCATGGAGTGTTCGATCCGGTAGTTCTGCGGGGTGGTCCGGAGATACCGTTTGAACTGCCGGGAAAAGTAGCTCGAGCTGCAGAATCCGCATTCGGCGGCGAGTTCTTTGAGGAAAAGATCCGTTGTCGCCAACATCTGTTTGGCCAGCTCGAGGCGGCGTTGCGTCAGACAGGTCCAGACGGAAATTCCGCCTGCGTGTGATCGGTGGACAAGGGGATGAATTTCAGGGTATTTGCGCTTGGTTCCACTGGTGGAGTTCCGGCAGTGCCCGGAATCCTGTTCGGTCTGAATTTCTGAAAATTTGAACGGCATGCGCAGCGCCTTTGCTTCCGGTGACAATCCCTCTTTTATGATAGATGAGCTGTGTGGATTTGCAATCCAGATTGGACAAAAGTTTCCGGGTTCCGCATGCCGCCCGGTCGAGAGACCGGATGGAGTCGGCCTGGAATTTCCCTCCCCACAGGAAACGGATGTTACGTTCCTGATAGATCAGTTTTTCCGGTTTGCCGGAGAGGGCGATCTGGAATCGTTCCACTCCTTTCGGGGGCTGACTTTCAAAGAGGAGCCGATCGTTCTTCCATTCTCCCGTCGGCTGCGGATAGGGCTCCCGGGCCTGCACGTGGTTGCCGAAGGGATAGGTCAGCGAATACATTGCATCCGCCGGATTGCCATCCACCTTGAGTTCGAACTCCATTCCAACTGCGCCGCGGAGCGACACGGGCTGCTCAGACGCCATGGCGGAGCAATGCAGAAAACCCTGTTTGCTTTCCGGAGAGAGGTTGAACAGCTCCCCATCCGGATTCCGACAGGTTCGCTTTCGTTCCTGAAATCGACGAAATCACGGCCGGAGGAGAGACGCAGATTTCGGATGAGCACCGCCTTCAGCGGCATGCGGTCTTCTGCGAAGGAGGCCATGCCGACGGCATCCCGTTTCTCCGCCGATTTTGCCGGTTCCCAGCCGGAGATGCCCTCCCGATGGCGGACATAGCGGGCCGCCTGGACGACATCCCATTCCGTTCAACCCTGACCGTGTTCCTTCTCCATGCGTTCGTCACAGTGGTGATCGGGAAAATAAAATGCGGCAAGCTGAATGTTGTGCCGATTTCTGATCGAGGACATCCCATCCTCCTTTCTGAACCTGGAATATGTGGTACAATAAAAAAATCCCCACGGTACGAAAATATCAGGATTTTATTGCGCGATATTGAGATGTATTGCACAATATTGCTCGAACGGCCTTCTGGAATCCACCGTTTTTCCGGTTTTCGCGCGGAGGCAAAGGGGCGGTTGCCGATTGCGATGTGGCGGGGAAATGACGCTCTCCGGTTGCAAAATGACGGAAACTTCCGTCACTTTCCCCGGAAGGTCGGCGGCGTTGAGCAAAAATGGAACGGATGCGACCCGGTTGAAAGCAGAAAATCCGTCACTTCACAGCCGGATGACGGATTCATCCACCGGGATTTCACTTCGCCAGCGGGCGGATCACCTTCGGCGGTCTGGCCGGGTCGAATTTGCCGACGGCGGCGGACTTGTCGAATTCGATGCTGGTTCGCCAGCCGGGGCCGAAAAGGCCGACACGGTCGGTGTAGTAGAAGCCGTCGCTCTTGCGGAAGCTGTTGATCTCCAGAGTGCGGAATGGAGTCCCCCCCGCGGCCGCTCCCTCGAAGAATTCCGCCTTGAGCGGAAAGTGGTAATCGCGGGCGATGTACACCTTGACCTGCTCCTTTTTATCCGGAGATTCGAGCAGCACCACCCGGCAGGGCACGGTGCGGACGCTCTCGCTCTCCAGTTCGCGTACCACCGGATAATAGAGGAAACTCATGGTAAGATCGGAAGGGCGGATTCCCATGTGGCCGAGCCGGTTTTCACTCCCGGCGTCGCCGGTGTTGCTCTTCATCGGCACGACTGTGGTTTCCGAAGAGCCGCTGCGCCGGGTCTGGCCGAGCATGTATCCTTCGCGGCCGTCGAGAATGATCTGACCGGTCATCCGCTCCGGTTGGAGGATGATGCCGAAATAGATCGGCACCGTTTCCGGCCGGCCGCCGCGGCGCAGATGGCGCACTTCCCCTTCCAGCGCGGCGTAGCTGGAGACCGGGTAGGGGTTGCGTGCAAGTTTCATGAATTCAGAAATCGGCGTCGTCTGTTCTTCTGCGGCGAAAGTCGCCGGAACCAGCGCCGAAAACGCGAGGCACAGCAACAGGTATCTCATGCTCACTTCTCCCGTGCGGCGGGACCGGAGAAGGCAAACTTCTCCGCCTCCTCGAAGGTCCCGATAAAGTGGATTGTCAGTTTCGACCGGACCTCTTCCGGCAGTTCGTCGGCATCCTTGCGGTTCTCCTCCGGCAGCATCACCGTGGTGACGCCCGCCCGCAGGGCCGCGATCACCTTCTCCCGGATGCCGCCGACGGCGGTCACCCGTCCGGTGAGGGTGATCTCTCCGGTCATCGCCAGACGCGGCCGCACCGGCCGGCCGGTGAGCAGCGAAACCAGCGCCATCGACAGCGTCACGCCGGCCGAAGGACCGTCCTTCGGCGTCGCTCCGTCCGGAACGTGGATGTGGAAGTCATGGCCGGTGAACCACTCCGGCTCGATTTTCCAGGCGGCAGCACGGGAGCGGATCAGGCTGAATGCCGTTTCCGCCGACTCCTGCATCACCTTGCCGAGCGAACCGGTGAGTTTGAGGTTGCCCTTGCCGCCCGGAATCGCGATGATCTCCACCGGCAAAATGACGCCGCCGCAGCTGGTCCACGCCATGCCGGTGGCACATCCCGGCGCGGTGGCTCCTTCGACCTCGTCGCGCAGGAACTTGCGCCCGCCGAGCAGTTCGTGCACCAGTTTCGGGGTGACCGCGGTCACGGCATCGGCGGCGAGTTCGCCTTCGACGATGCGCCGGGCGATCTTGCGGCACACCTGACCAATCACCCGTTCCAGTTCGCGCACTCCCGCCTCGCGGGTATAGTAGTCGATCAGTTCGTCGATGCCGGAGAGATGGAAGCGCACCTGCTGCCGGGTGAGGCCGTTTTCACGGATCTGGCGCGGCACCAGATAACGCCGGGCGATCTCCCGCTTCTCGAACGAGGTATAGCCGGGCAGGCGGATGATCTCCATGCGGTCGCGCAGCGGCCCCGGGATCGTGTCGAGCAGATTGGCCGTCGCGATGAAAAAGACCTTGCTCAGGTCGTAATCGATTTCTAGATAGTGGTCGCTGAAGGCGCTGTTCTGCGCCGGATCGAGCACTTCCAGCAGCGCGGATGCCGGATCCCCGCGGACGTCGCTGGCGAGCTTGTCGATCTCGTCGAGCATGAAGACCGGATTCGCACTGCCCGCCTTCTTGAGGTTTTGAATGATCCGCCCCGGCATCGCGCCGACGTAGGTGCGGCGGTGGCCGCGGATCTCCGCTTCGTCGCGGATGCCGCCGAGCGAGACCCGGACGAAGTTGCGGTTCATCGCCCGTGCAATCGACTGGCCGAGCGAGGTCTTGCCCACGCCGGGCGGTCCGACCAGACAGAGGATCGGAGACCTGCGTTCCCCCCCGCCGTGGAGCTGGAGCACCGCGAGGAATTCCAGAATGCGTTCCTTGACGTCCTTGAGTCCGTAGTGGTCGGCATCCAGCACCCGCGCCGCCTCGTTGCAGTCGAGCCGGTCGTCGGTGCAGGTGAGCCACGGCACGTCGAGCAGCCAGTTGATG
>UMHM01039135.1_pt1 | contig 13495 bp, 9 predicted proteins | sample 1965501 | NCBI WGS metagenome assembly UMHM01 (sample SAMEA4836095, study PRJEB28245) | human gut metagenome | biome: gut microbiome; material: fecal sample | place: Denmark | collected 2008
GCGGGAGCGCGCCACCAGCGCGCACACGGCGTGTCGCACCATGCGCCAGCACAGAAACACCTGCGCGGAGCGCGGCACGCGCGCAGCAACGCGCAAAAGCCTGCAAGCTCAGCTTGCCGCGGGTAGGGGACCGGGGGTAGGGGCGCGTAGCCCCTTGCCCCCGGGGACCGCGAGCAAAGCGAGCGGCGCGGCGGGAGCGCGCCACCAGCGCGCACACGGCGTGTCGCACCATGTGCCAGCACAAACATGAGAGTGGCCCCGTGCACCAGCGCACACAGCCTCTACCCACATCACAAACTCAAATAATAGTCTTCAGAGCGGCACCCAAAAGCCACTTACCCATCTTCTTGAGATCCTCCGGCGTCACCGTAATCAGAGCCGACGAACGAAGCACCTGAACCTCCACCCCCTCCGTTATCATATTAATATTAACCAGAATAGCCGTTGAACCGCCCTTGTGAATAAACCCATCCCAAGTCGCCACAACAACAAAGCTCGCCGCCGCAACATCCTTACCAAAATCCGTCACCTGCGACCGGCCATCCCGCAGCGCAATACGGAAATCCGTGCACTTCAAAGAAGTAACCTCCACCGTCTTGTGCAACTTCTCCACACACTGAGCCATCTTCTGATAAAAATCCGAATTCGGATTCGCGAACTCCTGATTAAGATCCGCCATATTAGACGCCTCGCACTCCTCAACGCTCATCGGCACGGACCCGGAAGAGCCGGCATCGGAGTCTCCCGATGAAGACCAGAACCAGAGCAATAACACGATCAGAATCCCGCCTATAATCAGCTTCTTGTGCGAATGAAATACATTCTCAATATTCATATGATCTTAGTTTAATAAAAAAGACACTCGCGACCCCTCAGACCAAGCCTCATCACCCCTTCCCCCGTCGGGCCAGACTCACACAAGGCTCAATCACCCGAATATCCCGAAAAGCCAGCCAACTGACAACCAACGCGGCGAGAACGGCAACACCCCCCTGCAAACGCTCGCAAAGCGGTCGGCAAGCCAAAATCTCCGCGCGATAATAAGCCGCATTGTAATCCAGAACGCGCGCACGGCAAGAGCCCATCAAACTCTCGTGAATAAAAAGCTTCTCCCCCTCGCTCATGAGATTGCCGCCATCCGGAGCATGAGAGAAAGACTCCAGCGCCTCCCGCACCTCACCCGGCAGCCGATTCAGGGCGGCAGCAGGCGGAGACTGAGCATCCAACACCCCCGAGCAGCAGCGGCGGGAAGAGCTGAGCATCTCGCGTTCAAAAGCCTGATAAAGCCCCTCATCCGAAAGACCGGACTGCGATAAACGGCGCAGCAGCGACAGCGACCCCTCAGCCGCCGAGCCATTGACCTCATACCTGAAATCCAAAAGCTGCGACGGCAGGCGAGCCTCCCCCCCGGCGCTGCACTCCTCAATCAATTGCAGCGAAACTCGGCAAGCCCCGATCAACAACCCGGCGAACACACTCACAACAACCACACCCGTACGGACATCCCGCCACCAACGGCGATGCCAGAGACGCGCCAGCAAAGCCAGCACAGCGAAACAAGCCGCGACGCAGAGGAGCAAAACCCCCAACCGATCCGCGCCTGCCAGCGCTAACTTGATGAACATCTCCATAGCCGCCCACCTCCGTCACTTTCCGAGAGCCTTCTGACGTTCAGCCTCGGGCGTGCAGTTGAAACGTATATCGATGCGACGGCAGCGCATGTCATACGCCGCCTTTTCCTCACCGGCCATCCTCGGCAGCAGCACGCGCGACCCGAAGCCCGCATGAGAGAAGAGCCCCTCGTCCCTCGAATTGAGGAAAACCTGCAACCTCTTATCCTTGCCGTTGAGACGATCCCACACCACCAGCGAGCGATTCGAACTGAGCACCTCGTTGCCGTCCATATCATACCCGTCCACCTCGGCGTCAAAGGGATTGGAATCACAGTGAGACTCAATCACAATATTGTCAACCATGCCGTAAATCCCCCACGAGGAATTCGCATTGGCATTGGCCTCGGCCACCGTGCAGAGAAGCTTAGAAATGCGATCCAAGATATCGCCGTACTCCTCCGTCGTTCGAGGAATGGCCGAGCCACGGTCAAACGAAACCACCGAAGAAGGAATGCGCAGCAAGGCCTTCCCCTCATCAATGATCAGCCCATGCATCCCATTCTCGGGAGACGCCAGCGGAATATCATACTCCGCCATCATCTTGCGAATCGCCAGCATCAGCTCGCGACGGTTGTCCTTTGACAGAGCCTCAATCGCACTCTTCTGCCCACTAATGACCCCCTGAGCCTCCTGCAGCTTGCTGCGCAGCTCCTCAAGCTCCTTGCGCTTGGCCTCCAGCTGCCGCGTCAGCTCTGCGATCTCCCGCCGGAGCTCCGATTTGCTCATGGACAGGCGGCGCATGAGATCCGCAACCTCTTGCTCCTTCTCCGCCACCAGACGCTGCAGCCTCTCCACCTCAGCCTTCAGTTCATCAGGCGTGCGATGATCCCCGGTATCGCGCATCTTGAGCATCTGGATGCGCTCCGAGACATCCTCCAGCATCTCAAAGCCGCTCGCCCGCGCCCCGTAAGACCGGCCCAAGCGCTGCCCCATATAGCGCAGCGCCTCCGTATAGTCCTCTCTCGCCTTCACCTCCATCCGGGCATCAGCGCCCCTCACCAGCCACTTTCCCGACGCCTCGCGGTGTTGCTCGTCCGCCTCAATCTTATCGAGCGCATCGCAGAGCAATCTTGCCATCGCCGGGCGCGTTGCCTTGTCCTGCGCATCCTCGCGGCTATCATAATGCACATCGTCGAGCCCGACCAGCCTCAAAACCATGTCCGTGCGCTGCTGATAGGCATAATCCAAGCTCTCCCCCTCCTTCTCATGCGTATTGTGGTAGATCGCAGCCAAGGCAAGAGCAATGACAAAGAACGAGAGGAACATATCGCTGACACTCGGCCAGAAATTCTCCTCCTGATGCAGGGGATTCGATTCCATAGAGCAAGGGATTGATTAAATTCTGGTTTTGACTTTTGCGCTATCCACCGACGAGCGCAAACGTTCCATCGACGTCACGACGCGATTCGTCAGCGAGCGAACCTTTTCAGCATCATTGCTGATCTGAGAGCCCAGCGCATTCAACTGCTCGCGGACACTCTTCTTGTCTGCCACAATCTGCCTGATATTCGCAGCAACATCAGCATAAAGCGACCGAGAACTCACCACCTGCGCCTCGGCCTCCGAAGCGCTCTGGCTCATCTCCTGCCGCAGCGTCTCGAGCTTCTCAAACTCCTCCTTCGCGTTTGCCCCGTAAGACGTCAGCGTCGTGAGAATGTTCTCCTGATACTTCATGTGCTCCAAAGCAAGGGGAAGATACTCGGACATCTTGCCGATGCTCTCGAAAGCCTCTACCGTCTTCGAAATCTTCTGCGTCATCTTCCCCCAAGACGTCAGCGCCTCATCAACCTTGGACTTTCGAGCCGCAAACCAAGCCTGCTGATCCGAAGTCGCATTAAACAAGCTCTCAGCCTGCGTGCAAATCTGCTGCTGCTGCGCGTTGAGATCCTTGAGCACCTTGAGCATCGACTCCGTGTCATCCATCAGCGAGCCCAAATGCTCACCGCAATTGCCCAGCGAATCAACCGCCTTCTTCAACTCATGCGATGCGAGATCAATGTTTCCCGCAGCCTCACCGAGCACCTTCGAACTCTCCGTAAAATTGTCAATCTTGGCGGAAAGCGTGCTGATGGAACCCTTCAGATCGCTCGCCGGCTGCAGCTCCACATAGAGCTTGTTGAGCGTCAACGTATCCAAGCGCGCCAAAAACTTGTCCATCCTGCCGACGTACGAACCGCGAATAAACAGCAGCAGCACCGTGCCGCCCACGGCCCACATACTCGGCTCGAGCGCCGGCTGCAGAGCATCGAGCTTCGTCGTCACCAGCCCTATGCTGTTGTGAACACCCACGAGCGTGCCGATGATGCCGATAATCAGCAGCGAAGAAACCACAACGCGCAAAATGAGAGGCGCCACGCGCGACATCTCCTCCTGCATGGTCAGATCATGCAAATCGCGCAGAGAAGGCAGAGTCCTGTTGCCCCCCTTGTTCCCCAGCGCCGCGAGAAGGCAGTTGAGGCGCTTGATCAAATGAGAGCTGCTCGCCTTCTGGTGCGCCGAAACCCATTCGCTCACCCACTTGCGGAAACTTGCCTTCGGGACCCTCGCCGCCTCATCCTTGATCCAGAGATCCAGCAAACCGGACTCTCGGCTCAAACGCGCCATCGCCAGCAAGCCCGCCAGCAGACCGATGAGACCAACCAACTGCACAACCAACTTAATATCGGATGCGTCGAGCAGCATCAACGCATTCAGCAAATCATCGCCATTCATGCCTTCTTTTCCTTGAACTGATTTAATAGATCTGAACCTTGTTGCAGCAGAGCCCGCACGGCAGCCACGTCCTCATCATCCGGAGCGCGGCCCTTCACCTTATGCACCTCATTCTCCAACGAACCGATACGAGCCAGAAGCTTGCCGGAAAACAGCGGGTCGGTCCTCCACTTACTCATCTCACGGAGCGGCTCACCCATGTCCCCCTCCAGCCGGTCGAGACTATCAACCGCCCGCGCCAAAAGCCCCTGTGTTGAATCCGGCTCCTCAAAGGCCCACCATTTCTTGAAGCGAGCCGTCCACTCATCCAAGCGGATCAGGTAATAATCCAGCAAGGCCGCATACAAGGCCCGCAGCACCATCAGCAGCACCGTGAACACGATAGCCACCATACTGGGGCGAAGAGCCGGCCTCATATTCTGAATATCATCCAGCCCCAGATCCCGCAGAGCCACGTGAACACCCGACATCGTCCCGAAAATTCCCAAAATCAGCAAAAACGAAACAATCGTGTTGAGACTCGACGAAGCCTTGCCCGACAGCTCGGACTGAAGCGACATCTCCCTCAGATCACCCGCGCTGGGCAGAGAGAGCTCAACATCCTTATTATCCTTGGCCTTCGTCGCTCGGTGCTTGAGGAAAACCTCCTGAAACGACTTCAGAACAATCTGGCGCAAACTCGCATGGCGCCATTCCGCACAGATACCCTGAAACTTCTGCTGAAGATCCCGGCGAGACTCAGACTGATCATAGGGGATGATCTGCTGAGTGCGCTCAAGTTGGCGCATCTGCCACATCAGCAGACCCAGCGAAAACAAAGCCACAGCCAAGCCCACACTGCCAATGAGCAATATGACCTCGACAATGCACCTGTTCACCAGACTCAGAATCGACTCAACCATAAATCAGACAGTAGATAAAATATCCGCCCGACCAGATCGCGAGCAGTAGCAGCAACAGACAGCCGCAGCCGAACTCCTTTTTGGACCTAAACGCCGACCTCATCTTTTCCCACGCATTACTGCAATAGTTATAGCTATCACCCAGCAGAGAGCATGAAGCAAAGAAGGATCCGAAAGCCACCTGATAACTCGAGAACGCCTCATCCCCATGGTCAGAAACCACCTCCCACGTCAAGACCTCCGTCTCCGCACGGAACGCCGGAATCATGTCATTCACCCCCTCCAAGCACGATTGCATAGTGAGCAGCGCAGCCCGCGACTCAGCAGCAAGACCCGCAACCACCTCCATACTCTTGGTGCAGGCCTCCATCACCTCAAAAAGAGCCTCAAACTGCTTCCACATACCCGCAGCCCCGTTAGACCAGTCCCACAGATGCTGATTGACCGTCTTGCAGAGAGAACTCCGCGATTTGGCATTGCAGCCGAGTTGATAACACAAGCGATTCACCTCGGCAATCGGGGCTTGGCGCGCCGCCTCAACAGAGCCCTCAGCCGAGTCCATTTCCACCCCCGGCGCTGCCGCAGCGCCGGCCAACTGCATCACTTGATCCATGTACCCGGGAAACGCCGCCCGCCACTCGCGCAGGCGATCCATCGCAGAAATCAGCTTGACGAACCCGGCAGCATACTCCCGCTTCTGCGCGAGCAGCAAACTGAACAGGCGACCGAGCGAAGACACCCCTCGGCTGATCTCCAGCAAGCCCTTGCCGCGGCACATCTCCTGACACACCTCGCTCACGTGACCGAACGAGCGCTCCAGCTGAGCATGAATCTCATTGCAAATCGTGCCCAGCACTGCCAGCTTGCCGATCTGACTGCAGAACTCATCAATCGTTGCACCCAAGTGACTCTGAATCTGAAGAGAAGGCAGGAAAACACAAAGCGTCATGTTATCGAGCTCACGCATCATGCGATTGAACTTCATGCGATACATACCGCGGCAAAGCATCAGCAGAATCGTGCAGAAAGTCGCCAGAATCCCCGGCAGGAGCGCCTCGCTGACACACTCCATGAGCCGCTGTTGCTCATGATCCTGCTGCACAGGCATCCCGAGCGCCGCATGCACACCGGCAAGCGTCCCCAGAATACCGAGCACGAGCAGCATCGGCATGACTATTCGGAGCCAGACAGCATGAGAAGCATAGGACTGCTGAAGATTGATTGCGCGGAGACTCGTGAACGACGGCACCTTGCGCACCGCATTCTCAGCCTTCACCGCCTTGAGCATCGCCGCCCAGCGCTGATCGACCAGGAGGAGACCGCCGGATTCCTTCTCCTGCGCATCCAGCGATGCGAGCAACTGCCTCTGCTCAGAATCCTCCAGCAGCCCATCCTCAAAAAACTGCCCGGGCGCCTTGCGAATATCGCAGTAATCCCTCAGCCTCTCCTGCTCCTTGTTGATGAGATTCATCGCGCGGACGCAATCCACCACGCCCACTGCCGTCAGCAGCAGGATCAACGCCACGATGATGCCATCAACATCCACCATACCACAAAACCTCAGAAAGGCCCCGCAGACAGCTCACGACCGCGGCGCATCGGCGAGAAGCCGCTCGCCAACCTCCTTGGGCACAATGATGAAAATCTCCACACGGCGGCAGTCCGCCAGCGACGCCTGCTGCTCCTCCAGCGGTTTTGCCGAATCAACATAGCGGCGCGGGTACAGCCAGCTGGCCCCAACCGTCTCCATGCGAAGAGGCTTGCCCTGCAAAGCCGCCTGGCCGCCGTAAAACTCCATCACCGTCGCAGCGCGCGCCAGCGAAAGCTTGCGATTCTCATTGAAAGAAAGATTGCTGTAATTCACGCGCCCCTGATAAACGCAGTCCGCATGCCCCACGAAGACAACCGCCACATCCGGAGACAACTTCAGGAACTCCGCCACCGTCTCACCCAAGAGCTTGGGATTATCCTGATGAATCGCAAAAGGAGGCAGCAGCTTACTCTTGAAATCAAAGTGCACACTCAGCTTATCGGGCATGCGCACCCCGTAGAGGCAAGCATCCTTCGAACTGTAGCCATAATCCGCCCCCAGCAGATCAGCTACCTCCTCCACCGGCAGCACATCACTGCGCAGGCGAGACACCCGGCCCGACATCACCCGGCTGCTCACAAAGTGGCACTGCTCAACAATCTGCTGAGCCGGCGCAGAGAGCACATACTCCATCAGCGAGCAAGACGCCTCATTCCCGTTTGCATTGAACAGATTAATCCGATACGTGTACGTGTAATCGCCCGAGCTGATCGTATCATGAGTCGGGGGCGTAATCACATCACCGTCCTTATTGCCGCGCACCGCAATCACGCGCCGCTTCAGCCGCTGAGGCAGCTCCTTGAGATTGCCCTCCACCGCCGACGCAATCGCGCTGGTCGAGCTGGGAAGCCAGCTGATATCCGAGTGATACACACCCACGCAAATCGCATCCAGCTCCATCGAGCGGCGCAGCAAATCATCCGTCGACACAGCGGCAGCATCAGCATCCTGCACCACATCCTGCCCCTGCTTCGCCAAGCCGCAAACGGCAGCAGCCTCTCCGCGTCCCCCATCGCAGCGGCCGATGCAGAACAGCTTGCGGCTGCTGATAATCTCGCGAAGCGACAAACCATTGCTGTACTCCTTTGACCCACCGAAGAAAATCAGAGCATCATAGGCCACATGAGCCATGCGCTTGCTCACATTCGCATCACCGGCCAGAGACGGGCGCGACTGCGCAAGCGCCGCATTCCAGTCCTCCAGCGTCTGCCCTGCCACCATGCGCCCCGTCAAGAGCATATCCGCCTTGCCGTCCGTCAGAGAAGAAAACGCCTTCTCCCCGTCCGCGGCAACCATCCGCACGCGGAACTTGCCCGCCTCAGCCCCCAGACGGCAGCCCGGAATATCGTAAACCAAAAGCCCATCCTCCTCTGCCGAGGAAACCGAGCCCAACCCCTTCGCCCAGCCATCCAGCAGCGGCCGCAGCAAAGCCTCCGGCAAATCACCCGTAGCAGCAATCACCAGATCCGGCTTGGCCGGAGGCGCCGGAGGCGGAGGCACCGGAGGCAACTCAAGCTTCGAAGGCGCCGCAGGAAGCTCACCCACCTCAGACAAACTCAGAGCCTTCAGCTCAAAGAGCACGGACTTGCACTCGCGAGCCTTCTGATTGGCCTCATTCAACTGAGGCACACCCGCGGCATCCGTCACCCACAGCGCAGCGGCAGCATCCTCGGCCGGAGACGCCTGAGCCAGAAACTCCCCCTTCATCTTCTCATAGCCCAGAGCCCAGTCCTCCAGCGAATCGGCATAACTCTGAAGAATCGCCGCCGCCTCCGAACTGTTCCCATCTGCCACACAAGCCTCCACACACCCGTCAATCTCAGGCGAGCGCTTGCGAACCAACGCCGCCGCCTCAACGCAAAGATCCGCCTGCTCCGCACAGCGCTTCGCGGCATCCGCGGCATCCTGAGCCGCACGGCGCCCCGCCTCCTCAACAGCCTGAGACGCCAGAGCGTAGCTGTCAACCATCACCTTGCTGAAGCGCTCCACCTCAGCCCCTCGCCCCTCGAAGCGCGCAACCGCCCTCTGCAACCCCTCCTCAGATGAATAGACCGCATCGGACAGCGAACGCATCTCACCGACACAGCGAGCCCTCTCATCGCGAGCCCGCTCAGCATCAGCCAGCCTCGTGCGGAGAAGCGACAGCAACTCATCGCCATCGTCCCCCGAACTCGAAGCGCCCGCATAGCCATCGAGGCGCGCCTGAGGCCCCACAGGACTGTCGTCCTCACCCAGCGCGTAAAGCTCATCCTCAATGTCGGCATCGTACTGGCCGCAAAGCTCAACCGCCTGTTCCGGCGTCATGTACGGCTCCTTCGCCGGCCATACAATCCAAGCCAGCACCACCGCCACGGCAGCCATCACCCCGTACTTCCTCATCTGGTTGCGAGATATATCCATCGTCCTTCGTCCTCGTCTTGCGGATCACCCGAGGCCGACCTCGCCGCAGCCGACGAAGCGGCCACGGCGAGGGAAATGCCCCGAAAAAACACCGAGTCAGCAGGTCAAATGCCAAGCTTCCTTCTCACATAATTCAGCTCCTGCTGAATCTCAACACCCTCCTCGCTGGCATCACTGACACCGCGCGCGCGCGCCTGCTGCTGCTTCTCCTTATACTCAGCCTCAATCGCGCGCTTCTCCTCATCACTCATCGCGGAAAGACCGATCGAAAGCGCGGCGGAAAGCTCACGTTTGAAATCAGAGCTCGGGTAATCGCGCTCAGCCGCCGTGTAGAGCTTGCCGTACTCCCCGACATGCTCAGCATTCATGATCACCATATTGCCGCTCCCCTCATCAACCTGAAGAAGGGCATACCGGTTCCCGGATGCATCAGCCACCTTGATCCGGCGAGCCAGCTCAATATCGCGAAGAACCGTCTCATTCTGCCTCTCCTGCCCGATGAGCTCCACGCGATCCTTGGGAGCAGGCTCAGCCCCCTCATCATCCAAGTTCGCGAAATAGCGCTTCACCACACCATCCTTATCACGAGCCGACTTCGAGTACTTCTCATACAGAGAACCGACCACACAAGCGAAACGAGCCGGGAACCAGTGCGGCACATACATCAGGCGAATCACCTCCGGAGAAGCATGGCGATACACACCAAAGCCACTGCCCCTCAGCGGGTGCGTGGAAGGCCAGTTCGCGCGGAACTGCTCCGCCATCCAATTCGCCAAGTCATTGTAGCGCGCGTCATCCGGGAAGCCAATCGCCACAACACCCTGCATCGCCACCTGAGGCTCCGTCAGGAAAGTGCCATTGCGTCTGAGCGCCGCACTCACCGGCATCTTGCTCAGGAACTTCTTGATATCCGGCAGCAAGGTCTTGTGCCACAAACTCTTGTCCGGCCCGGCCTTCACCGCAAGACGCTCCAGAATCGACCCCACCAGCAACGAACGCAAGGTCGCATTGCGACTGCACGCCGAATCGTGAGTCTTCTCCGCATCATCGTAGAAGTTCATGCGCAATTTCATTGCCAACTCCTCAACACTCTGAGCCGCCCCCTTATCAATCGGCACGAAGAACTCCTTCCAGCGCTCATTGTAACCGACGAGATAAGAGCGCAAATCCTCATGATCAATCGCCTCGAGCACCTTGCGCATCATCTCGACGTCCAGCGCGTGCACCTCATAAACATTCTTCACATTGCGATCATTCTCGAGACTACTGAGAAGCTTCACCGCCTGCGTATCTGCATATTTACGGCGACCGGCCACCCCCTGGATAATACTCTCAAGACTATTAACAAGCGACTGGAGAGAAACCGCCAGCTCATCATAAAACTCCTTCAGTAGATCACGTTTGGCATTCTCGAGAGGAACGGAAACGCAATACATGATATCCTCGCAATGCTGCCGAATCATCGTCTCATCACGCTTTGCGAACGCACGTGAGAAAACGCCCAGCTTCTCCCACTCCTTCTCGCGGGCGCGCAAATTATCCTCAACACGCTTTCGTTCCTCCTCGTCGAGAGAAAGCTCTGATGAAGGAATCTGCGTCTGGATACGATTAATCAACTCCGTCACATAATCCTTGGCATAAGTCACGCCCCACACCTCACCGGATGCACCACCCTTCCACTGCACATTCCCCGTAACCAACTCGCGCACGCGGCTCACGATTTCAGCGACCATCTTGTGCTGATCCTCCTCTGCGGCAGCTCGCTCGGCAGCCTCAAACGGCGCATCGCACAACTCCTGATAGTACCGCTTGCCGGACTCCGCGAAGCGGTAAAGCGCATCAGCCTCGCGCGAGCCATTCTTGATCAACTCATCGCACTGATCCGTCAGCTTCTTCTTTTTAGCCTCGATCACATCCGAAAGCCTCGTCTGATACGAATTCGAGAACACCTGTGCCTTAGCGAAAGCATCAGCCGCATCCTTCGCCGTCTGGTGATACTTGCCCTTGCCGCTACCCTCCAGCCAAGCATCGTAAACGCGCGCCTCATGCCTGAACTTCAGCATCTCCTTAATCTGGGCAATCGGGATAAACCACGACTTGTTAGCCATCGCAGCAAAGCGATAACTCTGCCGCACATCACTGGGATTCTCACCCTCATTTCCCTGAATCAAATCCTCGCCGCTGAAGCCCTTCTGAATCGTCGCATCCAAGCTCGTGCGAGTCGCAAGCATGTTAAAGCAGCCCCGAGCCATATGCTCAACCTGCACCTCAATCTCCTCATTCGTCGTAAAATCGCTGGAAAGATACACCTGACTCACCGGCGGATAAAGCCCAGCTCCGCTGAAATAAGACTCACCCTCATTATTGAGGAGACCCGCCATATACGGATGATAGCGATTACAGGCCAAGGCGTTCAGATCGCGGAGAGCCGCATACTCATTCTCGAAGAAATAACCGGAATTATTATCCGCGCGAGCATCACCTGCCACATAGCAGTACACCATCACCGTCACCACCCCCTGCGTATACCGAGGAGCAATCCGATTAATCATCGTCAGCAGATCAATCAGGCCGCCGCTGCCCGTACCGCCGCCCAGCGTACAAAACACGTGAAAACAAATCGGAGGATTTGCCGTACCGGTGCTGAGAAGCCACTGCAGCTTCTCAGAAATCTTGCTCGCAATAGTCTGAGCATGCTCCGCAAACAGAGCACGGCCATAGCGACGCAGCTGTCCGGCACCTGTAATCGAATGCAGATTGCCGGAACGGGTCTTCTCCCCGCCCTTAGCCATCTTATCCTCCAAATCGCCCAACCATGGACTGATATTGGCACGAACCGCGAGAGAAGAAATTGGAGACTTGACATCCATGCCGATCCAATCCCCCTCCTGCAAGCTGACATCCTTGCCGTATTGCTCCCACTGTTTCTTATCGTCCCGCTGATCAACATTGGAATCCACATAAAGGAACTGGACGCGCACACCATCCTTCTGCATTTCCTCCCAGTCGTGGCGATTCTTCTCGCACTCACGACGGAAAGCCGCAATACTGCGGCCACCCTGACCGCCCAAACCGATAATCAAGTTATTCTCAAACATACACGTAAACTAAATGGATAGGATTAGCAGAAACACTCAGTGACGACCCACGGGAACCACCGTCTTAATCTTGCTGTACGAACTCCACGAAACGAAAAGCAGCAACAGAACAAACGAAAGAATCATCAAGGTCGAAGCCATATTGAACGCCTTGGACACACTCGACGCGGCCTCCTTAACGAACACCTCCGTCAACTTGAGATTCTTGCCATTCTGCTGCTCATTGAGCGACACAATCTGGCGAGCCAGAGCCGCATCCTCGGCCGTGTAAGCCATCGAGCGGGAAGGACGTCGAGTGGGCGTCCCCTCAGCATCGGACTCGCTGCCGGCAGCCTTCTCAACCCACTGCACCTTATCGGGAGCGCTCGACAACTTCAGCGCCGACGTCAGCACCCCCGTATCACCACTCAGCAGCCCACCGCCCGTCACACCATTCATCACGAGAGCCGACGCCATACAAACAAGACCCAGCACAGCCATCACGACAAAGTGGAGCATATCCTCCATCATCCGCCACTTCGTATTCCAGAGCCAGCCAGCCAAGAAAATCACGAGTCGCAAGGCAATCGCCACAACAACTATAACAATGATTGAAGACACAAGATCCGCGCTGAAAGAGCGCACCAACGAATATACGAACCACGATGTGGCATCGACTGTAGCGATAAGGCACATATAGTGAAGAGAGATAGGGTTACGAAAGAAGCAGGCCAACACATAGGTATTGACGAGTTGCCACTCCTTTCTCTCCAGAGTATACAGCATCCTCCATGACGTGCAAGCTTTTTCGCAGAAGAAGAGAATTTTTTAGATAGCTGCATGAGAGTTATTAAAGTTCGCGATATCGATACATGTATCGAGTATCGATTTCGCTTCAGTTTTCGCAGAGCACAATCCCTACACGAGCAATCACTTTGATGATATATCCGTAGCGATCCGGAAGCGGCCGATCTACCGTATAGACCTAACATCAATGCATAAGGGAGGCGATAGCGAACGAAGCAGACAGCGAACAGAGACCGGCGGGTGGCTGCATGCGCGAGCACACACGGCGGGTCGCACCATGCGCCAGCATAAAACACCTGCGCGGAGCGCAGCACGCGCGCGCAGCGCGCAAAA
>UMHM01097722.1_pt1 | contig 13490 bp, 13 predicted proteins | sample 1965501 | NCBI WGS metagenome assembly UMHM01 (sample SAMEA4836095, study PRJEB28245) | human gut metagenome | biome: gut microbiome; material: fecal sample | place: Denmark | collected 2008
TTAAATTTTATTATATTACATTTCTAATTAACATTGTAAATACTAATGTAATTAAGAATACTGCTAAAAATACAATAACTTTTTGATGTTTTTTAGCATTTAGTAAAAATTGAACTATAGCACATCCTACCATTCCACTTGCACAAATGTTAAGCAACCATATTACTTCCTTATCTAAATTTGCAAATACTGTAATTAAATTAAATGCTAATAATACAATTATGCTAAATATTGTAGAGATAACAGCTATTATTGTTTTAACTGAATCAAGTTTTTTATTTGAATAATCAATTGTGCTTATTATGTTTTCTTCAAATTTTTGTTGATAATCTTCTTTCGAAACTTTTTCTCCACTTAATAATTCGTTGATACTAACATTTAATTCTTTTGACAATTGTTGTAATAATGATAGGTCTGGCATATAATTTCCATTTTCCCATCTAGATACTGTTTTATCAGTAACTCCTAATTTTTCTGCTAACTGTGCTTGTGTTAATTTTAGTTCTTTCCTTTTTTCAGATATAAATTTTCCTATTTTCTTTTGATCCATATCAATCATCTCCTTTTATAGAGAATAACATTTTTTTCAAGAAATCAACACCCCACAAATAGCGAATTACTAAATTTATACAGCTTCGTCGTCACAGTCTTGGAATTGTGAGTTGTATAGGTTAGCATAAAAGCCACCTTTTTCTAGTAAATCTTCATGTGTTCCTTGTTCTATAATGTCTCCTTCATTCATTACCAATATTAGGTCAGCATTTTTTATTGTAGATAATCTATGTGCTATTATAAAACTTGTTCTACCTTTCATTAGGTTATCCATTGCTGCTTGTATTTGTTCTTCTGTCCTTGTATCTATTGAGCTTGTTGCTTCGTCCAATATTAGTATTTCTGGGTTTGTTAATATAACTCTTGCTATTGTTAATAATTGTTTTTGTCCTTGTGATATATTATTTGATTCCTCATCAATTACCATATCATAACCCTTTGATAATGTTTGTATAAAGTGATGAACATGTGCCGCTTTCGCTGCTTCTATTACTTCTTCGTCTGTCGCATCTGGTTTTCCATATTTAATATTTTCTTTGATGGTTCCACCAAATAGCCATGTATCTTGAAGCACCATTCCAAATACTTTTCTTAAATCCCCACGTTTAAATTCTTGTATATTATGTCCATCAACTAATATTGCACCTTTATTTACATCATAAAATCTCATTAAAAGTTTTACTATTGTGGTTTTACCAGCACCAGTTGGACCAACAATTGCAATTTTTTGTCCATCTTTTACAGTTTCATTAAAGTCATGTATTATAACTTTATCTTCGTTATATCCAAATTGTACATGGTCAAATCTTACATTGCCTTTTATACCTTCTGTTGATATAGCATTTTCTGGGTCTTTTTCTTCTTCTGGTTCTTCTAAGAATTCTAGTATTCTTTCAGATGCTGCTGCCATTGCTTGTAACATACTTGAAATTTCTGCAATTTCATTTATTGGTCTTGTGAATTGTTTGTCATATTGAATAAATGATTGTATATTACCTACTGTAATTTTCCCTTGTACCGCTAAATATCCACCTAAAACCGCTATTCCTACATAACCAACATTTCCTGCAAACTGCATAATTGGATACATTAAGCCTGACATAAAGTGTGATTTCCAACCTGAAGTGTATAGCTCATCATTTAATTTTGCAAAAGCTTCTGCTTCTTCATTTTCTCTATTAAATACTTTTACTATTGTATGTCCACCATATATTTCTTCTACTTGGCCATTTATATGTCCTAAATAGTCTTGTTGTTGTTTGAAGTATTTTTGTGATTTTTTTACTATAAATTTTACTAATATTACTGCAACTGGTATTATTGCAAGTGATACCAATGTCATACTAACACTTATTGTTAACATCATAATCAATACACCTATAAGTGTGCATACTGCTGTAATTATTGATGTAATACTTTGGTTCATATTTTGTGAAAATGTATCTATATCGTTTGTAATAACTGATAGCACTTCACCATTTGTTTTTTTGTCAAAATATTTCATTGGCAAATGATTTATTTTTTGTGCTACTTCATTTCTTAGTCTATATGTTAATTTTTGTGATACATTTGTCATTACAAAACTTTGTATTGCTGTAAATATCATACTTATAACATATAGTACAACTAATGTAAGCAAAATACTTGCTATTTTTGCAAAGTCAATTCCACCTGTACCTGACATTTTATTTACTAATCCATTAAATATTTCTGTTGTTGCATTTCCAGAAATTTTGGGGCCTACTATTGTAAATACTGTACTTCCTATTGCAAATATTAGCACTATTAGTAATTGCCATTTATAGTCAAGTAAATATTTTTTGAATATTTTCTTTGCAGTACCCTTGAAGTCTTTTGCCTTTTCTATTTGCTTATTTGACTTTTTATTTCCTTTCATTTCTTATTCCTTTCTATTCTAACTCTTCTGCTGAAAGTTGTGATAATGCAATTTGTTTATACACTTCACAATTTTGCATAAGTTCTTTATGAGTTCCTTTTCCTGCAATTTTTCCGTCGTCTAGCACAATTATTTGGTCTGCATTTAAGACTGTATTTATTCTTTGTGCAACTATAATTACCGTTTTATTTTGTGTTTTTTCTGCTAACGCTTCTCTTAATTTTGCATCAGTTTTATAGTCTAGTGCTGAAAAACTATCGTCAAATACAAATATTTCTGGATCTTTTGCAACTGCTCTTGCAATAGATAAACGTTGTTTTTGTCCACCAGATACATTGCTTCCACCTTGTGCAATTTCAGATTTATATTTATCATTTTTAGTATCAATAAACTCTGTTGCTTGTGCTATTTCTGCTGCTAATTTCATTTGGTCGTCTAACATATTTTCATTACTGTATTTTATATTACTTTCTATTGTACCAGAGAATAGCACTCCTTTTTGTGGCACAAATCCTATTACACTTCTTAATTCTTTTTGAGTAACATCTTTAATGTTTACTCCATCAATTAGTATCTCGCCTTTTGTGACATCATAAAAACGAGGAATTAAATTTACAACTGTAGATTTACCACTTCCCGTACTACCTATAATTGCTGTGGTTTTCCCTGGTTCAGCTGTAAAATTTATATCACATAATAAAGGTTCATCTGCATCAGGGTATTGGAAAGTAACATTTTTAAATTCTACTATTCCTTTTTTGCTTTCATCAAAATGTTTTGGATTTTCTGGGTCTTTTATACTATTTTCTTTTTCTAGTACTTCATTTATACGTTTTGCAGATACACTTGCTCTTGGAAGCATAATTGAAAGCATAGATATCATTAAGAATGCCATTACAATTTGCATTGTGTATTGTATAAATGCCATAATATCTCCAACTTGAATTGCATTTATATCTACATTTTTTGCTCCTACCCAAATTATTAGTAAAGATACTAAGTTCATTACAAGCATTAAAAACGGCATCATTAGGTTCATTGCATTATTTACAAACATAAAGTTTTTCATTAGGTTTTTATTTGCTTTTTCAAATCTTGCTTCTTCTTTTTTCTCTGTATTAAAAGCTCTAATTACTGGTATACCTGTAAGCATTTCTCTTGATACTAAGTTTAATTTATCAACTAGTTCCTGCATTTTTTTGAATTTTGGCATTGCAACGACAAATAGTAATAATACAATTAGCAATACTGCACCAAGTGCAACTCCTATTATCCATGCCATTGGATTTTGCTTTAAAGCTATAACTTTAAATAGTCCACCTATACCAATTATAGGTGCATAAACAATAACTCTAAACATCATTGATACTACGTTTTGTATTTGTTGAATATCGTTTGTACTACGTGTTATTAAAGACGCTGTTGAAAATTCTTTAAATTCGCTAATTGAAAATCCTAATATTTTTTTGAATATTTTTTCTCTTAAAGCTTTTCCAAGCTTGGCTCCAACACGAGATGATAAAAACATTACTGTAATTCCACATAACATACTAACTGCTGCTACAGCTAACATTTTTAGTCCTTCTATCCATATATATTGACTTTGGTAGTTATTTGGATCAACTATTGCTTCTGTTATTCCATTGTTTACAATTCTTGTTATGTAATCAGGTAGTGCTAAGTCTGCATATGCCTGAATTGCAAGTAATATGATAATTATAACTACTGCTAGCCATGACTGTTTTAAGTTTTTTAATATTTTATGCATTTAATTTTCTTCCTCTCTAAAAAGCATTATGCCCTATATTATACACGACATAATGCTTTTTGTTAACATTTTTCACACAAATTTTACATTTTATTCTAATATACTCCCTGCTTGGATGTTGTTTCCTCTTAGGAAGTCTGAGGTGCTCATTCTTTTTGCATTTTCTGCTTGTATTTCTAGTATTTGTAGTATTCCTTGTTTTGCTTTGATAAATAGCCCTTGTTTTGGATTTGTAAATAATATTGTTCCCGCTTCTAATTCGTTTAGTTTGTATTCATATTCTTTTAGTTCAGGAAATGTAGTTAATAGCTCTTGTTCAGACATTAGTTTTGCTTTCCAAAATTTTAGCTTTTTACCATCTAAAAATGTATATGCTCCCATTATTGGGTTCAAGCCTCTAATTAGATTTTTAATTTGTTCTGCTGTTTGGTTTTGCCAGTCTATTTTTGCCATTTCTTTACTAAGCATTGGAGCCATTGTAAAATCTTCTCCTTGTTTTTCTCTTGGCGCTTTTCCTTGTTCTATTAAATCAAGTGTTTTTACTAATAGTTCTCCTCCAATTTTTGTTAGTTTATCCCAAAGTTCTCCTGTTGTTTCATCTTCTCCTATTTCTACTTCTTGTTTTAAAATCATATCTCCTGTGTCCATTCCTGCATCCATATACATTGTGGTAATTCCTGTTGTTTTATCTCCATTTAAAACTGCCCATTGTATTGGAGCTGCTCCTCTGTATTTAGGTAATAATGAACCATGTACATTTATGCAACCTAGTTTTGGAATGTCTAATAATTCTTGTGGTAATATTTTTCCATATGCTACAACACATATTACATCTGGCTTTAAAGCTTTCATTTTTTCTATAAACTCTGTGTTGTTTCTTACTTTTTCAGGTTGATATATTTCCAAACCATTTTCTAAAGCATATTGCTTTACTGGTGATGCTATCATTTTCATTCCTCTGCCTTGAGGTTTGTCAGGATTTGTTACAACTGCTAATATGTTATGTTTTGCTTCTACTAAGCATTTAAGGCTTTCTTTTGCAAAATCTGGTGTTCCCATAAATATAATATTAAGCATTTACATTCCCCCCTATTTTTGTTCTTCTGGTGTTGAATATTCTAGTGTGCCTGGAATAACTTTGTCTATAAATAGTATTCCTTCTAAGTGGTCTATTTCGTGAGCTATTGCTTGTGCTAACAAGCCTTCTCCTTCTATTTTTATTTTTTCTCCATTTTCGTTTAAGGCTTCCATTACTACTTTTTCTGGTCTTATTACTTTGCCAAACTGATTTGGAAAACTTAGGCAACCTTCTTCTACTTCTTGTGTTCCTTTTTCTTTTACTATTTTAGGATTTACTAATTTAATTGGTCCTTTTTCGTCATACAAGTCAATTACTACTAGTCTTTTTAATATTCCTATTTGTGGAGCTGCTAAGCCTACTCCGTCATATTTGTGCATAGTTTCAACCATGTCGTCTAATATTTCTCTTATTTTATCATCAACTATTTCTACTTCTCTTGATTTTTTTCTTAGTATTTCGTCTGTTGTTTGTCTTATAAGTCTTATTGCCAAATCCATTCCCTCCTCTATTTTTAAAATAATCAGCATCTTGCTTTGTCAAAGTGCCTTAAAAACGCGGTTACATACAAGCGTATGCGCCCTTGCCTTTTTAATACACTTTTCCGCGCAATATACCAATTCTTTTAAAAATAACTTATATTCATTTTATTTTTTTACAAAATTCAGTTCAATTCTTTTAAAAATTACAGCCAATTGTTAGGATTCAAATCAATACTTAATCTAACGCTTCCACTTTTTCCTTCTTTGGTTTGTCCATATTCATTTAACATATCATTTATCAAATTGATTGTTTCGTCACCAAATTTACATTTAATAATTATACGAAAACGATATTTGTTTTTTATTTTGTCTACTGGTGCTGGCATTCCTTTATATAACATTATTCCTAAATTCTCGGTAATTACTCTGTTTTTTAGGTATTTGTGTAATTGCTCTGTTATTTTAAATGCTGACATTTTGTTTTCTGAACTAACACCAACTACTATTATATCGCAAAATGGTGGATATTTCAATTGTTTTCTCAACATAATCTCTGTATCATAAAACAATTGATAATCTTGTTTTTTAGCACATTCTATACTAAAGTTGTCAGGATTATATGTTTGTATTATTACTTTGCCTTGTGTTTCTTCTCTCCCTGCTCTACCTGCCACCTGTGTTAGTATTTGGAAGGTTCTTTCTGTTGCTCTAAAGTCGTCTATGTTTAAACTACTATCTGCTGCAATAACTCCTACTAAAGTAACATTTGGAAAGTGGTGTCCTTTTACTACCATTTGTGTTCCTATTAAAATGTCTATGTTTTCGTTCTTAAACTTGTTTAATATTTCCTCATGTGAATTCTTTTTAGTTACTGTGTCCACATCCATACGTATTGTTGTTGTTTCGGGAAATAGTAAGTTTATTTGTTCTTCTAATTTTTGTGTTCCTGCCCCAAAATATCTAATGTTTTTGCCATGACATTCTGGACATTCTTTTACAACCTCTTCTTCATATCCGCAATAATGGCATTTTAGCTTTTTGTTACTTGCATGATATGTTAATGTAATATCACAATTTTTGCATTTTATAGTATGTCCACAATCTCTACACATTACAAAGGTTGAAAATCCTCTGCGGTTTAAAAATAGTATTGTTTGTTTATGGTTTTGCAAGTTTTCTTTTATTGCTTGGTGTAGTTTTCCACTAATCATAGATTTGTTGCCCTGTTCTAGTTCATGCCTCAAGTCTATTACCTCTACCTCTGGAAGTTTTGCATTATTAGCTCTTTTAGTTAATTTTAGTAGTTCTATTTCTCCGGTTTGTGTTTTATAATATGTATCTAAATCAGGTGTAGCGCTTCCTTCTACTAAACATATACTATTTTCTTTTGCTAAATATCTAGCAATTTCTCTAGTATGATATTTTGGCGTAGTTTCTGATTTATATGATTGGTCATGCTCTTCATCTATAATAATTAAACCTAAATCTTGCATTGGAGCAAATATTGCAGAACGTGCTCCTATTACGATTTTAGCCTCTCCTCTTTTTATTTTGTTCCATTGATCATATCTTTCACCTACTGATAGTTTACTATGTAATACTGCAATGTTTTCTTCTCCAAAACGTGCTATAAATCTATCTACGGTTTGTGGTGTTAATGATATTTCTGGAACTAACATCAAGCTTGATTTTCCTAAGTTTAACACTTTATCTATTAGTTGCAAATATATTTCTGTTTTTCCTGAACCAGTTACTCCAAATAGTAAAAATTCAGAGTTAAATTGATCATCTATCGCATCTGCTACTGCATTATATGCTTGACTCTGTTCGTCATTTAGTGGAAATGGCTTGTCTCTATTTATTGCTTTATGTAAAAATGGATTTCTTTCTACCTGCTTTTCCACTATTTCTATATATCCATTTTTTTGTAATGTGTTTAGTACAGCTTTACTCACATCTGCAAATGTTTCTAAGTCTGATATTATTACTCCTTCATTTTCTATTAAAAATTCTAATGCTCTTATTTGTTTATCTGATTTAATAGTTCTGCTCTCTATTTCTTGTTGTATTTGTTCTGCATCTTTTTTTAAATATACAAAGTTTGCATTTTTTTCTTTTACTCTATTTTCTACAACTTTTGCAGTAGTTCCCGGTGGCAACATTAGTTTTATACAGTCTGATATATTGCAGAAATATCTTTTAGCCATCCAATTTGCAAGTTTTATGCTTTTCTCGTCTAAATAGTTGCCATTTACATCACTAATTTCTTTTACTTTATATTCAGAAGTTTCTTTAATATTAACTACAAAACCTTCGTCTAATTCTTTTCTATTTGAAAAAGGCACAAGAACTCTAGCACCTAATTTTATTTTAGGTGCTAATTCGTCTGGTATTTTATAATCAAATACCTTATTCAATTGCTTTGCATTACTATTTAATATTACTTCTGCTATCATATTCACTCTTTTTTTAGACAAAAAAGCAAAGTCTAAAACTCTGCTTCTGTCATATTGTATTCACTTTTTATTATTTCCATTATGATATTAACTGTTTTTTCTAGGTTGTTATTTTTTATTACGTAATCATATATTCCTATTTTAGATTCTTCATATTGTAAACGGTTTAAGCGTAACTCAATGTCTTTTGGGCTTGGCTTATCTATTCTGCTTTCCAAACGTCTTCTTAGTTCTTCTTTTGGAACTTTTAAGAATATAGTTACAATTTTGGTATCATTACCTAATAGTTTTACTAGGTTTTCAACACCATTTACTTCAATGTCTTTTACTATAATTTTACCATTTTGCATCTTTTCATTTAATAATTTTCTTGAGGTTCCATAGTAATGATTATGATGAGCTGAGTATTCATATAATTCTCCTCTAGCTATCATTGCCTCAAATTCCTCTGTTGATACAAAATTATATGTTTTGCCTGGTATATCATTTTCTCTAGGAGCTCTATCTGTAAAAGATGGAAGTGATTCAACATTATCCATTCTTTCTATTAGCTCTTTTTTTATGGTATCTTTACCAGCACCTGAAACTCCAGATAATAATACTAACATGGTTTCACCTTACCTTCTGCTATTTCATCAGCAGCAAGTGATACTGGTGATGGTTCATCTTTCTTTGTTAAAGGTGTACTTCCAGCAGCTATTTGTCTAGCTCTTTTTGAGGTAACAGTTACTAATCTAAAACGATTATCTACCTTTTCTAATAATTCTAATACAGTTGGTTTTACTAACATATTTTTCCCTTCTTTCTATTCAGTTTCTACTTTATTTGTGTCGCCTTCAAATCTTCCGGCTACTGTTTCTGGTTGAACTGCTGATAATACAACATGGTTTGAGTCCATTACTATTACAGCTCTTGTTCTTCTACCACATGTAGCATCAATTGCCCTTCCAGTATCTTTGGCATCTTGTACTAATCTTTTAATTGGTGCAGATTCTGGGCTTACTATAGCTATTATTCTATCTGATGATACAATATTTCCAAAACCTATATTTATCAATTGCATAAAAGTCCTCCTTTGTTATTCAATATTTTGAATTTGTTCTCTTATGTCTTCTAATACAGTTTTCATTTCTATTACCAAATTAGTAATTTCTAATTTTCCTGATTTCGAACCAATTGTGTTTGTTTCTCTGTTCATTTCTTGAATTAAGAAATCTAGCTTTTTGCCCACTGGTTCTTCTTGTTCTAATAAGTTTTTAAATTGTGCTATATGGCTTTTTAGTCTGGTTAGTTCTTCCTCTGTAGAACATTTATCAGAGTAAATTACTATTTCTTGAGCTAGTCTGTCTTTATCTACTATGTCAATTTTTAAAAGCTCTTTTATTCTTTCTTCTAATTTTACTATATATTCTTCTACAAGTCCAGTAGAAAGTTCAGAAATTTTGTTAACATTTTCTTCTACACTTGATAATCTTGTTTGTAAATCTTGTTTAATTTTACTTCCTTCTATGCTTCTCATATCTATGAAATTGTCTATAGCTGTTTCTAAGCACTCTGACAACTCTTGCCAAATCGTTTCTAAACTATCTTCTTCTAATTGAATATTTAATACATCTGGCATTTTAGAAACTTCTGTAGCTCTAAGTCCACTTGGTATATCAGCCTCTTCTGCAAGTTCTGTTAGTTCTTTTATATATAGTTTAGCTAATTCTTTATTAAGTATTACATTTTTTCCATCTAGTCCATAATTAGCATAGCTTATAAATACTTCTATTTTTCCCCTTGCGACTCTATTTAATACTGATTTTCTAACTTTGTCTTCTAGATATAGTAAATTTCTTGGTGCTTTAACAGTGATATCTGCATATTTATGGTTTACCGAACGAATTTCCACCAAATACTCTCGTCCATCTTTTTCTAGCTTTGCTCTTCCAAAGCCTGTCATACTTTTCATTGTATTATTTTCCTCTCATATTTATTTTTTTACAATTTCTTTTTTTATTGAATCAATTAAATATTGTTTTTTCATTTTTTTGTAAACTATTATTGATTTTGCTGTGTAATATATTGCAATTGCATATGTTAAAAGTACTGCAATTATTACAAATTTACTATTTAACATTATGTCTATATAAATAAATGCTAACATACAAAGTGCTAAAAATAATATTTCAATTCCATATATTGCTGCTTTTCCACTATCTTTTTTATATGCAAATTCAAAAATTCCTATTGCTACTGCAAGTAAAGATACTGCAAATACTTTTAAGTCTACTATAAATATCGAGCTTTCAATATTCATAAAGCCAAGAATTATACAGTTTAAAAATAGAACTATTGCAATTGCTATAATTATATTTTTAAATACTTCTCCATTCATCTTTTTTTGTTGTTCTTCTGTTACAGTTTTCTTTGACTTTATTTCTTGTTTTAGAACTTTTTGCATTTCTTGCATATCTACTGTTTTGACTTCTTTTTTAGTTTCAACTTCTTCTACAACCTCTTCAGTCTCAAGTTTTGTATCAATTTCTTTTACTGTCTCTTCAACCTCAGCTTTTGTATCAATTTCTTCTACCACTGTTTTTTTACTTTTAGTTGGTTTTTTCTCTGTTTTCTTGCTAGGTTCCGTTTTCTTAGTTGTTGCTTTTTTAGCTGTTGTTTTTTTAGTTGTAGTCTTTGTACTAGTTTCTTTTTTTGCAGTTGATCTTGTACCAGTCTCCTTTTTAGTTGCCGGTTTTGTGTTTTTCTTTGTTGTTGTTTTTTTACTAGTAGATTTTGTAGTTGTTTTCTTTTCTACTGGCTCTGCTTTTTTTGTAGTCTTTTTTGTAGTTTTCTCTTCCTTTTCTGTTGGCATTTTAATTTCTCCTTTTATAATTCAAATTCATATACAATGTTACTCATAATACTAATTGATGCTGTTTCTGTTCTTAATATTCTTTTTCCTAATGTTACCACTTTTGCACCTGCTTTTGCAAGTTTTTCTACTTCTGTTTTATCCATTCCACCTTCTGGACCTATTATAATTCCAATTTTTAAATCTTTAGTTCCATCTAGTTTTTTTAACTCATTTTTTAATGTATTTTTCTTTTCTTCTTCATAAGCTAAAATCACTGCATCAAATTCTTTAATTTTTTCACATAAATTATTTATATCAATTGGCATTTCTACTGTTGGTATTAGATCTCTTCCACTTTGTTTTGCTGCTGATTCTGCAATTTTTTGCCAACGTTCTATTTTCTTGCCTTCTTTTTTACTATCTAGTTTTACTACACATCTTACCATTTCAACTGGCACTATTTGTTTAGCACCTAATTCTGTATTTTTTTGTATTATATATTCCATTTTATCAGCTTTTGGAAGTCCCTGAAAAATTGTAACTTGCACATTGCTTTCTACAAAACTTTTTACGCAGTCTTGTATATCACACATTACATATTCAGGAGTAATTTGAGATATTGTAGTAATATAGTTTAAGGTTGTATCTAAATTGCAAATTGTTAGTTCTTCACCAATTTTAGCTCTTAGTACTTGATTTATATGTTTTACATCTTCTCCAATTATCTTTATTTTATTTTCTTCAATTTGATTTGTTTTTACGAAAAATTTTGGCATTGTTTCTCCTTTTAAATTACTTATATATTTTACCACATTATTATAAAATTGCCAATGGGAACATTAAATTTTAAGTTATTTCTTCTATAATTTCTTGTATATTTGTAACTGGCTTTGCTCCTTGCTTGATAAGATCATTTGTACCATATGAGTTTGTGCTTGTGATGTTACCTGGTATTACAAATACATCTTTTCCTTGTTCTAGAGCATAATCTACCGTAATTAAGGTTCCACTTTTTTGTTTTGCTTCTACTACTAATACTCCATTTGAAAGTCCACTAATTATTCTGTTTCTTGATGGAAAGTTCATTGGTAATGGCTTTATATGTGGCTCATATTCTGTTATTACTGCTCCACCCTTTTTAACAATTTCGTTGCACAGTTCTTTATTTTCAGCTGGATATATATGTTTTAGTCCGCTTCCCAATACTGCTATTGTTTTGCCATTTGCTTTAACTGCACCTAAATGTGCATATGTATCAATTCCTCTTGCCAGTCCACTTACTATTACAAAGCCTTCTTTGGCAAGTTCATAAGCAAAATTAAAAGCCACTCTTTTGCCATAATCACTTGCATCTCTACAACCAATTATAGCTATTGATGGCTTATTTAAAACTAATTCATCACCCACTAAATATAATTTAGCAGGTGATGAATATATATTGTTTAATTTTTCTGGATATTCTTTTTGAGCTTGATAAATAATTTTCATAAAATTTCCTCCTAAAATAATCAAGCCCCGTTTTTGGTTATTTTACTGATTTTACTACATTTTCCATTAACATAGCAATTGTCATTGGTCCAACTCCTCCTGGAACTGGAGTAATATATGATGCTTTACTTTCTACATTTTGATAGTCAACGTCCCCTACAAGTTTTCCATCTTCATTTCTGTTTATTCCCACATCTATTACCACTGCGCCTTCTTTTACCATATCTGCTGTTACAAATTTAGGTTTTCCAATTGCTGCAACTAAAATGTCTGCTTGTTTTGTTATTTCTCCTAAATTTTTTGTTCTTGAGTGGCAAATAGTTACTGTTGCATTTTTGTTTAATAAGCATTGTGCTAAAGGTTTACCTACAATATTGCTTCTACCAATAACTACTGCATGTTTACCTTCTATATCTATGTTATATTCTTCTAGCATTTTCATAACTCCTGCTGGTGTGCAAGATACAAAGCAATCTTCTCCAATAGCTAGTTTACCTACATTTATTGGATGAAATCCATCTACATCTTTTTTGTAGTCTATAGCATTAAAAGCTTCTCTAATGTCTAAATGCTTTGGTATTGGACTTTGTAATAAAATCCCATTAACATCTTTTCTATTGTTTAGTTCTTCAATTAAGTTTAATAGTTCTTCTCTTGTTGTATTTTCAGGTAATAAAAATTCTTCAAACTCAACTCCAATTTCATTACATGCTTTACTTTTATTACGCACATATACTGCTGATGCACTATCGTCTCCAACCATTATTACTGCTAATTTAGGAAATATACCTTTTTCTTTTAGCTCATCAACCTCTATCTTTAAGTTTGCTCTTACCTTTGCTGCTAGTTCTTTTCCATTTATAATTATTGCCATTTGTTTTCTCCTTCATTATTTTGTCTTATTATATAATACTGTTGTTCAAATAGCAACAT
>UMHM01058182.1_pt1 | contig 13454 bp, 18 predicted proteins | sample 1965501 | NCBI WGS metagenome assembly UMHM01 (sample SAMEA4836095, study PRJEB28245) | human gut metagenome | biome: gut microbiome; material: fecal sample | place: Denmark | collected 2008
TATGCTAAATACTGATAATATTTAGAAGTATTTAATTTATAATTATTATTATAAATTAAATGATTCATAATTAGTTTTTTCGAAACTCGAAGCAATCATGTTTTATCAGGACTGATTGCTTTTTGTATATAAGGAGTGTTAAGTGAGATATATATTAATTTTAATTTTCACTGTTGTGGGACTTGTTGGTATTATGTTTTATGAACCTAAAGTTGATGAAAAATTATTAAGTGTATTTGATAATAAAGTAACAATAGACTATAATGATTTAGATACTAATGATGAATGGACTTATGAAATTAATAATAATAATTTAAAAGAAGTAAGCGGCGATAATTCAAAGTTTGTATTTGAGAGTAATAATGATGGAGAATCTGAATTAGTATTTTATTATCAAAAAAGTGATAGTGATTATAAATATAAAGTTATTTATACATTCGAAGTAAAGGATGATAAGATCTATTGGAGAGAAGGTAAAACTGAAGGATTAATGTCTTTTCCTAAAGTATATTAAAATGTACATATTTTTTAAATAATATGTATATTTTTATTTGTATTTGTGATAAAATTTTAATGGGAGGATATACTTATGGAACCTTATAAAGCAAAAAAATTACCATTTGAATTTGAAATTACAAATGAAATATTGATTTTGTTATGTGAAGCTAAAGAAGCATATGGAGAATATAAGGGATATTTAAAGAATATGTCTTATGATTACAAATGCTTTTTAGAAAATGCATTTATTAATGATATATTTTATTCGTTTAAAATTGATAATGCTAAAATAGAGAAAGATAATATGTTTTATATGTCTTATATGAATAAGAGTAATACTTCTATTTTGTATAATAATATTAAGAAAAGCTTGTTAATTGGACTTACTTCTAGTAATAAAATTGGTTTTTCATTAGAAACATTTAATAAAATCAATAAAACATTATTAAATGGTCTTAAGAAAGATAATTCTACTAAAAGAAGCGGACATTTAAGAAAGACTCAAACATATTTACTAAAGCCAGGTATTGCTGGTTCTAGTGTTTCTTTTGTACCACCTGTTCATACTGAACTTAATTCACTTATGAAAAATTTATGTGAATATATTAATTCAAAAGTAGATGAATCATTCATAAGTACTGCAATAACACATTATCAATTTGAAAAAATACATCCTTATGTATCTAATAATGGAAAGATGGGGCGTGTTTTAATACCAATACAATATTCATATTATAAGAATGAACCTCCAATATTATTTATAAGTGAAAGTATAGATAATTTAAGAAATACATATTTTACAATGTTAAGTAATGAAGAAGATGATATATTACATTTTGTTAAATTTATTCTTCAATGTATTATTGAACAATGTACACTTAATATAAAGAAAATTAAAAAATTGAATAAATTATATAAACATGATTTAGAAGAATTCAAGACTGAAATAGGTGGCTCAACTATATATAAAGTTTATCCTGAAATACTTAGAAGAATAGTATTTACTACTGCTGATATGGTTAATGACTGTAATTTACACATTAATTCTGTTAATAAAGTACTTAATAAACTTGTAGAAAAAGGTTACTTAATTAAAGAAAAAAAGAAAGGTACTAATAGAGTAACTTTCTGTTATAAAGCGGCTAATGATATATTCACTAAATAGAATCATTATATTCATAAATATTTAAATAATATAGAGCATTATTTTGATTTATATCTTCAAAATAAATGTATGCTCTATTTTTATTTTGATTTATTTTGTTAATAAGTTGTTCATAAGTATAAATATTAATATTTTTATACTTAGATAAATATTTTGCATTCTTTATATATTTATTCATTATAATATCTTTGTAAATATTATTAAAATATTCTATATTATCATAATAATATTTATCACTAAATAAATAATTATCATTAAAGATAGTAAGCATAGCTATATATCTTATTTCTAACTGGTTAACATTTAATATATTTTTTAAAAATGATAAATAATTATCTATGCCAAATAATATAGATTCTAATAAAGAAATATTGTTTTTATGAATGAGTTTACTTTTAACTATTATTTCTTTATTAATATCAACATTTTTAATCATATTTAGAAATTCACTACTATTAGTTATTTCTAATAAATCTGAACTATTTATAATATACTCATTTAATAATATTTTATTTACTTTCTCTTTCATTATCTTCCTCAAAAAATTTATCAATTGGTACATTTAATACTAATGATATTTTATATAAATTGTTAATACTTATTCCTTTTTTAGTTTTATTACTTTCTAAACTACTTATTAATGATACTGATACATTAATTAATTCAGCTAGTTTTTCTTGAGTGATTTTTTCATCCTTGTATTCAAGTCTATATTTTTTGATGTTTTTACCAATTATATCATTTAATTTATCTTGATTCATTTTTTCACCTAATATTATTATAGAATAATAAATATTTTTTGTATAGTGTAACATTACATTATTTATTTTGTAAATAATATAAAATGTATTTAGGTGATTTTAATGACTAAATTTAAAAGAAATTTTGATTTTGATGATAATATTATTGAAACAATTGCTTATAATGTAATTAAATATAGAAAGATTAATGGAATAACTCAGGAACAATTAGCTGTTGATATTGGAGTGTCTCCTGAATTTATAAGAAAGTTTGAAAGTACTCGTGGTAGTGAAGGATTATCATTATTATCACTTTATAAAATATCTATTGTACTTAATACTTCTATAGATAAATTCTTTGAAAAGATTACCTGTCAATAAAGAAATTTTCAATTGGTACATTTAATATTCTACTAATTTTATATAAATTATATATACTTAATCCTTGAATAGTCTTTTTACTTTCTAAATTACCTATTAGAGATGTGGATACATTAGCATATTCTGCGAGTGTTTCTTGAGTCATCTCTTTTTTAGTTAAACTGTATAATTTTCTATAATATCTGACATTTTTACCTATTATTGAATATATTTCTTTTTCGTCTTTAAATATATGTGAATTTTCCATATTATCTCCTAATAATATTTTGCCATTAATTGATTTTTTTAGCCATTTACTTTGAATGATAAATTATTATTGTCAGTGATAATTGAAAAAAATTCAAAAATTCCTTGAAAATATTGTAAAAATAGTGTATTATTTATAGGTGCCAAAAGGGGATGTTATTATGGATAAAATTATTAATTTTGCTGTTGTTGCTCATGTTGATGCAGGAAAGAGTACTTTAGTAGATGCATTACTTAAGCAAAATGGTGTATTTAGAGACAATGAACAAGTTGTTGATTGTGTAATGGATAGTGGAGATTTAGAACGTGAAAGAGGTATTACTATAACTGCTAAAAATTGTTCTATAAGATATAAAGGTTATAAAATGAATATAGTAGATACTCCAGGCCATGCTGATTTTTCTAGTGAAATAGAAAGAATTATTAAAACAGTAGATACAGTAGTATTACTTGTTGATTCAGCTGAAGGACCAATGCCTCAAACAAGATTTGTATTGAAAGAAGCATTACAAAATGGGCTTAGACCAATATTATTTATCAATAAAATAGATAAGAAAGATGCTAGAGCTGAAGAAGTTGTTAATATGACATTTGATTTATTCTGTGAACTTGGTGCGACTAATGAACAATTAGATTTTAAGATTATATATGGTATTGCTAAAGAAGGTATTGCTAAGTATGAAGAAAATGATGATAATAAAGATATTACACCACTTTTAGATACTATTATAGAAACAACTAAACCATTTGAAGGAAATGCTGATGATCCACTTCAATTTCAAATTTCATCACTTGATTATGATGATTATATTGGAAGACTTGGAATTGGTAGAATTAATAAAGGTAAAATTAAAGTTGGTGAAACGATTGCTATATCTAAAAATGATGGTACATTAACAAAAGAAAAAATTAGTAAGATGTTTGTTAATGAAGGAATTAAGAGAAAAGAAGTAAATGAAGCATATTATGGAGATATAGTTACAGTAGCTGGATGTCCTGAAATATCAATTGGAGATACAATATGTGATGTTAATCATATTGAACCATTACCTAAAATTGAAATAGAAAAACCAACACTATCAATGAATTTCTTAGTTAATAGTAGTCCATTTGCTGGAAAAGTTGGTAAATTTGTAACATCAAGACATTTAAGAGATAGATTAAATGCTGAACTTGAACGTAATGTTGGACTTGAGGTTGAAGAATTACCTTCTAATGATGGATTTAAAGTATCCGGTCGTGGAGAACTTCATTTATCAATATTAATTGAAAATATGAGAAGAGAAGGATATGAACTTAGTGTATCTAAACCAGAAGTTATATTCCATGAAATAGATGGTGTTAAGTGTGAACCTTATGAAAGAGTTGTTATAAATGTACCTAATGATTACTCTGGAACTATAATAAGTGATTTAAGCGAAAGAAAAGGCAGCATGGAAATAATGGAACCTGCTGAAGATAATTATGTCAGACTTGAATTTTTAGTTCCAACGAGAGGATTAATTGGTTATAGAAGTAATTTCATAACTAATACTAAAGGTGAAGGAATCATGGTAAGAAGCTTTGATTCATATAAACCTTATGCTGGTGAAATCGCAAAAAGAAAAAACGGTGTTCTTGTATCTATGGAAAGTGGTAAAGCATTTGGATATGCTCTTTATAACTTACTTGATAGAGGTACTATGTTAATAGAACCTGCGACTGATGTATATGCTGGTATGATAATTGGTATCCATAATAGAGAAAATGATTTAAATGTTAATCCATGTAAAAATAAAGAATTTTCAAATACAAGATCATCTGGTAGTGACGAAGCAATAACATTGCCAAGAGCTAAAACTTATACTTTAGAAGAAGCACTTGAATTTATAGAAAGTGATGAACTTGTAGAAGTAACTCCTGATGCGATTAGACTTCGTAAGAAAATACTTGATGAAAAAGAAAGATATAGAAGTAATAGATAAGTAAGCAAAAATGCTTACTTTTTATTTTTTAAAAAATTGATTATTAGCCTTAAATATGTTATTATTTCTATAGAATAGGAGTAATAGATATGGGATATAGTATTAAATTAAATGATGTTTTTGAATTATCTGGGAATGATTATATAACTATCGATAAAACTGAATATAATGGTATTACTTATTATTTTACTAATAAATTAAATGGTGAAGAGCCTACTGATAAGTTTGTTGTTTTTAAGGATGTTGGTACTGGTCTTATAGAAGAAAAGAAGAAAGAGGTGCTTGACATAGTTTTAAAAACATTTAGTAATAATATGAATAGTAAATTAAGAACTATTAATAATTCTAAAGAATGAGGTAGATTATGGATACAGTGTTAGATAGATTAGAAAGAAGTATAGAAGATAATATTGAACTTGAAAATGACTTAGGAATAGATGCTGAATCATATGGTATACAAGAACTTCAAAATAGATATGAACTTTTTGATAATATTAAAAATGAAGCATTTCGATTAGATAATGAACATGAACTTACGGAAGAACAAAAAGAAAGAATTGATAAGATAACAGATACAGCTTATGATAAGGCTAATCAATTTAATCTTATTGCTGAAAGAAAACGTCAAGAATATTTTGAACTTGGTAAAAGAAGAATAGAAATTAATAGGCAAATTAAAAGATTAGAAAGTGCGATAGAAAAAGATAGTAACATAGTAAATGTTCAAGTTGCAGAAGGTTATGAAAAACCAGAATCACTTGCTAAATTACAAGAGGAAGCAAGAAATAGAATGGAAGAAAACGAAATGTCTCTTAATGATTTAAAGGCTGAAAAAACAAATATTATACAAAAAATGAGAGATCTTCAATTTGGAGAAAGACCTAAAGTAAAAGACATTGATAAAATAGAAGAATTAAATCCTGAAGAAGAAAAGTCAATAGAAAATGATAATGATTTAGATAATGAAATAATTCCTGAAGCAGAAGAACAAGCTATAGAAGAAACTTTAGATGGACAAGATAGTAATAGTGATAATAGTGGAGAATCGTCTTCAGAGGAGCCTGATGAAATTGAAGAACCTATTGAGCCATTACAACCTGTTAATGAAGAAGTAGAAGAGCAAGAAGAAGATAAGGAAGAAGATAAGGAAAAAGATAAGGAAGAAGATAAGGAAAAAGATAAATCTAAAGAAGAACCCGAAGAGGAAGAAAACATAGAATTAGATGATGAACCAGTAATACCAAATGTAAAATCAAATAAGCCTAAAATAACATGGAAAACCATTTTACATGTTGCGGCTGGAATTGGTATTGGTGCTGCTGTATTCTTTACTGCTGGACCACTTGGTGTAGGTGTTATGTCTCTTGCTGGTGGACTTGCTAATAAATTTTTAAAACAAAGAAAAAATGAAATTGCTAGATTAAATAGTCTTGGAATAAGTACTAAAATAAATACTGTTGTAGAGCCAAGGCCAGGAATAAAGGGACTAGTTGATAGAGTTAAAAATAAATTTAGAACTGAAGAGGGACTTCGTGATATGTCATGGATGATTAATTCTGCAATTATTACAGGTACATCACTTACAGTAGCAAGTACTGTTAATAATTTAATTCAAGCAAGAAATACTGCTGTGCCTTCAGTGGAATCAACACCTCAAACTAATACAGCATCTGTAGAACCAAAAGTTACTCCGGAACCAACTCCACTTAAAGCAACCCCAGAACCTGTAGTAGAACAATCAATATCACAATATGATGGAATTAGAATAGGAGAAGGTGTTGGAGATTATAATGTAAGTGTAGGACATATAAGTTCAGATAGAGCTGTGATGGGTCTTGATACTAAACCATTATTATCACAATATGTTAACAAAGATTCAATATTTGGTAGATTTGCTTCAGTTAATCCAGATGGTTCAATTGGACAAGTTATAAACACAAACGGATTATCAATAGAAGAATTTTGTGCAACTAATGGAATAGATCCAAGTAGAGTTGCTGTATCAGTAATGGATAAAGCAGGAACAGATCAAGCTTGGATTTCAGCAAGTGAATTAGTTAGTGGTATGGGAGGACCAACATTATGATAGATAAAGTAATAAAATTAGATAATAATCTTGAATATTATGTATTAGATGAAATGGCATATGATGAAAAAAACTATCTCATAGGACTTCAAGTCGATAATGAAAAGGAAGGTATAACAAATAATTATATTATTGTAGAAAGTCGTAAAGATTTAAATGGAAGTACAACACTAGTTGATATAGATAATCCTGAATTACTTGAAAAAGTAGGGAATTTATTTATAGAAAGATTAAATAAGCAATAATAAAAACACAATATATTAATATATTGTGTTCTAATGAATAGAGAATTTATTTTTCTCTATTTTTTTGAATTTATTTAATATTTTAGCGACTATAAATATTATTGAATCGCTATTTTTAATAGCATATTTTTTACCTATAGCTTTTCCGCCTACTGTTAATGATGATATTATTGAACTTGTAAATAGCGTTATTAATATTGTCGAAATGTTAAACTTGATTGATATGTTTATTGCAAGCATTGCTCCAACTGAACCACTTACTATTCCACAAATATCTCCAATTACATCATTACATATACTTGCAATTGTACTTGAATTTTTTATAAGTTTTACTGCTTCTTTGGAACCTTTGATCTTTTTAGAACTTTTTGCATGGAATGATGCTTCGTTTGCGGTTAATACAGCTGTACCAATTATATCAAATATAATACCAATTCCTATAAATATAATACATAATATTATTAAAAGTATTGTATTATTATATTTTGATATTAAAAAGTTTGATGTACTACTAAAAATTAAAGCTATAAAAAAAGTCATTAAAAATGCCTTAATTATCCAACTATCTTTTTTCATTTAACTCCCTTTATGTATTGTATGGAATATTATAAATTAATTTTACGGCTTTGGTCGAGTTGAATTTCTCTAAATTCTTACCTTTAGTTACCTTTGGGCGATTTCTCTTTAAAAGAATTAATCATTTGTCACCAATATGATCACTCGATCACCACTTAGTCCGCACTTCAATCCTTATAATATATTCACGCTAGAGGTTTTCCCAGACAAACATGTGTCACTTTTATTCGCTTTTGCAATTTACTTTTCAATATAATCCCAATAAATCACTCACGACATGTGCTTTCATATTTCTCGAATTGATATGAGGATTTGGATATATGCCATTATATCTTTTCCTTATATCTAAAATTATATATTCACCCCAATCTGGGCGAAAGAAGCAAAATATATAAAGTATCATTTTACACAATTAATGGATTTTTAGCCCCATCTTCTAGTGATATGTTTGACTAGCATAATGCTCCATACATATAAATTATAACATATTTTAAACATTTTGTAAATGAACAGCAATTATTCAATATATAATAACTCTTACTTTTTGTTCTTATTTTTAGTTTCTCTAACTAATGCAATTATTGTTGAAGTGATTTCCATAATGTTACCTATAACACAAACATATGCTTTAAATTTTAAATTATAGAATAACCATGCTATAGCACAAAATCCAAATACATATTTATATACTCTTGCATCTTTAAATGTTGCTCCTATAGTATAGAGTATTGCAACTATAACAGGTAATAGTGATAAAGGATTTGTATAATTTAAGTATCCAATTATTCCTGTTACTATAATTATTATTCCTGATAAAACAATTGGAACTTGTCTTCTATTTTTATCATATTTATAAAAAAGTATGTTTCTTACTACTGCCATTATATCCATATATGCAGCTGAAATAGCACCAAGCAAGGCATATTGAAAAGCATATAACATGTGAGCGAAAGATTGAACCATCATCATATGTTTCTTTTTTCTACATTGAACTGAAAAAGATATAGTGAGCATTGCGGCTACACCAATAAGTTGTGCATATAATACATTTTTCATATTTTCTCCTATTATAATTATAATATTTTTTGATATAAAAGTATATAATACTTTAAAAAAATTATTTATAATGATATAATCTATTCAAGAAGGAGAGGATTATATGAGTTTTATTAAAGAAACAGAAAAGTATATCTACGATGTAATTACAAAATGTGGATATGAAATTGATAATGTTAGTTTGGAGTCCTCTTCAAGACGCGACCTTGGTGAATTTCAAATTAATGTATGTATGGCTCTTGCTAAAAAGTATGGAAAAAATCCAAGAGAACTTGCAAATGAAATAGTTGCTAATTTCGATGAAAGATTTACAAATGTCAATATAGCTGGGCCTGGTTTTATTAATGTAACTATTAATGAAGAATATTTGATTGATAAGATAAATGATTCAATCAATAATGTTGATAGTTTAATTGATAAGATGGAAGAAAAAACTATTATTGTTGATTATGGTGGTGCTAATGCTGCTAAAGCACTTCATGTTGGTCATATGAGACCAGCTAATATTGGTGAATCACTTAAGAGACTTGCTAAAACATTAGGAATGAATACAATTGGAGATGTTCATTTAGGTGATATAGGTAGACAATCTGGAATGATAATTAGTGAGATTAAGAAGAGAAAGCCTGATTTATGCTATTTTGATCCTGAATATAAAGGAGAGTATCCTAAACTTGAAATAACAGAAGACGAACTTGCTATATATTATCCGGCTGCTAGTAATGATGCTAAAGAAAATCCAGAAAGAATGGAAGAAGTAAGAAAGATTACTGCTCTTGTTGATAGCGGGGTTGAACCATATTTTGGAATGTGGAAAGATATTGTAGAAGTATCTAGTAAAATTATAAAAAGAACATATGATTATTTAAATTGTAATTTTGAATTATGGGAGGGAGAGTTATCATCTTTAAAATATGTTCCCAAAACACTTAAAGTGTTAGAACCATATATGTATGAAAGTGATGGTGCTAAAGTAATTGATGTTAAAAAAGATGATGATAAACTCGAAGTACCACCATTAATAGTTATTAAAAATGATGGGGCTACTATATATGCAACTCGTGATTTGGCAACAATATATTCAAGAGTTAAATTATATAATCCAGATGAAATATGGTATATTGTTGATGCAAGACAATCATTATATTTTGAACAAGTATTTAGAGCATCATATAAATCTAAATTAGTACGTGATGATGTGAAACTTGCTCATTATTGGTTTGGAACTATGAATGGTAGTGATGGAAAACCATTTAAAACAAGAGATGGTGGAGTAGCATCATTAGATGGACTTATAAGTGATGTTAAAAATAAACTTCTTACTAAGTTAGATAAATATAATGAAGATGAGAAAAATAATATTGCTGATATTCTTACAGTAGCAACTATTAAATATGCAGATCTTTTACCATATAGAACTACTGATTATATATTTGATATTGATAAAATAACTTCATTTGAAGGTAAAACTGGTCCTTATGTTCTATATACTATGGTTAGAATTAAATCTATACTCAATAAAATTGAAAATAAAGATAATATTATTCATGGAATATATAGCGATAGTGAAAGAAATATATATATTAAATTACTTGAATTATCAAGAGTATTAAATAAAGCATATAATGAAAAGACACTAAGTTATGTATGTGAATATTTATTTGATTTATGTAGTTTATTTAATAAGTTCTACGGTGAAACATCTATTCTTAATGAAAGTGATAATGAAAAGAAAGAAAGTTATATAACACTTCTTAATCTTATGTATAACGTTGGTAGTAAGTTACTTAATATATTAGCAATTGATATACCAGATAAAATGTAAAAGTATACAAAAGTGTACTTTTTTCTTTGTGTTTTTTTAAAAATCATATTGTATCTTTAATTATTGTATGCTATAATACACTCGAACAAAAAAGTTCCTTGCTTCATTTTAAGTGAAGCCGTGAGACCAAAAGGAGGTGTAGTAATGAATAAATATGAAATAATGTTTATCGTTAAGACTGATATTGATGAAAAAACTCAAAAAGAAGTTGTTAAAACTTTTGAAAAAGTATTAACTGATATGAAGGCTAAAGTAGTTAATTCTAAAGATATGGGTCAAAGAAAATTAGCTTATCCTATTAAGAAACAATTAAGAGGAAACTATTATGTATTTAACGTAGAAGCTAGTCCTGCTGCTGTTAAAGAATTCGATAGAAAAGCTAAAATTGATGAAAACATCTTAAGACATATTGTCATAAGGGAAGAGGAGTAGTTAATGAATAAAATTGTTTTAGTTGGAAGATTAACAAAGGATCCTGAACTTAGAAGTACAACTGCTGGATTTTCTACTGCTAGTTTTACAGTAGCAGTAAATCGTAATTTTAAAAATAAAGATGGTAATTATGATGCTGATTTCTTACCTTGTGTAGCATTTAGAAATACAGCAACATTTGTATCAAGATATTTTAAGAAAGGTAATTTAATTTGCGTTGAAGGTAGGGTACAAACTAGAAGTTATGATGCTCAAGATGGCAGTAAAAGATATGTTACTGAAATCGTTGTAGAAAATGCTGAGTTTGTTGGTGGAAAAAATGAAGGTTCTGCTCCTAGCGCTAATACAGATACTACATATATGGATGCTCCAAGTGAAGCACCTGTTGATGCAATGCCAGAGTATGATATTTCAAAGTCAGATCCATATGAAAATTATGATAAGGATGTATCATTAAGTGATGATGATTTACCATTTCTATAATGGTTAACTTATTAAATTAAGGAGGATATAATGGCAGAATTTTATAGAAGAAAGAAAATATGTCAAATGTGTGCTGGAAAATCAGTTGATTATAAAGATGTAATGATTGTTTCTAAATATATTAATGAAAAAGGAAAAATCTTACCTAGAAGAATGACTGGTGCTTGTGCTAAACATCAAAGACATATTGCTAATCAAATTAAGATTGCAAGATATATGGCTTTATTACCATATACAAAGTAGTTTCATATTGAGACTACTTTTTTTAATGTATAATTTATTGTGATAACTTATTTAATAATTTATGCTGTGATATAAGTTAAATATGTAGGTATGTGATAGAAAATCTTTTAAATAAAAAAGTTATTATTTCTATGCTAGTGAGCGGTATAGATAATTTATATATTAAATACAAGGGCACAGTAACTTTTGTTGATGATGAATTTATTCGTTTAGATAATGAAACGTACGTTGCTAAAAAATACATTTTATCAATAATAGTTAAATAAATATAGTCATATTAAACGAAGATAATTATTTATTATTTTCGTTTTTAAATGCAATAAAATAGAGATTTTGTTAATCTCTATTTCTACTTATTAGAAGTAATCTTGCTATTTGAAGAGCTGATGCAAGGAATCCAGCTACATATGTAAATGCTGCTGCTTTTAATACTTTAGTTGCACCTTTTGTATCTTGCTTTTCAATAAGACCACATTTTTGTAATTCTTCTTTAGCTCTTTTTGAAGCATCAAATTCAACTGGAAGTGTTATTAATTGAAAGAATAATCCTACTGTTAAAAGTATTGCTCCAATTGTTATAAAATTAAATAAATCAAATATAAATCCTGAAAATACAAGTATTGAAGATAATCTTGATGTGAAATTAACAACTGGTACTAATTTACTTCTAAATACTAACATACTATAACGTTCTTTATCTTGTATTGCATGTCCTACTTCATGAGCAGCAACAGCACAAGCAGATATGGAATTACTATTGTAAATACCATCTGATAAACTTATTGTTTTATTTCTAGGATCATAATGATCAGTAAGACTTCCATTAATTCTTCCAACTTTTACATTATTAAGCCCATTCATTTCAAGAATTTTTTCAGCAACTTCTTTACCAGTAAGTTTTCCACTATTTTGTTTTTTTGAATATTTACTATATGTTGAATTTATTTTTATATTAGCATACAATGGTAAAACTATAATAATTAACATAAGAATTACATCTAAACTATAATAATCCATTTTTCATCACCAATATTATTATATCATATAATTGTGAATTATTTATGAAGAAAATCCAAATGATACCTTTTTATCAATATTAAATGATTCATATATAGTATTATTATCTATTTTTAATTTGTTTGTTTTATAGTTATTTATTTTATTTGATATTTGTTTGGCTTTACTAAATTCTTTATTTTTGATGTAATTTATTTTTTGTTCTTTTAATTCATTTAAATTATTTATTGTATCTGTTTCTATATGCTGTAATTTTATTTTTGAACATATCTTATCTAGCATATCGAGACTTTTATCTGGATTATATCTATCTTTAATATATTTATTTGATAAGTCTATTATAGTTTCTAATTGTTTATTTGTGATATGGATGTTATGAAATTTTTCATAATACTTTTTAGAATTTATTAATATATTTAATGTTTCTTTCGTAGTTGGTTCTTTAATTAATATTGTTTGGAATCTTCTATTTAGTGCTCCATCATTATATATAGATT
>UMHM01017540.1_pt1 | contig 13433 bp, 10 predicted proteins | sample 1965501 | NCBI WGS metagenome assembly UMHM01 (sample SAMEA4836095, study PRJEB28245) | human gut metagenome | biome: gut microbiome; material: fecal sample | place: Denmark | collected 2008
CGTGAAAAACCTGTTTTCAGGAGGATGGTAACAATGAAGAAGCTGCTGAGTGTGGTTATTGCTCTGATGATGATGGTGACGTTCGTGTTCGCGGAAGAAGCCGCGCCCGCGGAAGTCAAGACCCTGTACGCAGGTGTGCTGACGGTTGGCTGCGAAGCCGGTTATCCGCCTTTCGAGATGGTTGCGGATGACGGCGAATCCGTTGTCGGTCTGGACATGGACATCATGGCGGCTGTGGCGGAAAAGCTGGGCTTGCAGATGCAGGTTGTGACGACCTCCTTTGACGGCATCTTCGACGGCATCGGTGTGAACTACGATGTGGTTTGCTCCGCCGTGACCATCACCCCTGACCGTATGCAGAACATGCTGTTCTCCCTGCCCTACATCACCAACTATCAGGCGGTGGTTGTGCCGGCGGACAAGGACGTGGAAATCAATTCCTTCATGGATTTGGACGGCTATGTCATCGGTGTGCAGAAGGGTACGACCGCGGACATCCTGATGGGCGACTATGAATCCACCCAGACCATCAACGTGACCGTGGTGGCGAACGACAAGCTGAGCAACTGCTTCACCCAGCTGACCAACGGCGAAATTCAGGCGGTTGTGGTGGACAGCGGCGTTGCGGAAAGCTATGTTGCGAAGAATCCGGAACTGTACAAGATTGTCTATCAGGATATGACCGAAGGTGAGCAGTTCGCCATCGCGATGGGTCTGAACGACACCGACATGCAGGCCGCCATCAATCAGGCGATGCAGGAACTGGAAGAAGACGGCACGCTGAAGGAAATCTACGAGTACTGGTTCGGCGCGGACGCCGAGGAATCTGCGGAGTAATCAGCCAACAGCCGCAAACAATCCGCACCTGCCGGGTGGAAACATCCCATCTGACAGGGCGCGGTTTTTTGTGTGACAAGGGAATCCGCTGACCATGCGGCGGGAAAGGAATCGGATATGAAGGGAAAAATGCCCGCAAAGCTGTTCCGGGTCGATCGGTGGCAGCGGAAAACAAAAATCGTCGTCAGCATTGTGCTGCTCGTCCTCATCGTCGTTGGGATTCTCTCGACCATGATGCCCACGCGCGAGGAAATGCTGGCGAACACCTCGGAAGCCATGCAGCAGCGCCTGGCGGAGGATGCGCAGAGCACCCGCAAACGCTTGACCATTTCCTATAACCCGCTGTTCTGCGTCAGCTATCTGTCCGTCTCGTCCAGCGGGCGTGACGTTGTGTCGGAAAGCTACGTTGGCTTCTGCAACCAGATTATTCCGGCGAACGATGGTGCAATGCAGGTCGTCGGGCAGATGATTAACTACACCTACCGGATGCTCGGCGGCGGCCGCAACCTGATGTACGGCGCAAAGCTGACCATCCTGCTGACGACCATCACCGTGTTCTTCGGCTTGATTCTGGGCACCCTGCTGTCGCTGGGCAAGATCAGCAAATTTAAGCCGCTCAGCAAGATTTGCAGCGGTTATATCTTCTTCTTCCGCGGCACGCCGCTGCTGATTCAGCTCTTCGTCGTCTACTTCACGCTGCCCAAGCTCTTCGACTTCTCGTGGACGGGGCTGTTCAGCGCCTATGGCACAGACGCAACCTACATGGGTTCGTTCCTTGCCTCGTGCATCACGTTCAGCCTGAACTCCGGCGCGTACTGCGCGGAAATCGTCCGCGCGGCGATTCAGTCCATCGACAAGGGACAGCATGAAGCCGCGAAGGCCCTCGGCATGACCTACTGGCAGACCATGTCGCACATCGTCATCCCGCAGTCGATTCGCCGGATGATTCCGCCCGTCTGCAATGAGTTCGTCATGATTCTGAAAGATGCGTCGATTGTGTTCGCGATTTCCCTGCAGGACATCACGACGATTGCCAACAACATCCGCACCAGCGAAGGCTCGAACCTCGTCTTTATCCCTGCGCTGATTCTCTATCTGATTATCACCGCGCTGTTCACGTTCATCTTCAACAAAATCGAGAAGAAATTCTCGGTGTACGAATAAGGAGGTGTCCCGATGGAAAATCAGGAAGCGTTCATGCTGGAAACGCAGCATGTTTCCAAACATTACGGCAAGCTGGAAGTCTTGAAGGACATCAACCTGCAGGTCAAAAAGGGCGAAGTCATCTGCCTGATTGGCCCGTCCGGCGCGGGTAAATCCACCTATCTGCGCTCGTTGAACCAGCTGGAGACGATTACGGGCGGAAAAATCTTCATCAAGGGGCATCTGCTGCTGCACCGCGAGCATGACCACACGGTCGAGCGTATCGACAAGAAGACGCAGCAGCAGCTTCTGCTGGAAATGGGCATGTGCTTTCAGCGCTTCAACCTCTTCCCGCACAAGACGGTGCTGGACAACGTGATGATGTCGCCAATTATCGTCAAGCACGAGGACAAGGAACAGGTACGGCAGGAGGCGCTGACGCTGCTTGACCGCGTTGGCTTGAAGAGCAAAGCGGATGAATATCCGAACCGCCTCTCCGGCGGACAGCAGCAGCGCGTGGCGATTGCGCGCGCCTTGGCGATGAAGCCGGAAATCATGCTCTTCGACGAGCCGACCTCCGCCCTTGACCCGGAGCTGGTTGGCGAGGTGCTGAACGTCATGAAAGACCTTGCGTCCGAGGGCATGACGATGCTGTGCGTGACGCACGAAATGGGCTTTGCGAAGGAAGTATGCAACCGCGTGCTGTTCATGGCGGACGGCTACATCATCGAGGAAGGCACGCCGACGCAAGTGTTTGAAGACCCGCAGAATCAGCGCACGAAGGCGTTTTTGCGGTCGGTGCTGAATGCGTAATACTATTTCCAGATTCACCTGCGCCATCTGCTTGCGCCTTTTCCATTCTGGCGTCCGCTCATTCCACTTAGCGTAGCGCTGCTACGCTGCGTTTCATTCACGTTAGCCAGAATGAAAAATTCGCGGCGCATCTTGGCGCATTCTTATCTGGAAATAGTATAAATTATGAGAGAACCCACTGTGGAGGTTTGAAACTCCCGGTGGGCTTTCTTTATGCGGCTGTCAGTGGAAATGCATACCTCGTGGATAAACACGCGGGCATAGTATGCCAATGCGCACAACTCAATCGCGCAAAAGGGTCAAGGGAGGAACTCCCTTGTGGGGTCAAGGGGTAAAGCCCCTTGCGGAGTCCAGAGGCAGAGCCTCTGGCGTTCCCCTTAGAAAATCAAGTCCATGCTCCGCAGTTTTTCGCGAAGCCAGCTTTCGGATAGGCCGGATTTCTGCGACATTTCGCGAATTGTTAAGCCCGATAGGTATGCGTCAGACAGTACCTCCGGGTCGCTCAGGTTGTCCCAGTCGATGTCCGGGATGACCGGCGCGGGCGGGGGCGTGTAGACGGGCTTGGGCGGCATCGGCTTGGGGGCGGTGCGCACCGGGTTGCGGAACGCGGCGGACTGCGCCCGCTCCGCCAGCAGCTTCACATTCGCCTTCATCTTCCGCTCCTGCGCCACATACGGGCGAATCACCCCCAGAAACGCTTCGCCGTAGCGCGCGGTCTTGATTTCGCCCATGCCGCTGACGCTCCGCATTCCGTCCAGCGTCTCCGGCTTGCGCCGTGCCATCTCCGTCAGCGTCGCGTCGTTGCAGATGATGTAGGGCGGGACGTGGTGCAGCTTTGCCAACGCCATCCGCACCTGCCGCAGCTGCTCGAACAAATCGCCGCCTGCCGGGGCTTCGATTTTCCCGATGCTGCCGATTTTCTCCGCCGTCGCCTGCTGTCCCAGATGCGCGCCGTCCGCTCCTCGCCGCCGCTGCCGGGCGATTCCCTCCGCCTCGCCGTAGCGCGCGCCGCAGCAGGCGCTGCAATGCCCGCAGTCCTGCGCTGTATTCTCCCCGAAGTACCGCAGGATAAACGCCCGCAGGCAGCCGGGCTTCGTGCAGTAATCCACCATTCGGTTCAGGCGGTTCATGTCCTGATAGCGCACTGCCGACTGCTCCGCCGCCGTCATGTTCTCGTTTGGCTCGGTGTGCTCAATCATCCACTTCGCGGTGAAAATGTCCGACCCGTTGTACAGCAGGATGCACTCCGCCGCCTCGCCGTCGCGTCCGGCGCGCCCGGCTTCCTGATAGTACGCCTCCATCGAGCGCGGCATTTGGTAGTGGATGACAAACCGCACGTTGGATTTGTCGATGCCCATGCCGAACGCGTTCGTCGCGACCATCACCGGGCAGGTGTCGTACTGAAATTTCTCCTGATTTTCCTTGCGCTCCTCATCGCTCAACCCCGCGTGATAGCGCGTCGCGTCGATGCCCGCGCGAATCAGATTATCGCAGACCTGTTCGACCGCCTTGCGCGTTGCGCAGTAAACGATGCCGCTTTCGCCGCGTTTCCGGCGGAGAATATCCATGAGGGCAGCATCGCGGTTCTTGGGGCGGATGACCTCGAAGTAGAGGTTCGGGCGGTCGAAGCCGGTCGTGACCGTTTCCGGGTTTTGCAGGCGCAATAGGCGGATGATATCTTGCCGGACGCGCTCGGTTGCGGTCGCGGTGAACGCGCCCAGCACCGGGCGGGTGGGCAGCGAATCGACGAAATCCGCGATGCGCAGATACACCGGGCGAAAATCCTGCCCCCACTGGGAGACGCAGTGCGCCTCATCCACGGCAAGCAGAGAAATCGGCATGGATTGCGCCATCGCCTGAAACGAGGGCGTTTCGAGGCGCTCCGGGGCGACGTAGATGATTTTGTACGCGCCCTGCCGCGCCCGCTGCATGGCGAGTTCCATCTGGCGCGGGGTGAGTGAGCTGTTGAGGTACGCAGCTGGAACGCCCGCGCTTTTGAGCGCCGCCACCTGATCCGCCATCAGCGAAATCAGCGGCGAAATAACAATCGCGACCCCCGGCATCATCAGCGCCGGCACCTGATAGCACATGGATTTTCCTGCGCCCGTTGGCATCACGCCGAGTGCGTCCCGGTGGTGCGTCAGCGCATTCACCATGACCTCCTGCCCCGGTCGGAACGCCTCATGCCCAAAGTACTTCCGCAGGGTTTCCTGTGCTTGCATCCGTTTTTTTCCTTTCTTATGGGAGGACGTGGGGAGGCGCCAGAGGCTCTGCCTCTGGACTCCGGCAGGGCTCTGCCCTGCACCCGCGAAGGGTCTTCGACCCTCGCGACACCCTTTTCGCGATTGAGTTGGTGACACTCTCATACTGGTTCCGCGTGTTTATTGGGGGGACGCAAGGGGCGCTGCCCCTTGACTCCGCCAAAGGGTCTTCGACCCTCTGGACTCCCTTTCGCGCGATTCAGTTGGTGACAACTGCATACAATGTCCGCGTGTTTATTGGGGAAACGAACCTGCGGTTCAGAGGTACTTCACCTTCACCGTCGGCGGAAGCATCTCCGGCACGTCCTGCCCCTTCGCCAGCACCAGCACCTCGATGCGGTACAGGCGCATCAGCTCCGGCAGCGTCAGTTTCTCCGTCTCCAATTCCAACACGCGGTCAACGCACCGCAGCGCCAGCAGCGAACTTTTCCGCATATCCTGCGCACATCCGGTCAGCGCGACCGTCAGGTGTCCGCCCTCGTCCTTCGCGCGGGTCAGGAACGCAATCGCCTCGTGCGACAAGTCCGCAAATTCCCCGATGACCATCACGCGGCGCATGATGCCGCCGGAAATGTGGCGCATGAGGGCGCTCTCGAAGCGCACCGCCAGTTCGCTCTGACGCACTTCGCTCGTCTTGTCGCGCGTCATGAGCGCCAGCGCCATGTCCTTCGCGCTGATTTCGCCCTTCACGACTGCGTTCACCGCCTTGGCAATCGGCATTTCCACCTGATAGCGCTCCATCAGCTGCATCGCGGCGGGCAGCGCGTTGATGCCCTCCACCGTGCCGACCTGCCGAACGGCTTCCTGCGGCGGAACACCCTGTCCGATGAGGATGCCGCAGCGGTTGTTGCGGCTGTGCATGGATGTTGCGGTCACGATGAGGTCGCCGATGCCCGCCAGTCCGCCGAACGTGTACTCCGCGCAGCCCATTTTCAGCCCCAGACGGCTGATTTCGGCAATGCCGCGCGTGATGAGGGCGGCGCGGGCGTTGTCGCCGTTGCCCAGCCCGCTGGAAATGCCGACGGCGAGCGCCTCGATGTTCTTCATCGCGCCGCACAGCTCCACGCCAAGCACGTCCGTGTTCGTATAGGTGCGCATACAGGTGTTCATGAACACGTCCTGCACCGTTTCCGCCACCTGCATGTCCGTGCAGGCGGATACAATGGAAGTCGGCATATCGAGCGCGACTTCCTCCGCGTGGGTCGGGCCGGACAGCGCGACGAGCTTCACATGGTCATGCTGCCCGTCCTTGCTCAATTCGTCGCGGATGACTTCGGTCATGGTCATGAGTGTGTCCGGCTCAATGCCCTTGGCAACATCCACGATGATCTGCCCATCCGGGATGAACGGGCGCGCGCTTTCCGCCGTCTGGCGAATCGCAATGGACGGCACGGCGAAAAGCAGAATATCCTTGCCGCTCGCCACTGTCTGCAAATCGCAGGTGAAATGCACCGTTTCGGGGATGACCAGCCCCGGCAGCGCGGGATGCGTGCGCGTAGCAGACAGATTTTCGATTTCCTTCGGGAATTTTGACCACACGGTCACATCGTGCCCGTTGCGGTGCAGCAGCCGCGCCAGCGCAATGCCCCATGTGCCGGAACCAAGAATGCCAATTGTCGTCTGGTTATTCATGCGATGTTTCTCCTTCTGCTGGATGATGGACGTTCAGCTCGCGCATCAGCATCTCGTAAAACTCCTTCTGATCGCGCCGCAGCCGAATGAAATGCCCTTCGGGATTCAAGAAGCAGTGTTCGGACGTGCCGGTGAACACACGCGTTCCGTCCTGCTTCGTCATGTCGTAGCCAATCGTCAGCACGACGCCGTTGAACGCCTCCACGCGCACATCCACCGTGATGCGGTCGTCGAACGTCGTCGTCGCCAGATACTTGCAGTTCACCGCCGTCACGGGCGAAATCACCCCGCGGCGCTCCAGCTCCGCATACGGGAAGCCGAGCTGCTCCAGATACGCCACGCGCGCTTCCTCCATGAAGCGGATATAATTCGAGTGGTGCGTCACGCCCATGCGGTCGGTTTCATAATACTGCACCCGATGTGTTAGTGTTTGCATTGCTTACCAATTCAGGCGGCATCCGTCCGCGGAGCAGCCCGTTTCCTCCTGATTTTCTTCCGCCGGAATCACGCCGCGCAGCACGTCCGTCATTTCCGGCAGCGTGTACGCCCGCAAGCGGATGCGCTGACCGTTGACGAAGAGAATCGGCACGCCGCGCGGATGATAGGTGTCCAGCGTGTGCTGGATGGCGGCCTTCACGTCGCCTAAATAGGTGCGGTTGTCCAGCGCCTGACGCATTTCGTCCGCGTTCAGCCCAATGTCCGCCGCCAGCGCGCACAGCACGTCAATTTGCCCAATGTCGCGCCCTTCGACCCAATACGCGCGGTAAACCCGGTCGCTCCACGCTTCGTGCTTGCCCGATTTTTCCGCCAGCACCGCCCCTTCAAACGCGAGATACGTCATTGGGCGCGGGCGGATTTCCGGCGGAAGCTGCATATTCAACCAGACTGTCTCCGCGGGTTCTTTCAGCCGCGCGAAATACGCCCGATGCTCCTCGTCGCAGATGTCGGTCGCCTCGCCGCCTTCGGGGGTCAGCGCATACGGATGCTCGATGATTTCCGCCTTTTGGTGCAGCGTTTTCAGCGCCGCGCGGAGGTTTTCCTTCGTCACAAGGCAGAACGGGCACACATAGTCCGTCAGAAAATCAATGGTCAGCATGGGGGTCTTCTCCTTTCGGGGGATAATCAGCCGTCGTCGTCGCGCCAGCATTCGTTTTTCGCGCTGCCATCGCGGTACGTCGGTTCATAGGGCGACATGTCCTCGTCGTCCTCATCGGGGGACACGCGGTCGCTGTCGTCAGGAATTTTGCGGATGCGCTCCATCTTCGCCGCCTCCTTGCGTTCTGCCTTCTATCATACCACTTTCGCGGGAGGACTGCAAGGGGAAAGAAAAAGCGCCTTGCCCCGGATGGTATGCGGGGCAAGGCGGAAAGAAATTTTGTTGCGGGTTAGTTGTTGAGCCAGTCGTTTGCGTCGGGGTAGGTGTAGGGGATGTTGTTGGTTTTGGCGTACTCGGCAGCGTAGGAGTTGCGGGGGACGGTGAGGGTGAGGTTGGAACAGTCACCGAACGCGTAGTCGCCAATGGCGGTAACGGAATCGGGGATGGAGACGGAGGTCAGGGAGTCGCAGTAGTAGAACGCGCGGTCGCCAATGGCGGTAACGGAATCGGGGATGGAGACGGAGGTCAGGGAGTCGCAGTAGTAGAACGCGCGGTCGCCAATGGAGGTAACGGAATCGGGGATGTTGACGGAGGTCAGAGAAGAGCAGGAGTAGAACGCCTCGTCGCCAATGGAGGTAACGGAATCGGGGATGGAGACGGAGGTCAGGGAGTCGCAGTAGGAGAATGCGCTGTCGCCAATGGAGGTAACGGAATCGGGGATGGAGACGGAGGTCAGGGAACTGCACCAAAAGAACGCGCTGTCGCCAATGGCGGTAATGGAATCGGGGATGGAGACGGAGGTCAGGGAGTCGCAGTAGAAGAACGCGCTGTCGCCAATGGAGGTAATTCCCTGCGGAATGGTATAAGTTGAAGAACTGATGCTGGCAGGATAGGAAATCAAGGCTTTATCGGCTTTTCGGAACAAAACGCCATCAATGGTAGCAAAATACGGATGCTCAGGAGAAACAGAAATTGTTTTCAGTTCGAAACAGGCTGCAAAAGGATTCGTACCAATTTGTTCAACGGAATCGGGGATGGAGACGGAGGTCAGGGAAGAGCACAAGTAGAACGCGCAGTCGCCAATGGAGGTAACCGCCTTTCCATCAAGCTCAGCAGGAATGGCAAGGAGGTCTGCGCTCCCTTTGTACCCTGCAATCTCCACTGTTCCATCATCCAGCAGCGCATACTGGTAGTCACCGGACGTGAACGTCTTCCGTTCCTCGTCCGCCACCGCACCCGTCCAGCAGGCACACATCATCACAACAACCATCAGCAGAGCTACGAACCATTTCTTTTCCATTAGAACAACCTCCTTTATGCCATTATCATACACAACAAGCCTTCATTTGTCAATGCGATTCCATAAAAATCCCCCAGCATATCCACGATACGAAAATATTTGTTCGTGTTCGCCTTGCATGTGCCGGACAAAATGTGCTATACTGTGTTCCTAAGCCAAGGAGGATTGCAACGATGAACGACCAAATCATCATTCGCGGCGCAAGAGAGCATAACCTGCGCAATGTCAGCCTGACCGTCCCGCGCGACAAGCTCGTTGTGTTTACGGGGCTGTCCGGGTCGGGCAAAAGCTCGCTGGCGTTCGATACCATTTATGCCGAGGGACAGCGGCGCTATGTGGAAAGCCTGTCCAGCTATGCGCGGCAGTTTCTGGGGCAGATGGAGAAGCCCGATGTTGACCAGATTGACGGCCTGTCCCCCGCTATCTCCATTGACCAGAAAACCACCAGCCGCAATCCGCGCTCGACCGTCGGCACGGTGACGGAAATCCACGATTATCTGCGCCTGCTTTATGCGCGCGTGGGGCATCCGCATTGCCCGAAGTGCGGCAAGGAAATCCGCCAGCAGACCGTTGACCAGATGGTGGACGCAATCGTCGCCTACCCCGAAGGCACGAAGCTGATGGTGCTGTCGCCCGTCATCCGCGGCAAAAAGGGCGAGCATGTCAAAGTGTTCGAGGAGGCGCGCAAGAGCGGTTTCGCGCGCGTGCGGGTAGACGGCGAGCTGTACCGGCTGGAGGAAGTGCCGGCGCTGGACAAAAAGAAGAAGCACTCGATTGAAATCGTCGTTGACCGCCTGATTGTCCGCCCCGGCAAGGAGTTCCAGAGCCGTCTGGCGGATTCCATCGAGACGGCGACGAAGCGCTCCGGCGGCTTGGTCATCATGGACATGATGGACAAGGGCGAGCTGCTCTTCTCCATGAATTACGCCTGCCCGGACTGCGGCATCTCCATCGAGGAACTCAGCCCGCGCATGTTCTCCTTCAACAGCCCCTATGGCGCGTGTCCGGCGTGCAGCGGGCTGGGCTACCGCATGGTGGTAAGTACAGATATTCTGTTCCCGGATAAGTCGCTGTCCCTGCGGCAGGGCGGGCTGAACGCCATGGGCTTCGGCTCGGCGGATGGCGACGGCGTGACGGCGCAGTATTTCCAAGCCTTATGTGACAAGTACGGCTTCACGATGGATACGCCGATTCAGGAGATTCCCGAAGCGGGCATCCATGCCCTGCTCTACGGCACGGGCAGCGAGAAGCTGACCATGACCTATGACACGCCCAGCGGCAGGGGAACGTATTCCACGACGTTCGAGGGCGTGATTCCGTCCTTGGAGCGCCGCTATGAGGAAACAGGCAGCGAAGCCATGAAAGCCGCCTATGAAGAGTACATGGCGGAAGAACCCTGCCCCGTCTGCCACGGCAAGCGCCTGAAGCCGGAAGCGCTGGCGGTCACGGTCGGCGGCAAGAATTTGTATGAGGTGTCCAGCCTGTCCATCACGGACGCGCGGGCGTTCTTTCAGTCGCTGACGCTGACGGAGAAGGAAAGCATGATTGCCGCGCAGATTTTGAAGGAAATCAACGCGCGCATGGGCTTTCTGGAGGACGTCGGGCTGGGGTATCTGACATTGGCGCGCGCGGCAGGGTCGCTGTCCGGCGGCGAGGCGCAGCGAATCCGGCTGGCGACGCAGATTGGCTCGGCGCTCATGGGCGTGCTGTATATTCTGGATGAGCCGTCGATTGGCCTGCATCAGCGAGACAACATGAAGCTCATTAACACCTTGAAAAAAATGCGCGACTTGGGCAACACGCTGATTGTCGTCGAGCACGACGAAGACACGATGTACGCGGCGGACTGGATTGTGGACGTCGGGCCGGGCGCGGGCATCCACGGCGGCAACATCGTCGCGGAAGGCACGGTGGAGGATATCAAGCGCAATCCGAACAGCATCACCGGGCAGTACCTGTCGGGCAAGAAGCGCATCGAGATTCCCGACGTGCGCCGTCAGCCGAAAGGCTTCCTGACCATCCGCGGCGCGAAGGAGCATAATCTCAAGAACATTGACGTGAAAGTGCCGCTGGGCTGCCTTTGCTGCGTGACGGGCGTGTCGGGGTCGGGCAAATCCAGCTTGGTGAACGAAATCCTCTACAAGCACTTGGCGAAGGTGCTGAACCGCGCGAAAACCCGTCCCGGCGCGTTTGGCAGCATGGAGGGCGTGGAGCAGCTGGACAAAATCATCTGCATTGACCAAAGCCCCATCGGGCGCACGCCGCGCTCGAATCCGGCGACGTACACCGGGCTGTTTGACCAGATTCGCAAGCTCTTCGCCGCCTCCCCCGAAGCGAAGGCGCGCGGCTACAAGGAAAACCGCTTCTCCTTCAACGTCAAGGGCGGGCGGTGCGAAAACTGCTGCGGCGACGGGATGCTGAAAATCGAAATGCACTTCCTGCCGGATATTTTCGTGCCATGCGACGTGTGCAAGGGCAAGCGCTACAACCGCGAGACGCTGGAAGTGACCTACAAGGGAAAGAATATCTCCGACGTGCTGGACATGAACATCGAGGAAGCCATCACCTTCTTCGAGAACCACGAGAGCATCCGCCGCAAGCTCGAAACGCTCTACGACGTCGGCTTGGGCTATATGAAGTTAGGGCAGGCATCGACGACCCTTTCCGGCGGCGAAGCGCAGCGCGTGAAGCTGGCGACGGAACTCAGCCGCCGCGCGACGGGCAAGACGCTCTATGTCTTGGACGAGCCGACGACCGGGCTACACATGGCAGACGTGGACAAGCTCATCGGTGTCTTGCAGCGCCTGACCGAAACGGGCAACAGCGTGCTGGTGATCGAGCACAATCTGGATGTCATCAAGGTGGCGGACTACCTGATTGATCTCGGCCCGGAAGGCGGCAACAAAGGCGGCGAAATCGTCTGCGAAGGCACGCCGGAGGAAGTCGCCGCGTGCGAAAAGTCGTACACGGGGCAGTTCCTCAAGAAGATGCTGGGGAAACGCTGATTTCTGCCGCGCAATGCGGATGCCGTCAGCGCGAATCCGATTCCGAAGCGAATCACCATTTGAAAAATTGACGAGGCGGGTGTGCCTGCCATCAGCGGAGCGCACCCGCTTCCTGCTGCGCGAAAATGCAACATTCCCGGAAATATGTTGAAATTCATCGAAAAACGCGATATAATGGAACAAGTTAATCTGCCGGAAAGGGGTGAGCGGCTTGAAGAAACATGGAATCCGCGACCTGCTGATACTGGCGCTGATTTGGGCGCTTATCGGCGCGGCATGGGCGGAGGAAATGCTGCCCGCCTCCATCCGCGAGGCGCAGTCCGCTGAAGAGGCAAACGCGCTGCTCATCCAGTCTGATACCGGCGAACGCTTGAATGTTGTGAGCGGGCAAGTCCGCCTGATTGTCCAGACGCGGCGCGACGACATGTTCTGCGCTGATTACTGGCGTTCGGGCGAGGAAAAAGGCGAATTTGACCTGACTGCGAAGGAAAACCGTTACGGCGCGCCTTATGCCTACTACATCGGCACCATGTGCACGCGTGCGGTGTACTCGATGGCGCTGTCCTACCTTGGCGTGGATATGACCCCGGTGGATATGAGCGTCCTTGTCCAGCGGCGCACGCTGAATGAGCCGTACGACGAAATCACGGCGCTGGTGGATGGTTTGGCGCGGCGTGGATTGACCGAAGCGACATTTGATGAAATGATGGCGCAGTATCTCAACGATGAGCGATATTCGCCGCTGTATATATATATGAAGCGGACGAACGGTGTGGGCCATGCGCTGCTGATTGTGGGGTATAATGCGGAGCGAAAACGGTTTGTGGCGGTTGATCCGTCGCCGCGCGGATTTCAGGGGAATACGGTGCGGACGTATGAATTGTCGTTTGCGCAGAATCGCCAGCGGGTGATGCGCTGCCCGTATGCGAAGGACTTGGAAGGCGCAAAGGTCTTGCAGGTGTATCAGTGGTATTGGATAGGAGAAGAAACAGAAAAAGAATAGGCGCGGCACAAAGGGGCTAAACACGCGGAAAAAGGATGGAGAAGAAGCCGTCTCCATCGCGCAGAGGGGTCAAAAGGGGAACTTCGCACGTCCGCAGACGCGCCCCCTAAGACGCGCTATTACACCCTCGTCTGTCCTAAACACAGCCGTGTAACCTTTTCTTCATGTTCCGCAACGTTCAAAGTAGCCTCTTCCGCAAATTGTATTCAAATTGTACACCACCTGTACTTCAACTGTTTTTTTTGCATTTTCCAGCCGAAAACAGCCTATTTTTTACATTCATCACTTTTCTTTTTCTCGCATCCGTGATAGAATAGAAGCGTGAATACTTCTTATTGTGCAG
>UMHM01048990.1_pt1 | contig 13417 bp, 12 predicted proteins | sample 1965501 | NCBI WGS metagenome assembly UMHM01 (sample SAMEA4836095, study PRJEB28245) | human gut metagenome | biome: gut microbiome; material: fecal sample | place: Denmark | collected 2008
ATGTGCTGCACTTTTGGCGGTCTGTGGGGCGGCTTTGCCGGGGAATGATGATCCCGGTTTTCTGCGGCGGGGCCCTGGGGTGGCTGGTCCGGGACGCGGGGCTCGGGGCCTATTTAGGGGCCATAGCGGTCTACACGGCCATTTACGGAGCGTCTATGTGGCACTTTGGCATGGACGCATACGAAAAGGAGCTTTTTGCCGGGCCGGTCCGGCGGCTTCGGGCCCGGAAACCGATACAATAAAATTTTGCCGGGGCGGTGCAATAAACCGCTCCGGCTTTTTCCCTTTTCGGGCGGAAAGAATTGATTTTCCCGTGGGGGTGCGGTATAATAAGCTCCGTATATGTAGTTATCGGGAGGTTTCATACTATGATGGAATTTCGCAGGGAGATCATGCGACATGTGTATTTGACGGTCCTGCCCGCCAGTAAGTTTAAGACCAGCTGCCTGTCCGCCCAATTCGTTACGGAGCTGGACCGGGAGCGGGCGGCCTACAACGCCCTTTTGCCCGCGGTGCTGAGCCGGGGCACCATGCGCTACCCGGACATGGAGGCCCTGTCCGCTGCCATGGACACCCTCTACGGCACCACCGTCACCACCACCGTGCGCAAAAACGGCGAGCGCCAGTGCGTGGGCTTTGTGGCCAGCTGCATTGACGACCGCTTCGCCTTGGGCGGGGAGAAGCTGCTGGAGCCTATGGCGGCGCTGGTGGGAGAGATGCTCCTGGACCCCGTGACCCAGGGGGGACACTATCTGCGGGAGTATGTGGAGAGCGAAAAGGTGAACCTTATCGACAGTATCCGCGCTATCCGCAACGACAAGCGGGACTGGGCAAACCTGCGACTTTTGCAGGAGATGTGCGCCGCCGAGCCCTACGGCGTCAGCCGCCTGGGCGACGAGGAAACGGCTGGGAAAATCACCAACCACACCCTGTTCCGCCACGGGCAGAGGCTCCTTTCTTCGGGGAGACTAGAGCTGCTGTACTGCGGCAGCGCGGAGGTTTCCCGGGTAGAGGAGGCGGTTTTGCAGGCCTTTTCCACCCTGCCCCGGGGAGCGCGGAGGAGCTGCCCCCCCATGCAGACCTTTGCCGCCCCGGAGCAGCCCCGGTTTATCACCGAGGAGATGGATGTGACCCAGGGGAAGCTGGCGATGGGCTTTCGCTGCGGCAGCGACGATGTGCCGGCTATGATGCTGGCGAACCTGATTTTCGGTGGGTCCAGCAACTCAAAGCTGTTTCTCAATGTTCGGGAGAAGCTGTCCCTTTGCTATTACGCCTCCAGCTCCTATGCCCGGGCGAAGAAAATCCTCACCGTGTCCTCGGGCATTGAGCCCAAGGACTATGACCGCACCCTGGAGGAGATCCTGCACCAGCTGGGGCAGGTGCAGCAGGGACAGTGGGAGCCCTGGGAGCTGGAGGGGGCCAAGAGCACGGCCCTGAACTCCTTGCGTTCGGTGGCGGACTCCCAGGGAGCACTGGAAAACTTTTACATGAGTCGGGCCGCTGTAGGGCAGCAGGAGACCCCGGAGGAGCTGATGCAGAGCCTGGAGGCGGTGACGCCGGAGCGTATCTGTCAGGCGGCTCAGAGCATCAAGCTGGACACGGTGTACTTCCTCACGGGAAAGGAGACGGCACAATGAGTGAAAAAATCTATCGCCGGGTAGGGGAAAGGGTAGTGGGCAAGACCCTGCCCAACGGGCTGCCGGTATATGTGGTGGTGAAGCCCGGATTTGCCCGGAAATATGCGTTCTTTGCCACCCGGTACGGCGGCATGGACCTGCGCTTTCAGCTGAATGGCCAGTGGCTGGACACCCCGGCGGGCATTGCGCACTATCTGGAGCATAAGATGTTTGACACGGAGGAGGGAAACGCCCTTCAGGAGCTGGCAAAAAACGGCGCGGAGCCCAATGCCTTCACCTCTAACGCCATCACCGGGTACTATTTTGATTCTACGGAGCATTTTAAGGAGAATCTGCGGATTCTGCTGTCCTTTGTATCCGTTCCCTACTTCACCGACGAGAGCGTGGAAAAGGAGCAGGGTATCATCGGCCAGGAGATCGGCATGATCGAGGATAACCCGGAGTGGCAGGTGTATAAGAAGCTCATGCAGGCCCTGTACCGCACCAGCCCCGCCCGGGTCAGCGTGGCCGGGTCTGTGGAGAGCATCAGCCATATTACGGCCCGGACTCTCTACGACTGCCACAAGGCCTTTTATACCCCGGCCAATATGTGCCTGGTGGCCGTGGGCGACCTGGACGCGGAGGAGGTGTTCTCCCTGGCGGAGGAGGTACTGCCGGGGGAGAGCGGCCCCGCCATCCCCCGGGACTATGGCCAGGAGAAGGACCTGACGCCTATGGAGGCGGAGGTCTCCTGCCAAATGGAGGTTTCCATGCCCACATTTCTGCTGGGCTTCAAGTGCCCGCCTATGAGCGGGGGACAGGAGCAGATGCGCCGGACCCTTATCGGGGAGCTGGCCTGCGATGTGCTGCTGGGAGACTCCAGCCCCCTGTATGCCCGGCTTTATAGCGGGGGGCTTATCAACGGCACCTTCGGCTATAGCTTCGACACCCTGCCGGGGGTGGCTTACGCCTACATCGGCGGCGACAGCAACGATCCCCATGCCGTTGCGGATGCGGTTTTGCAGGAGGCAGAGCGCCTGGTGAGAGACGGCATCGACGAGGACTATTTCCGCCGCATTTGCCGGGCCAACTACGGCTCCACCCTCAAGAGCCTCAACTCCTTTGAGTCCGTAGCCATTTCCATGGCAGAGGGCTGCTTTGACGGGTATGACCCGCTGCTGTTCCCGGAGATGTTCGACTCCATTACCCGGGAGGACCTGACGGACTTTATCCGCCGGAACCTGGTCCGGGAGCACATGGCCCTATCTGTGGTTTATCCGAAGGAGTGATCGTATGGATATGAATTCCCTTATCATGACCGACAGCCCCATCCGCTTCCCGGGGCTTTTCGGCGACTGGACCTTTACCGCCAGCTCCAAGGCCATTAACATCGGCCACGGGGTCTACTGGTACGGCATCCTCATTGCCACGGGTCTGCTGCTGGCCATGCTGCTGGCTATGAAGGAGCGCAAAAAGTATGGCATCAGCGAGGATAACCTCTATGACGGCCTGCTCTGGGGCATTCCCGTGGGCATCATCGGGGCAAGGGTCTACTATGTGCTGTTTTACCTGGATAATTTCAAAAGGGCTGACGGCTCCTTTGACTTCGGCAGCGCCATCGCCTTTTGGGACGGGGGCCTGGCCATTTACGGCACGGTCATCGCCGTGGTCATCCTGGCCCTGTGCCTTTCCCGGCGCAAGGGAAAGCGTGGCTTTAAGTTCTTCGCCATGACAGACCCGGTGGTGATGGGCCTGCTGGTGGGGCAGATCGTGGGCCGGTGGGGCAACTTTATGAACCGAGAGGCCTTCGGCGCGGAGACCACCTCCGTGTTCCGCATGCAGCTCACCACTAAAATGGGCACCCTCATTGAGGTGCATCCCACCTTTTTCTACGAGAGCTTTTGGAACCTCATAGGTCTGCTTCTGCTGCTGTTTGTGGTGTCGAAGCACCGGAAGTTTGACGGGGAGAACACCTGGTTTTACTTCCTGTGGTACGGCCTGGGCCGCTTCTGGGTGGAGGGCCTGCGCACGGACAGCCTGTACCTGTTCAACTGGCAGCTTTTCGGCCAGCCCATACGGGTGTCCCAGGCTCTCAGCGCCGTGATGGTGCTGGTGAGCATATTTATGCTGATTTGGAATCTCAAGGTGCGGCCCCACAGACCCGAGGAGCTGTATGTGAACCAGGTGGCTGCCCGGGAAAAGGCAGAGCAGGAGGAAAAGGAGGGCTGACATGAGCGCTGGGATACTGGACGGTAAGGCTCTGGCCGGACGGATAAAGGAGGAGCTGCGCTGTAAGTGCGGGCGCCTTGCCCGGGCGCCGCAGCTGGCGGTGGTGCTGGTGGGGGACGACCCTGCCTCGGCCATCTATGTGCGCAACAAGGAGCGGGACTGCCGGGAGTGCGGTATTGACTGCCGGGACCATCGGCTTGCGGCGGACACCACCCAGGAGGCGCTGCTGGCCCTGATACGGGCACTGAACCGGTACGATACCGTGGACGGTATCCTGGTGCAGCTGCCCCTGCCGGGACATCTGGACGGGGCACAGGTGCTGCGGACCATTGACCCGGATAAGGATGTGGACGCATTTCACCCGGAAAATGTGGGGCGGCTCCTGCTGGGCCAGCCCCGGTATCTGCCCTGTACTCCGGCGGGCATCCTGGCCCTTTTGCGGGAATATGCCATTGACCCGGCGGGCAAGCACTGCGTGGTGGTGGGCCGCAGCAACATTGTGGGCAAGCCCCTGGCTCTGCTCCTTTTGCAGGCGGACGCCACGGTGACGGTGTGCCACAGCAAAACGCCGGACTTAGCTGACCAGTGCCGGCGGGCGGATATTCTCGTCAGCGCCGCAGGGCAGGCCGGACTCATTACCGCCGACATGGTCAGGCCCCACGCGGTGGTCATAGATGTGGCCATGAACCGGGGAGCGGATGGAAGGCTCTGCGGGGATGTGGACTTCGGCGCGGTAGCACAGCGGGCGGACTATATCACCCCGGTGCCCGGGGGCGTGGGCCCCATGACCCGGGCGATGCTTATGGAGAATACCTATCAGGCGGCCCTGGGCCGCGAAAGCCGATGAGAGGAGGGGGAGCTATGCGCTCAGACATTGAAATCGCCCAGAGCACCACCCTTTTGCCCATCGACCGGGTGGCCCGGAAGCTGGGACTGGGGGAGGAGGAGCTGGAGCGGAACGGCCAATACATGGCCAAGCTCCGGCTGCCCCGGGAGAAGCGGAAGCAGCGGGGCAAGCTGATCCTGGTCACGGCTATCAACCCCACCCAGGCCGGTGAGGGTAAGACCACCACCAGCATCGGCCTGGCGGACGCCATGAACCGGCTGGGGGCCAAGACGGTGCTGGCTTTGCGGGAGCCGTCCCTGGGGCCTGTGTTCGGGCTCAAGGGCGGGGCAACCGGCGGCGGAATGGCACAGATCGTGCCCATGGAGGAGATAAACCTCCACTTTACCGGAGACTTCCACGCCATCGGCGCGGCGAACAATCTCCTGGCCGCTATGGTGGATAACCACATTTACCAGGGCAATGAGCTGGGAATCGACAGAGTGGTTTGGCGGCGGTGCGTGGACATGAACGACCGCCAGCTTCGCTCCGTTCTCTCCGGCGTGGGCGGAGGCACAAACGGTGTGCCCCGGGCGGAGCATTTTGACATTACCGTGGCCTCGGAGGTGATGGCGGTATTCTGCCTGGCGGAGGACCTGATCGACCTGAAGGCGCGGCTGGGGCGGATGATCGTGGGCTATACCCGGGAGGGAAAGCCCGTTACCGCCCACGACCTGAAGGCGGAGGGCGCCATGACGGCGCTTCTGAAGCGGGCGATTTTGCCCAACCTGGTGCAGACCCTGGAGGGGAACCCTGCCATTGTACACGGCGGGCCCTTTGCCAACATTGCCCACGGCTGCAACAGCATAGCGGCTACCCGGGCGGCCCTGGCCCTGGGGGACTACTGCGTCACAGAGGCTGGCTTCGGCGCGGATCTGGGAGCGGAGAAATTCTTGGACATCAAATGCCGCATGGCGGGCCTTGCGCCGGATGCGGCGGTGGTGGTGGCCACAGTCCGGGCTCTGAAGCTCCACGGCGGAGCGACGGGAGACCTTTCCCGGGAAAATCCGGAGGCGCTGAAACGGGGCCTGCCCAACCTGCGGCGGCATGTGGAAAACCTGCAGCAGGTCTATGGGCTGCCGGTGGTGGTGGCACTGAACGAATTTGCCACCGACACCCCGGCGGAGACGGCCCTGGTCCGGGAGATGTGCCGGAGCATCGGCGCGGAAACGGTCTGCTCCCGGGTGTGGGAGCAGGGGAGCGCCGGCGGCGTGGAGCTGGCGGAAAGGGTTATTGCGCTGACCCGGCAGAGCCATAACTTCCGCTTTGCTTACAGGGCGGACAGTACCGTGGAGGAAAAGCTGCTGGCGCTGACGGAGAAGATCTACGGCGGCGCGGAGGTGCGCTTTACGCCCCAGGCCCGGCGGGAGCTGGAGGAGCTGGAGGGCCTGGGCTTCGGAGAGCTTCCGGTGTGCGTGGCCAAGACCCAGTACAGCCTGTCCGACGACCCGAAAAAGACCGGCGCGCCGGAGGGATTTGCCGTGACGGTGCGCTCGCTGCGGGTATCGGCGGGGGCCGGGTTCGTGGTGGCCCTGACCGGGGATGTGATGACCATGCCGGGCCTACCCAAGCACCCGGCGGCGGAGAACATCGACATCACCGGGGACGGACGCATTACGGGCTTATTCTGAGACGGAGGAAAAGCCTCCGCTTTTGCGACAAGTTTTTTGGCATATAATAAAAAAAGACGGGCAGGCACATCCGGTGCCTGCCCGTCCCCATGTATAGCGGTTTTTATTTTTTGAAAAAGGCTACCACCACTGCGCCGGGGCCTGCGTGGGTTCCGATGACGCTGCCCACGGTGGTGTAGCGGACCTCCGGCACATTGCCTTCCCAGATATAGCGGCTGTCCGCCATATATTTCTGCAGCAGCGCGTCGGAGATTCCGCTGTAGCCCAGGAGGATCGGCCGGCTGAAGTCGATACCGCCGGCCTTGTCGATTTCCTGAATGAGCAGATTGTTGCCCATTTTAGATCCCCGGGCTTTGCCCAGGAGGTGAATCTCGCCGTCAATGACGGAAAGCACGGGCTTGATATTCAGGATTCCCCCGGCGAAGGCGGCTGTTTTGGAGATGCGGCCGCCCCGCTTGAGATATTCCAGAGTATCTACCAGCGCTACGACAACGATTTTTTCCTTCTCCGTCTCCAGAGTCTCCGCAATCTCCTTTGCGGACATTCCCCTGTCCAAAAGCCGGAATGCAAGCTCCACCAGAATGCCTGTGCCCATGGCTGCGCTTGCACCATCCACGACATAGACATTTTCATAGTCCGCCGCCGCGATCACGGCGCTTTGATATGTGCCGGAAAACTTAGAGGCGAGGGTAATAATGACGGCGGCCTCCCCGGCCTGCTTTGCCTTTTCAAGCTCCTGCGCAAAGGCGCTCGGGGTCGCCTGACTGGTGGTGGGCAGCACATCGCTTTCAATCAGCTTCTCATAGAAGGTCTTGTGGTCGATGGTCACGCCGTCAATGTATTCCTCCCGGCCGAAATGAACGGTGAGGGGGACCGTATATACCCGCGCCTTGATCTCGGGGACCATATCCGCGGTGGAATCAACGATGATCCTGGTTTTCAATTCTGTCACGCTCCTTAGGCTTCGCTGTTTTGGGCGATGGTGTCCAGACTTCTGCTGATGGCGGATAGGCTGCGGTAAAATGCCGCTCGCTCCTCCTCGGTGAGGGTGTGGCTGACGGCATCCAGAATGCTCCGGATCCTCTCTGCAATCTGCTCGCCCACCGCCCGGCCCTTCTCCGTCAGGTGCAGGGGGCTTTTGTACCGCTTGGCCCCCTCGCAGGGGCGCAGAATAAACCCGTTGCCCTCCAGATAGTCCAGGGCCCGGGAAATGGTCGCCTTATCCTCCTCGCAATGCTCGCACAGCTCCGCCGAGGTCACGCCGTCCAACGAATAAATGTAGTACAGACAGGAGACATGGGCGCTTCTCAAATGATAGGCGGCCATCTCCTGATTTTTGATTCTGCGGATGTCGCGGCTGATACGGTTGATCAAAACCGTAAACATCTCAAATCGCTCCTGCATGGCTGCCTCCTGTCTTTATAGATGTTGAAGTTTCAACAAGCGGATTGTATCACGCAGATGTTGAAATGTCAACATCTTTTTTGGAGGCCAAAGGGAAAGCAACAGGGAGGCTGTGGCGAAGCACAGCCTCCCTGAGAGGGAAACGGTATAAACTTATCCGGTGGATTTGCGAGGTGTCCCGCCGGAATCCCAGCCCTCCGGCGCTTTTTACGGAGCTTATTTTCCGGCCAGGGCGCGCTCCAGCCAGATGGAGCCCACATCCATGGCGGCATAGAGACTGTCCTTCTCCGTCTTTTTCACCACCCGGTCACGGCTCTTCAGGTCCGGGGCGGTGAGCTGCAGCTGCACGGACACCCGGCTGGCCACATCCATGTCCTTTTCCTTCTTAGTCTCCAGGATTTGCAGCATGACGATATACTCGTCGGCCATGCTGCCGTAATAAATCAGGTTATCCACCCGGCGCAGGGGATGATTTTTATAAACAAGGCCTTCGCCCTTCTTCACATCAGCCATAGCATCCAACTCCTTTTCCAAAACTTACACCTTATCATAGCACAAGGCGCTTCGTCTGTCAAATAAAGCGGAGGAAAAAGCGGGCAGTGGGGGCATTCGTTGGTATTTTCGTTGACAAGGATTTTATAAAATGGTAAAATATATACACAAAAATGAAAGAGAGGGCGAAAAATGAAGAAACTCATTGCCAGTATTTTGATCGTGCTCCTGATGATCCCCACCGTGGCCTTCGCCGAGAGCACCCATACGCTGAGCGAGCTGGATCTGACGGCTTCGGGACACAGCGACAAAACGCTGGAAAACGACGGCTACGCCTGGGATGCGGCAAACGCCGTGCTGACGCTGAAGGACATTTCCGTCGGCGGGGCGATTATCCTGCCCAAGCGGGACTGCACCATCAACATCCAGGGTACCTGCTATGCGGGCATTATCCACAGAAATGACTCCGGCGCGGCCCAAAGCACCACCATCAACGGCTCGGACGGGGCCAAGCTGTGGGCTGAAATCGAAGTGTCCGGCGCGTTGACGCTGCATAATCTGACCATGACCGACGGTGAAATTCGCAACCAAAACCCCGGACCTTATCCCAACTATATACTGACTTTGCACGATAGCGCCATCAACCTGCGCAGCCTGAGCTGGATGCCGGATGCGGGTATCGACCTGCACAGCAGCAAGCTCCATGTGGTGATGCCCATGCCGGACAGCATGCCCCAGTTCTGGGTGGAGAAGATCACCATGGATGAAAAGTCCGAGATCGTATCGGATACGAGGCTCATCAACTACGGCCACTGTGATCTGGCGGACTTCGGCAATGTGCTGAACTATGTGGCGGAGCCTGTGGGCGGCAGGTTCTTTAAGCAGCCCGGCGAGGTAGTTACCATCGTCACCGAGGTGCAGGGAGAGCTGACGAAGGCGGATCACTTCGTCCTGCGTGCGCCCACCGGCGGCGGTGAGGAAATCCCCGGGGACGGCGGCTCGGAGGCGGGCCCCGGCGGCACTACTGACACCGGTACCACTGACACCGGCACAGGCGGCGGTGCCCAGGCCGGTACAGGCGAGAAGGCCCCGGCCACCGGAGACGGCGGTCTGCTGCTCTACGGTGGGACTGCGCTGCTGTCTATGAGCGCAGCGGCGGTGCTGCTCTCCCGCAAGAAGAGGGAAAGGTAATAGTTTCGTGAACAGAAAAAGCCCTGCGGACTGAAAACAGTCCGCAGGGCTTTATCGTTTTTACAGATCCAGATAGCTTTTCACCAGGGCCTGGAGCATCTCGTCCCGGTCCAGCTTGCAGATAAGGGTCCGGGCGCCGTTGTGATTGGTGATGTAGGTGGGGTCCTCGGATAGAATGTAGCCAACGATCTGGTTAATGGGGTCGTAGCCCTTTTCCTTCAGGGCGTCGTACACAGCCGACAGGATATGATGGGTCTGCTCCTCCCGATCCTCTGCCGTATTGAATTTACGGGTAAATTCATCCATAGGGGACACCGCCTTTCTTGCTTACTGGAAATAGTATATGCTTCTTTTATGAAAAAGTAAAGGGAAAAAGATTTCCCGCCGGGGGTTTTATTTTGCCCGGAGCTCGGCACCCAGGTTTTTCACCAGCTTCTTTACGGCGGAGGCGGCGCAGGCCTCGATCTCGGCGGAGGTGAGGGTCTTTTCCGCAGAGCCGATGGTCAGGCGGATGGTCACGGATTTCTTGCCCTCCGGGATCTGCTTGCCGTGGTACTCGTCCACAAAGGAGGCACCGTGGAAAAGCTCGTTGTGGATGCCGGAGAGAATCTTCTGCATATCCGCCCACTTGGTCTGCGCGTCAAAGAGCAGGGAGATGTCGTAGTCCGTCATGGGATACTCGGCCAGGTGGGTGAAGGTGTTGGTGCGGGAGCGGAAGGGAACCAGGGCGTCTGCATCCAGCTCGAAGAGCAGGACACTCAGGTTCTTGATGCCGCAGGCCATGGAGGCCTTTTTATTCAGCAGAGCCAGGTTGCCGATGCGCTTATCGCCCAGGCAGATATTCAGCCACACCACATCGTCGGCCCACAGGGGCTTTTCCTCCTGCCGGAAGGTGAAGCCCTCCATGTGGGTGTACCGGGGCATAGTCTCGATAACGCCCTTGGCCCGGCGGAAGAGGTCGGTGACATTTTTGCTGTCGCCGGCGAAGGCACCGGCGATGTTCTTGCGCTGGGAGGGGAGCTTTTCCCGGCTGTCGTAGGGGGTGGTGTAGTCCGCGTCCCGGAATACCTGGGCGCACTCGAAAATGGAGAACTCCGTGAAGAAACGCTCGTTTTTCACCACGGCCTTGCACAGGTTGGGCAGCAGCGAGGAGCGGATAAGGCTCTCATCGGGAGAGGGGGGCGTGGAGAGGGCCAGAATGCCGGTGGTATCCTGCAAAATGGCATTTACATACTGGTCGCTCATCCAGGGATAGGTGAAGATCTCCTGCATCCCGCAGCGGATGGCCAGATACTCCTTGATGCGGCGCTCCAAGTCCTTATCCAGCTGGTTGATGGCCCCGTCAAAGGAGGTGGTGATGGGGGCGGCCCGGAAGTTTTCGTACCCGTACATACGGGCCACCTCCTCCATAATATCCGCCTTGATGGACACATCGCCGGTGGAGCGCCAGGTGGGGACCACAATGTGGAGGTTATCGCCGTCAAAGGTCAGGCTGTAGCCCAGCTCGCCCAGCTTTTTGGCAATATCTTCATTGGGGATGCGCTTGCCCAGGCGTCGCTCCAGCCAGTTCAGGGAAACATCGATTTCCGCCTGCTGCAGCTTATGGGGATAGCAGTCCACAAAGCCCGTGACCTTCATCTCCGGGTAAAGCTCCGCAAACAGGGCCATGGACAGGTCCAGAGCCTGGTCGCAGCGCTCGGGATCAACGGCCTTTTCATACCGGGCCGAGGCCTCGGTGCGGTTGTCGTAGCGCAGGGCTGTGCGGCGAATGCCCGCAGCCTGGAAGTTGGCTATCTCCAAAATCACCTTGTTGGTGGTGGGGAGGATAGAGTCCTTGGCGCCGCCCATGACGCCTGCCAGACCCACCACCCCGGCATCATCGGCGATGACCAGGTCATCCGTGGACAGGGGCAGATCCTTGCCGTTGAGCAGCTGGAGCTTTTCGCCTTCTCCGGCCCGGCGGACGATGATGTGGCCGGCGATATGGTCGGAGTCATAGGCGTGGGAGGGCTGACCCGTGGCCAGCATCACATAGTTGGTAATATCTACCAGGGCGTTGATGGGGCGCATACCCACCTTCCAAATGCGGTTTTGCATCCAGTAGGGGGAGGGCTTTACGCTCAGGCCCTCGATCTGCGTGCCGGTCATCCGGGGGCAGCGGTCGCTGTCCTCCACGGTGATGGTAAGGCCTGCGGTGTTTTCAACGGTCCGGTCAAAGGGAGGCAGGGGATTCATGGGCAGATCGTACAGGGCCGCGATCTCCCGGGCAATGCCGTAGTGACCCCAGAGGTCCGGGCGGTTGGTCATGGATTTATTGTCGATCTCCAGGATGATGTCGTGGAGGTCCAGGGCGTCGGCCAGGGGCGTTCCGGCGGGGGCGTCAAAGTCCGACAGGTCCAGGATGGTGGCCTCTTCCGTGAAGGGGAAGAGGTCAAACAGACCAATCTCGCTGCTGGCGCAGATCATGCCGTAGCTCTCCACGCCCCGGAGCTTGGAGACCTTGATCTCCACCGGCTCCCCCTCGCCGTGCCAGCGGCAGTGGGCCCCGGGCAGGGCCACGGCCACCTTCATGCCGTCCCGAAGATTGATACCGCCGCACACGATGTCCTTTATCTCGCCGCCGATGTCTGTTTTGCAAACCCGGAGCTTGTCGGCATTGGGGTGCTGCTGCACCTGCTGCACGACGCCTATCACCATGTTGCGGAAGCTTTCGGACAGATCCGTGGCATCCTCCACCTCCACGGTGGACATGGTCAGATCGTAGGAAAGGCGCTTGAGGTCCATATCGTCAGGGAGCTTTACATAGTCCTTGACCCAGTTCAGAGAAACTTTCATTGTGTAAAACCCTCCTTATTAATGGAACTGCTTCAAAAAGCGCAGGTCGGCGCTGTGGAACAGGCGCACATCGTCCACGCCGTAGCGCATCATCACCAGGCGGTCCAGGCCGATGTTTACATAGAAGCCGGTGTACTCATCCGGGTCCAGACCCGCCGCCCGGAGAACATTGGGGTGGGGGGTGCCGCCGGGCATGATCTCGATCCAGCCCACCTGCTTGCACACCGAGCAGCCTTTGCCGCCGCAGACCAGGCAGCCCATGTCAATTTCAAACCCCGGCTCCACGAAGGGGAAGAAACCTGCCCGCATCCGCACGGGAACCTCCCGGCCAAAGACCTTGGAGAGAATGCTCTGGATCATCACCTTGCCGGAGGCGAAGGTGAAGTCCTTGTCCACGATGAGGGCCTCATACTGGAAGAAGGCACGCTCGTGGCGGGCATCGGTGGTCTCGTTGCGGTACACCCGGCCGGGGTACACGAAACGATAGGGGGGCTTGTGGGTCTGCATATAGCGCACGGAGCCGCCGGTGAGGTGGGGCCGCAGGCAGAGCTTATCCCAGCACTCGCCCTTGTCATGGCCCGCCAGCCAATAGGTGTCCATGCTCTCCCGGGCGGGATGGTTGGGGGGGAAGTTCAGATTGTCGAAGCCGTAGAGCTCGCTGGTGATGTCGTCCTCCTCGTAAATTTCAAAGCCCATGGAGCGGAAGGCATCGTTGAGGTCGTAGCACATCTGGGTGATGGGGTGCAGCCCTCCGGCGGGAGGCAGATAGCCGGGGACGGAGATGTCGAAGTCCGCGTCAATCTGGGAAGCCTTCAGCTTCAGGTCGTTTCGGTGCTGCTCGATGAGCTCGGTGAGCTGGGCCTTGGCCTGGTTCACGGCCTTGCCCATCTCCGGACGCAGGGAAACATCCAGCTTGGGCACCTCCTTCAGCAGCGCCGTCAGGCCACCCTGCTTGCCCAAAATGGCGGCCTTGATGTCCTGCAGCTCCGTCTCGTTCTTGGCTGACAGAATTTTTTCCCTGCCCTCCCGGAGCAGTTCATTCAGCTTTTCTTTCATCAGCAATGATTCCTCCTTACAAAAAGTCAGTTTGTCAAAAAAGCCTCGCAGAGTTTGCGCCCGCAGGCGCAAAAAATTGG
>UMHM01035535.1_pt1 | contig 13405 bp, 10 predicted proteins | sample 1965501 | NCBI WGS metagenome assembly UMHM01 (sample SAMEA4836095, study PRJEB28245) | human gut metagenome | biome: gut microbiome; material: fecal sample | place: Denmark | collected 2008
TCTTAAACCGCGCCCCCTATACGGTTTACAGCCAAAGAGTGAACCGGAACATCCCGCCCGGATGATCCGGCTCACTCTTTATTTCTTTTCTTTTTCCTTTTTTTGTGCTACAATGAGGGCAACATTTTGACAACCGGGGAGGTCTTTCCATGACGTATATCCCTTCTCCCACCCGATACGACGCGATGCCCTACCGCCGATGCGGCAAAAGCGGGCTTCTGCTCCCGGCGCTCTCGCTGGGTCTGTGGCACAACTTCGGCGGCATCACGCCGTTTGAAACCCAGCAGGCCATCCTGCGCACGGCGTTTGACAACGGCATCACGCATTTTGATCTGGCGAACAACTATGGCCCGCCCTACGGCGAGGCGGAGCGCAACTTCGGCGTTCACATGCTGCGCGATTGGAAACCCCACCGCGACGAGCTGGTGATTTCCACCAAAGCGGGCTACGACATGTGGCCGGGGCCATACGGCAACTGGGGCAGCCGGAAATACCTGATTTCCAGCCTTGACCAGAGCCTGCGGCGGATGAATCTGGATTATGTGGATATCTTCTACCACCACCGCCCCGACCCGGAAACGCCGATTGAAGAGACGATGGGCGCGCTCGATCAGATCGTGCGCAGCGGCAAGGCGCTCTACGTCGGCATTTCGCGCTACACGCCGGAACAGACGGAGGTTGCGATCCGCACGCTGCGCGAGCTGGGCACGCCGATGCTGATTCATCAGGAAAACTATTCGATGCTCAACCGCAAAATCGAAGCCGGGCTGACGGACGTGCTGACGCGCGAAGGCGTTGGGCTGATGGCGTTCGGCCCGCTGGCGGGTGGCCGGCTGACGGGCAAATATCAGGCCGGTATTCCGGCGGACAGCCGCATCGGTCACGACCCGCGCTATCTGAAAGCGGATATGCTCACGCCGGGGCTGCACGCAGCGATTGACGCGCTGACCAAGATCGCCGACGCGCGCGGGGAGACGCTCTCCCAGTTGGCGCTGCAATGGGCGCTGCGCGACAAGGCTGTGACCTCGGCGCTCATCGGCGCGAGCCGCGCGGAGCAGATCACCGAAAACGTCGCCGCGCTGTCCCTGCCGCCGCTGACCGGCGAGGAGCTGGCGCAAATCGACGCCGCGCTGGCGCTGAATGAATAACTCCCTCAGTCAGCTTCGCTGACAGACCTTCGGCGTTCCACTTGCCTGCTTCCCGCACAGCGGGAAGCAAGCTCCACGCCCTCGAAGAGGGAGCTTGACATAGCTCTTCCCACAAAAGAAAGAACAACTGAAATTCTTGATTGTGTTATTTCAGTCAAGCCACTTTATGTCAACAAGCTGAACCTCCCTCTTCGAGGGAGGTGGCTGCCGAAGGCAGACGGAAGGAGTCCCCCTCAGTCGGCTTCACTGACAGACTGCGAGGTCATTTATATGATTAACGAAACCTACAAATCCATGCTCTCGGGCAAATCGGTGATTCGGGAGCTGAACGAATACGCAAACGATTTCACCCGGCATCCGCACCTGAAACCGGAGGATATCTTCGATTACAGCCTGGGCAACCCGTCCGTGCCCGTGCCGGAGGCATTCAACGCGCGCATCAAGGCGCTGCTGGACAGCGGCGACCCGATGCTCGTGCACGGGTACAGCCCGAGTCTGGGCATCCCCGCCGCGCGCGAAAAGATCGCCGCGTCGCTCAACCGCCGGTTCGGCATGCGCTACACGATGGACGATATCTTTATGACCAGCGGCGCGGCGGGCGCGCTGGCGCACGCCTTCCGGCTGGTAACCCAGCCCGGAGACGAAATCCTGACCTTCGCGCCGTTCTTCCCGGAATATCGCCCCTACACGGCGGGCGCGGGGCTGACGCTGCGCGTCGTGCCCGCCGACACGCAGACCTTCCAAATCAATTTCGATGCGTTTGAGCGGATGCTGACCCCCGCCGTGCAGGCCGTGCTCATCAACACGCCGAACAACCCCTCCGGCGCGGTCTATTCCGCCGAAACACTCCGCCGGATGGCGGCGCTGCTGCTGCAAAAGGAAAAGGCGTTCGGCCACGACATCTGGCTGATCTCCGACGAGCCATATCGCGAAATCGCCTTCGACGGCCGGGAGGTTCCGTATGCGTCGCGGTTCTACCCGCGCACGATCTCCTGCTATTCCTTCTCCAAGAGCCTGTCGATTCCCGGCGAGCGCATCGGCTATGTGGCCGTGAACCCGGAGAGCGGCGTTTCCGCCATGCTGGTCAACATGTGCGGCCAGATTTCGCGCGGCATCGGCCATAACTGCCCGTCCTCGGTCATCCAGTTGGCGGCGGCGGATTGCTGCGACCTGACCAGCGACCTCTCCGTGTATGAGACGAACATGAATCTCCTCTACGACGCGCTGACGGCGCTGGGCTTTGACGTCGTGCGTCCGGGCGGCACGTTCTACCTCTTCCCCAAGGCGCTGGAGAGCGACGCGGCCGCGTTCAGCCGAAAGGCGCTGCCCTACGGCCTGATCCTCGTGCCGAGCGATTCCTTCGGCCTGCCGGGTTACTTCCGCATCGCGTTCTGCACGGATACGGAAAAGGTCGTCCGCTCCATCGACGCGTTCAAGGCTTTCGTGAAGGCCGAGTATTGATCCTTTCCGTCCTTCTTCCCACACGTTGAGAAGAAGGCGTTTTTTGTGCAATTTTACAGGGATTGACAAAAAACCTACTTGTATTTGTTTCAATTATGCTGTATAATGAATTATCTTGATTTCGGGGCGCACGGGGGTTGCGTCCCTTCTTCGCGCTCATTAAACAACAGGGAGGTGTCCGTTTCGTGTCACTTCATGCGGACGAAAGCAAACACATCAGCTTTTCTTTAAGCCAAATTGAGCGCCTGTGTCAGGTCGCCAAGGCGCTTTCTTCGCCGTTGCGGGTGAAGATGATCGGCCTGCTGGCCTCCCGCTCCATGAACGTCAACGAGCTGGCGGAGGCGCTGAGCATGCCGGTTTCCACCGCGGCGCTGAACGTGCGCCAGCTCGAGGAGGCCGGGCTGATTTCCACGGAGATTCAGCCGGGGATTCGCGGGGCGATGAAGCTCTGCTCCCGGCGCATCGACTCGGTCAGCCTGCATCTCGTGCCTGAGACGCAGGACGGCGTGAGCGCCCTGACCCTCAAGCTGCCGCTGGGCAGCTATGCCTGCGCGCGGGAGATCCGCCCCGAGTGCGGCCTCGTCTCCGAGCATGCGTGGATCGGCGAAAGCAACGCGCCGCGCACGTTCTACCACCCGGATCGTTTCGCCGCGCAGCTCATGTGGTTTGAATCCGGCGAGGTCGAATACCGTTTCTCGCTGGGCGAAATCGACCCCAGGCAGGTGGAGTGGCTGGAAATTTCGATGGAGATTTCCTCCAACGCGCCGATGTACCGCGAGGATTTCAAGAGCGATATTTACGTCGGCCTCGGCGCGCGGGAGCTGGGCGTGTGGACAAGCCCCGGCGATTACGGCGCGCGGCGCGGCCGCTTCAACCCGTCGTGGTGGAGCGACACCTCCTCCCAATACGGCCTGCTCAAAACGTGGCGCATCGACAGCCTCGGCTGCACGCTTGACGGCGAGCCGCTTTCAAGCGTCACCGTCGCGGATTTGCAGCTCGACGCGCTGGAATACATCCCCCTGCGCATCGGTATTCACGCGGACGCGGCGCACGTCGGCGGCATCAACCTGTTCGGCGAAAAATTCGGCGATTTCGCGCAGGGCATCGTCGTGCGGGTGGGCTACGCCAAGGCGGACTGATTTTTCCGCCAAATGTCCAAAATCCGAAAAAATTTCAAAAACATGAAATTTCCTCCCGGTTCGTCTCGTCTTATCAGTAGACAGAAACAAATCGCAGCCTGTAGACAAAAAGCTATTCTTCCCCCCCCGAAGGGGGAGAATAGCCCTTTCCGCAAATGGAAGAATCGCTGAATTTCTTGATTTTGCTATTCTAGCCAAGTTTGCTTATGTCAACAAGCTGACAAATCGGGAGGAATTTGATATGGTTCGTTTTTTGGCCTTGCTTGCGCTGCTCTGCGCGCTGACCTGCCCCGCGCTGGCAAAGGGCTTTCCCTTCAACATTCCGCTGTATTACAATCCCAACGGCGGGTGGTATTTCCATACGCTGTCCAACTGCGACGCCATCGACCCCAAATACTGGGATGGCATGGTCTCTTTCTTGGGCGATGAACTGGATGACGCGCCTTATAACGCGCTCAGACCCTGCCAGATGTGCGACGCAGACGCAAACCTGAGCAGCCTGCCGCCCGAATCCACCCTGCAAAACAGCGTGATCGACTTTCCCATCCGCACGACGATCAGCAGTGAGGAACACGCGCGCTATCTGGCGCTGTACACCGCCGATTGCGAACGCGCCTATGCAGACTACGGCTATGAACCGGGCATGGACGCGCAGGTGCAAGCCGAATCTACCGCATATTTTGCCCGTGTCGATACCGAAGAAGGCAATTTTTCTCTGGCGTTAGAGGGAATACGGTTCATCCTGCCGGACGAAACCATGCTCTCCTTTGAGGACGCGACGCTCTACGGCTATGCTTTTCTGGAAAAGGCGCTGAACCGAACGGATCTATCCATTTACCATCTGTCCGGCTGGCTGAACGCCTCGAACCCCGATCAACCCGTCTGGTGGATCATGGCAACAGACTACACGCGGAATTACCGCACGATCTATACCCTCTATCTGGATGCGCGGACGGGCGTTCTGCTGGCCGCGAAGCGGAATTAGTTCGCCTCGCTCGTGCTCAGGCAGCCAACTGAGCCGTCGCCCAGCAGCACATAGTAATAATCGCCTTTTGTGCCGATGACGCGCACCTCGTCGCCGACCTCCGCCATCGCCACCGCGTCGTAGGAGTTGCTCGGCGTGTTGCGCACGACGACGCTCTGTGTGCCGTAAGGCGAAACCACCTGCATCTCCTTGGTCATATCCTGCACGGCAGAAGCGTCTTCGGCGAGGTAGCGGGTCATCATATAGCCGCTCAGGCTGTTGACCCCGCCGCCGATCGTCACCTGCGACCAGCCGTCGCCCGCGTCGGCGACGATTTCAACCGGCGTGCCCGTGTAAAACTGGCCGACGGCGCTTGCATCCCTGCTGGGCTGATCGCGCATGTTCAATCGGCTGTTCGGGTCGGAACCGTTGTTCACCACGGCGCTCTGCGCCAACGCCTGCCCGCCCCAGAGCGCCATCAGCACGGTCAGGCTCACCATCAGCCTCTTTTTCATCGCAGCCACCCCTTCCCGCCGCCCCGGCGGGTTCTTTTTCTCTACGCCATAAAGACGAACCACCGCCGCGTTTTCTTCCTGATTTTTGAAAAAAAAGCGGTTTATTCCGCTCATTCCGTTTAATCCCTATTGTACCACGAATTGCCGGCGAAAAAAAGGACGACTGCCGCCCGAAACTGCACAAAAAATATCGCATGCCTCACGTTCTTTTTGACAAAACCAAATTCCCGCCCCGTTTTCGGGTTTACGCATTTCCCTTTTTGTACTATACTATTCATAAATTTATTTTTACAACCGGGGAGGAAGCGGCGGCATGAAGCTATATTTGACGGGCGAGCCTTGCACCCAGCAGCGCCACTGTTATTTTGTGGAGGGCGAAACCGCGTCGTTCATTATGGATTGCGGCTATCAGCGCTGCTATCGCGGGGACGAACTGCCGCATCTGCTGCCCGAACAGATTCGCGCGGCGCGCTATCTGTTCCTCTCCCATTCGCATGAAAACCAATCCGGCGCGCTGCCGTATCTGCTCGCCAACGGCTTCACCGGGCGCGTGGTGCTGACGACGGAAACCGCGCGTCAGCTTCCGCTGGGCATCGACGACCCGCTCGTGCTGGAGGGGCTGAGCGTCCCCTATGCCGAGGCGCAGATTCCCGGCGGGCTGACGCTGACTTGGGGGCGCAGCGGCCACTGTTCCGGCAGCGTCTGGTATCGCATGGCGGAAAACGGGCGCTCGCTGTTCTTCTCCGGCGATTATTACGACTGCGCGCGCGTCCACGCCCGCGACCCGATCGAGGGCATCCGCGCGAACCTCGCCGTGCTGGATTGCGATTACGGCATGCAGCCCGGTTCGGCCTCGCGCGACGCGCAGGTGGACGCGCTGATCGCCGCGATTTCCGAAGCGCTGGCGGACGGCCGCCCCGTCATCCTCCCCGTGCCGCGCTACGGGCGCGGGCTGGGGATTCTGACCTACATCTGCGAGCGCCTGCCGGAGACGGATATCTTCGCCGACCGCCATTTCATCACCGAATTGGGGCACATGGACGCAACCGCGATGTGGGTTCGCCCGCAGGTGCAGGATATGCTCAGCGGAAAGTTCATCCGCGCCATCCCGGAGGATTTCGTCGCGCTGGGCGTGTATTTCGTCTGCGATCCGCAGCTTGACGACATCAAGACGCGCCGCCTGGTTCGCCGCCTGCTGATCTGCGGCGGCCGGGTGATCTTCACCGGCACGGTCGAGCCGAATACCCACGCCTCGCTGCTGCTGCACGCGGGCAAGGCGCAGCTATTGCGTTACAGCGTCCACTGCACGCAAGCGGATATGCTGCGCATCGCCGCGCAGAACCACTTTGACCAGATCATCGCGTATAATTCGGATTTCGCACCGACGAAAAAGGTTTACGAGGTCTGATATCGTCGCCCACAAACATAATGCGCCTCCCTTTGCCGAAAAGCAGAGAGGGGCGCGTTATTGATTTCGGTTCAATAAATGCGTAAATCCGAAATTTTATAAAATTCCCGATAACGGGCGCGCGATGCGCGCTTACCTGACTCCTTCAGTCACGGCTGCGCCGTGCCAGCTCCCTCGAAGAGGGAGCCCTTTATCAGGTCATTTTCCGTCTAAGCAATAAGTTGCGCAGTACCCGTAGGGGCGCGCATTGCGCGCCCGCGTTTTGTGCTGAATAATGATTTCAGTTGTCAAATTTTGGCGTTTCGCCCTCGCGCAGGCCATAGGGCTCCGTCCAGCGAGCCTTGAGCGCCTGACGATACGCGCTCACCGCGTCGTCCCACGCGCTGAACGCCGCGTCCTGCCGATGGTCGGGCAGGTCAAAATCCGCGGCAAGGCGCTCGCTCAGATAAGCGCTCACCTTCACCGCGCCGTCCGGGTTGAGGTGGGAAGCCTCGTCGTAGCAATCCACCTCAAAATCCACCCCCGCGCTTCCGTCAAACAGGTTGTAGAAGGGCACGCCGTATTGATCGGCAATCGCCTGCGCGCTGTTCATCATCCGCTGTTTCGCCTCGTCGGCGGGATAGGGCACGGCCAGCAGCGCCGCCTCGATCCCCTCCGCGCGGCAAAACTCGATGATCTGCGCCAGCGCCCGCTTGCCCTCGGTTTCGGTCAAATCCATCTCCGTCGTGCGCGTAAAGGCCGCCGGATGCGCGCGCCCGACGCGAAGCTCCGCGCCCTTCATAAACGGCTCGGAATCGGTCATCCGCTCGCCGCCGCCAAAGAGCATTTCCTCCCATCGGGTATGATAGGCCGCCAGCGGAAAGATGTATTCCGCGCGCCGCGCCTCCGGAAAGAGCGCCCGAACGGCCTGCCATTTCGTCAGCGAGAGCGGAACGGCGTCCAAAAACAGGTGTTCGAGGCTGTATACCGCTTCGCGCTGCGCCTTGTCGATGTAGCACACATCCACAACGACCACCTTCGGCTTCTGCCTTTGGAGCGCCAGCTTCAGCGTCCACGCCGTCGCCTCCAGCGTTTCAGCCGGGTTCGCCAGATTGTAACTGGTTATCCCCGCCCGGTCGTACAGCTCGGTGGGATACACCGCGTCCATGACGTGGCTCGTCCCCAGAAAGAAGACGTCGATGGGCTGCTTTTCGTCGTAAAACGCGCCGTATTTCTTTTCGCTGTCCTCGCGGAGCATGACGCGGTTCAGCGCCAGCAGGGACAGCGCCAACGCCAGCGCAAACAGACAGAATCTCTTTTTCATTCGCTGCCTCCCGCGTCAGAATTGGAAATAGATGAACGCCTGCGCGTCGTAATTCGTTCCCCACACGCCGAAAATCACCACCAGCAGCACGCCCAGCAGCATCAGCGCCATGCGCAGGGCGGCCGGGCGGCGATCCAGCCACGCGGTCAGCGTGCGTCCGCGCTCGTGCAGCGCATCCAGCGCGCCCAGCGCCGCCAGACCGACAACCAGCACAAGCGCCTGCGGAAACGTGAAGCCCGTCGCCATCGGCGCAACCGCCGCACAGCGAACCATGCGCTCGGCCATATGCAGCGCCGTGCTCAGCGCATGCGCCCGGAAGAGCAGCCACGTCGCGTCGATGACGATAAACGTCAGCAGCGCCTTCGCGCATCGTCCCAGCCTGCCGCGCGGCTCGTTAAACCGGCGCGGCAGAAAGCTCTCCGCGACCTGCAAAGCGCCGTTCGCCGCACCCCATGCGACGTAATTCATGGCCGCGCCATGCCAAAGGCCGCTGATCGTAAACGTCACCATGACGTTCAGCGCGCGCCTAAACGCGCCGACGCGGCTGCCGCCCAGCGGAATATAGACGTAATCCCTGAACCATGTGGACAGGCTGATGTGCCACCGCCGCCAGAAATCCCGAACGGAGACGGCGAAATACGGCTGGCGGAAATTCTCCATCAGGTCGTAGCCCAGCACCTTCGCCGCGCCGATGGCGATGTGGCTGTACCCGCCGAAATCGCCGTAAATCTGAAAGGCAAAGGCGACCGTCGCCAGCAGGATTTGCAGCCCGGAGGCCTGCTGCCAGTTGCCGTATACCGCATCGACATACAGGCTCGCCCGGTCGGCGATGACCAGCTTTTCAAAAAAGCCCAGCAGCATCACCAGCAAACCGTCCCGAACGGCCTTTTCATCCAGCGGATGATCCTCGTTGACCTGACGAAGCAGATTTTCCGAGCGCTCAATCGGTCCGGCGACCAACTGCGGAAAGAAGGAGACGAACAGCGCATAGCGCATCAGGCTGCGCTCCGGCGGGAGCTTGCCGCGATAGACGTCGATCATATACCCCAGCGCCTGAAACGTGTAAAAGCTGATGCCCACCGGCAGCAGCACGTCAAACGCCGGAATCGCCATCCGCACCCCCAGACGCGCGGCAATTCGCGCGAATGTATCGGTAAAAAATCCAAAATATTTGAAAAAACACAAAATGCCCAGATTGATCGCAAGGCCGAGCGCCAAAACCGCGCGCCGCCCTGCTTTGGCCTCCATCCGCCCCAGCGCCAGCGCGCAGAGATACGTCACAAGCGTGCTCGCGGCAATCAGCAGCGCATACTGCGCATTCCAGCACATGTAGAAATAGTAGCTGGCCGTGAGCAGCCACGGCCTGCGCGCCCGCATGGGCATCAGGTAATAGGCCAGCGTGACGATCGGGAAGAACGCGAGAAACGCATACGAATTAAATATCATACGTCCGCTTCGCTCACGCCTTGATCTGTTCGAGCACCGCCTGCTCCATCGCGTCCTTTTCGCAGACGGCCGTGTGGCGAATCGGCAGATTCGGGAGCGCCCGGATCTGTTCCGGTTCCTTCGTGCCCGTCCGCTCGGCCAGCGCGCGGCAGCAGGCGAAATCATCCAGCCCCGCGCAGGCCGCCTGCCCCGCGACCGCGCCCAGCACGGACGCACCGAACTTATACGGGCTGGCGGTGGAGACGATCACGCTTCGGCGCGTGTCGCCGGTTTCCCTTTGATAGGCGCGCAGAACGGCGCTGGCCACGGCCGTGTGCGTATCCATCAGGTAATGATCCTCTTCCCACGTGCGGCGAATCTCCGCGCGGACGCCCGCCTCGTCAACGCAGCCCGCAAAGTAGCGCTTTTGCAGCGCCGCCTTCATCGCCTCGTCGATGGCGTAGCGCTTCCTGCCCGCCAAATCGCCCATGAACCGCGCGACGCGCGCGCCGTCGCAGCCGCTCAAATCAAACAGCAGCCGCTCCAGATTCGAGGAGACGAGGATATCCATCGACGGCGTGATGGTCTTGTAGAACGGGCGGTTTTCCACATCGTATACGCCGGTGTTGATAAAGTCGGTCAGCACGTTGTTTTCGTTGCTGGCGCAGATCAGCCTGCCCACCGGTAGACCGGCCTTGCCCGCGTAATCCGCCGCCAGAATGTCGCCGAAATTGCCCGTCGGCACGCAGAAATTCACCTCGTCGCCCGGCTTAATCGCGCCCGCCTTCAGCAAATCGGCGTAGGCGGAGAAATAATACACCACCTGCGGCACGAGGCGGCCGAAATTGATGGAGTTCGCGGAGGAGAGCACGCGCCCCTGCGCGGCCATCGTTTCGGCAAAGGCGCGATCCGCAAAGATGCGCTTCACGCCGGTCTGCGCGTCGTCAAAGTTGCCGTTTACGGCGATCACATGGGTGTTCGCGCCGCCGGTCGTGACCATTTGCAGCCGCTGCGCCTGGCTCACGCCCTCGCGCGGGTAAAACACGCAGCAGCGCGTCCCCGGCACGTCGAGGAAGCCCTCCAGCGCGGCCTTTCCGGTGTCGCCGCTGGTCGCCACGAGGATGAAGATTTCGCGGGTTTCGCCGTTCTTCTTCGCGCTGAGCGTCAGCAGATGCGGCAGAAGCTGGAGCGCCATATCCTTAAAGGCGAGCGTCGGCCCGTGCCAAAGCTCCAGCGCGTGCGCCCAATCGCCGACGGAGCGCACCGGCGCGATGTCCGCGTCGTCAAAGCCCGTGCCGTAAGCCCCGGCAATGGCGTTTTTCAGCTCGTCCGCCGTGAAATCGGGCAGAAATTTTTGCAGAATCGCCAGCGCCCGCGCCTGATAATCAAGCGCGCCGAGCGCGGCGATTTCTTCCATCGAAAAATGCGGAAAATCCTTGGGCACGTACAGCCCGCCGTCCGGCGCAAGGCCGCGCAGGATGGCCATGGATTCGGAGACAGCGGCCGCGCCGCGGGTAGAAAGCATCGACATGACGATCACTCCTTGAAAACAAAGAAACCGCTTCCCGATAAACGGCAGGAAGCGGCGTCAGAAAAACGGGAATCAGATCTGGTACTTGCGGATGCTCTCCGGCACATTCTCCGCGTCCTCGCTGAAGCTGATGACCAGATCGCACTGGGCGTTGGCCACCAGACGCTCAAGCTGCGCGAAGAAATCCACCAGCTCGGCCGGTTCGGCCTTCACCAGCTTGAGGAACGCATCAACATAGATCACGCTGATATCGTAATTGCCCGCGAGAATACCGGCCAGGAAGCCGTAAAACGGCGCCTTGCCCTTGACGGCGTACTCGCTCGCGTCGATGAAGCGGATCTGCGGCTTGAGGCTAAGCGTATAGCTCTTGTCATCGTCGATGAACAGAACGTTGCCCTTCGCTTCCTTCACGGAAGCGTTCGCCATATCCAAAATGCGCTTGGTCTTGCCGGAACCCTTCTTGCCAAAGATAACCTGGATCACGGTCAATCCCTCCCTTTCTTGTTTTCTGATTACCCACATTATAGCTTAAAACACCCCTTCTGCATAGCCCCTAAATTTCTTTTTTCGCCGAAAAAGGCGCGGGGTCAGCGGATAAATTTGTCTTTTTTGTTGGTTTATCTTGCTTTTTTCCGTCAGGCATGCTATAAATATTTCATACAACTCTTCCAAAAAGAGGAGGCCGGATGACGGGCAATCATTCCAAATCCGACCGCATACAAATGGGATTAAAGCGCGCGGCGTGCCGCGTGGTGAAAGGAGCGACTTTTCCTCTATGAAGCGACTTGTTACCCTCTGGCTGCTGCTTGCGCTGTGCCTGACGGCGGCGCTGGCGCTGGGCGAGACGGCGCAGCCCTGCTACTGGCAGCTCACCGATGTGAGCGTCACGCAAAAAGCCCTCGACGCGCTCGGCCCGGCGGCGGTCTCCACCAACGCCGAAGCGCTCTCCGACCTGAAGCCGATCGACATGATCGAGGCGCTTTCCCAGCCGCATACCTTTTCCGTCGATGTGACCCGCGCCGCGAGCGGCTCGAATGCCCACGCGGATTACACGCTCTCCGGCATGCCCGCGCTCGTGCCCGGTGCGGGCAGCGCGCGCCTGTCGCTGACCTCGGCGACGGTGAACCCGACCAGCTCTTTTTATGTCTACGCCTCCGTCTATGCCAGCAAGGCGCGCGTTCTGCGCGTGCGCAGCACCGGCGCGTGGGTGTTCCGCATCCCCTTCCCGCGCACGGCAATCGCCGGCGCGACGCGCACCGTGAAGCTGGATGCGAAGGAGCTGCAGGGCTACGCCGACGTGTGCGTCAGCTACATCTACACCGCCATGCCGGGCAAAATGCTGGTGGAGGCCAGCGGCGACACCGTGCTTTACGACCCGCTGGGCAACGAAATCGACCGGATTCCGCGCAAGGTATCCGAGGTTCTGCCCGTGTTCGCCTCGCCTTCCGGCTCGGAAGGCGATATCCTCTTCTCCGCCGAGGCGCAGGGCGACGGCTCTTTGCTGGTTCGCTTCCTGCCGGACAGCGGGCTGACGCTGGATGAAATGATTTCGCTGATCCGCACCGCGACGGAGGCCGCGAAGGCCGACGCGGCAAGCGGCGCTTCCATCGTTTCCGCGCTGACGGCCGACAAGCGGAGCGCGACGCTCTACCTTGCGCCCGACGCGAACCTCTCCGACGACGCGCTGTCGCTGCTCATCAGCGCGGCCTCCGGCCAGGCGGTCAGCGTCGCCTCGCTTCAGGAGGCGGTGGACGCGGGCGAAATCTCGCTCGACGCGCCCGCCACGCCCGAACCGCAGGCCATGACCTACAGCCGGCTCCGGCAGATGCTCGCCGACGGCAACACCCCGACCCCGACCCAAACGCCCGCCTATCTCTCCGCGGCGGCCAAGGAATCGCAGAACGCGCAGGCCATCGTGCTCTACGGCGACAGCGGCGTTGAGTCCATCGCGCTCGTGCCGGGCACGACGGCGACCGGCGAAGTGCTTTCAAACATCGCCCATTCGCTCGCGCAGGCGCGGCAGGACAGCGACGTTTATGAAAAGCTCTTCGGCGAGAGCGTCGAGCATTTCGGCCTGACCGACACGGAAAGCGCGCTGCATTATACGCCGGAAAACGCGGACGCGGCCAGTGTTTCCATCGCCAAGCTGGATGGCGACACGCTGATGATCGTGCAGCCGGGCAGCGTCGCGCTGCTGGAAAAGCAGTTGGAGCATCTGCTCAAGACGCTTCACGCCACGCCCACGCCGACCCCGACGCCCACGCCTACTCCTACTCCTACTCCTACTCCTACGCCGACCCCCACGCCGACTCCGACGCCGACCCCGACCCCGACCCCGACCCCGACGCCGACCCCGGAACCCACGGCCACGCCGACTCCGGTTCCGACCGATACACCGGAACCCACGCCTACCCCCACTCCGGTTCCAACCGACACGCCGGAACCCACGCCTACCCCCACTCCTGTTCCGACCGATACCCCGGAACCCACGCCTACACCCACTCCGGTTCC
>UMHM01097035.1_pt1 | contig 13364 bp, 18 predicted proteins | sample 1965501 | NCBI WGS metagenome assembly UMHM01 (sample SAMEA4836095, study PRJEB28245) | human gut metagenome | biome: gut microbiome; material: fecal sample | place: Denmark | collected 2008
TATTTATAATATAATTATAATATAGATATATAGGCATGGTTGTCGTGGAGATATACATGGGGATATAAGAGCAGGTTGTGGTGGTGATATACCTACACATCCTCTACGGGGGAAAAGCCCAACTGAATGGGCAAATATTGCAGCATTTGGTATTGAGAATTATAAACCCACTTGTCGTGGTGATTATAGACCAGATTGTCATGGTGATAATGATGTGGATTATACTGGCAATATAAGACAGGTTGTGGCTGGACATGGTGAATATGGAGCTGATGCTAATCTTCATGGAAATAGTGCTGACGCTGAAAGTGGAGATTGACTTGATAATCTACTTAGGAGACATTGTGTATATTATTAACGTGAAAATCAGCTTAGGAGTAGATGCTGATTTTGATGGAGATGAATGTGCGAATAGGAATATAGGAGATAATTGAGATTTTTATGAGGATTTGAATATAAGAGTTTCAAGGAATGAATGGATTGGAAGTAACGTGAATATTTGCTTAGGAGTTGATGGAGATTGTTGTCTTGTTTGAAGTATGAGAGTTAAATTAGTTAATGAGGCAAAAGTATATGGTGAGGTTTATGTAGATAAATGTACAGGAGTATATATGGTATTTAGGGTTTATATCTGTGTGGGGGAGCCTACTATAAAGAACCCCCCGGTCTTCTTTCTCAAATCGAATCCCCCCGTCATGCTTTTCCAAAAACGAATCGTTGAGCGAATGTCAAAACTCATTCACAAACAAAACAAATTCTGGCACATCACGTTGATGTTGCTGGTCATGTTGTACTACGCAAACGTGGTCATTACTAATCAAGTCGTAGCGGTCATAGGAGGACTGTATTATGAAGACAACAATTAAGTCAATCAGAATGGAAAAGTTTGAAGGACAGTTTACTGGCAAAGTTATCGTCACTATCGCTGATGATATTCTTGGCTTTGTTCGTAATGTTGATGCTGATGGTGTCATTACCTTTGAACAACAGAACGTCAAACAGATGCGGATGCAGCTCACAGCATTGTCTGCACAAGTTCGTCAAGCTGTTGGTGACAAGTTTACTACTGCCTTTGGTTATCGTCTTGATTCTGCCAAAGCTGGTGGTGTTGAAGAACTTGTCAATGTTCTCAATGTCATACTGACTGATGCTACTATTGAAGTTGAGGCTGCTGTTCAGAAAGCTGATGAAGCTGACGCTGACAGCCATGATGCCATATTCTACAAGATTAGCGAGGTCAAGTTGGACGAGATGATGTCATACTTGGTGGCTCAACACTTCGTTGAGAACTTCATGAAAGTGACAGACATGACACGTCAGCAAATGTTCATCACAAAGTTGTTTGGTGTCAAATTGTAGTATTCATTGGGAGTGGTGGTGACACTGCTCCCGCAAATCATTATCATTATGAAATTACATTTATTGAAATTAGTGTTGAAGATGTTATTCTTCTTGGTGATGTTTATCATGTTTGTCTTTGTTTGCTTGCTTATGATACAACGAGAGAACTATGAAGCATCATTCTTATCCATGTTATTGTTCGTATTGTCGGCTATGATGTTTAGTCATTACAAAGAACAATGGATTAGTATTAGACTTGTTGAAGACGAACAAGAAGATACTGTTACTGAATAGTATTGTGGTGGAGACTGGGAAACTGGTCTTCACTTCAAACGTTATCCAAACTCATTCACGTACAAAATAAAACCCGAAGTAGTTCTGATAATCGTTCTGATAAGACTACTGATAAACCTGCTAATGCCAATTCATATGCCAATGTGATACATTGTGACAGGTTAGACTCATTATGCTAATCCTTATCCTAATCCTCATTCACATACAAAATAAGTCTCGGAGTGGTTCTGATAAGACTATTCTTAATCGTGATAATACTAATATTAATAATAAAACTAAAGTTGAACATTATGGAAAAGAAACTATTTGCTATTGAATGTGAGAATGTTGCTCTTGTTGTACGTCCTAACGGTGACACTGTTATAGTGACAGAAACTGGTGAACTTGTTCTTAACAATGCTGTTATGGAGCAACTTGTCAGAAATAGTGGTGCTTATAAGTCATTTGTTACTACTAAAGATGATGTTGTTGCTGGTCTTGAACGTGACAATACTAAGCTTCAGAATGAAATTGTAGGTCTTAAAGAAGAGCTTGAAAGTGTCAAAGGTGCTAATGATAATGATGATATTCATAGGCTTAAACGTGAGAGAATTAAGCTTAGGAATGATATCATGAGACTTGAGAAAGAACTTGAAGAAGCTAAAGCTGATAAAGATAGTCTGCAACAAAAGCTTGTCAATGCTACTATTGGAGAACAACCTATCGCTAAAGGATATACTGTCAATATAGGTAATCTTGCTCAAGGAACTTTGGGTTATATTTTCGATATTGATGGTAATTTTATTGGAGATTGTGGAACAGATAAACGTGCTAAAAGAGTACAGTATCTGTTACAAGAGGACAAAGTAAGTCTGGATGTAGTCATGGAGATATTTGGTAATACTGGTCGTAAGAAGAGTAGAACTGCCAATAAAGCAGAACTTAATGACTTTAATTGGGATGATGTTCCTGTTGATGGTGGTGAAAAGTGATGAGGATGTGGATGGTTATGGAGATGGTGATAGGAGAATCCGTCGAGTAGTTATGCTCGCTAACCTACCCATCTCCAACCTCTTCCTCCTTATTATTTTATTCTTACTGCTTATCATTCTCCTAATGCTCAACATCATAATGCCTATCATACTTCTTATCATGCTCATGATAATAGTTTTGATAATCATCTTGGTAATAATGCTCATGCTCATGTCCATGATAATGCTCAACGTACAGTTGCATCTACGACTGCATTATCTCCATTATAACCAAAAGTTATAACTCCAACGGTTCATTATAACCAAAAGTTATTATAACTATAAGTTATAGCCCATAACCAAAAGTTATAATGGCTTCTATGATAACATCTGTATAATCATTAATACTTATAACTGTATGCCAAATCCTAATAGAAACAGGTTATCGGAGATTATTCTGATAGCTGGTGGTATCTGTATGATAATCTTCATAATAACCTTATGTTGGATTATGTTCTTTAAGTGATATAATGTCAGATTATTATATCATTTGCTGGATATTATAGTGAGAGATAATCTTAATCTTTCACTTTATCCACAACTCATTCACTAACAAAATAAATCTCGGCGAGTTAATGGTGATAACTATATAAATGTTATTACTGTTGGCGGACCAATTCTATTACTAACTAAATAAATTAATATTGCTATGGCAGAATTGAAAGATGGTAAAGCAGCCGAAAATGCTAAGGAAAATCCTGTTGTTAACGAAGTAATTGGTGGTGGTGAACCTACTAATGAAGACAAAGGTGTCGTTGTGTCTAAGATTAAGACTAATAAACAGGTAGTTGCAGAGCTTCTTGCTAAGGGTTGTAATAAGATTACTGGAATCCGTGTTCGCAGTAGTATTGTTACACCTAAAGACAACTATGTTATGGTTAGTCTAAGTCTCGAACGTGGTATTCCTGGATATGTGTCTGATGGAGAAGGCGTATTTACTAAAGGTGAAACTGCTACTGTGTTTGCTTCATCTTATAGTATTGCATCCGTTCTTAAGGATAATGATGAAACAGCTTGGGCTGCTAATCAACTTATCCAGAATCCTAAAGGTCTTGAGGTGATACTTGCCGGTGCTAAAGTTGACCTTGTTCAAGAGGAAGTTGCTGCGGATGAAATCTATAAGAATCCGTTCAGTAGTTCTGATGTTGACGGTCAGTCTCTTGGTCATGATACTATTATCAATCATGTTGTTAAGATTGAGATATGTCAAAAGGCTAAGCAAATGCTGAATATGCTGGCGATGAACATGATGGGAATCGGTGGGTTCTAATGAACAAATATTATGAGAGTTGGTAGACGTGGTTCTACTGACTCTCGTGATATGAAACATCACACAGTTCTACCTCGTAGTGCTGATAAGTGTACAGTCACATATATAATATAATTACTGCTACTGATAAAAGTACTATTCGACTTGGTGGTTTATCTGAATTTAACACTATACCACTAAATAAAAGTACTGTATAATTTGGTAGTTAGAAATAGTATTATTATGTTTGTCATATAAGAGTTGGTAATGCTGCTGCTAATCCAACTAATATTGTTAATATTAAAATAGTTCGAACTATGGTAAAATTGAAAGAGGATGGTACTGCTCCTGTAAGTAAGTACGCTGCTAAGAAAGCTGCTCGCGCGACTAAGAAAGAAGATGCTCAACCTAAAGTAGAAGAAACTAAGGTTGAAGAATCTAAAGTTGAAACGAAAGTAGAAGATACTAAGCAAGAAGTTGCTCAACAAGCTGCTCCTGCTGTTGCTACTACTGCTCCTGCTCCTAAGGCTAATGCTGAAAAGGCTAAGCCTAAAACTGTTGTTGGTAAAGAGAAACGTGAAATTAATGTTGATGTTCCTGAACATATCCTCGAGATAGCATATATCCCTAAAGATAATGCTGCTATTCGTAGATATACCAGCCTCAACATTCTTAATCATCTTTCACAAATCGGTGTTATCCGTAAAGATGGTAAAGGTAACTTTGTGAAGTTTCTTTGGAATAAATTCAGAGTTAGTTCTGATGGTATTATCAAAGAATATTCTTACCGTGAACAGTTCTTTCTAACTGCTCTTATTAGTGCATTTAGTCAATTTGCTTCTAATGCGCAAGAAACTATTGCTACTTTTATGGAGAAAGAAGGGATTGAGGAGATTAAATAAGTAGTGGTGCGCCCCGTAGAGGATGTGTAGGAATATAATCCTATTCATCCTCTACCTAATAAGCCAAACATTATGTCTAAAGTTACATATATTAAAACTAAAGACAAACATGAAGATACATCTATCGAACAAGGTGTAGACGTTCATGCTGAACTATTTAATAATGATATTGATGAACTTGCTAAAGCTGAAGAGCAAGACATTGATGATAATTATGACTTCGGCGAAGACGATTTTGGTTATTTAAAATAATAAGGAGATAAAGATATGAAATCTAAAATAGTAGATATTGAAGGAATTGGTAAAGGTCTTATGATTAAGCTTGAACCTAATGGTGGTAAAGATTTGATTGAACAACTTAAAGCTGCTGTTGGCGCTGCTATGGAAGCTGAAGCTAAATCAGAAGAAGAACGTGAACTTGAACGTGCTCATGACCATATGATTGACCTTATTGAAACAGCAATTAAAGTTGCTAAAGAAGACGATATATCAGTTGCAGAATTTCTTGCTCATCAGAAAGATGATGCTCTTAGGGATGATGATATTAAATGTTTCTGTCCTACTTGTATGGTAAAAGCTATCGAGACTATTACTCCGGAAGATATTGCCAAGTATGGTAAAGAAACTGTTGTTCTTGTTTGTGAAACTGTTCATGCAGTTATGAAGAGCCAACTTTCTGCACTTGATAAAAGATATGCCAACAAGATGCGTTCTATTGAAGATAACAAAGAACGTAAAGGTGAATCTTATGAAGATATGTCGCGTGAGGAACTTATTGCGGAGTTGACGAAGCATAAGAAATAAGAGCTTTTTTATCCTGTAATAATTAAACATGATGTAGTAGTGTTGCTTGTGAAAGTAGCACTACTAATTTTAACTCACATACTGATGATGGATGAAATGAAGTCCGAAACTATAATATTATAGTCTATGTGTGAAACAAAACTTTTCAAATTCAACTTTAGAATATGCCTTATATTGCTTGTGAAAGTAGTATAAGGCTTTGTTGTTTAAAACTTATTGTCAAACTTAAATATAGATTTTATATGGATAATATTGCTGATATTGAAGCATCTATTGCTGAAGAAAGATTTATAGAAGATAATGCTTTATTTAAATGTGGTCAACGTGTGCATACATGGTTGAATGATAAACTTGTTGTTGGTATTATTGTTGATATAGATACTGATGGTGAAGAACATATAGTTTATGATGTAAATGTTGGTACGAAAGTGCTGCACTTCATTCCAGAGTATATGCTGGCAACGGACGGTATCATAGCCGTAGATGCGGTTCTTTTGCCCGCCATGCCATTTTGATATGTCAGACGATTAATTGTATTAGTCAGACAGAAAGTGTCAAATTGAGCCTTAAAATGCCTGTTTAATTATATAATATTATATTTTATGGATAATGTAGAATCTTATTTTCTTAGTGCTATTGATAGAATACTTGGTAAAGGTATTATTCGTAAGAATAGCGGTGCTGCGGATGTAGTTAATATGCTACATATTCGTTATGGTGTTTGTGTAGAAATAATGTGGTATCCTAATATTGGCAAATGGTGTCCTAATGTTAGAACTATTGCATTTGAACCTCGTAATGTTGATAAGAGAGAACTTACTAACAATATAAGTCTTCTTGCTGAACTTTATAAGAGTTTTAGAGATGATAATTATTATAAAGCTCTTAATGCTGGTATTCGTATTGCAGAGTTATATGTGATTAAACAACTTATTTATCGTAAAGATGAACAAATGAATAGTTTAATCCATGACCAAGTTAAATACGAACGCATTACTGAACTTCTTGATAAATGTGATAATAGTTATATTCGTTTAGGACTTGAAGATAGAATTGATGACCAAGTTACTCAAGAATATCTTGATGGTTCTATATACTAACATTTAACCAAATTCATTAATACTTATGGGTACACGACAACCATCAATGAAATATAGAGATAACATCAATGGTGTTCATGTCTATGATGTTGTAAGAATTGGGCGAGGTTATTTCAAAGATAAACTTGCTATTTGTACTTGGGTAGATTTCTTAAAGCGAGAACTAAAACTTAAAGTTATTGATAATGGTATTGATATTACTCTTAATAAGAATAGTGTTGATTTCTGTTATCATAATACTAAGACTGCTGCTAAACAATGGTTTGAAGTTATAGAACATAACTGTGCCAAGAATGCGAAGAATTGGTCAGATATTAAATATATCAGAGAACATTGGCATGACTTGCTTGCTATGAATAATTATTCTGCAAGAACTATTGCTAAAATTGCTGAAGTCCATAGAAGAGATGATGATGCTTATTTAGAATGGCTTGAATACTACCGTAGACCTCTTGATGTTATATTTGCTTATCCTGATGTTGAGTTTTGTGATATTCTTATTAAAGATTTGGCAAGACATGAATGCAAGGATTTTAGAGATGATATTGTTAGAAAAATACATAGTGCTGCATGGAAAATTTAATTTGGATTATGGTTCTTGTTATAGCGTTGCTGATTGTTGATATTATTATGCTAAGACAACGTGTATATAAATTACAAGAACAACTTAATGAAGCTCTAAAACGTCAAGTTGCTCTTAAAGAACAAGTTGTTAAACTTGCCGATAATGTTCTTAAAAGTGCTGAACATATAAAGACTTTAACTGATAATGTTAAGAGAATTGTTGATGTAGTTCATTCACGTATTATTGGTAATAATGGTAAGTGAGCTGGTATAGGTTGTATTCATTCTCATCCTCTACGGGCGGCGGAGGCACGTAGTGCCGACCATATTAATACAAATCATTATGGACGAGATTATCTTGTTGATTATATGTATTCTTCTTATTCTTGCTATTCATGTTATAGAAGAATTTAAGTTCATTAAGTATGTTACTCTTAATAGAGCTATTATTGCTGATTGTATAATTTGTGCTATTTATTTATTACTTAATATATTTATATAAATAATAATAATATGGAAAATAAAGCTAAAGCTGGTATTATTGAAATATTAGATAATAAGTCTAAGATTATAGGATATATTGCTGTTGATGCTCGAATTGCAGCTGATGTAGTTGGTATTATTGGTGAATCTATTACTAAATTAACTAATGGTAATATTACTATTGACCTTAATAATGCTGATTTAGACGATGACAAAATGTCTGTCGCTCGTCGTTTGCTTAATAAATGTAGTCGTCTTTATAATGATATGATAGACGAAAATAAAGTTTAAATTACAAATCATTAAACGTGTAAAGTATGGGAAAATATGATGAAGCGGTTGTAGTTAAAGAACTGGGTAGAACCCCTGCTGTAACCTTCAACGGTAAAACGATTAGTGTTGTGAAAAACACAAGTCTTATTGGTAATAGTTCTTGGGGAAGAATTGATTTTCTTACCAAATACTGTGGTTATACGCTTGTTCAAGTGGACTTGGATGAACAACGAGCTGCTAAAATTGCTGAACAAGAAGCAAAGAAAGCTGCTAAAGCTGCTGCTAAGGCTGAACGAAGAAAAGGTAAAGTAGACCTTATTGGTGCTGTTCGGTCGAATCTTACTAAAGGTAAATTTAACAGAAAGTAGTATGTTATGCCTACCTTTAAAGTGTCTTTTGGACTTAGTGCTAAATCTAAGAGACAAAAAGTAAGTAGCAAATATGTTGTTGTAGAGACTAAATGTGATGGTATATTATGTATAGATAAAGAGGGAGTTTATAGAGTTAAATACAAGGATAAAATGTATCCTCTTACTACTGAATCTTACGAGACGCGAAATAAACGAGTTATATATGCTCGATGGCTTGATACTTATGGTCATAGAATTAAGATTATTCGTGACAGAGATAGTAGAAAAGCTACTGATATTAAACATTATTGCGCTATTGCTCCCGGTCTGTTAGCTCGTGGTAAACTTGTTAAAACAGCATTTAGTCCTATTATGTTCCATGTCGTAACGTGTTATAACGTTGTTGATGTTGAGGGTATGTCTCTTGCTTTTAATGAGTGGAGAGATTATGAGGAAAGAATTAAAAATGGTGAACTTGATATTGAAAATGAATTGTAATGAATGTATATGGTGAAAATAACAAGAGTAATGTTACTTTTACCAATGACCAAGCTGATGCAGTTGATGACTTGATTAGTTTCATAGCTGCTCCGTGGTCTGATACTGATTATGTTCATGCGCTTTGTGGAGCTGGTGGTACTGGTAAAACTTTTGTTACTAAATATGTGATTCAAAATTGCAAATTTAGTTCAAGTGTTATTGCTTGTGCTGCACCAACTCACAAGGCGTGTAGAGTATTCAGTAATGCTATTGGTGGTAAATCTGTCGATACTATTCAATCTATGTTTGGTTTTAGACTTGATGTAGATATAGAAGATTTCGACCCTGAGAAACCAGCTTTTAATCCTATTGGTAATATTAAGATTCTTGATAAAGAAATAAGAGTTCTTATCATAGATGAATCTTCTATGCTTAATGGAAAGCTGGTTAACTATATTAATAAACTTTGTAAGAAACATCATATTAAGATTATTTATATTGGAGATGCAAGTCAGCTACCTCCAGTTAATGAAAAAGTTAGTCGTGCGTTTACTATCGCAACTCGTGTTAACTATCTTAATGAGACTGTTCGACAAGGTGATAATAATCCTATTAGTAATCTTCTTGATATTCTTCGTAATGATATTAGTCGTGGTCGATATGATATGCTTAATTATATAGTTAATCCTAAAAATAAAAGCCAGTATAATGAGCGTGGTTGTGGATATACTGTTTGTAGTCCTCAAGAATTTGATTATCATATCGAACAAGCATTTACTAATGAAGAATATACTAAGAATGTTGATATGTATAAGATTATTGCTTATACTAATGCTCGTGTTACACAGTGGAATAATTATGTTAGAAAGTCTATTATAAAAGGTGCTGATAAGAACATTATTACAAAGAATGACCTTATAATGTCTTATGCTACTATTGTTGATGATTTTAGCGATATTATTATAAATAATAGTGAAGAGTATATTATACATGATATAACTGATTTTCAAGACCCGACTCATGATTTTAAATGTTTCATGGTTAAATTTCAAGCTATTCATGGTGGTAAGATAACTCAACCTCTTTGTATTATTGACCACGAAGATAAATTCACTATTAATCTTTATTTTAATAAGCTGAATAATCTTATTAATGATGCTAAAATTGCTACTGGTTCTACTCGTGCTTCTAAATGGAAAGAATATTATAGATTTAAACGGAAATATCTACTTGCTAATAACATACTTAATACTTATGGTAAAGTATTGTTTTCTCGTGATATTGATTATGGATTTGCTATAACTTCTCATAAAAGTCAAGGTTCAACTTATAATACAGTATTTGTTGATGTTAATGATATGGTTTATGATAAGTATGGACATCCATATACAAATCAAGATGAATTACTTCGTAGATTGTATGTTGCTTGTAGTAGACCGTCAACCGAATTATTTTTGTGCTATGGGAGATAAAATTGATGAAGTTCGTAAATTTGCCATTAAACATAAAGGCAAACCTTGCGAATTTGGTAAAGCAACTAATGGTAAAGAACAAGGATGTGTTGTAGGATATAATACGAGAAATGGTCTTATTATTGTTAGAGTTCATAAAGATTTTGGATGGCGTAGAATGGATGAGCCGGAAGATATTCTTGTTTATACAAGATTTAAAATAGATAAATATTCATTCTATTATGTATATCCTGAAAATCTTATTATAAATGAACGTAGCTTGTCAAAATTGTCCAGCAAGACTTCTAAACGAAGATAAAGTTATATTTAATGATATAGGAAATAGTATTGCAAATGCTATGTTTGTGATTCCACAACATAATGAAGATGCAGTCAACGATATTATTAGAATTTATAATCGTGCATCTAATAAAGTATTTGAAGAACATTGTCTACTTTCCTGTGCTGTTAAATGTAAACTCGGTAACGATTATAAAGTGTTTGATAGTTCGGTTATTCAATGTAAACGTATCTTCTTTGAAGTTTGGCGTTTTGGTTATTATCGACATACATTTGTATTTGGAGACGCATATAGATTATTTTATGATGCTAAACCTAATGCTAATGATGTCGATTTTGTATTGGATAATCTTGATTATCATTTACACTTTTATCCTTCTCTTGGAATTAAACACTATAATGTGGATAAATATAATAGTTTACTTAGACGTTTGTCTAATGATATTGTAACTTATAATGTTTAGAATAACAATGAAATAGTGATTGATTGTAGAGCTGCGGATGTTGAGATACTTCCTAATTTCTTTAGTGTTACGTTTATTAGTCTTAATGATTATCTGAAAGTATTTGCAGATTGTGTTAATGACAAAGGTAAGCCTATACCGTTGGTTCAAAAACTAACTGTTGCTGAAATTAAACGTAGACTTAATACTGTCAAATGTGATGCATTTTATATTACTGATAAAGATGATAGTCAACTATTATCTCTTGTTGGTTATATTAATGGTATGCGACATAAAGGTGTTAATGTATATACTTATAATGGACTTAGCTATGATAATCTCATGGTGGCTGGGTTTCTTATGAATGTTGCTCACTTTGACAATACTAAAGATTTAATTAGGTATCTATATACTCTTAGTAAGAAGATTATATCTCTTCAAGATGATAAGGAAAAACTATATAACGATTATCAGATTAATACTGTTAGACGTTTTAAACTTCCTTATGTTGATGTTGATGTTATGCGAATATTCGCTCTTAATAAAGCTGGAGTTAGAATTGATAAAGATACCGGTGAACGAAAAGCTACACCAAAAGGTCTTAAACAAACTTCTATAAATCTTCAATGGTTTGAATTACTGGAATATGAACTTCCTCCTATTTGTGAAAAGGATGCAGAACTTTATTATGATAATCTATTGTATAAAGGACTACCTCCCGATAAGCTTAATAAACTTATTGACAAGTGGGATAGATATATATTAGATGAATATATTCCGCCTATGATGCATTATAATAAAAATGATGTGTTTATTGTATGTGAAATTGTTCGTCTTAATCCAGAAGAAGTTAAATCACGATATTCTGTTAGTAGTGTTTATAAAGTAAACGTACTTAATAGTAGTCGTAGTAATATGGCTGATATATTGTTTGAAAAGTTCTATTCTGAACGTAGTGGTTTACCACCTGAAAAATGGAAAGGTAAACGTACTGAACGTACAGGTATGAATCTTGGTAAAATAATATTCCCATGTGTAGAATTTAAGACTCCCGAACTTCAGAAACTTCTTGCTGAAATTAAAAAGACTACTATTTATAGAGTAAGTAAAGAAGAATTTAATAAAGAAGTTAAGATTGGTAATATAGTTTATAGTCTTGGTACAGGTGGTTTGCATAGTAGAGATATTCCTATGGAAATATGGAGTACTACTCCTTATGATGGTGGGACTGTTGTCTCTGCATCTCCTACGGGGGAACAGAAAAATGCTAATCCTTTTACTATATTTCATTTTGATGTTGCCAGTTATTATCCAAGTATTATGGCAGAGTATGAAGTTGCTCCTGCTCATATGCTTAAGAAGATTTTTGCTGGTCTTATTCGTTGGATGAAAGATACGAGAGTTAAAGTTAAACATAGTCTTGATGATATTGTTGATGGTATTCCTCGTGATGTACTTGCTCTTGTATTGAAGATTGTGATAAATTCTATCTATGGTAAATTTGGTTTTGAAAAAGGAGATTTGTATGACAGACGAGCTGTACTTGAAGTGACAATTAATGGTCAGCTTATGTTGCTTATGCTTTGTGAACAACTTGAACTTAATGATATTCATATTATTAGTGCTAATACTGATGGTATCATGGTTAAGGTTTATGATAAAGATATAAGTAAATATGAGTATATAACTCAATGGTGGCAAGAAAAGACGAAGATGAGTGCAGATACAGATGTAGTTCATTGTCTTATTGCTCGTGATGTTAATAACTATATTTGTCAGTTCCGTACAAAGAAAGGTCTTAAACTTGAATATAAAGGTGCTCTTAATCCTCTTATGTATGCTGTTGATTTACAGAAAGGATATGATATGCCTATTGTTGCTCAAGCGGTTAGTGATTACTTTCTTAAGAATGTTCCTGTTATGGATACACTTCGTAAAGCTACTAATATTCTTGACTTTTGTAAGACACAGAACGTTGGACGTCAATTTCATGTCGAACAAACATTTGTTAATAATCAGCAAGTTCAACAAGTTGTATGTCAAAGATATGTTAGGTTTTATATCTCCAATACTGGCTGCATAATTGAGAAAGTTCATAATGATACTGCTTCTCGTTCTCGTATGGCTGCTGGTTCGTCTGTTACTGTTATAAATACTCTTGATGATGTTGATATTTCTCTTCGTAATATTAATTATAAGTATTATTATGAAGAAGCTATGAAGATTATTAATCCTATCAAACTTGGTATTAGTCCTAAAGGAAAAGGTAAAACTCGTATCAAGAAAGCTTATGGACAATTTAATAGTCTTTTTGATGATG
>UMHM01021142.1_pt1 | contig 13291 bp, 11 predicted proteins | sample 1965501 | NCBI WGS metagenome assembly UMHM01 (sample SAMEA4836095, study PRJEB28245) | human gut metagenome | biome: gut microbiome; material: fecal sample | place: Denmark | collected 2008
CCCAGTCATTGACATATAAACATGTCAATGACTGCCCCCTTTGCAAGGGGGCCATGAGTTCGGCTGCTTTCGCGAGACCCGACGTGAACTTTGCAGGCTATCGAATAACACATAAAAAGCGCGCCGGGGGGCGCGCTTTTCTGCGTTTACATCTACATCTACTATAATCTTACGCTTCCATGATGCGCAGGATCTCCGCCTTGAGGCGGGCGAGGGTGCGGCGCTCGACGCGGCTGATATAGCCCTGCGTCACGCCGGTGAGGCGCGCGGCCTCCTTCTGCGTGCAGCCGCAGCCGCCGTCCAGCCCGTAGCGCATGGATATTATGCGCCGGTCACGCGCGTCAAGCGACGCGACAGCCGCGCGCAGCGCCGCGGCGTCGGCCTCATCCTCCAGCGCGCGGGATACACCGCTCTGCGCGGGCAGGGTGTCCTTCAGGCACAGCGCCGCGCCGCCGTCGTAATAAAGCGGCTGGTCAAGGCTCAGCTCGGCATGGCGCGCCTGCGCGCGGCGGAAGTACATGCGCATTTCGTTTTCGATGCAGCGCGTGGCATAGGTGGACAGCTTTATGCACCGCGCCGGGTCATAGCTGCGCACGGCCTTTATAAGGCCGATTGTCCCTTCGGAGATAAGCTCCTCCACGGGCGCGCCGTGGGCGGCAAAGCGCCGCGCGGTGTGCACCACGAGACAGAGGTTATGCTCGACCAGCAGCATTTTCGCGCCCTCATCGCCGCGCTGGGCGCGCCATAGCGCGTCCGCCTCCGCGGCGGCATCCAGCGGCGGTGGAAGAGCATCACAGCCGCCGGGGAGTTCCGGCGGCTGTATGTTTTTTCGTCCGTATTGCATGGCCCTGCGCGTCTTTTATGCGCGCGAGGCTTTTCTGCGTTTTGCGGAGGTTATGAGCCCCAGCGCAATCAGCAGCACGCCAAGCCCGCCCAGCACCGCGACCGGCCAGTTGAGCTGACCCGTCTGGATGAGGGAGGTGGAGTTGGTGATGGTGATGACGTTGCCGACGCGCGAGTAGTACGGCGTGTAGCCGTAGGGGATGTTATACTCCTTGATGCTCCAGTTGCTGGGCACATCCTTGAACACGTCCGTCCAGCTGTTCCTGTCGCTGAGCATGACGCGCTTCTGGAGAACGCCGTGTTCATCATAGGCCCCGACGAGCACATAGCCCGGGCGCGACTTTGCGCCCTTGTCGTTCCAGACCTTTTTGACGGTGATATCGCTGTAGGTGATGGGCGTGTCGCCGCCGGTGCCGACGTTGTCGATGTACACGGTGCTGCCGTCGTCAGTGACGGTGTAGTGCGCGGTGTAACCCTCCGGCACGGGCGCTTCCTCGACGGTCCATTCATGCTCGGCATAATCGGGCCGGATGGCGTTTTCGCCGACGCGCTTTTCAAAGGTATAGGTCCAGTTGTTCTTCGCGCTGAGCTCCACCGTCTGGGCGATCTGCCCGTCGCAGAGGAGGTTCACCGTGACGGCGTCGGTGCTGTGGTCGGCGGCGTTATCCTTCGACCAGCGCTTTATGACGGTGATCTGGCTGTTGTCAAAGGCCTCGACAAGTATCTGCCAGTCTATCTCGCCGACGCGGGAGGCGTACTCGTTGCCGAGCGTCAGCGGAACGGACAGCACCACGCGCAGCGTGAGGCTCTCGCCGGATTTGTAGTCGCCAAGGGCGATGAATGCGCCGTTGGGGCCGTATTCGCCGCCGGCCTTGCCGGAGTAGACGACAGCGCCGGTATTCGCGTTCGTGACGGTGATGTCGAGCTGGTCAAGAAAGTCCAGCATGTCCGCGGCGTCCTTGCCGAGCTCCTTCGCCGCGGAGAGCGTGGCGGCCTCGGCCGTCGTCTCGTCATTGGGAAAGGCGTGCAGGGATATGCGGACATAGTCCGTCTCGGTGGAGGAATTCTTTATGGTGACGTCGCCGGTGACTCTGTCGCCGGGCATAAGCTCTTTGAAATCACTGCCGAAGAGATCCATGGAATTGAAGGTGGTGTCCGCGGCGGTGACGGTGACGCTGCCATGGGCGGCGTAGTCGATGCTGCCGGAGGCAAAGGCCGCGGCGGACAGCGCCGAAAGCAGCAGCGCGCACAGAAGGAGGGATGTAAAAAGCCTGACTGTCTTTTTCATGATTTTATCCTCCTTTACGAAATACCCAACGGATTGCCCGGCCACGCCTCGTTGACGGCAGTGCTCGGCGTCGCCTGTACGGCGGAGGCGATCACCTTGACGGAAAGCGTATACTCCCCGTCCACCGGGTGGGATGAGGTGCATGTGAGCAGGCTGCCCTCTGTCGTCACATCCGGATTCACAACGCCGTTATAGTAGTAATATCCGTCGCTGCCCTCCGTCCATCCGGCTCCCGGAATGGAGAGTAAATAGGTATAATCCGCGGGCACATTCGCCGCGATGTTGCCCTGTGCATCGACCCAGTTGACGATGCACGCGGCGCGGATGTAGGCCGGGGTGTTGCCGGTGTTTGTCACGGTCACATTGGACTTCGTCGTGCCGGTAAAATTTTCGTTTATGGCGCAGGAAACAGTGCCGTAGCTGAAATTATTGTTCGCGGTCTGCGTGGCCTGCGTGAGCCACGCCAGGGTGCCGCCCGCCGCCGCGCCGACCACAAGGATCAGCGCCAGCAGCAGCGCAAGCGGCCTGCCGCCATGGCGGCGGGCGCTGCGGCGGCGTGAGGGCGTCACGTCATGCGCCGGAGATGCGCCGCGGCGCGCATTGTCCATTGGCTGTGCGGAATGCTTTCCCTGATACATTTATGACTCCCCCTTTCTCAGTTGAACGAGTTGAGCTTATAAGCGTCTCCGCCGAGCCACTTCCACCCGTTCGTCGAATGGCTTTCTTCCGTCTGGCGCACGTTTGTGAATGTGACACTGCCGGGCTTAAGCGCGCTTATAGTCGCGCCGATGGAGCCATTGCCGGTGTAGCGCCAGCTCCAGCCCTCTTCCGTCACGGTGTACGTGCCGGGCTTGAGGTTTTTGATGGTCACACTGCCGTTGCCGCATATAACAACACGCTCGCTGTAGCCGTTCGGCCCGGTGACTTTGAACACGAAGCTCTGATTCTCATCGTTGGAATCTGCGCCCTCCTTTTTGATGGTGAGCTGAGCAACGTCATCTTCAAACTTGGCGTAATACGTGGCGTCCTCGTAACCCATTATGGGTTTTTCATCAGTGCCGTAGTTCTCGGTCTTGCCCGGAACAAGCTTGTTGTCTTTGACCCAGTCTTTATCAACGGGTATGGTGCAAGCCTCGTCCTTGTACCAGCCGACGAACTTATATCCGTCCTCCGCCTTCGGCGTGGAGCCGGAAGCCGTGCCGGTGATGGCCTTCACGGTCTCGCTTGCCGGGGTGACGGTGCCCATATCTGCCCCCACCGCGACATATTTTATCTCTATCTCATTCTCGGTGTAGTAGAATATCCGGACGTTCTTCTCGGCCTTATCTGCCGGGTCCTCTATGGCGATGTCGATGTGCTGGTTTTCATCGCTTACGAGGGTGTAGCCGGGGATGTTCTTCGCGGTCTGGGTCACGCGCGCCTGATAGCGGGCACTGTCGGCAACAGATTCTGCAAGTTCCTCATCCGTTCCCTGCTCAAGGAACCTGAACTCATAGGGGTACAGGATGCGGTCATAGTAGAGGTTCAGGACAAGCCCCTCTGCTGTCAGTGTACCGCTGGCCTGTGCGGGATATCCGTCTACCGTATGTTCCGGGCTTGCATTGTATTCAAAGCCGGGAATGGTTATCGGCTCCGCGCTGTAGGGCTTATTTATCTCGCCGTTGAGGTCGGTGGAGGACTGGTACTCGGTATAACCTTCACCGGCGATGTTCTGCGTCCAGTGGATGACCTGCACGGGCGCATGTACCTCGTCTTTATCATAATAGAAGGTTATGACGTTCTCCGCCGCATTCACGGAGAGGACGAGGCGCTTCTGATACGCGTCGGGGCGATAGCCCTTGATGGTAAGGAAGGTCTCCGTCCAGACGGCGGCACTCGTCACGCCGGTCTTTTCAGAAACAGTGCCTACTCCCTCAAAAACGTTGTTGTTTGTCGCCCTGTTGATATAGCGGACGGTGTACTGCACCTCCGACATTCGCTTATACACGAAGGTGAATTCGTTTTTCTCGTTTTCGCCCTTTATCTCCATGACCATGGAGTGGCTGTTCGTCTTGGGATAATACCCGGTGCGGTAGCCCTCGTTCAGCTCATCCCCGGCCTTCGCGTCAAAGGTCTTGGTCGTTCCGGCAAGGGCCTTGCCCGTCGTGGGCGGGGCTATCTCGGTTCCGGCTTCATCCGTGTACCTTATGACGTAATCCACAAGCTGTTCTGCGTTCCACTTGGCGTACAGGTCAAGGTTGCGGTGGACGGGCATGGAGAAGTCAAAGGCCTTTTCCGTGCCGTTTTCATCCACATAGTAGAACCAGCCGATGAATTTGTACGGGTCTCTCACAGGCTCCGCCGGGGCATCCGCCGTGCCGCCGTGGGGCACGGTCTGCACGTTGCTGTTGCTGTTGCCGACGTTGACGGGCTCTTTCATGTCAACCGTCAGCCATGTTGTGACCGTGTGGGTCACGGGAACCCAATTTGCGTGCAGCACAAGGGGCTTTGCGGGCATGGTGGCGTTTTCAAAGCTGAAACGCTGCTGCATGGTCTCATCAATGTACCAGCCGTCAAATGTATACGCGCCGGGTTCGAGCGTCGCGGGATATTCCGGAACAAAATACTCGCCGGATATGTCCGCCTGATAAAGCTTCGTGCCCGTCTTTACGGCGGTGCCGTAATTGATAAACTTCAGCTCATAGCTGTTGCGCGTGTAATACAGATATGCCTTGTTGTCTCTATCAAAGTCAGGCACATCATTGTCTCGCTGTGTAAAGCCGGTTATTGGGAAATAGTCCTCATCATACGTCAGGCTGATGCCGCTGCCATTTATAGTGGTCGTATTATAGAGGTAATAGGTCTTTCCGCCGTCTGTTCTGGTTGTAAGTCCCGTGGTGACCTGTCCGGGCAAAACCTCAAGGTAGTAGTACCACGTGTAGGTATCGCCGCTCCACAGTGTCTTGGTCATGGTTATGTCCTGACCGGGCATTTTTTCAAGGAAGGAATAATACTTGTCCGTTATGCTGGACTTGAAAACATAGCCATCATCAAGCAGCGCCCTTATGGGGTCGTTCTTCCAGATATATGTGATATCCGAATCATACTTTGCTGTCACAGTGTAGCTGGCATTGCTGTAGCAAGAGTTGCTGTGGGTATGTTTCGACAAGCCTAATGTACAGCAGTCTTTACTGTGCCCCCAGTGTGACAAACTGGTTCCTCCATACTTACAGCAGGCACTGCTGTGAGTATGCTCTACCTTCCCGCAGTTCAACTCTTTTGTGCCACAATCCGGGAACGTCAGAGTATAGCTGTTTCGCGTAAAATACACGTTCAGCACGGTGGAGCCGTCGCCCGCGACGGTGACGGTCTCGGCCTTGTCGGCGTTATAAGTGAAGTGGGCGTTGTCGCGGCCGGTGAAGCTCTGGTTTTTATAATTGTCGCTGCTCACCTGCGTGCCGGAGGGAACGTCTGCCGGTTTAAACGTTCCGGCGACGCTGTATTTATATGTGCCGTCTGTCTCGGGGTCGGCGTTCTCGTACCAGAAAACGACGGTGAATCCGGCCTTATCCACTGTCCATTGGGCCGTGAACTTGTCGTTGTACGCGGGCACGGTCGCAGGCAGGTTCTTATCCCAGCCGGCGAATTTATAACCGGCCTTGGCCGGCGTGCCGGCGGAGACGGGCGCGCCGTAGCGTGCGTAAATCGGCTCCACACCGTAGCCGCCGTCGAGGTTGAAGTTCAGCAGGTAATAATACCTGTCATACTTGATGTCTATAACGGTGCTGCCGTCTGCGGCGATGCGCACAGTGTCGTCATACAGCAGGCTGTAGCAGCCTTTGTACTCTTTGCTGAGATCGCCAAGGCTGGAGACATGGGCATTGGTAAAAGCCGTGCCAGTGGCAGTCTCCTTAAGGGTATAGCCGTCGTCCATGGTATTCTGGACATAGTGGCGGACGGTGTAGTTGACCTCAGAGGGCTTGTATGTGACCTTATACGCCACATCGCCGTCTATATTTGTCACTTTCACCTCGACGTTGGCCTGGTCGGGGGCATAGCCGACTATGGCGGGGCTGACGACCGTGGCGGAGTAGCTGCTTCCCGCGGCGAGCTTGGCCGTCCACGGGTTGGCCGCCTGCGTGGTGCCGTCCTCAAAGACGTAATTTATTCTGATGTGATATGTCTCGGGCGCGGGAGTTGGGGTCGCGTCGGATGCATCGCCCGTTACCGCCGGTTCATCCGTATCAACAGACGATAAGCGGCGCAGAGGGGCAAGGCGCAGCGCCGGGGCGCTTATGCTCCTTGCCGCCGTGGGCGCGGCCTCCGCGTCCTGCGCGGGTGCGGCGGTATTCTCTTCCGCGGCCTCCGTCACGGGGGCGGGAGATGCGGCGGCTTCCTCCGCCGGGGCGGGGCTGGGCTCGGCTTCCGCGCCGTCCTCTGCCGGGGCTTCGGCATCGGGCGCGGGGGCAGGCTCCTCCGCCGGGGCTTCATCGGTATCCTCCGCCGGGGCGGGCGTGGCCTCCGCCGCAGGCGTCGCGGTGGGTGCGGGCGTGGCCTCTGCCGCAGGCGTCGCGGTGGGCGCGGGCGTGGCCGCACCGGGCAGAGTTATGACAGGCTCACCCAGCACATAGGCCTCGCGCACAACGGTGCCGACAGGCTCATCCGCGGCGACGGTACCGACAGGCTCATCCACGGCGGCGGTGCGCGGCGCGAGGAGCGCGAACAGCGCACTACGGCCGCTGTTCTCTTCCTCATTGCCCGCAATGACAATCTCCACGGGGCTGCTGTATGCCTCATTTTCGCCGTTTGTGACGCGGCAGCGCACATACGCCTTGCCGCCGTCCATAAGGCCGCACACCATGCCATAGCTGACTGTGAGCCGCGCGCCGGTCTGCCCGGCGATATTCGCCCAGACATCATTTCCGGCATATATCTGCCACTGGTATGCGCCGTCGCCGCCGGCGGCGGTTATGACGGCCTTGCTGTCCTCAGACACGGCCGCGGCCGCAGGGCTGACGGCAACAGTGCCGGTGCCGCCGTTGTCAGACACGCTTGCGCCCATCAGCGGTATCATGCTGGCCAGCATCACGACGCACAGGAGCAAAGCAAATATTCTCTTCTTCATGATCTACTCCTCCAAACTCAGGGCTGCTGGGCGGGCCATCCGGCCGCGTCAAGCGCGCTTGTGCCGTTGTTGGCCGTCTGCACTGCCTGTGCCGTCACGTTGACATTGACGCGCACGTTCTGGAAGCTGTTGTCCAGCCCCCCGGCGAAGTCAACGCCCGTCATGAGCCATTCCGTTTTCTCTCCGGCCTTCAGCGGCTTGCTATAATAATAGTATCCGTCGTCATTATAGACCCACGCCGCGTCTGTGCCGCTTATGCTTATCAGCCCGTCGGGGATGGGCAGAAGCTCGCCGCCCAGCTCCGCGGTGATCTCTATCCGGGCGCGCACCCATGCATCCGCGCCGTCGTTATTGACGATCTCGACGTACTTGGGCTGGGTCGTGCCGGGCATGACGCCCGTGACGGGCTTAAAGACCTCGCTGCGATCCGCATCCGTCCACTCGTCCAGCGCGATATCCACCTTGCCGGTCGTGACGACGTTGTGCGCCACGGTCTCCGTGTTGAAGTACGCAAGCGTACCCAGCGCGGTCATGGCGGCAAATATCACCAGCAGCGCCACGATCAGGATTTTACGCTTCATAAGCATTGCTCCCCTCTTTATCATTCTGCGCGCACGTGGCGCGCGAAGCTTTTTTCTGTTTTCCGCTTTCCGCAGGGCATATGACGGCGTCCGCGCACGGGCGCTCTCATACAGGCTGCGATTCCTCCGGGGGAAGAGGCCGCTTTCGCGGCCTCCCCGCCGGGGTACGGTTGGAGAAAGATAGGTAGCTGATTAATAAAGTGGATTACGCATCAAATGCGGCAAAAGCTGCATCCCAAGTATCGAAGCCATCAGCCTGAATCGCTTCTGCCTTAACAGTAATAGTTCCGAAGGTTTGACCATTCTCAATGGCAGCGGGAATCTTCACCTGATTGAACATCGCAGTAGTATCAGCGCTGGAAGCCAGAGTTCCGTCATACTTCAGAATGAACTTAGCACTGAAATTGCCCATCTCGAAAGGAGTGCCGGTCGTAACGCCCACAATGCTCCAGCCTTCACCAAGCGCATCAACGAGAAGCATCAGAGACTGTTCATAACCCTGATTGGGATAGGCAATACCGAAATCGGGGAAATACGCAGCGCACATATTCATCCAGTTTTCAACGTTAACAGTCGCACGAATATAGGCGGCGTTCTTGCCAACGTTATGGACAATCGGGTCTTTGGTCACGACAGCACCGGGGTAAACGTTATATTCGTTGCTGGTAACACGGTCGCCATCGGGATCATTGACGTTGGTTTCATCAAGCTTAATCTTGACATCGCCCATCGTGAATGTATTTGTGGCGGTCTTGGTGTCGGTGAAGTATGCCAGCGATGCGCCGACGATTGCGGTTGCGGCCAGTGCCACGCAGAGGCACAGAGCCAGAATTTTCTTCTTCATTGGTTTTTTCCTCTCATATTATTATTTTCCGGCCTCGCCGGTTGGATAACTTAGTGATTACGGCGGCGTCAGGGCTGGGTGGTGTCGGTGGTGGTGCCGGGGATAGCAGCCCATGCCTTTGCCGCAGTGTCCATGCCGTCCTTTTGGATGGCGTAGGCCGTGATGCTGAGCTTCGGCGTTCCCGTCAGTTTTTCATTGATGTCTATCTTCGTGAGGGTGTCGCTGACGGTTATCTTGTTGTCCTTAAGCACGGGGAATTCCTGAGCCGCGTCATTCGCGGCCACCTCGCGGTAATATACATTCGCGGGGATGTTGGTTCCGTCGCCCTTCGTCCAGCCGTCGGCTATACCATAGTTCACCTTGCGCACAGCATTCTCGCCCTCGCCATAGGTGAGCGTGGGCCAGTTCGCTTCATCGACCTTGACGAACAGCCAGCACGCCTCAGACCCGGCCTTGACCGTCACCTTGGGGTTCTTTGTGATATCCACACCGGGGATTATTTTATAAGCATCGCCCGTGCTTTCCGCAAGCGTGATGTTTATGTCGCCGTAGGTGAAGGTGTTGACGACGGTGTCGCTCTTTGCCGTCAGCCATGCGAAGGTCGCGCCCCCGGCCACGCCGACGATGAGCGCCAGCGCCAGCACAAGCACCAGTCCGCGGAAGCTTCTTCCTGCTTTCATTTCACGCGCTCCTTACCGCCCGGTACTCACGCGGAGAATTCCGCCCAAGCCGCGTCGGCATCATCAAAACCGTCGGCCTGAATCGCGTATGCATTGACGGTGATGGTCAGGCCCTCGATGGTGGCAAGCTGTTCCTTGGTGATGGAGCCGGGAACGGTGATGCTGTCAAACAGAGCGTCCAGCGCAACGTCAGCCGTGGGTGCGCCAACGGCCTCTTTGTACCAGAACTCGTATGTACGGGTGTCTGCGGTCGCATCTTTGGTGTTGTCCTTGTAAATCCAGTTGTCAGAATCATAACCGTTGAAGATGCTGGTCAGATCTGCGCCGGTGGGAGCAAAGATAGCATCCAGAGCACTGGCCTTGGAGAAGGTGACAGTCATCTTGATATAGCTGGTCTCGCTGCCTGCAAGCAGAGTGACCATCGGGTCTTTCTTGTAGGTGTGGCCCGGCAGGAGCTTATAGCTGTTCTCCTTGACGCGGTCTGCGCCCTCAACGAGAGAACCGTCGGTATCGACCTTGGCCTCGTCGAGCTTTATTGCGACATTGCCAACCGTGAAGGTGTTGACGACCTCATCGGATGCGGTCAGGTACGCCATGGTGCCGAACACCGTCGCCACAACGAGGATGATGGCGCACAGTGTCATGAGCATGGCCTTTTTTGCTGTTTTCATTTCAGAAAACCTCCTCTTTGATTTATAGGCAGCCTTGCGGCATTACCTTCTTCTTTTCCCGCGCCTCAATGCTTGGGCACGTAGGTCTGGTGCTTTCCGCGCGCGGCGCGCGCCTTCTTCTCCGGGGCGGGTCTTTCGCGCCTGGCGGGCGCGGCCTTGCGCGGCGGGGCGGGCTTCTCCCCGGCCTCGGGCACGTCCTCTTCATCTTCATCTTTGCGCGGCTTTTTGTCGTCGGCAAATATGTCCGGGATGAACACCAGAAGCAGAAGTATCGCCCCGGCGGAAATGGCCACGTACATCCCCGGCGGGTGCTGCACGTAATTGGCGACATAGCCGAGATACGGGATGGTGAACACCGGCGTGCCTATCACGTTTTTATAGTGCACCAGCGTGCCGTCCTCAAGGTCGTTCGCGTCACCCTTCGTGCGGAAGCGCACAGTCTGCGCGTCCTCCTCATCCGGCACGACAGCCACGACGCGGTGCGTGGCAATGGTGCTTTCGTTGAGCATGAAGGTGATGACCGTGCCGGGCTGTATGTCGGCGGTGTCTATCTTTTTGACGTATATCAGCGAACCGGTGTGATACGTCGGCTCCATCGAGCCGGAAAGCACCGTGAACACCTGCAGTCCGACGAGCCGCACGCCCACCAGCAGCACCGCCAGCAGCACCACCAGCGCGACAAGCACGGTGCTGGCCGCGTTCCATATTTTCTTCGCCGTCCGATCCATCCGTGCGTGCTCTCCTTCGCCCGCGGCCCTTTGCCGTGCAAGTATCTGTCTGGAAGCCGCACCGCCCGTCAACAAGCACGAAGGCGCGCCGCGCGGCCTTTTTTGAGCCTTTCGCAGAGTATATACATCTACGAAAAAATTTCTGGAAATTAACGAAATCTTAACGCAAATTTGTTTAAACTGCGGCCGCGAGCTTTACATAATTTACTTGTATTTTTTGACGAACAGTTTTAATATGTAACTACCACGGCAAAAACACGTGATTTTTTCCAACAAAAAGACTTGAAATAAAAAATCGAATGTGCTAGAATATACCAAAGTGGTTTTGAGAGTTTTCGTAGATGTATATACTCTGCGAAACCCATATTTATCAAAAAATATGGAAAATGGGAGGTTTGCGGAGCAAGCCTCCCAAAATATATAAATTCGTCATTTTGACGAATAATATAACGCCGCCCGCTGTGCGAATTTTGCACAGTGGGCGGCGTCTCGCCTTTTTATCCTGTTATTTCCTGTTGCATTTTCTTATTTGAGCGTGAACACCTGCGCAATGGGTGAGTCGGAGGACACGACCAGCGTCTTGTCGCCGCCGGTCAGGGATTTGCGCGCCATGTCCAGCGCGCGCATGAACTCGTAGAAATCGGCCTCCTCCGGCGTGTCGTAGGCTTCGGACAGGATGCGCATGTACTCCGCCTCGCCCTCGGCCTTCAGCTTCTCGCCCTGCGCCTGCGCCTCCGACAGAGTTATCTGCACGGATTTGTCGGCCTCGTTGCGGATGCGCTTGGCCTCGGCCTCGCCTTCGGCGGCGAAGGAGGCGGCGATGTTGCCGCGCTCGGATATCATGCGCTCATACACGGCGGACTTGTTCTCGTCGGGCAGGTCTATGCGCTTGGTCTCTATCGCCAGAACGGTGATGCCGTACTTGTCAAACGTCGTGCCGACGTTTTCCATGATGCGCGCGGCAAGCTCGCCGTCGCGGCCGGATATCACGTCCTCCTGCTTCATCGAGCTTATCACGGTCTTAAGGCTGTTGTATACCACGGTGTCGATGCGGTATTCGGCGTTTGCGATGTTGCCGGACAGCGTCTGGATAAACTTCAGCGGGTCCGTGATGCGCCAGAGCACGAAGCTGTCGGCCACCATTGACTTCTTGTCGCTCGTGATAACGTCGCTGACGGCGAGGTCGTACAGCATCTCGGTCTTGGGCAGGGTGCTGACGGTCTGGATGAATGGCAGCTTCATGCTCAGCCCCGGCGCATCGACTATGCGCACGACCTTGCCGAACTGGCGCACGATGCTGTATTCGTTCTGCTGCGTTGTGAAGAAGCAGCCGCCCATTATGCACACTATCAGCAGCACGGCCACTATCGGAAGGGCGATTTTCAGCGTTTTCTTCATCACTTATCCCCTCCCGTACTGATATCGGCAAATTTGTCCAGCGGCAGTGCCGTCTGCACGCCGGTGCTCTCGTCAAGTATGTAAAGCTTCATGCTGGGCAGGACGTCCTCCATCGCCTCATAGAAAAGGCGCTGCTTGGTGATGAGGGGGTACTTTTCATACTCGTTGAAAAGCTCAGTAAAGCGCGCGGCCTGACCGCTGGCCTCGTTTATCTTGCCCTGCTTATACGCCTCCGCCTGCTTGATTATCTCGTCGGCGTCGGCCTCCGCCGCGGGGATGACCTCATTCGCGTACTTTTTGGCGTTGTTCACCGCCGTGTCGGCGGACTGCTTGGCGGTCTCCACCGCGGTGAAGGCCTGCTGCACCTCATGCGTGGGCGGCTCCGCGTCCTGTATGGTGATGTTCGTAAGCTGCAGGCCGATGTCCTCGCTTTCAAGGCGGGCCATGACCTTCTGCTTGATGGCGGACTGTATCTCGCTCTTCCCGGTTGTGATGACGCTGTCCACGTCGTACAGGCCGATGGTGTCGCGGATATAGCTCTGGCACAGCATTTTCAGTATGCCCACGGGATCCTGCGAGTTGTAGAGGAACTTCACCGGGTCCGTCACGCGGTACTCCACGTAGAAGTCCACGTTCACGAAGTTGTAGTCATACGTTATCATGAGCGACTCTGCCTCCACCTCCGCGGAGCTGTCGCTGCGGTAGCCGAGGGGGAAGCCCTGTATGCTCTTGGAGACCTTCGTCACGTGCTGGATGAGCGGTATCTTCGGCTGTAGGCCCGAGGCGGAGACCGTCGTGGGCTTGCCGAAGGTCGTGATCACGGCGTACTGATCCTCCTTCAGCGTGTAAAACGAGTCGAGGATGAGCAGCAGCGCGATGACCACCACCGGGATCAGCCAGACCAGCTTCTTCGGCAGCGCGCCGCGCGGCGCGGCCTGTGCGCCGTCGCCCGGCGGGGGTGTGTGCGGACTTCTGAATTGCATTGCGTCGTTCCTTTCTTTTGCCCCCGGCCGGCAGGGTTTTGCACTTGTCAACCGAGGGTATATTTTTTTATTATTATACACGACAGGTGTTACATATGAAAGAGATAAATTGTAAACACGCGGGTTGGGCATATGGCATATAAAATCCCCGGCTGACGCGCGTCAGCCGGG